>Ga0209542_10000362_pt1 | contig 111266 bp, 102 predicted proteins | sample RifCSPhighO2_01_FD_184028 | JGI IMG/M metagenome (GOLD analysis project Ga0209542, IMG submission 184028) | Soil microbial communities from Rifle, Colorado - Rifle CSP2_plank highO2_0.1 (SPAdes) (version 2) | ecosystem: Environmental > Terrestrial > Deep subsurface > Rock core/Sediment ...
CATAGGTCCATCCGCTGCACTCACCACAAGAATTGCTCCATCCATCTGGGCCGCACCCGTGATCATATTCTTCACATAGTCCGCGTGCCCAGGACAGTCCACGTGTGCATAGTGGCGCTTCGCTGTCTCATACTCGACGTGCGCTGTTGAAATGGTGATCCCTCGCGCTCTCTCTTCTGGCGCCGCATCAATCTGGTCATACGCCTTATAAACCGCTCCGCCTGTCTCTGCCAGTATCTTCGTGATCGCTGCTGTTAAACTCGTCTTCCCATGATCAACGTGCCCAATCGTCCCGATATTACAATGCGGCTTCTTCCTCTCAAATCTCTCTTTTGCCATCTTCTTCTCTCTCTCTTCCTTTAATCCGATATAAAATTACTTTTTTTAAGCGGTCATCGCTTGTTTTACTTGATCCGCCACAGCCTGAGGCACTTGTTCATAATGATCAAACAACATGGTGTATTGGGCACGTCCTTGGCTCATAGACCGCAGGGTGTTCACATACCCAAACATGGAAGCAAGCGGCACCATCGCCGAAATAACGCGGGCATTTCCCTGATCTTCCATGCCGGTGATCTGGCCACGACGGCTGTTCAAGTCCCCGATGATATCGCCCATATATTCTTCAGGGGTCACCACTTCCACCTTCATCACAGGCTCTAAAAGCCGAGGAGCTGCCTTTGCAGCCCCTTCTCTGAAAGCAGACCGTCCTGCGATTTCGAAGGCCAACGCGCTAGAGTCCACATCGTGGTAAGCTCCATCGATCAAACTAACTTTGAAGTCAATGACAGGGAACCCGGCAATAGGACCAGATCCCATGGCAGAGTTTAAGCCTTTTTCTACGCCAGGAATGTATTCTCTTGGAATAGCCCCCCCCACAATTTTGCTTTCGAATTGATACCCAGACCCTGGTTCCAGAGGTTCAAAGACAAGCTTAATGCGCGCAAACTGCCCCGCCCCGCCGCTTTGCTTTTTGTGGGTGTAATCAACTTCTGCCAGCTTCGTCAATGTCTCACGATAGGCCACCTGAGGGGCCCCAACGTTGGCTTCAACTTTAAATTCACGCTTCATCCGATCAACAATGATTTCAAGATGAAGTTCGCCCATCCCCTTAATCACGGTCTGACCTGATTCATGATCCACACTCACCCGGAAGGAGGGATCTTCAGACGCCAAACGACCCAAAGCAATGGACATACGTTCTTGATCCGCCTTTGATTTTGGCTCAACCGCCACTTCAATCACAGGATCTGGGAATTCCATTCTTTCCAAAATGATGGGATGCTGCGGATTACAAAGGGTTTCCCCCGTGGTTACAGACTTCAGACCACAGAGCGCAACGATATCACCTGCGCGGCCTTCTTTGATATCTTCCCGCATGTTCGCGTGCATTTGTAACATACGACCGATACGTTCTTTGTTATCGGTGATGGAGTTCAATACCTGATCTCCCGTGCGCAAAACGCCAGAATAAATACGAATAAACGTCAAGGTCCCCACAAAGGGATCCGTCATGATTTTGAAAGCGAGCGCCGAAAAAGGCTCTTCGTCGGAAGATTTGCGCGTCATCTCTGCGTCACCCTTAAGATTCGTCCCCTTTACAGAGGGCACATCCAAAGGAGAGGGCAAGTAGTCCACAACTGCATCCAACAAAGGTTGAACACCTTTGTTCTTAAAAGCAGACCCACACAAAACGGGAACGAAATGAAGAGAAACGGTGCCTTTCCGAATACATTTTTTCAGTATGGCTTCAGAGGGTTCTTCTCCATCAAGGTACTTTTCAAGAGCGTCGTCATCCATCTCAACGGCTTTTTCAACCAATTTTGCCCGGTATTCGTTGGCCTGATCCACCAGATCAGCCGGAATCTCGGCGTAGGAGAAGTTTGCCCCTAAAGCATCATCTTCCCAGTACACAGCCTGCATTTTAACAAGATCTACCAGACCGACGTACTCAGACTCTGACCCAATGGGCAAATGGATCACGAGAGGATTTGCGCCCAAACGATCTTCGATCATTTGAACACAGCGATAAAAATTAGCTCCAATACGGTCCATCTTGTTCACAAAACAAATCCGCGGCACGTGATACTTATCCGCTTGACGCCAAACTGTTTCAGATTGGGGTTCAACGCCCGCCACGCTATCAAAAACAGCTACAGCGCCGTCAAGCACCCGCAAGGAACGCTCTACCTCAATGGTAAAGTCAACGTGTCCAGGAGTGTCAATGATGTTAATGAGGTGATCGTTCCAGAAACAAGTGGTGGCAGCAGATGTAATGGTAATCCCGCGCTCTTGCTCTTGCTCCATCCAATCCATGGTCGCTGCGCCATCATGAACTTCACCGATCTTATGCGACCGACCTGTGTAATAAAGAATGCGCTCTGTGGTCGTGGTTTTTCCAGCATCAATGTGGGCCATAATCCCAATGTTACGATAATTCTGGAGGGCCACCTTTCTAGACGACATTCCTACCACCTATAATGGGCAAATGCTCTGTTCGCATCCGCCATTTTGTGCGTATCTTCCCGTTTCTTCACGGAAGCGCCTCTGTTGCCTACCGCATCCATGAATTCGCCAGCTAACCGCTCTGTCATGGTGCGTTCATTTCTTTTCCGAGCCATATCAATAATCCAACGAATGGCCAATGCCTGAGACCGATCCGTTCTAACTTCAACGGGAACCTGGTAGGTCGCCCCTCCCACACGACGAGACCTCACTTCAACAGCAGGCTTCACGTTATTCAATGCCTCATGGAAAATTTCAATACAATCTTTGCCAAGTTTCTTTTGCGCAATATCAAAGGCATCATAAATGATGGACTCTGCGATGGATTTTTTCCCGCGGGTCATCAAGCTGTTAATGAACTTGGTGACGACCTTGTCCCCAAACTTTGGATCCGCTAAAACTTCTCTTCTTACTGCTGCGCGACGACGAGACATACTCTATTCCTTTTACTTTGGACGTTTCGCGCCATAAGCAGAGCGCGATTGTTTACGATCTTTAACCCCTTGCGTATCCAAGGCACCCCGCACGATGTGATAGCGGGTACCGGGCAAGTCTTTCACACGACCGCCCCGCAAAAGGACAACGGAGTGTTCTTGTAGGTTATGGCCTTCACCGGGAATGTATCCTGTGACTTCAAATCCATTGGTTAACCGCACACGAGCAATTTTACGCAAAGCTGAGTTTGGTTTCTTTGGTGTCATGGTTGTCACACGGGTACACACACCTCGTTTGTGAGGGCATGACTCAAGGGCTGGCGCTTTTCTGCGCTCAACAGGGCGACGTCTCGACTTACGAATCAACTGATTAATCGTTGGCATAGCATTCCTTTTTTAGAAAATGAAAAACCCCCATGACCACCAGGCCCATGAGAGTAATATACTCTACAGTTGTGGCATAATAGGGGCTGCCTCGCTCTTCGTCAAGTAGGCTTTATAAAAAAAGTAGAGAAAAGAGAAGATAAGGAGAGAAAAGCAGAAATTTTTGGTTTTTGTACGAAATGTGTCAGATTTTTTCAGGATGAAGGTCCCTCCTTAAAAAAAGGGAAGCCCGAAAGCTTCCCTTTTGACGGATCTTCCTGCGAGAATTTTCTAGAATCTCTTCGCTGGCTCTAGAGGGATACTCACCACTTCACCAGGAATAACTTCTCCCCCAGAAAGTGGTTTCCGTTGTAGATCGCGATCTTTTCCAATTTTCTTGTAGTCTCTGAGCGCACTTCCCGTTCCTGCCGGAATCAAGCGACCAACGATCACATTTTCCTTGAGACCTACGAGATAGTCTGACTTCCCAGAAACGGCTGCCTCGGTGAGGACACGCGTTGTTTCTTGGAAAGACGCCGCAGAGATAAACGAACGCGTTTGCAAGGATGCCTTTGTGAGGCCTTGTAAGATGGTCTGACCCGTTGCCGGTCTCAAGCCCTCTTTTTCCATTTTCTCGTTCTCTTTTTGCAAGTCCATATGGTTGACTTCTTCGCCCACCATAAAGGTTGTGTCACCTGGATCCTTTACTTCAACCTTTTGAAGCATCTGACGCAAGATCACCTCGATGTGCTTGTCATCGATACGCACCCCTTGAAGTCGGTAGATTTCTTGAACCTCTGAAACATGGTAACTGGCCAAAGCCTCTACCCCCAAGATTCGCAAGATATCGTGCGGAGACGGCTTGCCGTCCATGAGAAGGTCACCCTTCTTAATGTAGTCACCCTCTTGAACTGTTAAGTGTCGACCCTTCGGCAATAGATACTCAACGGGCTCGAGTCCAGCTTCTTCTGGCACAATCAGAATACGGCGCTTAGACTTATAGTCCTTGCCAAATTCCACACGACCCGAACATTCTGCAATGATGGCATAATCCTTTGGAACTCGCGCTTCAAACAACTCGGTCACCCGTGGCAATCCCCCCGTGATGTCTCGTGTCTTGGAAGATTCCCGCGGAATACGCGCAAGTACTTCACCTGCCTTCACTTTCTGGCCTTGCTCGATGCTGATGACCGCATCTACCGGCAAGAAATACCGAGCTTCCAGGCCATTCGCCATGGTGAGCGGATTTCCTTTGGCATCACAGATCACGATACGTGGCTTGATGTTTTCTTTCTTTTTCTGAACGCGTGAATCCATGACCACACGGCTTGTAATACCGGTCTCTTCATCCACCACATGCCTTACAGAAATGCCATCAATCACGTCAATGAAGTGCGCCACACCTTCCTTTTCTGTCAGAATTGGCAAAGTGTACGGATCCCATGTCACAAGTCTTTGTCCTTGTTTCACCGTCGCTCCATCATCCACCAGAAGTTTCGCTCCATACATGACCCGACGCGAGAATTTTTCCCGGCCTTGGTCATCTTGAATGGTAATTTCTGTGTAACGACCCATCACGATCAGGCTGCCATCGGCCAATTGAACAGTGTTTTTATTTTTAAGAACGATCACACCGCCAATGGGAGACTCTAAACTCGACTCTTCCGCTGCACCCTGTGCCGTTCCTCCAATGTGGAACGTTCTCATGGTCAGCTGTGTTCCAGGTTCCCCAATGGACTGTGCGGCAATAACACCCACCGCTTCGCCCTTGTTGACTGACGTGCCTCGTGCCAAGTCACGGCCATAACAATGCGCACAGATGCCAAACGCAGCTTCGCACGTCAACGGCGACCGCACCAATACTTCATCAATATTGGTTAAGTTGATCCGCTCAATGGTTTCTTCATCCATAATGTGTCCGGCTTTTGCAACGACTTCGTCCCGATATGTATCGATGATATCCGCCACCGGTACACGCCCTAGAATACGTTCACTCAAAGGAATCATGACGGTGCCGCCATCCATCACAGAGCGTACCATGATCCCCCGGGTTGTACCGCAATCTTCTTCGGTCACCACACAGTCTTGGGAGACATCCACCAAACGGCGCGTCAGATATCCTGAGTTAGCCGTCTTCAACGCCGTATCTGATAACCCCTTACGCGCCCCGTGGGTTGAGTTAAAGTACTCAAGCACTGAGAGACCTTCTTTAAAGTTAGAGATAATGGGCGTCTCAATGATTTCGCCCGATGGCTTCGCCATCAGACCCCGCATACCCGCAAGCTGCTTCATCTGAGCAGGCGATCCTCTCGCGCCCGAGTGCGCCATCATATAAACGGAGTTAAGGGGTTTGTCATCGGGAGAGAAAGCGATTTCTCGCATCATTTCTGCCGCGACCAAGTCCCCACACTGCGACCACGCGTCCACAACTTTGTTGTATTTCTCACCCTTCGTGATCAATCCATCCAAGTATTGTTGTTCATATTCCGACACTTTCGCTTGCGTATCCGCAATGAGCTTCTTTTTCGCATGCGGAATAACTAAGTCATCCATACCAAAAGAAATTCCAGACAATGTCAGCCATTTAAAGCCAAGACGCATGATGCGATCAGCAAAAATAACCGTTTCTTTTTGTCCACAATGCCGATAGATGATGTCCAACAAAGAAGTGACTTCTTTTGAGGTTAGCACCTGATTGATCAGCTTAAAATCTAAAGCGGCATGACGGGGGAAAATCTCTGAAAGCAACATCCGACCTGGCGTTGTTTTTACTCGATAGATCTTGGGATTCCCTTGGGCATCAACGCCTTTATACCGCGCCGTAATTTTGGCATGCAGATCTACAATTCCGTCTTCAAGAGCGCGTTCAATTTCGCTCACGGAGGCAAAGGACATCCCTTCGCCTTTTTGGTTGTCACGCTCAGTGGTTAAGTAATAGAGCCCCAAAACAACGTCCTTTGTGGGAACGATAATGGGGCGACCATTCGCGGGGCTCAGGATGTTGTTCGTCGACATCATCAAAACACGCGCTTCTAACTGAGCTTCCATGGACAAGGGCACATGCACAGACATGTTGTCTCCGTCGAAGTCAGCGTTGAAGGCTGTACAAACAAGAGGATGCAATTGAATGGCTTTCCCTTCGATCAGAATTGGCTCGAAGGCTTGAATTCCCAAACGGTGTAACGTGGGGGCACGGTTTAAAAGAACAGGATGTTCCCGAATAACTTCTTCTAAGATATCCCAAACTTCTGGTCTTTCTTTCTCAACCATCCGCTTTGCAGCCTTAATGGTGGGCGCAATCCCATATTTTTCGAGCTTAGAATAAATAAAAGGCTTAAAGAGCTCGAGTGCCATTTTCTTAGGCAACCCACACTGGTGCAATTTCAATTCAGGCCCCACCACGATCACGGAACGGCCAGAATAGTCGACGCGCTTCCCGAGAAGATTTTGACGGAAACGACCTTGCTTTCCTTTTAACATATCGGAAAGCGACTTCAGCGGACGCTTGTTCGTACCCGTAATGATACGACCCCGACGGCCGTTATCAAACAAGGCATCCACGGATTCCTGAAGCATACGCTTCTCGTTCCGCACGATAATGTCAGGCGCCTTCAAATCGAGAAGTCTTTTGAGACGGTTATTACGGTTAATGACCCGACGATACAAATCATTCAGGTCAGAGGCGGCAAATCGTCCCCCATCCAAGGGCACCAAAGGACGCAATTCAGGGGGAATCACTGGGAGGACAGTCAAGACCATCCATTCAGGCTTCGAGCCTGATTCTAAGAAAGCTTCCACAATCTTGAGACGCTTAATAACCTTCTTACGACGGGCTTCTGAATTGGTTTCTTTCAACTCAATTCTAAGATCGGTCTGCTCTTTTTTAAGATCCATGGATTTTAAAATATTTCTAAGAGCCTCCGCCCCAATCCCCGCCTGGAAAGAATCTTCCCCAAAATTGTCTTGGGCTTCCAGATACTCGTCCTCTGATAACAACTGGTTTTTCTTAAGCGTTGTAAGCCCTGGATCTAAAACGATATAATTTTCAAAGTATAAAACACGTTCAAGATCTTTGAGCGCAAGATCCAACAAAATCCCGATGCGACTGGGCAAGGACTTTAAAAACCAAATGTGGGAAACAGGAGCCGCCAATTCAATGTGCCCCATGCGATCACGACGAACCTTAGATAAAGTGACTTCAACACCACACTTTTCGCAGATAACACCCCGGTACTTCATGCGCTTGTATTTACCACAAAGACATTCATAATCCTTTACAGGACCAAAAATACGCGCACAAAATAGCCCGTCTCTTTCTGGTTTGAACGTACGATAATTGATGGTTTCTGGTTTCTTAACTTCCCCAAATGACCACGAACGAATCCGCTCAGGACTTGCGATGGAGATTTTAATTTCCCCAAAACTATTGGGGGCAGAAACTTGACCAAAAACTTTTTCTAATGCTTGTGTTTGACTCATACTTTTACTCCGCTGGATTTTCTACCACAGGTTAACGGCTAGTCGTGCCCTTCTTCTTTTAGCTCAACATTCAGTCCCAAGGACTTAATTTCTTTCACCAAAACGTTGAACGACTCGGGAATACCGGATTCAAAGACATTGTCTCCTCGAATCATGGCTTCATAAGCCTTCGTTCTGCCCGCCACGTCGTCTGACTTAAAGGTTAAGATCTCTTGGAGGGTATAGGCGGCTCCGTACGCTTGCAACGCCCAAACTTCCATTTCTCCAAACCTTTGTCCTCCGAATTGGGCTTTACCCCCTAACGGTTGTTGGGTAACCAAACTATAAGGACCAATGGAACGAGCGTGAATCTTATCATCCACAAGGTGGTCGAGTTTCAACATATACATGTATCCAACCGTGATCTTACGATTGAGCGTTTCGCCTGTTCTCCCATCACGCAAAGTCACCTGACCCGATGTATCAAGCCCTGCCATGGTCAACTGTTTTGCAACATCTTCTGCAGACGCCCCATCAAAAACAGGAGTGGCCATAGGCAATCCGACGCCCACATCAGACAAAACATCCAAAAGATGGGCATCATCTAAGGCACTGAGCGCCTTCACAGAGTCAGGATCTTCATAAATACCTGTCAGCTCTGAACGCACTTCTTTCATCTTCTTGTCGCCATTTTGGAAGCTTTGGATCATATGCTTGATCTTCTTACCAAGTCCGGCAGACGCCCATCCAAGATGGGTTTCCAAAATTTGGCCCACGTTCATACGAGATGGAATACCCAGTGGGTTCAAAATAATATCCACGGGTGTCCCATCTTCAAGATAGGGCATGTCTTCCACGGGCGTAATCCGCGAGATCACACCCTTGTTCCCGTGACGACCCGCCATCTTATCTCCCGGCTGAAGCTTCCGCTTCACCGCCACAAAGACTTTGACCATCTTCAAAACGCCTGGCAACATTTCGTCTCCGCGACGCACTTTGTCCGCTTTGTCTTCAAAGCGTGCATTCACAGAGGCGATGCTTTGGTCAAACTGATTCCCAAGCGCTTCGAGCGTGTCCATGATATCTTTATCATCTACCACAATTTGGCGCCACTGACCGCGAGAGTATTCCGCAAAAACTTTGTCGGTGACCACAGTGCCAACTTTCAGACCCTTCGGTCCTTTAACCACTTTTTTGTCCCCCAAAAGTTCTTCTAAACGGCCATAATAGCTACGCTCAAGAATGGTTCTTTCGGAATCGCGGTCTTTTGCCAAGCGACTGATCTCTGCGCGTTCGATGGCCAAGGCACGTTCATCTTTTTCAATCCCGCGACGCGAGAACACCCGCACGTCTACGATTGTCCCTGTGGTGCCGGGTGGCAATCTCAAAGAACTGTCCCGGACATCTGAGGCTTTCTCACCAAAAATGGCGCGCAAAAGTTTTTCTTCTGGCGTGGAAGGCGTTTCTCCCTTTGGCGTTACTTTTCCAACCAAAATATCACCTGGGTTCACTTCAGCCCCAACATAAACGATTCCCGTTTCGTCGAGATTCTTCAGAGACTCTTCTCCCACATTCGGAATGTCTCGCGTGATTTCCTCTGGCCCTAACTTTGTATCTCGCGACATCACATCAAATTCTTCAATGTGAATGGAGGTAAAGACGTCATCTTTCACGATACGTTCGGAAATCATGATGGAGTCTTCAAAGTTGTACCCGTTCCAAGACATGAACGCGACCAATGCATTCCGTCCCAAAGCCAATTCGCCCTTATCTGTGGACGGACCGTCTGCGATCACATCGCCGATCTCTACAGATTCGCCCACCTTCACCAACGGCCGCTGGTTAATACAGGTGTTTTGGTTTGATCTTTGGAATTTTTGCAACGTGTAAATATCAACGCCTTGTTCTTTCATGGCACGAGGATCCGTTACCTTAACCACAATACGCTGGGCATCCACTTGGTCCACAATCCCCGAGCGGCGTGCAACCACAACCACCCCCGAATCTCTGGCTACGTTTGTTTCCATACCTGTACCAATAATGGGCGCTTCTGCTCTGAGTAGCGGCACCGCTTGTCGTTGCATGTTTGATCCCATCAAAGCACGGTTTGCGTCATCATTTTCTAAGAAAGGAATCAGAGACGCGGCAACAGACACCAACTGCTTTGGGGAAACATCCACAAAGTCTACCTGACTTGCCACCATGGGAAGAAATTCTCCCCTCACCCGCGAGGTTACAAACTCTTGCATAAACCGGCCGTCCAGATCAATATCGGCATCCGCTTGGGCCACCACATATTTACCTTCGTCAATGGCTGACAAGTACGTCACATCATCGGAAATTTTTCCATCGGTTACTTTACGATAGGGCGTTTCGATGAACCCATATTTGTTAATACGCGCATAGGTCGCGAGTGAGTTAATCAACCCGATGTTCTGACCTTCTGGTGTTTCAATGGGACAAATACGACCATAGTGGGTGGGATGCACATCCCGCACTTCAAAAGACGCACGATCCCGACTCAAGCCACCTGGGCCTAGGGCAGATAACCGACGCTTGTGTGTAATTTCAGACAGCGGGTTTGTTTGATCCATAAACTGAGAGAGTTGTGAAGACGTAAAGAATTCACGCACCGCCGCAGAGGCTGGTTTCGCATTGATCAGATCATGCGGCATAACGGTATCCAATTCCACCGAGCCCATGCGTTCCCGAATGGAACGCTCCATGCGCAAAAGTCCGATGCGATATTGGTTTTCCAACAATTCGCCCACAGACCGCACACGACGGTTCCCTAAGTGGTCAATATCGTCTATTTCTCCACGACCATCCTTTAATTCCACCAACAGGTGAAGGATTTTAATGATGTCTTTTTTGCGCAATACACCCGGCCCATCTGAATTTTCAAACCCAAGACGTGCGTTCATCTTAACCCGACCAACGGGAGACAGATCATACTTCTCAGAGTCAAAAAACAGATTCCAGAACAAGGTATCCGCCCCTTCAAGGGTGGGGGGCTCACCGGGACGCAAGACACGATAAATATCCACAAGCGCATCAATGCGATTGCGGTTCTTATCGGCTACCAGGGTATTACGGATATAAGGCCCCACATTGATGTGATCGATGGAAAGAATGGAAAGGGATTTAATGCCGAGCTCGTGAACCTGGGTCAAAATTTCGGGCGTGATCTCTTCCCCGGCTTCAAGCAAAAGCTCTCCTGTTTGTTTATTAAACAAATCGGACGCAATGTACGCACCAATCACATCACTTTCAGATGCGATCACTTGGCGATCTTTTTCAGCTTCTAAAAGTTGCAGTTGGCGGGGTGTCATTTTCGAATCCGCCGCAATCACAACGTCTCCAGTCTTTGCATCCACGATATCCTTGGAAATTTTAATGCCCTTAAATCGGCTAGGGTTTAAGGGACACTTCCACTGATCTTTTTTCAAGAACGTGTACTCCATGACATCGTAAAAGCTTTTCAAAATTTCTTCTCGGTTCATGCCATGAACTTCATCCAACGGCAAGGTGCGACCCTCTTCAGCAGCTTTAGCCCGCGCTATTTCCGTTGGGGCACTATCAAGCGCCATCAACAGCGTGGTGGCTAAAATCTTACGTCGACGATCAATGCGCACATAAAGCAAGTCTTTTGGATCAAACTCTAAATCAATCCACGACCCCCGCGAGGGGATAATGCGCGCGCCAAAAAGATACTTCCCTGACGAGTGAGTTTTACCTTCATCGTGATCAAAGAACACCCCAGGGGAACGATGCATCTGGGACACAATCACGCGCTCAGTTCCATTGATAATAAAGGTTCCATCTTCTGTCATCAGCGGCATGTCGCCCATATAGACATCTTGCTCTTTGATATTTTGGACAGATTTCGCTCCCGTGTCTTGATCCATACTCCAAACAACCAATCTGAGAGATACGCGCAAAGGCGCCGCAAAGGTGAGGCCGCGCTGGCGACATTCATCAATGTCGTACTTGGGCGCGTCAAAATCATAACGAACATATTCTAGTTCGCACAAACCTGCAAAATCACGAATGGGAAATACAGACCTGAAAACATTTTCTAGCCCTTGATTTTTTCTTTCTTCTCGAGGCACATGAAACTGTAAAAAACCCTCGTAAGATTTTTTCTGAACTTCAATTAAATTTGGGATAGGAGCGACTTCAGCGATTTTCCCGAAGCTTTTTCTGATACGACGTACTGCTGACTTTGACATACTAATTAATTCCCCTCAAATTTACTTCAACAAACGTTACAAGCAAAACTAATGATACAAAAAGCACGCCACCAAAAACATCCCTCTGGTGACGTGCCTAATGGAGATGATTTAACAAACTCTCCAACAAGAAAGTGCCTTACGCAAGTTCGACAGTTGCGCCTGCTTCTTCGAGTAACTTTTTAAATTTCTCTGCTTCATCCTTAGAAATAGAGTCTTTCACCGTTTTTGGAGCTGCTTCTACAAGATCTTTCGCTTCTTTCAAGCCAAGACCTGTGATTGTACGAACTTCCTTAATGACGTTAATTTTGTTCGGACCAGCCACCTTTAAGACAAGCGTAAATTCTGTTTTTTCTGCAGCCGCTTCAGACGCAGCGGGAGCTCCTCCTGCGGCCGCAACAGCAACCGGAGCTGCAGCTGACACGCCCCATTTGTCTTCTAAAAGCTTTACAAGCTCAGATGCCTCTAGGACCGTTAATTTTGACAATGACTCTACGATAGTGTTCAACTGTGACATTTTATTTTCTCCTTAGTTTTTACCGTAAGCTGATATAACGCGAGCCAACCCACTAGCTGGCTCGTTGATAACCGTCGCAATCTTTGTAGCTGAGGCTTGAAAAACACCCAGAAGCTTTGCGCGCAATACATTCAGAGAGGGCAACTTGGCAAGCGACTGAATGGCCGACTTATCAAGAACTTTTTCTCCGAGCATGCCCGCTACAATTGACAACTTAGGGTTGGTTTCCATGTAATTCACAACAACCCGAGCCGCCGCAACAGAATCTTCCGAAAATGCAACCGCTGCTGGACCATTAAAGTGATCCTTCATGGGCTCAAAGCGAGAGCCCTCAACAGCAATACGAGCCAACGTGTTTTTGACCACCTTATAGTTAGCTCCTGCGTCTCTCATTTGAGATCTCAACTCACTAGACTCGTCAACGGTGAGGCCAGATTGGTTTGTAATCAAAACAAGATTTGCAGCCGTCAAATTGCCTTTCAGCGATTCGACGAATTCTCTTTTTTGTGCATAATTCATTTTTCTGTCTCCAAACGGAAAAAATTGTCGGCTATTACCCCAACAGGGGACAAAAAATCAGGTAAAAACCTAAAAAACTGACACTCCTGTCTACTGCAGGAAACATTAAGTCCCGAGGGACACCTAGCAGTCTTCGACGAAAACGCGCCACAAACTTTAGTACACGTTTCACTCTATATATCGAAACACATCAGCAAAAGCAAGCGTTTTTTACTATTTGTCCAAAGATGTGAAATCAACCCGAACACCCGGCCCCATGGTGGAGCTTAACGTCAGGGTTTTCACGAAAGACCCTTTGGCCCCAGAAGGACGCGCCTTCATGATGGTTGTTACAAAAGAGCGGACATTTTCTAGAATCTGATTTTCTGGAAAACTCACCTTTCCAACACCTGCATGAACGATCCCGGCTTTATCAACACGATATTCCAGCTGACCTGACTTCAAGGCCTTGACCACTTGGGCCACATCAAAAGAAACGGTTCCTAATTTAGGATTTGGCATCAAGCCTTTGGGGCCCAATACTTTTCCAAGCTTACCCACAGAAATCATCATGTCTGGAGTCGCAACACAACGGTCAAAGTCAACTTTGCCCTTCATCACTTCTTCCACGAAGTCTTCTCCCCCTACTAAATCAGCCCCTGCTTTTTTAGCTTCCTCCTGCTTTTCGGGTTTAGCAAACACAGCGACGCGCACTTGCTTTCCAAGACCATTCGGCAACTGAATCACACCGCGCACTTGTTGATCAGCTTTCCGTGAATCCACATTCAGATTCAAAGCTACATCAACTGTTTCATCAAATTTAGTCGTCGCCGCATTTTCTTTTACGATTTTAACGGCTTCCTCTAGTCCATAAGCTTTTGTACGATCAAAGGTAGTATAGACTTTTTTCAAACGTTTTCCCATAGTCATTTTACCCTACCACTTCCAATCCCATAGAACGGGCGGATCCTTTGATCATCTCACAAGCCCCTTCTAGGTTGACCGCATTCAAGTCTTTCATTTTTTCCTGAGCAATTTCCCGGATCTGAGCCATCGTCACTTTTCCGGCCACATCACGGCCAGGCGCTTTTGATCCGCTTTGCACCCTAGCCGCTTTCTTTAAGTAGAAACTAGCCGGGGGTGTTTGGGTCACAAACGAAAATGTCTTATCCACATAAGCAGTGATTTTTACAGGAATGGGTGTTCCAGGCTCCATTTTTTGCGTATGCGCATTGAAAGCCTTACAGAATTCCATGATGTTCAACCCTCTTTGTCCTAACGCAGGCCCTACAGGAGGGGAGGGATTCGCTTTCCCCGCGGGGATAATCAGACTAATATAGCCTTGAATCTTTTTTGCCATTTCTTAACTCCTTAATCGTTGAGTATGTGGTGCGGCTTTGGCTAAGCCTCCCACAAAATACGCTAGCTTCATCCAATTGTTTAAATTTTTTCTACTTGATCAAACTCTAAATCAACTGGCGTTGAGCGTCCAAAGATGGAAACAGACACTTTGAGGCGAGACTTTTCTTGGTCAATTTCTTCAACCAGTCCATTAAAGGAGGCGAAAGGCCCATCACTCACGCGTACTTGTTCACCGATCTCGAACATCCTTTGAGAAGCCATCTGGCCGCCCGTCCCTTGTTCTACTTGACTCAGGAGACGCGCCACTTCGACTTCGCTGATGGGAGCAGGCTTCCCGCGTCCTCCCAAAAAACCGGATACTTTAGCGGTATTTTTAATTAAATACCAAGCATCTTCGGTTAATTCCATTTTAACCAGCACATACCCCGGAAAGAATTTCTTCTCCGCCATGGTCTTTTTACCGCGGCGCATTTCCATGACTTCATGGGTTGGGACCAAAACTTCCACAATTTTATCCGAGAAAGCTTGTTTCTCTACTTTCTCGCGAATGGCTTCGGCAACTTTTTTCTCAGACCCAGAATGAACATTTATAACATACCAACGATGAGACATGTTCACGCTCCCAATCCGAGGACAAACTTAACGAGGCGCACCAGAACTTGATCCACAAGCAAGAAAAATCCAGCGGCCAGCAATACAAGGATAAAAACCATGATGCTCGTAACCATAACCTCTTTGCGTGTGGGCCAAGTGACCTTGGACACTTCACGTTTGACTTGCTGCATAAATTCAATCGGACTTAACATTTTTCTTCAATACACTTTACTATAATAATGGCAGGAGCGGAGGGGATCGAACCCACAACCTTCGGTTTTGGAGACCGACGCTCTACCAATTGAGCTACGCTCCTTCATAAAGGATATAGGGATGATCGTCAAGATAATCAGCCCCTCCCCTTAAATTACTACTCAATAATTTTAGAAACAACACCAGAGCCGACGGTACGACCGCCTTCACGAATCGCAAATCGAAGCCCTTCATGCATGGCCACCGGGGAAATTAACTGTATCTCCAACGCCAAGTTGTCTCCTGGCATCACCATCTCTGTTCCTGCCGGCAAAATCACCTGTCCCGTCACATCGGTCGTCCGAAAGTAAAACTGCGGACGATAGTTCGAAAAGAACGGTGTGTGTCGCCCTCCCTCTTCCTTCGACAAGATATACGCTTCACACATGAATTTCGTATGGGGCTTAATGGTCCCTGGTTTACACACCACCTGTCCCCGTTCCACATCTTCCTTCTTCGTTCCTCGCAGGAGGAGTCCCACGTTGTCTCCAGCTTCTCCGCTATCCAACAACTTACGGAACATCTCGACGCCCGTCACAATCGTCTTCTGCGTTGGACGGAGTCCCACGATCTCGCACTCTTCTCCCACCTTGATCATGCCCGTCTCTATCCGACCGGTTACCACGGTCCCTCGTCCAGAAATGGAGAACACATCTTCCACTGGCATCAAAAAGGGCTTATCAATCTCTCTCTTGGGTTGGGGAATGTAACTATCCACTGCATCCATGAGTTTTAGAATCGCTTCCCGTCCAAGCTCAGGGCTCTTCCCTTCTAGGGCACACAAGGCTGATCCTCTAATGAAGGGAATATCATCTCCGGGGAAGTTATACTTACTCAAAAGCTCTCTCACTTCCATCTCTACAAGATCCAGCAACTCTGGATCATCCACCATGTCGCACTTGTTCAAGAACACCACGATCGCTGGCACCCCTACCTGACGGGCGAGTACAATGTGCTCCCGTGTCTGCGGCATAGGTCCATCCGCTGCACTCACCACAAGAATTGCTCCATCCATCTGGGCCGCACCCGTGATCATATTCTTCACATAGTCCGCGTGCCCAGGACAGTCCACGTGCGCATAGTGGCGCTTCGCTGTCTCATACTCGACGTGCGCTGTTGAAATGGTGATCCCTCGCGCTCTCTCTTCTGGCGCCGCATCAATCTGGTCATACGCCTTATAAACCGCTCCGCCTGTCTCTGCCAGTATCTTTGTGATCGCTGCTGTTAAACTCGTCTTCCCATGATCAACGTGCCCGATCGTCCCGATATTACAATGCGGCTTCTTCCTCTCAAATCTCTCTTTTGCCATCTTCTTCTCTCTCTCTTCCTTTAATCTACGATTCAGCCCTTGACAGGACTCTCTAACCCTTCACCCTAAGCACTCCCATTTTGGGCATGCTGCAAAATTTGGAGCGGGTGATGGGGATCGAACCCACACAGCCAGCTTGGAAGGCTGGAATTCTACCATTGAACTACACCCGCAATTTTTAAGTGGTGGAGGGAGCAGGGTTCGAACCTGCGTACGCATTCGCGGGCAGATTTACAGTCTGCTGCCTTTAACCACTCGGCCATCCCTCCGGCCTATAAACCTAAAGCCATCGAACATGAACCTCAAGTACCTGTTCCACCCTAACGGAAATAGGTTATTTCCTGACAATTGTCAACTGAAATTCATCGAAACCTTTATTTTCCAAAGAAGCTTAGGAGGGTGTCAATAATATGGTCTTGCACCCCAGAATCCAGATATCCATGCATGGGCAGACTCAAGACTTCTTTGGACAGATGATCCGTTTCGGGCAGAGACCGCCCCAACAGCCCTGCTGCATAAAAAGGCTGCACATGGAGCGGCTTTTTATAATAAATGACGGAAGGAATGCCTTTTTCTTTGAGGAACGCCTGCAACTCGTCTCTCTGGGGAGTCTGAACGGTGTATTGAGCCCAAACGGAAGAACATCCCTCTTTTATCTTAGGCACTTTGCAAACAGCGGATAATTTCTCTCCATATCTTTTTGCCACACGATTTCTATGGGCAATTTCTTTAGGGAATACTTTCAATTTTTCAATTAGAATGGCGGCCTGCAACGTATCCAGGCGCCCTGTTAACCCCAATCCACTGGCCTCATACGGCACTGGACCTTGCCCATGCACGCGAATTTCCTTTAATTTTTCAGCAAGAGTCTTGTCTTCCGTAAAAATGGCACCCCCATCCCCATATCCTCCCAGCGGTTTTGCTGGGAAAAAACTGGTGGTCGCCGCAATGCCATGCTTCACCGTATGTTTCCCTTTGTATATCGCTCCCATGCTCTGAGCCGCGTCCACCAGCGTCCATAAACCATAGCGTTTGGCCACCTTTTCAATCTCGTCATGGGGAGCCGGATGGCCAAACAAATCAACGGAAATAATCCCTTTCAAGGCAACGCCTTTCCTTTTCGCAAACAGGATGGTTTCTTCTAAATGGAGAGGGCATAGAGTGAACGTGAGAGGATCCACATCCACAAATACAGGAAGCGCCCCGCGGAGCGCCACCACCTCAGCGGTCGCAATAAAGGTAAAGGACGGCACCAAGACCGCATCCCCTGGTTTTACATCCAACGCCATCAGCACCATGGTCAAGGCATCGGTTCCGTTCGAGCATCCTAAGACATGGGACGCCCCCGTATAATCTCTTAAGTCTTGTTCAAAGAGTTGGCACTCTGGCCCCAAAATGTATTGCCCATGATCCAAAACCCGCGCGAGCGCGCGATCGAGCGCTGGGCGAATATGGGCTTGCTGTGCCGCCAGGTCAATAAAAGGGATGGGATCTTGTCGCTTTGTATTCATGACTCGCTTCTTTCACTATGGTGCGTCCGAGGGGATTCGAACCTCTGACCTTTGCCTCCGGAGGGCAACGCTCTATCCAGCTGAGCTACGGACGCCTGATTTTATAGCTGACCCTTTTAAATAGTTGAGCCACTAATTTTTATCTTAGTGAAAATATAGCAAAAACAGATTGGTTTTCGACAAAACTTCTGTCAAAAGGGTGCAATTAATATTTCAAATTGTAACCCATTATCTTTGCAAAAATAGGAACAGTCTCTGGAAATGTAAACAAAAAAGTTATCTTGCACTCAGAATAGAGGCCCTTTATCATCAAGACCGTATGATGAAAAAGCTCTCTCAACTTATGGTCACGGTCTTCGGCATTGGGTATCTGCCCGCGGCGCCAGGCACGTTTGGCTCTCTCTTTGGGTTAGGGCTGGGGGGAGGCCTCCTTACCTTCTGCCCCCAGATCAGCCTGTGGATTGCTATTTTCATCGTTTTAGCTTTGGGGGTGTTCTTTATTCCAGTCTACCTCAAGGCCCATCCTGGTAAAAAAGACCCGAGCGAAATCGTCATCGATGAAGTCTTGGGCCAATTGGTAGCCCTCATCCTCTGCCACACCCTGTTTCAGATGGTGTGCGCGTTTGTGTTCTTCCGTGTGTTTGATATTTGGAAACCCTGGCCTGTCTCGTGGGCTGATGGCTTAGGCGGAGGCCTTACCAAAGACACCACCGGGATTCTGCTCGATGATGTGCTGGCGGGCCTATTGGTGCTAGCAGGGGTATGGGTATTGTTTTAGTGAGGTTTCTTTTTTTTCTCTTTTAGGTAGGCTCTATATTTTAGGATGCCAATCACACCCAAAATCAAGAATCCAAAGCCTCCAGCCAAGTAGATTTTATACCGATCAAAGTCTTGCAAGATCACATCGAGTGCCATGGCAAAGGTAAACCCAAGATAGGCAATGACGATGGCCCAAATGGCCGCAGAAATAGAAACCAAGAGACTATACCGCTGCCACGCCACCTTGCTATGCCCAACGATTAAAGGAGTGAGCGTCCGTATTCCATACACAAACCGAAAGCTCATGATAAATAGATTGTCATATTTATGAATCAGATCGCTGATCTTTGAAATGCGACTGTGCCATGAAGGAGAATAATTGATCAACTTTTTTCCAAAGACGCGCCCTGCAAAAAAAAGAAGATGGTCATGCAACACGGCCCCCAGAAACGCGATAAACATAACCCAATGCACATTCATATACCCATGATACGCAGACCCACCTGCTAACAAAAGAACCATCTCGCCTTCTAGTAACGCCCCCAGAATGACGATCCAATACTTATATTCATGGAGCAAATTCAGCCAAAAATCGGCTTCAACAAGATGCTGGAGGGAATGAACCCCCTCCCCGAGTCCTGCCATCAGAGAAGAAAGCCATTCCACCATTAATTAGCCTTGTATCGCAACGGTAAAAGGCTCTTTTTTCTCCACAGCAGCAGACCCAGGCAACATCCCCAAAGCATTGAGATAGAGATCGAGCATCTCCTCTTGTTCCTGACGGTCATCCGTATCCATTTTCCTGAGCTTGACCACTTGGCGCAATGTTTTTGCATCATATCCATTGCCCCGCGCTTCGGCGTACACATCTTTAATGTCTTCGGCTATGGCTGCCTTTTCTTGTTCTAATCTTTCAATCCGCTCCACAATCGACTTCAATTGATCGGCGGAGACTCCGGCAACATACGTCATGAGATCTCCTTTTTTCATGTCTTGTTATGGAGGGTTTTTGGGTAAGTTGTCAATTCCTCCTCAAAAACAAAAGAATTAAGAAAGAAAAATCTACTTATTTCTTTTTTTGTTTTTTGATCTTGGAGGAGATATTCCCCATACTTTCAGAAGAAGGTTCAGATTCTTTCCTCTTCCGCAGATTATGAGAAAGAGAAGTCATTTCTTCCCTTAAGGGTGCTGCCTCCCGTTGAAAGGTGCGCGTTCGAAAAGCTGGGAAATCTACATTTATTTGGAATCCGTTTGCGCTGATCCACTCTTGTATGGCCCTTTCTTTTTCTTGGGAAATTCTCGTTGCACAATTTCCACTCCTGATTGTTCCCCCATACGTATGGATAGCACGAACGCACTTGTGTCTATCTATAAGAGGACCTCCACTATGGCCTGGAGAGCTATTAATAAAATGAAACACTTGTTCTGGCGTCACATCAATAACGGGTCCTGAGGCATGATACATCTCTCCACTCGCACTCACCGCCATGCCATCTCTTAATACCGAAGAAGGATATCCTACAAGATCTAATACTTGCGTCTTTAAGTGTTCATCCGGTAAAAATCCGTAGGAAGCCCAGCCCACCTCTCGACCAATATGTTGACTCAAAATAACGATTCCAAGATCATGTTTTTGATAGTCTTCCCCTGCGCTTGAAATGAACCCTGGATCTACAACAAAGAATGTGGATGCAACTGCATGAGGAAAAGTGTAAGGATCTGATCGGGCCGGATGAAAAGTAATTTGACTATAAGCAGAGTTAAGATGTCTACACCATAAGTTATGACCTGCTGTTAAGACTATATTTGGCGCAATAAGCACCCCACTTCCCACATAACGTCTCGATATACCCCCATCGGGGCCAAAGAGTGATGTTTCTAGAAGACCTACACATCCCCATCCAGCATTCAGAGGATTTGGAACAAAAGTCGGCTCTCTACTTGTAACCCAACATTCAGGAACCCAAGAAAAATGTCGAAGTCTGAGAAAAGGTCCCGCGTTGTCGTCTAAGGGGTGATTATGCTGGGCTCTCTCTTCTGTTTCTGGCAAGAACAATGATCTTCGTAATGCTTCTTCCTTTCTCTTCTGTCTCGAGGAAAGAGGGGCAGACGCAAATACCCAACCTGTTGATGACTCAGAGAGGGGAAGATTTTTTTTGACAAAATTTAGGTCAAGTTCCGCCTGACTGCCATCACTCCAGTAAGGGAGACCCACCAGAGGGTCATACTGTAAACGGGTGTTTGGCCCCGGCCCCCATTCTTCTCCCCCAGGCGCCGTATGTCCATGGGTTCCCCCCATGAGAAATCCACTGATAACGACTAAAAAGAATTTGAAAAACTTCATCGAAACTCCCTACTTTCTGCTTTTTATTAATTGTATTCTGAAATGAGAAAAGAAGTCAACGAGATCTCTTATAAGCAAGAGGCACCCGACATGATTAAAGAAGCGTAAAAAGGGTTGCCTTTTCGGGGAGATTCGAAGAATCGACGTGGCAATCCATCTTATAAAATCTTTCCACAGTCGAAATATTGCCCGAATGATACTCAAAAAAGATGGATCACCCCAAAAATTCTCACGAATTTTCTCGTGATGACGAGGGGAGGAAATTGAAAATTCCCTCTTTATCAAACTATGTGGGATGGTAAGCTCAGTAAATAGGGATTATTTAACCTTAAACTTCTTTTTGGAGTTGGAGACAGGGAAACATATGACCCCAGCTTCAGTCTGAATTGTCTTAATCTTCATAACATCTCCAGAACTTATTGGCCCTGAGTTTCCTCGGAAAGGAAGTCCATCTTCGTTTACCCACCAAGAATTTGCTCCATCTTCATGGAGAAGATACACCAATGGATCTATTCTCGGTGCAGAAGAGGGGGGTGCTTCAAGAGGAACCAGAGGAACAGTAGCCGCCCGCTTCCGTCCCGGTTTTCGTGCGTCTACGGCGTCATCAACAGAAGACCAGCCACTCCCAAAGGTTGCGAACACCCCTATAAATACAAACCCAACAAAACTTTTCGTTCTAAACATAATTATCCTCCAATTTTTCCGTTTTAAATCAGTATTTACAATCAGATTCATCGTATATGGTCTTTTTACAAAAATCAAATTAGAAATCTAAATCCACCACTACATCTATACCATTAATTCCATCTCGTAAAGGATAGGCATAAAATCATTTTTTTTGAAATTAGAAAAACAGAACACTTTTCCCTTGGACAATTTTTCCAGGACTTTTTTCTGCTGTTGAACCACTTCTTCCTCCACAAGGTCAGTCTTGCTCAGGGCAACGATTTCAGGCTTGTCAATGAGCCCGCCCCCATACTCTTTCAATTCATGGCGAATGAGTTTATACGTTGCCCCCACATCTTCTTGATCAGCCGCAATCAAATGAAGCAACACTTTGCATCGTTCCACATGGCCTAGAAATCGTGTTCCCAATCCGATCCCTTGATGCGCCCCCTCAATAAGCCCCGGCAAATCCGCGATCACAAATTCGGTGCCCCCCACATAAGCCACCCCCAACTGGGGATGCAGCGTCGTAAACGGATAATCTGCGATTTTGGGGCGTGCTGCAGTGACTGCTTTGAGAAAAGTTGATTTCCCCGCATTGGGCAATCCTATTAGCCCCACATCCGCAATGAGTTTAAGGCGTAGCCAAAGCCACATCTCTTCCCCCTCTTGGCCAGGGTTCGCATGACGGGGCGCTTGGTTCGTGGACGACTTAAAGTAGGCATTGCCAAACCCCCCATTCCCTCCGCGCGCCAGCAAAAATTCTTTACCTTCGTGATCCATATCCACGATCAATGTTTTTTTGTCTTCCGCCAATACTTGGGTGCCCACCGGTACTTTTAGGATAAGCGTGTCTCCCGCCTTCCCAGAACGATTTTTTCCCATACCCCCTTGGCCCGATTCTGCCTTAAAATGCTGCAAATATCGAAAGTCGATTAATGTATTCAGATTAGAAACGGCCACTAGTTTGATAGCGCCACCTCTGCCACCATCTCCCCCATCAGGGCCACCGAATTCCACAAACTTTTCGCGACGGAAACTAACGGCGCCATTCCCGCCGTTCCCAGACTTGATATAAATTTTGGCTTCATCTAAAAATCTCATTCCATCTCCTAAGGCAGAATCCTTACCATATAAACGACATAAAAGGAACCGATCGTTTTAGAGACAAATAAAACCGTGCGGTTTAAAGAAATGAGCCGTTTTTCTAATCATGATTGAAAAATAAACCCGATCGGTAAAATTTAATCCCGTACGTATTTAAAATCTTAAAAATACACCCGAACGGGAGTTTTTCATTTCATTTGGGTTAAATGTGATAATATAATCCCGAGAGGATTGATTATGATTCACAAAATGTATGATACAAAAGCACTTGGCAATCTTATTCGGGAAACTCTCGAAAATCTCAGAACCTAACACAGACGCAACTATCTTCCCTATGCGGTGTGGGTGTTCGCTTCATTTCTGAAGTGGAAAAAGGGAAATCTAGCAGCCAGATTGGAAAAATTTTAATTGTCATAAAGATGCTAGGACTTGAAGTGGTCATAGCTAAACGTGGAGAACTTGCCTCATGAGCCGTATCTTAGACGTTTACTTCCATGAAATGTTTGTCGGCAAGCTTATACAGAATCTTTCTGGCAATTTGTCTTTTCAGTACGATGAAGAATACATAAACCTTAAAGCAGTTCCTGCCATTTCTATCTCCATGCCATTAAGGAGAGAAATTAATGTGATCTCTAAAAGATCAAAACGCGTTCAAGACATGTAGGGTATTTCTCTGTCAGAACGGAAAAAGAATAGAAGGAATTGTGCTTCCCCTCTTATGAAACAATGCCACCTCTTACACAATAGGTTTAATATATCTTTTGCGTTTTTCAGAGATTAGAATAATAAAGAGATATAAGGGAGATGTAAAATTAATAGGAGATAGTAGTTGTCCATGTTGTATGAAAAAAAGAAAGAAAAATCTCTAACAGCTAATAAGATTCACCATATTCTAATTTTAGGAGCAGGTGGGCAGCTAGGAACAAATCTAGTAAAATCTAAATGGCCTCAAGAATATTCTCTTAAAGGATTAAGTCACGAACAGCTTGATATTACAGATAGAGATTCTCTAGAAAAAGAAATTCAAAGTCAGCGCTGGAGTTTTGTTATCAATGCCACCGGCTATGTAAAAGTTGACAAAGCCGAGCAAGCTGGGCAAGAGCCATATCTAGTAAATGGTCTTGGTATTTTATGGTTAGCGACGATATGTAAAAAACATAATATCCCTGTTTTCCACTATTCAACGGATTATGTTTTTGATGGCAGTAAAAATACTCCGTATGTCGAATCTGATACGTTTAATCCTTTAAATACATATGGTCTTAGTAAATTATTTGGAGAACTTGCTCTAAAATCTGTGTTGGATAAACATATTATTTTAAGAAGTTCGTGGGTTTATGGGGTATATGGGCGTAACTTTGTCAAAACTGTTTTACAAAAGGCACGGGCCGAAGAAGATATTTTTGTGGTAAATGATCAAAAGGGTACCCCAACATGCGCCGAAGATATTGTCGAAGTCACAAAAGAGATTATTTTCTCTCAACTTGGCCAATGTAGTGAAGAAAAATGGGGAACCTATCATTATGCAGGGTTAGGGGAAACCACCTGGTATGAATATGCAAATTATATCTTGAACATTGCTTATCAAGATTTGAAAAAACCCGTATCAAAAATTATTCCAATAACGACAGAAACCCAAAGAAGAAATAGCCCTAATATTACTTTGAGGCCTAAGTATAGTGCCCTATGCTCTTCTTTAATAAAAAACACTTTTTCTGTCAAAGAAAGGTCTTGGAAGGATGGGGTGAAGAAAGTAGTTGAGCAATTAAGCACACTCTAAAACACTATTTTTTCCTGAATGGATTAGGTTATTGATGTTTTTTATAAGATTATAAATGACGTTCCGCTTCTGCCACGGGATGGAGCCGCGCCACAAACTCTTTATACGCTTGGAGGCCTGGCTCGAGAGGGAATTCTCTGATTCTTTTTTTTCCCAGAACAATATAAAGCATGCGCCGTGTGGTCCGATCCCCCAAATAAAGAACCTGACCTCGGCCCTCTAAAGGCTCGGCCAATCCCACATCCGTCACTTTCTGAAGGGAAAACTGTTCCTGCCCTAGCGAGATGGGATGATGATATTTGGTATGGGCATAAAAAATCCGAATGGCGGGAGGGTTACTTTGAACCACATAAATAAGCGGACGTCCTTCTTTTGTAGCAACTTGGACATGCCAAACTTTTGTCTTCTGTTTCAGGTTTTTTTTTGTCTGGACCGTTTCCCATTTTAGGGCACTGAAGGAAGGCAGAGAATAAAAAGAAAGGCTCATCACAACAAGGGTTAATAAGATATTCATTTTTATTTTCCAATATTCCCTTATGCTAGCCGTTTCCAGAAGAAGACACAATTTTTTTCTTTTGGCTAAGGGGGTGACATTGCTGAATAACATCCTGTAATTTTTTATGCATCACATGCGTATAGATTTGAGTGGTAGAAATATCCGCATGACCCAGCATGTTCTGCACGCTCAGCAAATCAGCCCCCCCATTCAAAAGATGGGTAGCAAAGGCATGGCGGATCACATGGGGAGATACTTTCTCAGGATCAAGTCCTGCCTGGAGAGCTAAGTCTTTCAAAAGTTGGCCAAACCGTTGTCGCGTTACATGACCCGACTTTCCATAGGACGGAAACAACCATCTGGATGCCCCCCATGGGGGCATAAACGCTGAACGCACCTTCAAATATTTTTCCAGCGCTTTAATGGCATAAGAACTTAAGGGGACAAGCCGTTCTTTCCCCCCTTTTCCTTTTACAATCAACGTTTCTTCTGCCCGAAGGACCGAGTTGTGCTCTAAAGAAATAAGCTCGGACACGCGTAACCCCGAGGCATAGAGAACTTCTAACAAAGCCTCTAGCCTCTCACCTTCAGGGGAGGAGTCTTCTGCCACCGTTTCGAGCAGTCTCGTGATCTCTGCCTCCGTTAAAATCTTGGGCAAAGGCTTGGTTTTTTTAGGACGGGCTAAAAGAGAGGTGGGATCTTCCTGAGCGATTTCTTCTGTGAGTAAAAATTGAAAGAATTGCTTGAGAGCAGAGAGATGTCTTGAAATGGAAGAACTGGTCATCCCCCGGTCATATAAAGACGTCAAATATTCCCTTAAGACACTGGGCTCTGCTTGTTCCAGAACAAGATTCCTTGTTTTCAGGAAGGCAGCGCAATCCGCTAAATCTCGACGATAAGATTCGAGGGTGTTCAAGGCACTTCCCCTTTCGGAGGCAAGCATCTCAATAAACTGGTCAATGTAGAAAGACACCTAGTACTCCTATCTATGACGCGATCCCAGCATAGACCCCAACGGCTCGCCTCCCAATAAATGCATATGGAAATGGGGAACTTCTTGGTTGGCGTCTCGCCCATGATTGGCAATCAACCGATATCCCGACCTCTCAACACCTGCTTTTTTCGCAATGAGTCCCACCGCACGGAAAAATCCTGCCAGCTCTTCGGGCGATGCCTTGAGAGAAAAGTCATGGAAAGAGACATAAGACCCTTTCGGAATGATCAGCAGGTGAACCGATGTTAAGGGGTTGATATCAGGGAAACTGAGGACAAACTCATCCTCATAAAATTTCTTACACGGAATCTTGTTCTCAAGAATTTTGGCAAAAATGTTATCTGCGTTATAGATCATGTGGTTTTATCCTGTCCATTTCCGTTACGACGGTGTTCTTTAATCGCCTGGATCATGGCCTCGGCAATGGCAATTTTATAATCAATAGCCCGTCTTTCATCTTCTATGGTGACCCCTGCTAAATCATTGTGATAGCGCTCTAAATCCTCTGCCAAAACCAAGGGATCAAGCTCATCTAGAAGGGTAAATGTTTCGGTGAAGATCTGACACCCTTCCTGGTCTATTGACGCGAGCCCGCCCCACACAAAGTAATGGCGCCAGAGCCCCCCCTTCTTATGGAGAGAAACAATCCCCGACCTTAGCTTCACCGCTAAGGGCGCATGGCGAGGTAAAACGCCAATTTTACCCTCAATCCCCGGCAACACCACCATGGACAGCCCCTCCAAGGCTTGGGAATGAAAGGGTGTTGCAAACGTACAGGCATAGCTATAAGGGATCATGGATCAAGTATAAGAAATTTTGTCACAGAAACCAAGAAGGGATCTCGGAAAAAAGGAAATCATTTGATGCTCTTAAATGTCTAGATCATTTTGGCGTCGTTGAAAGACGTTTTTTACTGAGCTGGAGCCTCAAGCCCTCTTGTCTTTTCCGCAATACGAGCTTTCTTACCTTTTAGATTTCTGAGGTAATAAAGTTTTGCCCGACGCACAGAACCCTGACGCACCACTTCGATGGTGATTTTTGGAGAGTACAGAGGGAATACACGTTCAACCCCTTCCCCATAAGAAATTTTCCGGACGGTAAAGGCAGAGTTCAGGCTCGCATTTTTCCGCGCGATACAAACGCCTTCAAAGGCCTGTACACGCTCTCTGTTCCCTTCAACAACCTTTACGTTTACTTTTAAAGTGTCTCCCGGCGCAAACTCAGGAATAGATTTCCCGGCTGTAAGCTTCTCGATCTGCTCTTTTTCAATTTGTTCTAAAATGTTCATCGTAAACTCAACTTTTCTTTTCTAAATGTCTTTTCCACAAATCGGGACGGCGCTTTTTGGTTATTTCACGCGACTGTTCCTGGCGCCACTCATTTATTTTTTCGTGATGACCAGATAATAATACTTCCGGAACCTGCATTCCCTTCCACTCTCTGGGTCGAGTATAGTGTGGATATTCCAAAAGATCGTCTTCAAAACTTTCTTGGACGGAAGACTGCTCATTCCCTATGACACCGGGCAAGAGACGCACACAGGCATCAATAAAAACAAACGAGGCAATCTCTCCTCCAGACAAAATAAAATCTCCAACACTGACTTCTTGGATGTTTCTTGACTGGATAACCCTCTCATCAATACCCTCATATCGCCCACAAATCAAGCCTATTCTGGGTAAAGATGCAAATTTCTTTACCATGCTTTGCGTTAAAGTACAACCCCTAGGGCTCAGATATATCAACGGGATGGGTTCAGAAAGAGACTCAATGGCTGCATCGAGCACATCTGGACGCATTACCATGCCTGGGCCTCCACCAAATCCCACATCGTCCACCGCTTGATGATTGCCTGTGGCAAACGAGCGAATATTGACGGTATCAAACGTCCAGTGTTTCCCGAGAGCCCTGCCCGTCACCGAGTACCCCAAGGGCCCAGGGAACATTTCTGGAAATAAAGTAAAAATAGTGGGGTGCCAGATCATTCTTCGTATAAGTCCGTTAAGTATTGGTCTTTGATCACCATGTGGGAATCCAGATCAATAAAGGGCACAGAGGCATCTTGAAAAGGCACGAGAACACTACGACAGGTCACAGGATCAAAAACTTCTAGAACCGTTCCTGCTCCATAATCATCCACATATTTAATCACGCCCACTACTGTACCGCTCTCATTTTGAACAGGAAGCCCCATTAAATCTGTATGGTAATAAGTATCAGCGTCTACCGCCGGCAACTGATCTCGTCTGACGTAAAGTTTTTCACCCCGCAACTTGAGAGCCTGATCTCTATCTTTGATGGTGGGAGTAGAGGCAATCACAGCATTGGCAAGCGAACGAATAACTTTTAAAGAAAATTCTGACCCATCTTCAAAGAAAAGAGGGGAATAGATGCCGATATCGCTGGGGGTATCTAAGTATACTCGGATCTTTAACTCTCCCCGAATGCCCTGGGCACCCGAGATGCTGGCAACACAAACCTTGTTGTTTTTTTTAGGCTCTGACATGGATGTGACGCTCCCTAAGACCAAGCTTCTTTGCTGGCTAGAAAAAAAGAGACTTAAGCAGAGGGCTCTTCTGAAGCGTCAGGTGTTGATTCTTCTTCAGACGTCTCGGTCACCGCTGGAGCTTCTTCTGATACAACATCAGCTTCTACCTCGGTGATCACATCTTCCGCTTGAACAACGGGCGCTTCTTCTGCAACGACGTCAATCACCGCTTCTTCTACTAGAACTTCTGGTTCTGCTTGAGGTTGGGCGGCGAGCTCTGCTGCTGCCTGCTGCTTCTTTATGTCAACGGCTATCCGTTCTTGAGCTTTTTTCTTCGGTTGATTCTTTTTCGTTTGCTCAAACCGTTCTTGCGCTTTTTCAATTCCAAGCTTGGCTAAATAACGGTTCACGCGATCAGAAGATTGAGCCCCCACCGAAAGCCAATACCGAACACGCTCTTCATTCACGGCGAACCTTTGGGGATGATCATTGCTTAAAAGAGGATCATGCATCCCCAATTTCTCAATAAACTTTCCATCCCGTGGGTTTCTTGAATCAGTCACAACCACACGATAAACGGGTCGTTTCTTTGAACCACCCCGTGCCATACGAATCTTTAATGCCATTTTTTCCTTCTTCCTTAATTAGCCAAACAGTCCCTTAAGACCATTTTTCAAAAGACCTTTTTTATTCAACTTGGTCATGCGCTTCATCATTTTTGACATGCCATCAAACTGCTTTAAAAGGCGATTAACATCCTGAACAGTCGCCCCAGAACCAAGCGCAATCCTGCGTCTTCTGGACGCGTTGATCAATTGAACATAACGCCGCTCCTTTGGGGTCATGGAACGAATAATGGCGATCTGCCGTTTAATCATTCTATCATCGAACCCAGCTTGGGACACCTTGCCTTGGAGCTGTCCCATACCGGGCAGCATCTTTAAAAGCATCCCCATGCCCCCCATTTTTACCATCTGGTTTAATTGGGTAGCCATATCATTCAGGTCAAACGAACCCTTCTCGATCCTCCTGTTTAGCCTGTCTGATTCTTCTTTGTCAATAGTTTCCATCGCTTTTTCTACAAGACTAACCACATCTCCTTGTCCAAGGAGGCGTCCTGCAATGCGATCCGGATGAAAAACTTCCAATTGGTCAAGTTTTTCCCCCACCCCCATAAACTTGATGGGTTTACCTGTGACATGGCTGATGGAGAGTGCCGCGCCTCCCCGCGCGTCCCCGTCTAACCGCGTTAAAATCATCCCTGTTAAGTCTAAATTTTCCTGAAAAGATTGGGCCACCCGCACGGCATCCTGCCCCATCATGGCATCCACAACCAACAAAATTTCTGCGGGAGAGCTTATGGACGCCAGCTGTTTTAACTCTTTCATCAACGGGGCATCCACATGCAATCGGCCCGCTGTATCCAGAAGAACGACGTCAAATCCCCCCAATTTCGCCTCGGATAACGCCCGTTTTGTGATGGCCTCGGGGGCTTCTTTCGGGTTGATGGGCAAGCTTTCGATCCCAAGGTTCGTCGCCAGGACTTCCAATTGATGCTGGGCTGCAGGTCGATAGACATCGAGAGACGCCACCAAAACCTTTTTCTTTAGCTTTTCCTTCAGATACTTCGCGAGCTTGCCTGTAGTGGTTGTTTTGCCTGACCCTTGCAACCCCACCAGCAGGATCACTGCCGGAGGCTTGACCGCAAAATTGAGCCCTGTCTCGCCCTGTCCCAATATGGAAACAAGCTCGTCGTGCACAATCTTAACCACCATTTGTCCGGGGGTGACGCTCGACAAAACCTCTGTGCCAACGGCTTTTTCTTTGATTCTTTGGATAAAATCTTTCACCACCGGCAAGGCCACATCAGCCTCCAGCAGGGCGATGCGCATCTCTCTAAGCGCCACCCCCACATCTTCTTCTCTGAGAGCACCCTTCTTCTGAAGAGACCCAAAAATTTTAATTAATTTATCCGAAAGATTTTCAAACATTATTCTATAGCTGGTTCCTTATAAATTGAATACATCGTCACATCGTCTCTTGCGTAGTTAGCACGCGGCGTTCCTCGTTCCTCGTCTCACTTTAAAGGATCTCAGCTATACTATTGTTCCTTTTTCGAAAACGATCTCTCCTGTTTTCGGGGCTGTATAGCGGATGGATTTTTTATCTGTACCGCGATGACTTCCGTCACAAAAGGGATAGGACGCACTTTTTTCACACGAGCATAAACAATAGGTCACTCCTTTTTCCACCGAGATTTTCATTTTTCCTTTAAATACTCCCAAATATTGCCAAAAATATTCTTTGTCTGGAAAGAAACTTACCCTATAGTGACGGCATGATTCAAGATTTTTATATTTTGTCCTCAGCGCGTCAAGCACCAAAATCTCTTGTGGTCATCCTCCATGGGTATGGGGCAGATGGAAAAAATCTCCTCTTCATGGCTCACTATTGGAAGAATCTCCTTAAAAACACGCTCTTTATCCTCCCCACTGCCCCGTTCCCCCTTCACCACTCGATCAATGAGGGGTATCAGTGGTTTGATATTGGAGATCTGGAGCCTTCTTACCTGGAGAAAGGCTCCCAAGAAGCAGCCCCGTTCCTGCGAGATTTTATTACCAAGATCCAAACTGCTTATAAAATTTCTGGAAAAAAAACAGTTCTTGCCGGCTTTTCCCAAGGCAGCATGATGGCGCTGGCCACCGGACTGCTCTATGAAAACCTGTGCCAGGGGATCCTCTCTTATTCGGGAGGGCTTTTCCTCGCAGCAGAGCGCCTAAGCCCCGCCTCTGCCCAGATTGATGTCTGTCTTATCCATGGGAGAGACGATTCTGTGGTGCCTTACACGGCCTCAACAGAGACCCGAGACTTTCTGGTAGGAAAAGTCCACACAGTCACTTTGCACAGCCTGTCAAATTTAGGCCACGAAATCAGTGAAACGGGTCTTCAGCAAGGGGCGGAGTTTATCAGCTCTCTAAACGCCTGAACCCCCTTCCATAAAAAAAGCCCCCAAGATGGGAGGCTTTTTTTTCAAAAGAATAATCCTTTTTGGATTTATGCGCCCCTTGGTGCTTTCGAAGACAGCAAATCAAACTTGTCAGGCTTTCCGTCCACGGTAAAGACTTGAAGACCGGACCGTTTAACGACGCCTTGTAAATATTCGAACAATGCTTTTTGGAAATACATACCCTTAAGCTGAGATTTAACTTCATCAAAGGTTGGCGGCGTCGCGGGTCGTGAGTCCCCTCTATACACGATAATAAACTTCCCGCCCTTTGAAATAATGTTGCGACTATGCGCATTGCTTTTCAAGATCTTGAAAGCTTTTCCAATGTCTGGACCCAATACCTGGTCTATGGCTGGTGCCAACAAGAACCCAAGACGTCCTCCTTGAGCCGATGTATTGGGCTCTTGAGAATATTTCTTGGCCACTTCTCCAAAGTTCTTGCCGGCATTCAGCTCTTGCATCGCTTTATCAGCGTCAGCTTTGGAATTGCAGACGATAATGCTGACTTCAGACTCTTTTTGGCCCTTGAATTTTTTTACAAGCTCTTCGTAAAGAGGCATTAATTTGGCATCCGTAATTTCCTTTTCAGCCGCTCTTTTTAAGAACACCTGCATTTCAATTGATTTGATGGCCTCTTGCTTGAGCTTGATGACTTCTGGATCGTTTGAAAGGTTCGCTTTGTTTTTTTCAGTTTCCAAAACAGCTTCCATCACCTTCTGATCTCTCAAAGGTTTGAACACTTTCTCAAACGGCATGGCCTTAATCTGGTCTGGCGCTGTTGCTTGAAACTTTTTGAGATCACTTACTTTTAAAGATCCCCCATTAAACTTTGCGACCACAGCATCACCTGCATCAGCTAAAACATTGACCGAGAGGAAAGCTGCAAAAACAAGGGAAGAAACTATATGTACACGCTTCATAGAAAAAAACTCCTTAATTAGTAATATAATGGAAAGGATAATGCCTGAAATCTTAAAGAATCTCAAGAATTATTTAACTCTCGCGCGACATCACAAAAGTGGCAAAATTCCTTAGGAATTCTTTCTCCATTGTTTCAGGCAACCCTTCCAAACAACGAAGCGCTCTTGAAATATACGGCGCGATACGCGATAAAATTTCATTTTCAATTTTGTATTTTCTCATCGCCCTTTTCAGAAAAGAAAAATCTTCTTCTGTCAACGCCCCCAGATTGAAAATCTCTTGAATACGGTTTTTTTCTTCGCTTGTCACTTGTTCGAGCAATAAGATCATGGGCAGCGTCACGTTTTTCTCTTGAAAATCTTGGCCCAAATTCTTGCCCACTTTGGATTTTTGCAACCCATAGTCCAGCAGATCATCCACTATTTGAAAGACCATTCCAAAGTTGTACCCATACTCTTTGATCAGATCTTTGTCTCTCTCTGAGGCGTTCGCAATCACGGCCCCCACCTGACAACAGGATTCAAACAACCTGGCTGTCTTTGATTCAATGATTTGGAAGTATTGTTTTTCAGAGAGGTCTAGATTTCCCACCGTTCCCAGCTGCATAATCTCCCCCTCCGCAATGGTGGTGGCTGTTCTTGAGAGGACTTTCAGAATCTCTAAGGACCCATCTTCTGTGACCAGCTCGAAGGCACGACAAAACAAAAAGTCTCCCACTAAGATGCTGGCTTGATCGCCCCAAATAGCATTGGCAGACGGGCGTCCTCGACGCTGCGTGCTGCGGTCCACCACATCATCATGAAGCAAGGTGGCCGTATGAATAAATTCGATGCAGGCGGCAACTTTAATGTGGCGTTGACCCTGGTATCCTAAAAGTCGAGCACTTAAAAGGGTGATGAGGGGACGCAATCTTTTGCCTCCCGCTTGGATTAAATACCCCGCCATCCCATTGATCAGAGGAACCCGTAAGGACAGTTTATTCAGAATGAGCATGTTCACTTCTTCAAGGTCTGCATGAAGAAGTTCTTGGGCTTGAGCCAATGAATCAGAAAAACTATTATAAGTATCAACGCGCAACATGTAGAATGCTCATTTAATTTTAGGTTAACTTTATGAATACCAACTTTGACATTACAACAGATTTATTCCTCGGAGGAAAACTAAAAATACAACAATATAAAAAAGGTTTCAAATCTGGCAGTGACGCTGTGTTATTAGCTTCTTTTATTCCTTCTCTCTCCGGGAACATTCTAGAGGTAGGGTGTGGTGTGGGGGTGGCGTCTTTATGTCTAGTTCGACGCCTTTCCGATATCCATATCACTGGCATCGATATTGATGAAACCCTCATCCAATTGGCCACTCGAAATGCCAAGGACAATGGGCTCGACGCGCGGTGCACTTTCCTAACCCAAGATATCACCAAAGACATTCGGGATAAGGGACTTCCCCCCCAAACCTTTGACCATGTCTTTTCCAATCCTCCTTATTTTGATGGGTCCTCCCCCTCCCCTGTCCCGGAAAGGGCTGTGGCCCGCAGCCATACCATCCCTCTGAGAGAATGGGTGGCCTATTGTATCAAAATGGTTAAACCCCGGGGGCGCCTCAGCTTTATTTACCCCACCACCAGTCTACACTCTCTTTTGGGTGCCCTAGAAGGGGTGGGAGACATTCGTTTGCTTCCTCTGTGGCCTTCGGCGGATAAGCCATCCAAGCGCATTCTTGTGTCGGCCCGCAAAGGGGTGAAAGGAGGACTGACCTTAGAACAAGGCCTTGTTCTACATGGCCTGACAGGTGTCTACACCAGAGAGGCGCAACAAATTCTGAAAGAGGGAGAGGGTCTCGCAGATCTTTTCCCGAGCTGAGTTGAAAGAGGACGGTACGTTCTAATGTGCCTTGAAAAAATCTCCGCCCGTCATGGCGTGTGGCACCCCTGTAGTGGTGGGCAAGCTGAGAGGCAACCCCTTGCGAGATCTAACCGCCAGAAACGCCCACGCCTCTGCCTCCATAAAATCACTTGACCATCCCACACTCTCGACATTTTGTACTTGAGCGGGTGTTAGGCCCAGATGATGTTGAAGGCGTTGGACCAGAAACTCATTATGAGCACCGCCCCCCGTTAAAAGCCATTTAAGAGGCGGCTCGGGGAAAAACTCACGCCCCCTTGCAATAGCGATCGCCGCAATTTCTGTGAGCGTCGCCGCCCCATCTTCTAAAGATAGCCCTCTGACTATGTCTTTCGAGTAATCCAATCTATCCAAAGATTTCGGAGGCTTTCGGGAAAAATACGGAGAGTCAAAGAACGTCTTAATGATGTCTTCATGAACGTGGCCCCTCGCCGCCGTCTTTCCAGATTCATCAAAAGCTTGACGGGCTTTTTCTGACATCCAGTCATTGAGCAACCCATTGCCTGGTCCCAGATCAAAGGCAAGGATCTCTCCCTCCTTGCCCAACCAAGTCACATTTGACGTTCCTCCGATGTTAACAATGGTGAGCGGCTTTTCCCTATCTTTCGCCAGCGCTTGATGATAGAGAGACACCAAAGGCGCGCCTTCCCCCCCAGCCATCACATCCTTTTCCCTCATATTCGCCACCACATCGATACCGGTGAGCCTGGCGAGCAAAGCGCCGTCCCCAATTTGCCAGGTGCGAAAGCCCACAGGAAATTTCGAAGGGGGCCTATGCAAAATAGCTTGACCATGAAACCCGATTAAATTGATGAGCCCTTTTAGATATGTAAATTTTTGCACAAATTTGAAGAAAGCGGCCCCATGGAGATCTGTTAACTCTTTTTGAATGGCGAAAATCTTTTGGGACGGTTCTGTGGAGCCGAGAATAGACCGCAGTTTCTCCGTAAATTCTTCTGAGTAGGGAACGAAGAGCCCAGGGCTTCTTTCAAGAATCCGAACACCATCTGTTCGGACGGCCGCCACATCGATACCATCCATGGACGTGCCACTCATCATACCTACAGCCCATTTTGTTCCATCATATTTGTCATTTATTTTATGAAGAAACAAGGGACCCCCTCTACTGGTGGTTTACAGAAGGACTCTCATAAGAAAAATCGGCACCACTGGGAGCAGGGACAAAAGAGATCTCTGTTTTGGGCGCTACAACAAGAGGCTTCAGAGGTTCCACCAGCGCCAACTGCAACACCTGCTCTATGGTCTCAACGGGGATGACTTTGATCTTGCTTTTAATGGACTCTGGCACGTCTTCCAAGTCTTTCATATTTTCGTGGGGAATGAGGACGGTTTCGATCCCGCCACGTTGGGCAGCCAGAAGTTTTTCCTTCAATCCGCCAATGGGTAAGACTTGGCCACGCAGCGAAATCTCCCCTGTCATGGCGACGGACGACAAAACAGGGATGCCCGTTAGAACAGACACCAGGGATGTGGTGATGGTCACCCCGGCGGAGGGACCATCCTTGGGGGTTGCCCCCTCTGGCACATGCACGTGTAAATCGGTGGCCAATAATTCGTCGATGTTGATTCCAAACGCGTCGGCTTTGGATTTAATGTAACTAAAGGAAGCCTGCACAGACTCTTGCATCACTTCCCCCAGTTTCCCGGTGATGGAGATCTTGCCCTTCCCCCGAGACCGTACCGCTTCGATGTATAGCAAATCGCCGCCCACTTCTGTCCACGCCAACCCCGTTGTCACGCCCAGCTGAGGCTTTGCGTTTGACTGGCCGAATTGGAACCGACGCACCCCCAAATATTCTTTTAAGTTTTTGGAGGTAATGGTTAGCTTCTTTTGCGCGTGCGTCATCAAAAAACAAACGGCTTTGCGGGCTAATTTTTGGATAGCTCGCTCAAGATTTCGCACCCCAGACTCGCGGGTGTAATAACGCACAATGTCTTGAACCGCTTCTCTTTTGAGGGCCAACTCTGAAGACTTAAGGCCATTCTCTTTCTTCTGCTTTTCGATTAAATGCCCAAATGCGATTTCAACTTTTTCTTCTTCCGTGTACCCTTCAATGCTGATGATTTCCATACGATCGAGAAGGGGCTTGGGAAGATTCAACGTATTCGCTGTGGCAATGAACGTCACATTGGAAAGATCATAATCCACTTCCAAATAATGATCGCTGAAGTTGGCATTTTGTTGGGGATCCAAAACTTCAAGCAATGCTGACGCTGGATCTCCTCGCCAATCTGTGCCCATCTTATCGATCTCATCGAGCAAGAACACTGGATTGGTTGCCTTCGCCTTTTTCATATTCTGGATGATTTTCCCTGGCATGGATCCAATGTAAGTGCGTCGATGCCCTCGGATCTCGGATTCATCCCTGACCCCTCCCAAAGCAGCCCGCACAAAAGGCCGATTCATCACGGTGGCAATGGATTTCGCCAATGAGGTCTTCCCAACACCTGGGGCCCCCACAAAACAAAGGACTTGTCCTTTTGGTTTGCCCAAACGCTCTTGCACTGCCAGAAACTCAAGAACACGTTCTTTAACTTTTTCGAGCCCATAATGATCCGCATCCAGTTGAGCCTTTGCCTTTTTAAGATTAATTTTCTTCCAGACCACTTTCTTCCAGGGCAGATCCACCATCCATTCCAAATAGTTCCGAATGACGGTAGCTTCAGCCGACATGGGGTTCATCATGCGTAACTTTTTTAACTCAGATTCTGCCTTTTCCAAGGCTTCTTTTGGCATCCCCAATGCCTTTATTTTTTTCTCTAACTGCGTTATCTCGTCTTTGCCGTCTTCATTATATAGTTCTTTTTGAATGGCTTTTAGTTGTTCTTGAAGATAATACTCTCTGTGATTTTTACTCATCTGAGACTTAATACGGTCTCTGATTTTTTCTTCTGTTTTTAACGTATCTGTTTCACGACGCACAAAGAAGAGCAGGATTTCCAAGCGATCTTTGAGAGACGCCGCTTCCAATAAATCTTGGCGCTCTGCAATTGTTAAAGAGAGGTGCACACTAATGGAATCAACAATTTTCTCATAGTCTTCCATACCCAAAAAAGTACTCATAAACTCAGGGGTAATTTTTTTGTTATAGAGGGCATACTCTTCAAATTCTTTGATCAGAATTTTGTCTAGAACATAAAGGGTGTCCTCATCCACCATTTTAGAAACGATGGGCGCAGAATCTCCGCGCAGGTATCCTTCTTTTATTTCGATGGACAAAACACGCGCCCGATATCGTCCTTCCACCAAAACTTTTACGGTGCCGTCAGGCAGATTAACGATCTGGGTTACTTCTCCCACCGTTCCAACCTTATACAAATTTTTTGCAGAGGGTTCATCGACGGAGGAATCTTTTTGAGCCACTAGAAAAATCTTCTTATTCAAAGACATGGCACTTTCGAGCGCTAAAATAGATTTGGACCGGCCCACAAAAAGGGTCGCCACCATCCCTGGAAAGACAACGATGTCTCGCAGGGGCAATAGGGGAAGATTTATTTTTTCAGTCATGTATAACTAACCCTTTATGTCAGGCTATGCTTCTTGTTTTTTGGGGGTGTTTTCTTTTTGTCGAAGCCTGGGAACGATGTTATTATCGACCATCTCTTTCGTAATCACAAGCTTTTCTTCCCCCGATGAATCGGGCAGCTCAAACATGGAGTCTAACAATAGAGATTCTAAAATAGACCTCAGTCCGCGCGCACCCGTCTTTCTCAGAAGAGCTTTTTTGGCAATCATTTTGAGGGCTTCATCCGTGAACTGAAGATCCACATCTTCCATTTCAAACAAAGCCTGGTACTGCTTGATGAGGGCATTTTTGGGTTCTGTTAGAATCCTGATCAATGCATCCATATCCAACTCTTCAAGGGTAGCTAAAACGGGCAACCGACCCACAAACTCAGGGATCAACCCATACTTGGTCAGATCGTCTGGCTCAACTTTTTTCAAAAGCTCTGAGGACTTTCCTGTTTGAACCGTCTTTACCTGTGCGCCAAATCCGATGGAGGAAGAATCTCCTCTCGCTTCAATGATCTTATCCAGCCCCGCAAAGGCCCCCCCGCAAATGAAGAGGATATTGGTGGTGTCAACTTGCAGAAAATCCTGTTGAGGATGTTTACGTCCCCCCTGAGGAGGGACTGAGGCCAACGTGCCTTCCATCATTTTCAAGAGAGCTTGTTGTACGCCTTCCCCTGATACATCGCGTGTGATAGACGGGTTTTCTGACTTGCGGCTAATCTTATCCACTTCATCGATGTAAATAATACCCCGTTGTGCTTTTTCCACATCATAATCAGCAGCTTGCAAAAGTTTTAAGATGATATTCTCGACGTCTTCGCCCACATATCCAGCTTCTGTCAGCGTGGTGGCATCAGCCATGGCAAAGGGAACATTCAAGATACGCGCGAGGGTTTGGGCCAGCAACGTTTTGCCCGTTCCCGTGGGCCCGATCACCAAAATATTTGATTTTTGAAGCTCAAGCCCGTCCTTGGAATTCATCCCGTGGGATAACCGCTTATAGTGGTTATGCACGGCCACCGATAAAATCTTTTTGGCTTGCTGTTGCCCGATGACATAATCATCCAAGATCCCACAAATATAAGAGGGGGAAGGAATGGTGCTTGTATCTGAAAAGAGGCCTGTTTTCTCTTCTTCTTCCACGATATCAGAGCAAAGATCAACACACTCGTTACAAATAAAGACTGAAGGCCCCGCAATCAGTTTTTTAACCTCATGCTGACTCTTTCCACAAAAAGAACAATTCAGAGACTTCTTATCATCAGAAAAGGAATTTTTGTCCGACATCCACTATCCTATTAATACCAAAAAAAATCATGGCTTAAAGCAGCCAACCGTATGCCCAAATTAAAGGCAAACATACTATGATGTAGCATTAAAACAGGATTATAGCAAGTTAAGTCGAAAAGCTTGTTCCCCGACATTTTAAAACTAAGAACGGAATGATGTACATATCATGGACCCCGAATGAGATCCCCTATTCTTTAACTTAATAAGCTCTTTCTCGCGCTATAGCCTTTTGCAACATCCGTCTTCGCCTGTAAACTTGCTCGTTATCTTCCGGATTTTGAGTGTAGTTTGTCCAATAGAATACGCGCTTAGACCATCTCGTAAACTGCAATTTTTTATTCCCATCGGTTTCGCTATCCTCTATCTGAAGATGGAATGGGGTACACATGGAACAATTGGAATTTTGGGTTACTTCGTCAAAAGTATGACAATTATGCCAGCAAAACGCGCGATGACAGTCCAAGGTATCCTCCCTTGCCTCCCGTACTCTCTTAAATCCCGCAGGAGTTGCACAAGCTAATTCTGAGGGATTTAAACTTTTCGTCCGTCCCCTAAGAGCTGCAGATGCAACAAGAGATACCGAAGCGGTAAATAAAAATAAGGATAGATAACATTTTTTCATTATAAAAGCCTCCTATTACCTACAAGGATACACTTTATTTGATGAAAATAAAACAGTCAATACATTTGTCATCTTACACTTACCACGCCCTGAGAGAATTCTCAAAGAGGGGGGGGTTGTTCTTTTTTTGAAAAACTGTCAGATGTTAATCTTTTAAATTTGCAACCGTATCCGGATAGATCTCAACTTTATATTCTTTTTTCAAAGCTTCCATGAATCCCCCATACAGGCTTTGCAACACAGACTTACCAAGATCTACTTTATAAGCCTTGTAAAGGCCCAGGTTCTTTGCAACGGGCAACGTCTCAATGGATAAAGGCATAATGACAAAAAGCGAATTATGATTCGCCACAATGTCCGGCTGTCCTTTTGCCAGAGAGAACCCCCGCTGAAGAACGGGGAGTGGCACCTTTATTTTTTGCGCTTCTTCGGAAATTGAGATTTTTGGGGTCTCCCTAAAAGAAACGGCTGGATGTTGTAGGGTCTCGCCCTTTTGCATTTTCTGCTTGACCATGTCAGCGATCTTCTTCATTTCCATTTGTCTTTTTTCTTGGATAAATTTCTTGATAACCTGATCGCGCGCCTTCTCAAAACTCTCGAGATGAGCCGGGAAAATCTTAGCGACCGAAACGATATAAGAAACTTCGTCAGGCAACTCTGTCAGCTGAGTCTCTGTCCCCTCCGAAAGCGCAAAAATATCTTTTACAATATCGGGGACAAGACTAACGGACTCGTTCCCAATCAAACGTCCTGAGACATCAATCTGGCCCTCTTGAGCTTCCAAGTGGTGTTTTGTTGCAATCTCCTTTAAAGAAAGCCCCTGATTTGTGCCCTCTTCTATCTTCTCTGCTATTTTTGACACTTCATCCACAGCCTTCTGGTGTTTTAAGTCTTCCAGAATCTGGGGACGCACCTCACTGAGAGACGATGTGGTGCGCGGCGTAATACCGTTGACTTTCACCAGAATGATCTGCTTGCGCCACTCGAAAGGCTCGCTCACTTGATTCTTGTTTAGTTTGAACACAACTTCGGCAAGGGACTTATCCAGATTCGCCTCTCCAATGGCGCCATAGTCTTTCTGACGGGTTTTATCCTCTAACGAACCAGACTGGAGTTGTTGTTTAAGTTTTTTGGCTTCGTCTTGATCCTTACACACCACAACAGAAAAAGAACGTGTCTCGGGGCTGACATAGGTTTCTTTTTGCTCATTATAAACTCGCTGAACATCACTGTCTGAAACAGAAAGGCGGGCAGCAATTTTGCCCGGATCCAATAAAATTAATTTGAACTGGCGATACTCTGGAATCCTAAACAGGTGAGGATGATCGTTATAAAACTTTCTGAGAGTGTCTTCCGTATATTTAATTTGAATTTTGTCCCCGAAGATAGTCGCAATACGGAAAGAAAATTTTTGAGTGATGGCCTGAAAAACAGGATAAGACAAAGCAGCAGGGGCATAATTTCCCACAGAGATGGCTGTCAAAAGATGCATCTGGGAAAGAGCCCGACGCCTGTTCGCAAAAAAAGATTTTTCGCTTAAGCCATTCATCTGCAAGATGCCTTTGAATTTTTCCCTATCGAAATTTCCTTGAGCATCTTGAAATAAAGGATCTGCCTGAATCAAGCTGGCAATTGTTTGGTCGCCCACGGAAAGCTTAATACCCTTTATAAACATATCAAGGACAATCTCGTTCACCATACGACTTAGGTTTTGAGCCACCAGCCCCAGTTGTAACGCTTGTGAAAAAGAAACGTTTTTCCCCTTTAGTTCTTTATTAAGTTTGCCTAATTCTTCCTGGACTGAATGCGTCAAAGCCTGTTTAGAAATCTCTAATTTACCCACACGGGCAACGATATTCGATTTATCCGTTCCTCGGAAAAATTCGGATATTCCCCAAAAAAGACCAAAACTGAGAATCAGGATTCCCAACAAAACTTTCATGATCCAAGAGTTTGCGTGATCTCTTAAAAACTTTAACATTTCTAACCTTTAAAATAGATTTATGCTTTTTTTTGTGGCATATGTTTGCTTTGAATTCAATATCATACTAAAATCACATCCGCTATGGAAAAGTTTATTATTGCTAATTGGAAAATGAACAAGGGTTCTGCTTTAGACCTCCCTTTTTTAACGAGCCTTTCCAAAATACCTATCCCTTCCTCGCTCACCGTGATTATTGCCCCTCCGTATACGCTCATTCAAGCTGCCCAACAAGTCCTAGATCCTACTCCTTTTTATTTGGGGGCTCAAGACTGTTCCTCTCAACAAAGTGGGCCTTATACGGGAGACATTAGCGCGTCCATGCTTAGAGAATGCGGATGCACTGCTGTGATTCTTGGGCACTCGGAGCGGCGCCAAGAACATCAAGAAACATCTGCCATCATTCAGAAAAAAGCTGAAGCTGCGGCAGAGAATGGTCTTTTACCCATCATCTGTGTGGGAGAGACCGCTGAAGAACACGCAACAGGACAAACCGCTGCCGTCCTCGAACGACAAATCAAAGAGTCTACCCCCCGTAAGGATTTTCCTTTTTGTATCGCCTATGAACCTATATGGGCTATTGGCACAGGACAAACACCACCTTTAGAGGAGATCAGCCGGCTCCACACCATCATCAAACAATATTTTAGAACACCAAAACCGGTCTTGTACGGCGGATCGGTAACTCCAGACAACACAAAGGAAGTTTTGTCTCTATCTATGGTGGATGGGCTACTGGTGGGAGGGGCCTCGCTGGATCTTGAAAAATTTAAGACGATCCTCGAAGAGGCGTCTTAATGATTTCTTTAAACTTTGGGGGACGATTTTTAAAAATTGTCCTTCTTATAATAACGTCTATGGGGGTTATTTTTTGCTTCCAGAAAGGATTTTTTATGAAGACTCAATCCACACTCATCCCCAGAAAAGTATTGTTTGGTAACCCCGACAGGACGCAAGTTCGTATTAGCCCAGACGGCAACTATCTGACCTATATTGCCCCCTACAAAAATGTCTTAAATTTATGGCTCCAACCCTTGAATCCTGCAGGAGAAGCGATCCTCTTGACGCACGATACAGGCAGAGGCGTTCAAGGCTATAGTTGGGCCTATGACAATCAAAACCTTCTCTATATCCAGGATAGGGATGGGGATGAAAACTGGCGCCTTTTCAAGGTCGACATTGTCACTAAAAAAATCACTACCTTGACGGATGAAAAGAAGGTGCGAGTGACGATTATGGGAACCTCTTATAAACACCCCCACTTGGTTTTAATCGGCCTTAACAATCGAAACGCTGAATACCATGATGTTTATATGTTGGATCTTCGAACGGATACGAAGAAAAAAATTTACGAAAACAATGAATTCGCTGGCTTTGAAGTGGACGATGACTTGACCTTGCGTCTTGCCTGTAAAATGACGGAAACAGGGGGCATGGATTGGTTTATTCAGAAAAAGGGGACATGGGAGCTTTATCGATCTTTCAATGCGGAAGACAACTCAACCTCAAGCCCCGCGGGCTTTTCTAAAGACGGGTCTCATATATATTGGTTGGATAGTAAAGGCAGAGACTTAGCTGTCTTGACACTATCTGATGTAGAGACCCAAAAGACAAAAATTATTGCGACCCCAACAAAAACCGATTTTTCAAGTGCCGCTTTCCACCCCACGGAGAATGTTCCTCTTTGGCTTGGGAAAAATTATATGAAACCAGAAAAAGAATTTCTCGATAAGACCTATGCAAAAGATTTCCAATATTTAGAAACTCTTCGGCCAGGAACTGTCCCTACTTTGGCCGGGACTACCCTTGATTTTAACCAATGGATTGTGGCCTGTCTCTCAGATGATGGTCCCGTTTATTATTACCTTTACAATCGAACCTATCAAAAGGCAGATTACTTGTTTTCCAATCGGAAAAGCTTGGAAGGGCTCGCTTTGTCTCCCATGGTTCCGTTAGAGCTGAAATCGCGGGATGGGCTAACACTTGTAAGTTACCTCACCCTTCCCCCTGGCATATCCTTGAAAACCGCCCAGAACTTGCCCACAATTTTGTTAGTTCATGGAGGACCAGAATCAAGAGACTCATGGGGATATGATTCACAACATCAATGGTTGGCCAATAGAGGCTATGCTGTTCTAAGTGTCAATTATCGAGGATCTTCTGGATTTGGGAAAAAATTTGTAACCGCTGGCAATAAGGAATGGGGACGTAAAGCCCATGATGATCTCATTGATGCTGTTCAGTGGCTCATCAAAGAAAAGATTTCTGATCCTCATAAAATCGCTATTTTTGGGGGAAGCTACGGCGGGTATGCTACCTTAGTTGGGCTAACTTTTACCCCAGACGTTTTCGCCTGCGGCGTTGACATTGTGGGGATGTCTAACCTCATTACCCTTCTCAATAGCTTCCCTCCTTATTGGAAACCAATCCTGTCCAGTATTATTCAAAAAGCAGGAGATCCCAAAACCGAGGAAGGGTTAAAGCTTTTAGCGGAAAGATCTCCTCTGACGCACGTTGACAAAATAAAAAGGCCTCTCTTGATCGCACAAGGCGCCAATGACCCTCGTGTTACGCAAGCAGAATCAGAGCAAATTGTGGACGCCATGAGGAAACGAAATATCCCAGTCACCTACGTTTTATACCCCGATGAAGGCCACGGATTTGCAAAGCCTGACAACCGCATTTCTTTTTATGCAGTGGCTGAAAAGTTCCTCGCTGCCTGCCTGGGGGGCAAGTTTGAACCCATTGGAGATGACTTTAAAGGATCCTCCATCCAGGTTAAAGAAGGCGCTATCCATCGATAGGCGGTAAGGACATAAGCACGTTGGGGATGAGAGATGTCATTTGATCGGACAAAAATTTTAGCGTTATTAGACAAAAGTTTTCCCCAGGATGAAATCGTTTTAAATGACCTCAAAGGAGATGGAAATTATTACTCTCTCACCATTACTTCCACCTCTTTCAAAGGAAAAAGCCGTGTACAGCAACACCAAATGGTGTATAACTCCTTGAAAGGATATGTGGGAGACGTGATCCATGCCCTTTCCTTGAAAACCATCGAGAAAAACGATTAGAGACATAAAATGAGTGCCATAGACCAAATCAAACAAGACCTCAGTGAGAACAACGTTGTTCTTTTCATGAAAGGAACCGCTAATATCCCCCTATGCGGATATTCGTCCACCGTTGTTCAAATTTTAAAAAAGCTCCAGGTTCCTTTTAAAGATGTGAATGTATTAACCGATCCTGCGTTGCGCCAAGGGATTAAAGATTTTACGGATTGGCCCACCATTCCCCAACTTTATGTCAAGGGGCAATTCATTGGGGGATGCGATATTGTGAAAGAAATGTTCGAATCAGGAGAGCTTCAGGAACTTTTTATAAAAAATTAAGGAACAAAAAGTAAAAAATGAGTGACTCTTCCCACAGTGCAGAAAAAGAACTAAGACATATCCGGCTTGAAAAGGTCCACACCCTTAAAAGTCGCGGTATTAATCCATATCCCTATAATTTTTCTCGTTCCCATAGAACCATAGCGCTGCAAGAAAAATATAAAGATCTTCTGAACGAATCCGTCACGGAAGATAGGGTTTCAGTCGCTGGACGCATTCGATCCATTCGCAACAGCGGCATGTTCATCGACCTCCAGGATGAAACCGGGTCTCTCCAAATCTTCTCGTCTCTAAAAGAGTTACCAGAAGAGTTAATGGCGCTTCTTTCTCTATTGGATCTTGGCGATTGGATCGGTGTCACCGGTGTGATCCGTCGCACAAAAAGGGGCGAACTTACCGTGAACATGCAGTCGTTGGAATTGCTCTCTAAAGCTTTGCTGCCTCTCCCTGAAAAGTATCATGGTCTGACCGACATCGAAACCCGATACCGTCAGAGATATATTGATTTGATTGTGAATGAAGAGAGCCGGGATCGATTGCAAAAAAGAAGTCGTATCATCGCTGCAATCCGCACCTACCTTTCCGCTCAAGGGTTCCTAGAAGTGGAAACCCCCATGCTGCATCTTATTCCCGGCGGGGCGGCAGCCAAACCCTTCTCAACGCATCACAATGCCCTTGATCTGACCATGTATTTGCGCATCGCCCCCGAACTGCACTTGAAAAGGCTGATGGTGGGTGGCTTATCCGATAAGATTTTTGAGATGAATCGTTGCTTTCGCAATGAGGGGATTTCTCCCCGCCACAATCCAGAATTCACCTCCGTTGAGATATATCAACTCTTTGCCGACTATCATGACATGATGAATCTCACCGAAGAGCTCATTCAATACGTCGCTCAAACCGTATTGGGCACCACTCAGGTTATCTATGACGGCATTGAACTGGATCTTTCTTCTCCCTGGCCCCGCAAATCCATGGTTGATTTGGTGACAGAAAAAACGGGGGTCGATTTTTCCAAAATCCAGACAGTGGAAGATGCCCGCACCGCCGCCCAAAAAATAGGGGGCATTCCACTCAAAGGCAAAGACACTTGGGGCAAAGTGGTGGAAGCCGTTTTTGCCGAAAAAGTAGAATCTTCTTTGGTCCAGCCTATCCATGTGATCGATCACCCTCTCGACATCTCACCGTTGGCCAAAGCTCATCGGACAGACCCTCGTTTGACCGAGCGCTTTGAGAGCTATATGAATAAGTGGGAAATTGCGAACGCCTTTTCAGAATTAACGGATCCCATTGATCAAAGACAACGCTTTGAAGCCCAAATGTCAGAACGAGATGGGGGAGATGATGAAGCTCACCTTATGGACTCAGACTTTGTCACTGCACTTGAACATGGCCTTCCCCCCACAGGCGGCCTTGGCATTGGGATTGATCGATTGGTTATGATTCTGACCAATGCACCCAGCATCAGAGATGTGATTGCGTTCCCCACCATGAAACCAAAGGAATAAAAAGTGATCGATAAAAAAAATAGCGGATGGGTAGACTATAGCCTGCTGATTGTTTTTTTAAGTGCTTTGTTTTTCACCTGCCTTGGGTCGCGGCCTTTCGCTGCACCTGACGAAGGGAGATACGTAGAAATCCCCCGCGAAATGGTGGCGTCAGGCAGCTACATAACGCCCCATCTGAACGGTCTTAAATATTTCGAAAAGCCTCCTCTTGTGTATTGGCTTGAAGCTGTTCCTCTTAAATTAGGACTGACTTCCGAGTTTTTCTTACGCCTCCCCATCGCTTTGTTTGCCCTTTTGGGATGCCTCGGGGTGTACGCGTATGCTAGTCGGATTTATAGCCGTCAGGCAGGGTATTTTAGTGCCATTGTACTCGCCACCACTGTCCTATATTTTTCTTTAGCTCGCCTTATTTTATTAGATCTTGTATTAACGGTGTTGCTCTCCCTTGGTTTGTTTTCTTTTATCCTTGGCGTCAAATTGCCCGCCGGAAAAGAACGACGCCTAAAGTTTGCGCTCGCCAGCACTTTTTTTGCAGGCGCGGTTCTCACCAAAGGATTAATCGGGCTGGTGTTACCCATCGGTATCATTGGACTATGGGTTATCACTTTGAACAAGTGGAAAGACGTGCGCCCTCTTTATCTGCCCACCAATCTTTTCGTTTTTTTGATCCTTGTTCTTCCCTGGCATATTCTGGTGTCTTTAGACAATCCACAATTTTTTGATTTCTATTTTATTCGAGAACATTTTGAGAGATACCTCACCACCATTCATCGACGCATGCAACCTTTTTGGTTCTTTATGCCTGTTTTTGTATTGGGATTTTTTCCCTGGATTGTTTTTTTACCGCGTGCTCTTAAAAATTTTATTCCCTTCAAATTCAAAGATTGGAAAATTTATGATTTAGAGGCTTTTTTGCTTCTATGGGCTGGGTTTATTTTCTTATTTTTTTCTTTTTCTTCTTCTAAACTCATTCCCTATATACTCCCTATTTTTCCGCCGCTAGCTGTGATCGTCGGTCGCTTTCTGGCGTATGTGACAGAAGGAGAACAATCCACCAAAATAGAAGCTATTATCTATTTCATGATCTCTCTTCTTTTGACGATCGGAATACCCTGGGGAGTAGAAAAATATGCGGATCCAGACTTATGCTCGAATCTCTCCTCCTATATTCCCTTTGTACAATTTTATTTGATGGGCAGCAGCCTTTCTTTTTTACTGCTTAGTTTATTAAAAAAAACGAGATGGAAACTGTGGGGTCTTCTTGGATTTCATATTGGATTCCTTTTTACTTTGAATGCTGCCGCCCCCCTTATACAAAAAACGTCTATGAAACCTTTTGCAACCCATATCAAGACCAACCTTCCCGCCAGCACTGAAGTGGTCTTTTATGGGATGTATGCCCAAGACCTCCCTTTTTATCTAGGGAAAACTGTAAAAATTTTGAATTGGAGTGGCGAACTCGACTTTGGCAAATCTCTTGATCCTCAAAATTCCATCTTTTTAGCCCCCAAAGATTTTAAAGCCTTAGGGTCAACTCTTTCCTCTCTCTGTGTTATTGCTAAAGAGAATGCTGTCCCTGAAATTCCTTTTCCCAGTCGTTCTCATTTTAAAGTTGTTTTCCAACAAGATGAATTTGTTTTATTGTGTAAAAAATGAAGTGTGGTTTTATGACTAAAGAATTATTTTTACCCTTTGCCAAGCCTTGTTTATCAGAAGAAACTTTAAATGAAGTTATGGATTCTTTACGCTCAGGTTGGATCACCACAGGACCTAAAGTTAAAAGGTTTGAGTCACTCCTGCAACAGTATTTAGAGTGCCCTAACATCTCTCTTCTCTCTTCTGGCACGGCCGGCCTTCATCTCTCCTTATTACACTTAGGATTAAAACCGGGCGATGAGGTCATTACAACGTCGTTCACCTTCATTGCGACCTTAAACACTATTGTGCTTGCCGGTGGCACGCCTGTCTTGGTGGATGTGGAACGCGACACGTACAATATGGATGTGTCTCACTTAGAGGCTGCGATCACAGAGCGGACCAAGGCCATTGTCCCTGTCCACTTTGCTGGCGCCCCCGTTGATTTAGACCCTCTCTATGCGCTCGCCCATCGATATAACCTTCGTGTTATTGAAGATGCCGCCCATGCTATTGGAGCAGAATATAAAGGCAAAAAAATTGGCAGCTTTGGGGATACGCAGGTCTTTAGCTTCCATCCCAATAAAAATATTACAACGGGGGAAGGTGGTTGTGTCTCTTCTCAAGATAAAGAGTTGATCCGCTCTGTCAATGTCCTTAAATTCCACGGGATTGATCGCGACTCTTGGAACCGTTTTTCAAAAGAAGGCAGCCAATTATATGATGTCATTGCCCCTGGGTTTAAATACAACATGATGGATTTACAGGCGGCTTTAGGAATTCACCAACTTCCCCTCTTAGATACGTTTACAGACCTCCGAACCGTGCGGGTTCAAAAGTATCGCCAAGCTTTCCAAGACTGGGACGAGTTGTTTTTACCCGAAGCGCCTGCCTATGACCATCATCATTCTTGGGATCTTTTTGCCCCCACCCTCAATTCGAAAAAAACCTCTCTCTCTCGCAACGAAGTGATCGATAAGCTAAAGGACGAAAATATTGGGGCCGGCCTTCACTGGCAAGCCCCTCATTTATTCTCTTTTTATCAAAACACTTTTGGATTCAAAGCAGGCGATTTTCCGAAAGCAGAATATATTGCGGATCATGTGTTAAGCTTGCCCCTATTCCCCCAGATGACGGACGCCGAGCAAGATCGCGTGATTAGAGCTATGCGTAAAATATTTAAAAAGGACTAAAGATCAAATGAAGGGTGTTTACTTATCAATCGTCATTCCTGTCTATAACGAGGAAGAAAGCCTCCACACGTTATCAGCACGACTCATGCCCGTCTTAGAAAAAACTGGCAAGTCCTTTGAGGTTATTTATACCAATGACGGCAGCAAAGATACCTCCATCAAAATCTTAAAAGAGCTTCAGCAAAAATATCCCAAGCAGGTGAGGATCATCGACTTCGGAGGTAATTATGGTCAGCACATGGCGATCATGGCAGCCTTTGAGGAAGTCCGGGGTCAAGTGATTATTAACCTGGATGCAGACCTCCAAAATCCCCCCGAAGAAATTCCAAAGCTTTTAGAAAAATTTGAAGAGGGCCACGATGTGGTGGGAAGCTATCGTCTCAAAAGAAAAGATCAGGCTTGGCGTCACTGGGGATCGCGCTTTGCAAACAAGGTGCGTTACGTTCTAACCGGCACGCATATGAAAGATCAGGGATGCATGTTTCGCGCTTATGCACGTCCCATCGTTGATCAAATCGTCAGCGGAACAGAATCTTCCACCTTTATTCCGGTGCTTGCCTGGAAACTCGCCCAAAACCCCTGTGAAATTGGGCTGAAACATGATGCCCGTACTCAAGGAGATTCCAAATATGGGATCTATGAACTCATCCGTGTGGCCATTGATCTGGCCACTAATTTTTCCATGGTACCCATCCAATTCTTTACTTTTTTTGGTATGATTGTGTCAGGGCTCAGCTTTTTACTGGTGATCTATATGGTCGCTCGTCGCGTGATCTATGGCCCGGAAGCAGAAGGTGTTTTCACGCTGATTGCCATTGTGATCTTCCTCATTAGTGTGGCCATCATGGGTATTGGCATTGTAGGCGAATATATTGGGCGGATTTACCAGGCTTTGTGTCGACGTCGGTATAGCATCCGTGCCATCCTCCAAGATAAATCTTTAGAGAAAGACAAAACAAAATGACGTTGAAAATTTTAATTCTGGGGGCCAATGGTTTTATTGGAAACTGTCTCACCCAAAATATTTTGTCCCGCACCTCTTGGGAGGTATATGGGTTGGATAGGGATGATCATAAGTTATCCGAATCTCTGAATCACCCTCGGTTTCATTTTTTCAAAGGGGATATGTTCTCTCATATGGACTGGATCAATGATCATATCCAAAAGTGTGATGTGGTCCTGCCTCTGGTGGCCATTGCAAACCCCGCCCTCTATGTGAAAGATCCGCTTCGTGTTTTCCACTTGGATTTTGAAGCCAACCTCGACGTTATAAAGCTGTGCGTCAAGCATAAAAAAAGGATCATTTTCCCGTCCACCTCAGAAGTCTATGGGATGTCTCACGACAAAGAGTTTGATGAGGAAACCACGAATCTGGTGCTGGGTCCTATCCACAAACAGCGCTGGATTTATTCGTGTTCAAAACAACTTCTAGACCGCGTCATTTATGCCTATGGCATTCATGAAAATTTGGATTATACTCTGTTCCGTCCTTTTAACTGGCTTGGCCCTAAAATGGACGATGTTTTTTCAGAAAAAGAAGGAAACTCCCGGGCTGTCATTCAGTTCATCAGCAATATCCTTTATGGCCGTCCCATCAAATTGATGGATGGCGGCAGCCAAAGACGGTGCTTTACATATGTGGAAGAAGGGGTGGATGCCCTTATGCGCATGATTGAAAACAAAAACGGCGCTGCCAGTAACCGCATCTTTAATGTGGGGAACCCCCAAAACAATCTCTCCATGTCTGAAGTGGCACACGAAGTTGTGTCAGTCATGAAAACCTATCCTCAATACAAAAAACATGCAGAGCAAACCAAAATTGAAGTAGTGGATTCCCAACATCATTTCGGGAGCTCGTACGAAGATGTCCAAGCTCGAGTTCCCTCTATCAAGAACATACAAACTCACCTAGGATGGACTCCTCAAGTGACTTTTACAGAAATTTTACATAAAACGATGGATTATCACTTTATTCAAAATCCAGGAACCATAAAGGTATAAAATGACTCCCGATACGATGACAGCAGTGCCCCAAAAATCAAAAGTTTTGGTGGGGGCGCTTTATATGACGCTCGCCATGTTTCTGTTCGGCATTGGCAATGGTCTTGTGAAAGAGACGGCGCAGGACTGTACCGTTACCCAGATTATATTTTTTCGGTCTCTCTGGGCCCTTGCAACCTTAGTGGTCTATATGTTCGTTGCTAAAAAATTCTCTCTCATCAAAACACACAAACTACCCCAACAACTCAGCCGGGGTCTCATTGGATTTGTGAGTCTCTGCGCCATGTACTATTCCTTTGATGTCCTGCCCTTAACGGACGGAACGGCCCTTGTTTTTGCCTCCCCCCTTTTCATCACCGCTCTTGCTTACCCCCTTCTTAAAGAACACGTAGAACTCAAGATATGGGTGGCGATCTTCATCGGATTTGCCGGGGTCTCCATTATGGCTAATCCCTCTGGTCATGTCACTTTTGCAGGAGTGAGTGCGGGTATTTTATCTGCCTTTTTGGAAGCGGTGATTGCCATTATGGCTCGGAAACTCTCTTCCACAGAGCACCCCATTACAACCACGTTTTACCACACCCTGGTTTTAACTGTGGTGGCAGGCGCTCTCGTTCCTTTCTTTTGGAACCCCATCAGCCTCAGCAGTTTTGTTCTTTTAATTGTCTTAGGTGTCCTCAGCGCCATTGGCCAAGTCTTTATGGTCTCTGCCTATAGCATGGCCCCAGCAGCTGTCGTCGCGCCCCTTCTGTATACCCTCATGGTTTGGGCCGCTATCCTTGGCTATTTCCGGTGGGATGAAAGCTTCCGGATTCACTTATTGGTGGGCGCCCCCATCGTCATTGTCTCAGGGGTTTATATTATTTACCGGGAAAGCCGAGCCGCCCCTCCGCCTACTCTTCAATAGGGAATCTTTTCATGAGGTATCCCAGCAAAAACAGTCCTGGCAGGGCCGCGGCACTGGCGATTAAGAAAAAAGAAATCCAATCAAACTGAGCCGCTATGAATCCAGAACTACATTGCACAAAGACACGCCCCACCGCCATCAGAGCCGAGAATAGCGCATATTGAGTCGCTGTAAAGTTAAGATTACAGAGACGAGACAGATAGGCCACAAAAGCAGCGGCCATGATACCGCCAGAAAGATTTTCTGAAATAATGGTGCCATATAAAAACGGCAGGGAGTGTCCATGGATGGCCAGTAAAATAAAGAACCCATTTGAAGCAATATGGAGAATCCCTCCAAACATCAGGGTTTTCATAATTCCAATGCGTTTGGCAATGGAGCCCCCCATGAGACCCCCAATAACCGCCATCCAAATCCCAAAGGTTTTGGTGACCATCCCAATCTCGGTACCTGTAAACCCAAGCTTTTGATAAAACACGGTGGACATTTGCCCAATGAGGTTATCTCCAAATCGATACAGAATAATGAACAATAAAACCCACACCCAACCCGGTCGTTGAATAAAGTTGAGGAACGGATCAAGAATCACCAATTTAAAGCTTTTTTTTTCTAAATCCACTTTTTTCGACGCCGCTGGTTCTTTACAGAAAAGAGTGGTCAGCAGCCCAACCCCCATAAAAAAACCCATCATTAAATACACGGTTGACCAGGTGTACGTATCGGATAAAAAGAGCGCAAATCCTCCCGCAATGATCATCCCCAGGCGATAGCCAAAGACTTCCATACCGCCTCCGGCGGCATATTCGGACGGATCCAAAGATTCAATCCGATAAGCATCAATTAAAATGTCTTGGGTGGCAGAAAAGAAAGCAACACAGACAGCAAAAAAAACGGCGAACGAAAGATTTACCTGAGGCTGACTTTGGCCCATTAGGATGATGGATCCTGCCAAGCAAAGTTGCACCAGGAAAAGCCATCCCCGCCGACGGCCAAGCCACTTCCCTAAAAAGGGAACTTGGAACCGATCTAAGAGAGGCGCCCACAAAAATTTCCACACATAGGGAGATCCTGTTAAGGCAAAGAGGCCAATGGTTCTGATATCGACTCCCTCTTGGGCAAACCAAAAGGACAAAGTGGACATGATTAACAATAGAGGAAGCCCGCTTGAAAACCCAAATAAAAGAATGATGATAAGGCGCTTTTTAAAATAGATGCTGAAACCATCCAAAATATTCATCACATACCCCATAATAAAGACCTCCTAATGATGATAAAAAATAGAATAACCTGGAAAATCATAGATGATTTTTGGGGGGATGTCCCCCTGTTTTTCTAAGAACTCGTTCTGATCTTTTTTCATCACGTACACGACTCTTTGTTTTAGGAAGGGATCTTTATCGGACAGAAATAAATCTTCCCTTTTTAAGGTACCCTTCCCATACCAGAGGTCGTGACTTTCACTCTCAATAATAGGAATCGGCCTCCCCACATAAAAAGGAAGGGTGGAGAGTTCCTCGAATCTTTTGTAAAGATAGAGAGGGGTTTCTTTGGACACAACGGAAAGGCTTCCCTTTGTGGAAAAGTGATCTTCGTGATTTTTAACATAAACGATGGCCGCAACCATAAGAGTCGCAGAACTTATAGCCGCCAGAACAGTAATCCGTTTTTGCCACCGATAGCCAGATAAATGCATCCCCAACCATAGGGCCAACGGCGGCATGCCTACCACCATATAGTAATTTGCTTTTGCTTTGGATAAAGAAAAGAAAACAAAGAATGTCAAAAACCAACAGCCTAAAAATCTTTGAAGAGACGACGACTCTGTCAAAGATTTTTTTCTTACAAAGAAGGGTGCCAAAAAAGTCCACGGCACCATATACCCCAAGACGCGGGGAAAATAATAATAAAACGGTCCCGTATAGTAATCCCTTGGCACCCGCTTATCTAAAAATCGCATCCATTGTTCGTTCACGAAATAAAACCAAAGAAACCCTTTTTCTTGAAGAGCCGCCGCCACATGCCAAGGAACAGCCAGCATAAAGAAAACGCCGCAAGCTCCAGGATTCAAAAGAACGCGTAAAAAAAGAAGGTTTTTCTCTAACACAAGAAAGACCAAAATGAGCAACCCCATGAGGGCAAGGGGTACAAGACCCTTTGTCAGAACGGCCGCCGCCATAAAACATGACAACCCGTACACATATTTTTTTTCTTCTGTGTCATAAAACTTGTAAAAACATAAAGCAGAGGCTGTTAAGAAAAAGGTGAGCACCACATCAAAGAAAACCATCCGTGAGAACACAATGAACCCACAGCAGGTGGCTAAAACGAACGCAGAGAGCTGCCCCCATCTTCTTTTATGGAAAGAGCCCGCAAAAACGTAAAGGGCAAGACACGTCAGAAATCCAAAGGTGGCCGGAACCAACCGCGCGGCCCATTCGTTTTTTCCAAAGAGTTTAAAACTACCCGCAACGAGCCAGTAGAGAAGAGGTGGCTTTTCAATATACGGCACGCCATTAAGATGAGGGATAACCCAATTCCCACTTTCTAGCATTTCCCAAGCAATTTGGGCATAGAGGCCCTCATTGTTATTGAGGAGAGCATAAGAACCGAGCCCCCCATAAAAAAAGGCCGCTGCCCCAAGAATGAAAAGAACGTTTTTAAGCATCCATCAGATAGTTGGAAAGCGTTTTATACGCAATGGTAATCTTTTTTAACTCTTCTTCTGCCCCTTTTTTATCTCGATTCAAATCTGGATGGAACTGTTTCACTTTTGTTTTGTAAACTTTTTTAAGCTCAGGCAACAGAATGGGCAGACCCACCCCCATGGTTTTCGCTGCTTTCTCTACCTCTTGGGGGAAAAAAGGAACTGTTTCTTTTTGGCGCACATAAGGGGAATGCTCATCAAATAAATTGAAAACGTTCTTCTCCACAAAACATCTTCTGTAATCACCTCTAAGCGGCCAGGTGGGCAGCCGCCAGATTGTGTCAGCTTTTACTTCTGCCTCAATTTCTTTGGTCCCCATATTTTTAAAATAGTCGATGGCTTTGTTATGCTCTTTGGCATGACCTAAACACATATGAACCCTCTCTTTGGGATTTCGAGGATCAAGAAGGACTGTGTGCGCTCCCAACCTCTTACATCCAGACACGACACACGTCGCGCAAGATTCACTTGAGGATTTGTAATAAGAAAAACTATGGTGTTGTTTTTGAACTGACATCGTTTTAATCTCTTATCGTAGACATTCTTATTTTTCAAGTTTATTAAAATCTTCACATCTAAACAAAAGATATGTATGATTGGTGTGTTTTTTAAGGTCTATTAAATAAATGATACAAGTTTTCAAGTATTTTTGGCTATCTCTTTTAATCTGTGTACTTTCTGTACCTATGGAATCTCTCTCAACGACAGATATGTCCTCCCCCGAGATCACAAACATACAAGAATCCAAAAAGCCGAAAAGCTCGAAAAGAAGCTCGAAAAAAAAGAAGATATCCCGCAAAGCGTCTCACCGCAAGAACAAGAAAAAGAAACCTAAAAAATCATCTTCTGTTCAGAAAATATCCCAGAAGGCTCCTATGGATGCGTCCATAGATGAGTTAACCTCTCCCGTTGAGGAACCCATTGCTGCTCCGGTGGAAGAAATGGCTGCTCCAGTGGAAGAGATGACTCCTCCCGTTGAGGAACCCATTGCCGCTCCGGTGGAGGAGATAGCCACGCCCAGTGAAGATATTCCCAGTGAAGAAGGGGTACCGAACCCGTCCCAACAAGACCCCCTTCTTGAATCGATAGCGGACATCGAAGCCCCCATCGAAAATATGCCGATCCCGTCTCCCACCCCAGAAACGGAAACATCTCAGGATCAGCTTAACCCCCTGTCTGAAACTCAGGAACAAATTTCTAAGGCAGATACTGTTCTTAATAAAGAGACGGTGACTCTTGTGACAGAGAAAACCCCGGCACAAGCGATCGTCCCTGATTCTGATGCTGTTTCTGCAGCTTCAGAAGAAGTGGAAGCCGCTAAAACAGACCAAGACTTCTTGACTCTAAAAGACGCGATGGAGGGCGCTTATGCGCAAAGTCCGCTCTTGACGGCAGAGTACGAAGTAAAGGCGGCTCAAATGGCTCTCTCTAGCGCAAAGAGAACTGGATGGCTTCCCACAGCTTCGGCCAATGTTGGATACACCACACAGGGGGGGGATACTGTTAATAGTCGTAGCGTTTTAAGCTCAGGCGCAAGATCTGATACCCAGAATAACTTCAGAACGGATACCACTCAAGGAGGCCTTACCCTTCAGCAAAATCTTTATAGCGGCGGATCCACAACCGCCAATATTCTAGCTCAAGAGAAAACCGTCGACGCAACCCTTGCCGCCTATATCGTGACCCTCAGAGACACTCTCCTTTCCGCCATTCAAAGCTTTATTGCGCTCTCTTCGAAGCAAGAAGTATTCCGCCTCAGAAAATCCAACCAAGCTCTTCTGGAACGCCAACTTGAAGTCGCTCAGAACCGATACGAGTTTGGGGAACTAACGCGTTACGACGTGGCAGCAACGCAAGCAAAATTAGATAAAGCAAAAGCCGAGGTCATCTCGGCCCTCGCAGAGGTAGAAATTGCAAAAGCTAATTTTGTAAAGATAACCGGCATTACCATTGAAAAATCTCTCAAAAAACCAACAGACCCCTCTGAGCTTCTCCCCGCTTCAAAAGCAGAAGCTGTTCAGATCGCCCTTAAATTAAGCCCGGAAATTCACAAACAAGAAGCCATTGCTGACGCGGCGAAAGCTGACATAGATAAAACCTTTGGAGGACTTCTTCCGTCTTTTGACGTCAGTGCTGGGGTGAGTCGGACATTAACAGAGAATTGGAATAGCGCTTCATACTTTCAGGGGTATGGGGGTTCACGTCAAAACCAAGCACAAGCAGCTGCTACTTTAACCATTCCTCTTGATTTCAGAGCATCCACTCAATCTAATGTTCGCCAGCAAAAGTATGTGGCGGCGCAAAAAAGATTAACAGCGATTTATGGACGCCGGAGTGTGATCGAACTCGTAAGCAAATATTGGGATTCCTTAGAAGCCGCACGCGCGCAAATCACCCAACTCAAATCTCAAATAAATGCGGCACAAATTGCTGTTGAAACCTCCACCGAAATGTTTTTGGCAGGAGACAAAACGACGCTTGAAGTCTTAACCGCCGAACAAGAGCTTCTGACCGCCCAAGTTGAACTCGTCAATGCAGAACAAGCGGTGATCTTGAATGCGTACCAGATTTTGGCAACCATCGGGCGCCTGGATGCACAAACCTTAGAATTGAATGTGGATATCTATAAGGCGAAAGAAGAATATGACCAGATGTCCTTCTGGGGTGTGGGTATTGGAGCGGCAGATAAGCGCATTGCCGCCCAAGAATTCTCAACTGACCTTATGAAGGAAGCAGAAGCAACCCAATAAACAAAGATTTGGAAATAATGACCATGAAATCAAACCTCCCTTCAGACCACGCAGAAGAAACTATGGAAGAAATTTTGGCCTCCATTCGGCAAATAATGGATCCCGCCCAGAATCAGAATGTTCCCCTTCAGCCATCCCCCCATCGCCCTCTCCCTGAAACAGAAAAACGAGAGGACAATGTCCTTGTTCTGACAAAGAAAATAACTACACCCCAAGCGGAACAGAAAGAGACCTCATCTGACAAGCAGCGGAAAGAACCTCTCTCCCCTTCTTCCCAAAAATTGGAAGGAAAAAGCCCGGTCTTGGAAAACTTGGTGGCCTCTTCCCTCGCCCCCCTCCTGCAAGATTGGCTCGCCAAGAACTTGCCAAACATGGTGGAGAAAGCGGTTAAGGAAGAATTCAAAAAATTATTGGATCCCTATTCCAAATCAATCAGATAGTTCCTTTAATTTGACTTTCTCATGAATCTATGCCAAGAGTTTTTAGGGACTGGCTCATCGTGGCTTCAGTCCATTTTTGGTTTAATTTAATATAAGGTTTATCATGTCTGAAAAACGTTTAGAAAAAGCAGAGTTTACAGGGTGGCGTTCTATTCTTTGGCCGATTCATGATCATGAATTGAAAAAGTTCTTGCCCATGGGTCTCATTATGTTTTGTGTGTTGGCCATTTATACCGTTCTTCGCGACACAAAAGATGCCCTCGTTGTGACGGCTCCCGGATCAGGCGCCGAGAGCTTAGCCTTTCTAAAAGGAATAGGCGTGACGGGATCTGCCATCCTCTTCATGATCATGTACACAAAAGCAGCTAACATTTTCAAAAGAGAAGGTTTGTTTTACATCACAGCTGTCCCTTTCTTAGCCTTTTTTGGTTGTTTTGGGTACATTATTTATCCGTTGAAAGACGTGATACATATGACACCCGAAACGATTGCGCAGTATCAAGCGGCGTATCCAACCCTTCACTGGATTATCCCCATCATTGGAAACTGGACGTACAGTGTATTCTATATTCTCTCCGAACTTTGGGGAAGCGCTATCTTGTCTCTCTTATTCTGGCAGTTTGCGAACGCTATTACACCAGTGATTCAAGCAAAACGTTTCTATGGAATGTTTGGATTTTTAGGAAATTTTGGGTTGCTCTTATCAGGACCGGCTGTGTACTACTTATCCCAAGTCACCACCACCATGGGGCTTTCCAAAACAGAAGCCTGGGGATTAAGCTTAAAGTACTTAATGGGGCTTGTCGTATTCCTTGGTAGTATCTTTCTGGCCACTTTCTACTGGATGAACAGAGCTGTTCTCACAGACAAGCGTTACTATGACCCAGAAGCCATGGGGGAAGGAAAGAAGAAAAAAGAAAAACTTTCCGTTATGCAAAGCTTGAAGGTCATTGCCACGTCTCCTTATTTGGGGCTGATCGCCATGCTCGTTCTGGCGTATGGTGTCTCCATCAATATTTTTGAAGGGGTATGGAAGGGACAAATCAAGATCGCTTTCCCAAATGAGAATGACTATAACGCGACGATGGGCGTACTTTCCACTGTAACTGGCCTTATTGCCATCACCTTGATGCTTGTTGGCAGTAATATCCTTCGTCGTTTCTCTTGGAGAACCGCCGCCCTCATTACACCCGTTGTCTTGTTGGTTGGCATTTTGATTTTCTTCGGCGTTATTTTCTATAACAACACTATGACGCCCGAAGGCATGAAAATTGCGGAAGCCATTGCTCAAGGCATGATGAACAAAGAACTGGTTGTTTTTGCCGTGTTCTTAGGTCTGGGCGTGAACGCCTTTGGAAAAGCCGTAAAGTACTCGCTGTTTGATCCAACCAAAGAGATGGCTTACATTCCTCTTGATCCTGAATTAAAGACCAAAGGAAAAGCGGCCGTTGATGTGATCGGTGGACGCGGCGGAAAATCTGGAGGCGCCTACATTCAGATTGGGTTGCTCACCGCCTTTGCGGGGAGCGCTTTGTACCAGCTAGTTCATATCATTGCCCCGATCTTGATCATCGTCGTGTTCTTCTGGATCTTGTCTGTGTTTGGTCTCAGCAAGAAGTTTAAAGCTTTAACACATGGACAAGGCTAAAACTCTAGGATAAGTTTTTCAAAAAAGCCCGGGATTTTTTTCTCGGGTTTTTTTATTAATAAGTGACTGCCATAAAATAAAGCCCCTCTGGAGGAGCCGTGGGGCCTGCCGCCGACCGATCTTTACCCTTCAAAATTGCCTTGATATAAACTGGCTCCCATCTCCCTTTGCCTATTTCAACCAAGGTCCCTACCATATTGCGCACTTGATGATGCAAAAATGACGGTGCTTCCACCCAGCATTCCAAAATATCTTCTTTTTGAATGATTTGAAAAGACTCTAGGGTTTTAACCGGGTTTTTTGATTGACAATGAATCGTGCGAAAAGACGTAAAGTCGTGTTTCCCCCCCAAAAGATCCGCCGCCTGCTGCATCTTTTTGATGTCTAATTTAACGGGGACATGCCACACTCTATTTTCTTCGAGCGCCGGTTTGGGGCGCCGATTCAAAATCCGATACACATATTTTCTTTTCTTAGCCGAAAAGCGCGCATGAAAATCTTCTGAGACAAGTTCTGCCGCCAAAATGGTAATTCTTTTCTCCTGAAGGTAATGATTGATTGCCCGCATCACCGTTTCTCTCTCAAATCTCTCGGGCAAATCCACATGCGCCACTTGGCCCAAGGCATGAACGCCCGCATCTGTCCTCCCTGCCCCGTGTAAGGTCACTTCTGGTAATTGGGAGAATTGAAGAATTGCTTTTTCTATCTCTTCCTGAATGGTGGGGGCATTGTCTTGGCGTTGCCACCCGGCGTACCCCGTCCCCTCATATTCTATGGTCAGTTTAATCCGTCTTGTCATGCCTCATTCTCCCCGTTTTTTTGCCTGACGCAAAGCCTGGAAAAAGGACTGCAAAACAAGACTGCTCTCATCTTGTAAAAGACCCGCAACAATTTCGGGGCGGTGGTGACACGTGGCATGCGTATAAACCTTTGCCCCCTGTCTCACGCCGCCCCCTTTGGAGTCTAAAGCTCCATAGTAAAGCGTTTTAATACGCGCCAAAGAGATGGCCGTGGCACACATGGCGCACGGTTCCAACGTCACATACAAATCACAGTCTGTCAGACGTTCATTCCCTATTTTTTGACACGCCTCTCGAATCACCAGAAGCTCGGCATGGGCCGTTGGATCTTTGGACTCAATCACCCGATTTGATTGCGTCGATAAAATCTCGTTCCCACAAACAATCACGGCTCCCACCGGAACTTCTCCTCGGCTGGCCGCTGATTTTGCTTCTTGTAAAGCGCGCTTCATATAGGTATTGTGAATCATACTCATAAAGCTAGGTGGAATTATGGAAAAAGGCAAGCTAAAGGTAAAAGCACCCACATGGAATTTAGATGACCTTTATCAGGGGTTAAAAGACCCAGCGATCCGAAGAGATCTCTCTGCTCTCGCTAAAGACATCCAAAGTTTTGTCAAAAAATACGAGGGGGAAGTGGCCGATCTTTCAGCAGCGGCTTTGGCAGCCTCTATTAAAGAATACGAAGATTTGTCTGAAAGAATTGGCCGCGTTGCCTGTTTTTCTGTTCTCTTCTTCGCCCAAGACATGACGGATAAAGAAGCAACCTCGTTCTATCAAAACATCCAAGAAGAAACGACAGAACTTTCCACCCACCTTATTTTTTATTCCTTAGAGCTCAATCAAATTCCAACAGATACGTTGAAAAAGCAGTTTGAGCAATGCCCAGCACTCTCCCATTATAAACCTTGGATCGAGCAAGTCCGCATCTTTAAGGACCATCAACTCACGAAGGATCTGGAAACAGTCTTTCATGAATTGAGTGTCCCCGCCTGTAACAACTGGCTCCGTCTTTATGATGAAACGTTCTCGAAGATGAGATTTCCCTTGGATGGAAAAGATTTATCCTTTGTTGAAATAACGAACTTTTTTACGTCCCCTGATGAATCTCTGCGTCAAAAAGCAGCCGAAGCTTTTGGCGCAACGCTGAAAGAAGCGGCCCCGGTATGTGCCCTCATTTTGAATACCGTGTCTAAGGAAAAACAAATCGAAGACAGGTGGCGTCACTATGACAAGCCTGTGTCATCTCGTAACTTGGGCAACCATGTGGAAGACGAGGTGGTTTCTGCCCTCATCCAGAGCGTACAAAAAAAATATCCCGATCTCAGCCATCGATATTTCAAGTTAAAAGCCAAATGGTTAGGAAAAGATAAACTAAATTATTGGGATCGCAGTGCACCCTTGCCGAAAGATACGCAAAAAAAATATTCGTGGGATGAAGCCCAAGAAATTGTTTTGGATGCCTATCACAAATTCTCCCCTGAAATGGCCTCCATTGGGCGTCAGTTTTTTGACAAAAACTGGATTGATGCTGCCGTGCGCCCTGGAAAAGACAGCGGCGCCTTTTCTCATCCAGCTGTCCCCTCCTTGCACCCCTATATTCTACAAAACTATCAAGGAAAGATCTGGGACGTGATGACCTTGGCTCATGAATTGGGGCATGGCATTCACCAAGTTTTAGCATCCCGCCAAGGCTATTTGATGGCAGACACGCCGCTGACGCTTGCTGAAACGGCGAGCATCTTTGGAGAAATGTTAACCTTCCAATCCTTGTTAGACCAAACCCCCAATAAGGAAGAGAAGAAAATCCTGTTGGCGGGAAAGACAAGTGACGCCCTCAACACCCTCGTGCGTCAGATTTCCTTTTCTCAGTTCGAACATGAATTTCATGATCGTCGTCGCGAGAAAGAACTCACCCTGGAAGAAATCAACGCCCTCTGGATGAAAACCCAACAAGATAGTCTCGGCCCCTCCGTCATTCTAAAAGACAATTATGCCTATTATTGGGCTTATATTTCCCACTTGTTCCATGTCCCCTTTTATGTATATGCATATGCGTTCGGAAATTGCTTAGTCAATTCCCTCTATATGACCTATGAAAATAAGTTTCCTGATTTCCAAAAAAAATACATCCAGATGTTACAAGCAGGCGGCACCCTTCATCATACAAAGCTTTTGGAACCCTTTGGCCTTGACGCTTCAAAGGCGAACTTTTGGGATCAGGGACTGAATCTTGTGTCTCGATGGATCGACGAGCTTGAAGATCTGTCATAGGCTTTTTAAGAGGTCTCGTGATGGACAAAAATACGCTCAGTGATCGCCTGAAACGATATTCTCATAGTTCTACCTCCTTTGCCGCGTTAGCCACCAAATACCTGACCTATCAACTCGCCCCCCAAGATCTCGTCAAGCACCTGGGATCTCTCCGAGGCCCCCTCATGAAAGTAGGGCAACTTTTGGCCATGGTGCCCGACCTTTTGCCAGAACCTTACGCGAAAGCTTTGAGTTCTCTCCAATCTCAAGCCCCTTCCATGGGGGGGTTGTTTGTAAAGCGTCGCCTGAGATCTGAACTAGGACCTGACTGGGAACAAAATTTTAAATCTTTTACTCTTGACCCCTTTGCCGCAGCCTCCATTGGCCAAGTCCATAAAGCCGAAAGTTTAACGGGTGACGTCTTGGCGTGCAAACTTCAGTATCCCAACATGCAGGGGATTATTGAGGCCGACCTTGCCCAGTTTCGTCTTCTGCTGGCGCTCTATGAAACAAGAGGAGGAGCTCTTAAAACGGGTCAGTTTTTGAAAGAGATTGAGCATCATCTTTATGAGGAAATTAACTATAAAAAAGAGGCTGAACACATTCAGACCTTCAAAACTATTTTCAAAGAGCATCCCTCCATATCCCTCCCAAAAGTATTTCCCTCTCTCTCCACAGAGCGCCTTTTGACCATGTCTTATATGACAGGGGATTCTTTGAACACCTTCTCAGAAAAGCCCCTGGCGCTGAGAAATCAAGCGGCGGCAACCTTATTTTTTGCCTGGTACTATCCCCTTCATGCCCATGGGTATTTACATGGAGATCCCCATGCCGGCAATTATCTCTTCTCAGAAGAGGGCAACGTCAGCCTCCTGGATTTTGGATGTGTCCGACACTTTTCTCCTTCTTTTCTGCGCGGCGTCAGACAATTATATGAAGCGCTCAAAACGGAGAGAGAAGATCAGTTAATGGCGGCGTACACCCAATGGGGATTCCAAAATTTAACGAAAGAACTCGCGGAGACGCTCACCATTTGGGCTCGTTTTCTCTATGGTCCCGTCCTTGAAGATCGCGTCCGTCCTATTTCAGAAGCCTATAGCGGAGAGCAAGGACGGATGATCGTCAAAGACGTCCTCACCAAGCTCAAAGCCCATGGGAAAGTAGAACTGCCGCGGGAATTCATCTTAATGGATCGCGTGACCGTTGGAATGGGCGCTGCCTTTATTAAATTGGGCGCCCAATTAAACTGGCACCAGATGTTCGAAGAGCTCCTAGACAGGGCATCCTTGAGGCAAAAAGACAGAAACATCCCCCAAGAAATATAAAATAATGTTAATCATTACAAAGGAAATAAGGGTTGAAATCACAATCAACGTATTCGCTCTCTGGACATCCAGACCATACCGTTGAGCAAACAAAGCAGAATTCCTAGCGGTAGGCATAGCTGCCATCAGCGATGCCGTAACCAGCCAAAACGGGCTCAAGTGAAAGACAAATTTTCCTAAACAAAATGCCAAAAGAGGATGGAAAAGATTTTTCAAAAAGAGCAGCGCAAAGATTTGCTGACGGAACTTCCCATCGCGAAAACTGATCTTATCTTGCTGGAGAGAAAGCCCTAGAACAAATAAAGAAAGAGGGGCTGCCGATGTTCCCATTAGATCAAGGAAGTATCCCACGGAGGATGGAAAAGAAAGATGATTATAAGAAAACACCAACCCAATAAAGGAGGCTATAATAATGGGGGTTTTTACCAAAGCTTTCGGCAGTTCTTTTAAAAATAGCAGATGAGTAAATCCTTCTTTTTTGGCTGACTTATATAAATCATATTCAATCAGTCCTAAAACGAGGGAAGAAATCACCAGCTGCTGAAAAACACTGACCATCACAACCGGTGCAACGGTTTTAAAAAATAACAAAAAGACAGGAATGGCAAGATAGGCGGTGTTGACCTGGCTGATTGACATGAGGGTTAAGGCCGTCTCTGACAGTCTCTGTTTAAAGATCTTTTTTCCGAGAAAAGCGCCAATGGCTGCGAGAGTTAGGGTGGCGATGGCAATAACCGCCATGTAAGAACCGTTGAAAATTTTATCCACAGAATGCTTTGAAAACTGATAAAGCACCATACACGGCAAGGCAATAAAAAAGACGAAATCTGTTAGAACAGATGTCGCTCGTTTACCCAAGATATGAAAATAAGAACAAAAGTAACCCAGCAAGACTGCAGCAAAAATGGGAACATTGTTTTTTAATAGAAAAAGAAAAAGCACTCTTTCCTCTTATGAAAATTAGGTTACTGATATATGACGCACCATCGGGGTGGTGACACGAAACTTGTTTGATTAATATAAAGAAAGGATGAAAAAAATTCAATCAAAAACTAACTAACAACCAGACAATGGGCGCCTGCTTGCTTAAGATCTTGACAGGTTCTCTCAGCCTCTCCCTTGCTTTCAAAGGGTCCTGCTTGGAGGCGATGGTAGGTTCCTTTCCCTGCCAATTCTTTTGGGACAATTTTAATGTCCAGCGTTTTGAGAGGGACATATTTCCTCTTCAACCGCCGACTCTCTTGCTGAGCCTCTTGATCTGAGGACAAAGACCCAATCTGGAGGAAAAATAGACCCGTTCTTTCTTTTTTTACAGCTTGCTTTTGGGCCTTAAAAGTTGGTGCCGCTTTTACCGGGGGGATATCTATATCGATCACTTCCGTTTTTTCCTCTATACGCACCTTGCGATTTGGCCCCTCCTTTTCCTCAATCTGCTGAAAACTAGTTTCATAAACAGGATCTTCTGCCTCCGTTTTCAAAGAAGAGGTTTTAGACTTCTCTTGTGAGATCAAGCTATAAACAGAGTCTCCTTCTTCCACCAAAAGCTCTTGGGGTCTTTCTTTGACTGTCACCGTTTCTGCCGCAATAACGGGGATATTCGCCTCATCCACATCATCCGTACGCGACATGATGACATTCCAAAAAACAATGAACCCGACGAAAACAGAGAGAGCTAGTAAGATAACCAAAAGAACTTTAGAGGACCACCAGGGTGATCGGGGGGGTGGGGTAAACTCTGTATTGTTCCACGGGTTGTTTGTCATAGGGTTATCTCCTCCTGTATAATGGCAAGAACGGACTTAAACCGTCAAGAAGATCTCATTTTTTTCTGAAAATTTGACTTTTCTTGCAAAGTTATTTAGGTCTGTTTAAAAGAAAGTATTTACGAATGGTTCCCACTTTTAATATATTAGACTCTGCTTTTCAACAACTTGTCTCGATGCAGAGGGATAAAAATCAGTTTTTACGAATTTCCATCTTAGCCGGCGGATGTTCCGGTCTACAATATCAGTTTGATCTAGAAACAGAGATTCACCCGGATGACATTGTTATTCGCCGGGAAGAGATCACCGTTTTGATTGACCCCGTTTCTTATCCTTTCTTGGAAAGGGCAGCCCTCAGCTATGAGACGGAACTCATTGGATCTTATTTTAAGATCACCAATCCCAATGCTGACAAGTCCTGTGGGTGTGGGGCCTCTTTCTCCATATGAAAATTGCCAGCTGGAACGTAAACTCAATTAAAGTACGCCTCCCCCTCTTCAGCGAGTGGGTGGCAGAAACAAAACCTGACATCATTCTGCTTCAAGAAACAAAGTGCCAAAATGAGGCCTTTCCCGCCGAATTTATAGAAGATATGGGATACAACATCGCGATCCATGGGCAAAAAACGTTTAATGGAGTCGCCATTCTCTCTAAATTCCCGCTGGAAGATGTTCAATATAATTTGCCTCATTTTTCTGACCCCCAAGCCCGCTACATCGACGCTTTCACAGGCGGGGTGCGCGTGGCCTCTGTCTATGCTCCCAATGGAGGCATTGTGGGATCAGAAAAATATGCCTACAAACTTTCCTTTTACCACCATCTCAAAGATCACCTAACCACCCTTCTCACCTTTAAGGAGAAACTGATTGTGGGTGGGGACTATAACGTGGCCCCCACCGATGCCGATGTCCATGAGCCAGAGAAATGGATAGGAGAAGTATTGGTCAGTGACGCTGAACGGTCGAGTTTTAACGCTCTCTTGGATATAGGTCTTTGTGATGCCGTGCGCGCCCTCTATCCCGAAGACCGGACCAACAACCAAGACTGGTATACCTGGTGGGACTATCGACAAGGCGCCTGGCGTCGCAATTGGGGGTTGAGGATTGACCATCTTCTTTTATCACCCGAGGCAAACAGCTCTCTGAAATCAGTGGGGATTGACAGAGGTTTTAGGGGGAAAGAACGCCCTTCTGACCATGCTCCCCTTTGGTGTATCCTCCTCTAGATCGACAAGAGAAACAATTTCTCATCCTTTCCCTCTTGCCTTTTTGTTCTTCTCTGCTTAGTATCGGGCCAACAAGATGAAGAGCACATGAAACTTATTCGGTCTTTCCTATCCGTTAGTGGGTTTACCATTCTAAGTCGGGTGACTGGTTTTGTCCGTGAAACACTGCAAGCTTATTACATTGGGGTGAATGCTGTCAGCGATGCCTTGGGTATTGCTATCAAGATCCCCAGTTTATTCCGCCGTATTTTTGCCGAAGGGGCGTTTAACGTTTCTTTTGTCCCCGTGTTTTCAGGCATTCTTGCCAGAGAGGGACGGTCTGCAGCGCTATCGTTTGCTCAAAACATTTTTTCTTTTCTCGCCATTACCCTGACAGCTCTTATTATCATCGTGGAGTTTTTTCTGCCCGATCTCATTCCTCTCTTTTTCCGAGGATTGGTCCAAACTCCAGATCGGCTGGCGCTAACCATTAGTTTTTCAAAAATCACGTTCCCTTTTTTATTCTTTATTTCTCTCACCGCTTTTTTTAGTGGCATTCTCAATTCGTTTGAACGCTTTGCCGCGGCGGCAGCCTCCCCTGCTGCTGGGAATCTTTTTATTATTGGATGTCTTCTTTATCTAAGCCCAGCGTTACATTCCCCTGGATATGCTCTCGCCTGGGGTATTTTGGGATGTGGGATTATCCAATTTTTATGGGTCTTTGTCCCCTGTCAATTCTCTAAAATAGCTGTCTTCCCGAAAAAACCTAAAATCACCCCTCAAGTACGCACCTTTTTCAGAACCCTTCTCCCCGCGGCTCTAGGATCCAGCGTGGTGCAAATTAACTTGTTCCTCGACATTATGATCGCGTCTTATTTAAAAATAGGGGGCATTTCTTATATGAGTTACGCCGACCGCTTAGCCCAGCTGCCCCTCAGTGTGATTGGGATCGCCTTAAGCACCGTGTTGTTGCCTACCCTTTCCAAATACATGCGTACCCAAAATTGGGAGCAGACTAAAACGTTGCAAACCCTCGCGCTGGAAAGCGCGCTCACCCTGTCGGTCCCCGCTGGTATCAGCTTAATGCTTTTGGCACCTTTCCTGGTAGACAATCTCTATGCTCACGGCGAGTTCAAACAAGAAGATATTTTACCAACAGCTCATACATTGTGCGCCCTGGCGTCAGGTCTTCCTGCCTACATTTTGATCAAACTTTTTAGCACTTGTTTCTTTTCTAGTGGAGACACCCGTACACCCATGTTTATTGGAGCTGGTGGTGTTCTTTTAAATGTAACCCTGAATCTTCTTCTGATTAATTCCCTGGAATATGTGGGCCTCGCGCTGGCCACCAGTATCTCGGCCTGGGTCCAAGCAACTGTCCTGGGAATATTCTTAAAAAAGAAACGATTATTCTTTTTTTCTACCCAATTATCCAACTATATAAGGAAGTTAAGTATTCCCGTCCTCGTTCTTGTTGCTTATTTAACTGTATTAGTACCCTCTTTCGAATTGTTTATAAAGAAAATCGCCCCGTCTTCTTGGATTCTTCTCCCTGCCATTCTTGGCCCTGGTATTGGATTATATATCCTCTTTGCTGCCTGGGTTGGTATCTTCAGACCCTCCTACTTCAAAAATTTTTCTAAAGACCTTTAGTTCCCTCTATATTAAAGAAAAAAAATATGGTACAGATTAAAGAGGTAATTAATTATGGAGACATAAATTGAAAATAATTCTATCGATGACTGCACTTGCTCTTCTTTTTGTTCTTGCAAATTGCGACAAAAAGAAAGAGGGGGATATGCCTGCTGATGCGACAACAACTCAAGAGGCCCCTGCCGCTACAGAAGCGACAGAAGAAGCTCCTGCAGCAGAAGACAGCAAAGAATAAGTTGGAATACAGGGAGGCAATCTTTTCATAGAAATTTCTATGAAAAGATTTGAGCTCTTCTGTTTTTTAACTATTCCAAAAGCGTTTTTATTTTCCCGAGAGATTGTTGATATTTTTCTTGTTTGGACCTAAAGATCTTCTTTCTGTCCTGCAATTCTTTAACAATCTCTCGGGGAGCTTTTGATAAAAGAAGCGGATCACTTAATTTCTTTTCCACCTTTAGTAACTCTTCTTCCACCTTTTGCAATTCCTTTTCTAATCTTGTCATTTCTTGAATAGGGTCAAACGCTCCCGTTACTTCTACCCCAAAAGATTCCCCGTTAATCACAAGATCAATCATCTTGCCCTTAGGGGCTTGATGAACAAATTTGATACGACCCAGCCCTTCTAAAACAACTCCATGCTTTGAAATGACTGTTTGAGCCTGGCCTGATAATGAACCCGTGAATATGCTTAAAACAAAAGGAGGTTCGATGCTAAGGTCGCTCCGCAAAGAACGGAATTCCGAAATCACCTCAATGACGTGATTGATTTCTTCTCGAGCGTCCTCAAAAGCAGACACACGCCCGAGAGACGGCCAAGAAGCCCTAATGAGAAGGCCTTTCCCCCCTATGGCACGCCAAATCTCTTCTGTCACATACGGCATCAAGGGGTGCATCAAGTGGCACAGCTGCCCAACCGCCCACGCCATGGTGTGTTGAATCTCTGTTTTTATCGGCCCTGCATCGCCCAGTAAGAGTGGCTTTGTAAATTCCACATACCAATCACAAAACGTACCCCATAAGAAATGATAGAGGGTTTGGGCTGCCTCATGGAATCGATAACTCTGAATCGCTGTCCCCACCTCTTCGGCACAAAGCGCAAGTTCTGCCACAATCCAGCGATTGATTTCAAAGACACATTTTTCTGCTTGAAACTCTTCTCTCCACACCGCCCCATTCATCTGAGCATACCGTGTGGCATTCCAAAGCTTGGTGATGAAATTACGCGATCCCTCAACATGAGCTTCCGATAGCTTGATGTCCCGACCTGGCGCCGCTAAGGAGGCCAACGTGAATCGAAGCGCATCAGCCCCATATTCGTCAATCAGATACAAAGGATCGATGACATTGCCTTTAGACTTAGACATCTTTTGTCCTTTGGTATCACGAACCAAGGCATGCATGTAAACGTCTCGGAAGGGAACTTTCTGGGTGAAATAAATCCCCAGCATCATCATACGAGCGACCCAGAAAAAGATGATGTCAAACCCCGTTACCAACACATCGGTTGGATACCGTTTTTGAAAGTCAGGATGATTCTCAAACCCCCCTAAGGTTACAATTGGCCAAAGACCAGAAGAAAACCACGTATCCAACACATCTGGATCTGGCGTTAGATCAACAGAGTGACCATATGTTTTTTCGGCCTGTTCTTGCGCCTCTTTTTCTGTATACGCCACGAAGACATGGCCCTCTGGCCCATACCAAGCCGGAATGGAGTGCCCCCACCAAATCTGGCGGGAAATGCACCAGGGCTGAATGTTGTTGAGCCAGTCAAAGTAAACCTTCGTCCACTGTTCGGGAAAGAAAGTGGTGTCACCTTTCTCCACCGCTTCCATAGCTTTTTTTGACAGAGTCTTTGCATCCACATACCACTGATCTGTTAACCGAGGCTCGATCACACTGTCGGAACGATCCCCATGTGGCACAGTGTGGGTGATGTCTTCTATTTTTTCGAGTACCCCGTTCTCTTCAAAAGCAGCCAGCACTTTTTCACGCGCTTGGCGGGTGGTCAACCCCACATAGTCTCCGAGGACACACGCCCCCCTCAATCTATTGTGCTCGTCTAAAATAGAGAGCGCCTCTAAGCCATGTCGCTGCGCCATCTCAAAATCGTTGAAATCATGGGCGGGTGTAATTTTAACAGCCCCCGTGCCCTTGTCAGGATCACAATGATCATCTCCGATAATGGGGAGAGCTCTCTCGGTCAGAGGTTGTATAACCCGTGTTCCAATGAGATGTTTATACCGTTCATCTTGGGGGTGCACTGCCACCGCTACATCTCCAAAAAATGTTTCTGGTCGTGTGGTTGCAATGACAATTCGCCCTTCTCCTGACTCCAAAGGATAAGCAACATAATACATCTTACCTTTAACGTCCTTTTGAATCACTTCCAAATCGGAAATAGCTGTTTGGTATGTCGCATCCCAATTGACCAAACGCTTATCTCGGTAAATCAGCCCATCTTTATAGAGTTGAATAAAAGATCGTTTCACCCCTTGGTTCGCCTGATCATCCATGGTGAATCGCTCCCGTGACCAATCGGCACTAGCACCCAGACGTTTTAGTTGATCAATGATGTCGCCCCCAGATTTAGCTTTCCATGTCCAGACCTCTTCTAGAAATGCCTCGCGACCCAAATCCTGTCGCATCGTTCCTTTTTCAGCTAACTGGCGCTCGACTACCATTTGGGTGGCAATGCCAGCGTGGTCTGTCCCGGCCTGCCACAAAACATCCCGGCCTTTCATACGGTGAAATCGAATGAGAATATCTTGCAACGTAAAGGTAAGCGCATGCCCTAAATGCAAACTTCCGGTGACATTGGCAGGCGGCATAATGATGGTGTATGGCCTGCCTTTACCCGAGGGTTTAAAACACCCGGATTTTTCCCACAACGTATAAAAATATTTTTCCGTTACGGCTGAATCGTATTTTTTTTCTAACATTCCAAACACTACACTTTCTTTAGACTTTGAGTTTTACATAAAGCTCCCGGAATTTTAAAGAAAAATATGGGAAAAAGACCCCACTCTATGGTATTTTCAAATCATAGAAGGAAATTGTCTCCATGAACAAAATTGTTTTTTTTATACTGCTCACCCTCTCAAGCTCTCTTTTAGCGGATGCCCCTGCGGACGCTCCTGTGGAAATCGGTGGGCACAATCTGTCTCGTCTTGCGGAAGAACTGGCCACTTTACAGAAGTTTATTTATAAACGTTTCGGCGGAGATCCGGCCTATCAAGAAGCCGGCGCCAACCCACCCGAAGATCCGTCGCACACCCTATTTCTTGAAAAAATTCAATCTCTTAAAGCCCAAGTATCTGGGGTTATTAGTAAGATGGAAGAACTCCAACAGCAGATTTTAACGAGCAAAAGTGAGGCTGAAAAAAGGCAAGCCAGTTTTGAAGGAAAGATCGCATCTTTGGAAAAAACGATCTCTGACACAACAGAAACGGTTCAGAAAAGTGATGATCAAGCCTACCAGGATAAGTTAAACAAAATGAGCGCCGATGAACTGAGGCTTCATATTGAAACCTCAGGGCGCATCCTCCCCGAAAAACGATTTGAAAAGGCGTTGCATTTATTTGTGACTAAATTTCCAAATGATCCCCATATTGCCTCCATCTATAAAGAACTTGTTTATGTAACTTACAAGAAAGATGAGTATCAAGAAGCGGCTCTCTATGCGGGAGAATTCTATAAGAAATCACCCAAGGCTCCCGAAGCGCCAGAAGTTTTGCTCATGATGGCATTTGCCCTTGAAAAGTTAGGAAAAAATAAAGAAGCCTGCACAACGCTGACGAAAATAAAAACAGATTATCCAAAGACATCTGAAGATTTCCAAGAGCGCCTTTCTATGGCTTGCGCTTCCCTTTCATGTCTCGCCTAAATATTCCTGTTACTCTTTTTGATCGGTTTTCTAAGGAGATGGAGCACTTTGGTCCTTTCGAAGATCGCCCTCTCTTAGGAGTCGCGGTGTCTGGAGGCAGCGACAGTTTGGCGCTCACTTTCCTTCTCCAAAAATGGATCAGCCAACAAGGCGGCAGCCTCCAGGCGTTTCATGTAGACCACAAACTAAGACTCACCTCTACAGAAGAGGCCCACCAAGTCAAAACCTGGCTTGAAGACCAAGGCATTCCTTGCTGTATCTTGACATGGAATCACACCCACAAGCCCACCAGTCGCCTGCAAGAAAAAGCCCGTCAAGCCCGTTATAAGTTGTTGGAAGACGCGTGTGGTGTAAGCGGCATTCTCCATTTAGCAACCGCTCATCATGCCGATGATCAACAAGAAACTTATGTGATGCGCCACCAAGCTCACAGTACAGCGTATGGGTTGTCCGGCATGAGTGCGGTGACTTATTTTGACACGGGACGCTTAATCCGCCCTCTTCTTTCTTTCAAAAAAGAAGACCTCAAAACCAGTTTGGGTACCCACCCCCACTTGGAAGATCCTAGTAATCAAAACTTGGCTTTCCGCCGCGCTCACTTGCGCCAACACCCCTTACCCCCCCAAGACCTCTTATCGTATCAAGAGAATCGCCGGACAGAAGAGAAAGAAACCGCTCAGTTTTTGGCCCTCCATGTCCGAGTAGGAAAAGAAGGATATGGACGTCTGCCCCTCAGCGCTGTAGGCGAGGCAGATAAAGCGATCCTTAAGCGGGCGTTGAGCTTTCTGATTCGATGCATCGGAAATCTAGAGTATTTCCCCAGCCCTTCCTCTGTTGAACGCCTCTATCAGAAATGGCAGCAGCAAGAGTATTCCCCCACCTCTTTGGGGAAATGCGTTGTCTACGTTCATCAAAAGACGGTATGGATTGTGCCCGATCGTCGGTTACTCCCTCCCACCCGCGCCCTGCAGCCCAATGAAAAATTGTGGAACCGATTTTGGGTCAACGGCCCTCTTCCCCCGCATACCCACCTCAAACCTTTGGGCCGAGAGGGATGGTCTCAAATTCGGTCAGAGATCGCGTCTTCTCTTCCCTATCCCGTTGTGATAACCTTTCCCGCTTATTGGCAAGAAAACAAAGTCGTTGCCGTTCCTTTTCTAAAATCTTCTGTAGAGGAAACGACTTACCCTTCTTTTCTCTATCAGCCACAACATTCTTTGCTTGCAGAATTCTTTGTTTAAGTCTACAATTTCCTTCGTTTTAGGAGTTTTTATATGAGTACAAATCAAAGAAATTTTTTGATTTTATTGTTATTGGTTTTTGGTCTTTTCTTCATCTACCAAACATTTTTAGACGACACTTCGAAAATTCAAGGCAAAGCCATTGATTACACGTCCTTTCAGCAGGCCGTGGAAACCAATGATATTAAAGAAGTGGTTATGCGAGGGGATGCTATCTCGGGCAAACGGATGGATGGATCTGCCTTTACCACCAAAGTACCTGAAAAAACAGAAGTGGCTAATGTCCTTGCAAAAAATGGCGTTAAAGTAGAGGTCGCAGGGCGAGAGGAAGATCGTTCCACCTTCTGGAGTATCTTTGTTTCTTGGTTCCCCACCCTTTTGTTCATCGGAGTGTGGATTTATTTTTACCGTCAAATGCAGTCCGGTAGTGGAAAAGCCATGGGGTTCGGCAAATCGAAAGCAAAACTTCTGATTCCAAAATCTGGAAAAATTACCTTTAAAGATGTGGCCGGCATTAATGAATCCAAACAAGAAGTAGAAGAAATTGTAGAATTCTTAAAAGATCCCCCCAAATTCCAACGCTTGGGCGGGAAAATTCCCAAAGGGGTCCTGTTGATCGGATCTCCTGGAAACGGAAAAACCTTATTGGCACGGGCGATTGCCGGTGAAGCCAATGTGCCTTTCTTCTCCATCTCAGGATCTGATTTTGTGGAGATGTTCGTAGGTGTGGGCGCGAGCCGAGTCAGAGATATGTTTGAGCAAGCCAAAAAACATGCTCCCTGCATCATCTTTATCGATGAAATCGATGCGGTTGGACGCCATCGGGGTGCTGGCCTTGGGGGAGGGAATGACGAACGCGAACAAACGCTCAACCAGCTTTTGGTGGAGATGGATGGATTTGAATCCAACGAAGGGATCATTCTCATTGCTGCCACCAACAGGCCTGATGTTTTAGATCCTGCCCTTCTGCGACCCGGTCGATTTGATCGCCAAGTCATCGTCCCTGCGCCTGACGTGAATGGTCGGGAAGACATCTTAAAAGTACACCTGCAGAAAATTCAAAAAGGGGATGATATTGATGCCCGCGTCATTGCTCGAGGAACTCCAGGATTCTCTGGGGCAGATCTTGCCAATCTTGTGAATGAAGCCGCCCTGCTCGCCGCACGCAAAGGGCGCCGATTTGTGGGAATGGCAGAATTAGAAGAAGCCAAAGACAAGGTCATGATGGGCGCAGAACGTCGATCTCTCGCCATGAGCGAAGAAGAAAAGAAACTCACTGCCTATCATGAAGCTGGACACGCTTTGGTGGGGTCTCATTTGTCTGAGTCTGACCCGATTCATAAAGCCACCATCATTCCACGAGGTCGTTCTTTGGGAATGGTCATGCGCCTGCCCGAGGGAGACCGTCTTTCCATAAGTTTTGCAAAGTTGAAGGCGGATCTGGCCGTCGCCATGGGCGGTCGTGTGGCAGAAGAACAAATCTTCGGTACAGACAAAGTGACCACGGGGGCCTCTTCTGATATTAAATATGCTACAGAAATAGCCCGTCGCATGGTGACAGAATGGGGTCTTAGTGAAAAGATGGGGCCTATTACTTATGGCTCCCCCCAGCAAGAGCTTTTCCTCGGACACTCAGTCACCCAAACACAAACCATGTCGGAAGCCACCGCGCAAACCGTGGATCAAGAAGTTCGACGCATTGTGGATGAAGCCTATCAAACGGCTCGAAAAATTTTGACCAAGCATACTACACAACTGGAAGATTTGGCCCAAGCTTTGATTGAGTTTGAAACCCTCACAGGGGAAGACATCAATAACTTGCTCGCGGGCAAAAAAATAAAACCGGTAGCTCAGCAAAAGCCACGCAAGATTCATCAAACCTCTCTCCCTATTTTGGAAGAGGTCTCCCCTAAATCCAAACTACAAACGATCAAGAAGAAATTGATGAAACTTTCTAAACCCAAAAAAACTCCTAAAGAGGAATCGTGAAAAGAAAATTCTTTGGTACAGACGGCATTCGAGGCCTCGTTAATAAAGGAAACATGACCCCTGACATGCTGCTCCGCATGGCTCAAGCGGCAGGACGATGTTTTCAGAAAGAAGACCGACATCATTTGGTGGTGATCGGTAAAGACACTCGTCTCTCGGGATATATGGTAGAACCAGCGCTCACCGCGGGTTTTATTTCCGTGGGGATGGACGTGGTCTTGGTAGGCCCTCTGCCCACCCCCGCCGTTGCGTTGCTTACCCGCTCTTTGCGTGCGGATCTTGGGGTTATGATTTCAGCCTCCCACAACCCGTATACAGATAATGGTATTAAACTCTTCACCCCCGAAGGAAACAAACTGTCTGACGCTCAAGAACTGGAGATTGAACAGAAAATTCTAAGCTTTGATAGTGAATACCTTGCCTCCCCGGATCAACTCGGCCGTGCCAAACGGTTGGATGATGCTCCTGGGCGCTATATTGAATTTGTAAAATCCACCTTCCCTGCAGGTTTAAGATTAGATGGTCTCAAAATTGTGGTGGATTGCGCCAATGGCGCCGCGTACAAAATTGCCCCCATGGTTTTATGGGAGTTAGGGGCCCACATTATCCCTATCGGAGATGACCCCAATGGGAAAAACATCAATTTAGACTGTGGCGCCACCTCTCCTGGCCTGATGGCAAAGACGGTCCGAACACATAATGCCGACATCGGTATTGGTCTAGATGGAGATGCGGATCGACTCATCGTCTGTGATGAAAACGGAACAGTTGTTGAGGGAGACCTCCTCATCGGCGTCATTGCATCGCTCTGGAAAGAAAAAGGACAGCTCAAAGGTAACGCTGTTGTGTCCACCATTATGTCAAACATGGGGTTAGAAAAGTTCTTGTCTCATAGAGGTATCTCTCTTGTGCGTACCGCTGTGGGGGATCGCTATGTCACCGAAGAAATGAAAAGACGGGGCGCTAATGTAGGGGGTGAACCCTCTGGCCATATTGTCTTCAGCGACTATGGCACCACAGGCGACGGACTTGTGGCTGCCTTGCAGGTGCTCTCTCTGCTCGTTCAATCAAAAAAACCGGCTAGCCAAATCTTGCATCCTTTTGCCCTGACACCTCAGATCACGAGCAACCTCAAATTGAAGAATAAAAAGCTGCTCCAAGACCCTCATCTTTTAAAGGAAATTGAAAAGATTTCTCGGGCCTCTCAGAAACAAGGCGATCGTCTTTTGGTCCGCCCCTCGGGGACAGAACCTGTTGTACGGTTGATGGTGGAAGGACCCGACAAAGCCCAGTTAGAGGGAACCTTAAAGAAAGTGGAGAAACTTTTAAAAGATGCCGATCTCACCCACTCTTAAGGTGATTGTCTCCGCCCCACCCCCTCAACAAGGACGCGGCCTTACCCTTACCTTGTTCACCGGACACACCCAAGGGTTCCCCTATGTTGGTCTTTTAAAAGATAAAAATATGGTTGCCTTAGGACTCGTCGGGCCCGACTTTCCCGAAGAAGCCGTTCGGGCCGATTTGTGCCATCGCCCCGCGTGGCGGCAAGCGTCTTTCCAAGAAGCTCTCGTCAATCCACAGGACATTGAAGCCTTTGAGCTGTGGGGAACTCCTTTTCAAATCAAAGTCTGGCAAGCTCTCTACGCCCTCCCCCGCCATCAACCCACCACGTATAAAGAAATCGCCTATCAAGCTGGGTATCCCCGGGCATTCCAAGCCGTGGGCCAAGCCATTTCGCGCAACCCCATTTCCATTTTTATTCCCTGTCATCTGGTGATTAAAAAATCCGGGGAAAGGGGAGATTATTATTGGGGGAAGTCGCTGAAGGAAAAATTGCTTAACACCCCTCAAACAATATTTTATAGTAATTAAAAAGAAGTCTGTTTATTGAGTTGGGGAGGAACCCATGCCTTACAAAACCATCAAAGATTTACCAGAGGGTGTCCAACATGTGCTGCCGCATCATGCCCAAGAGATTTATCGAGCGGCCTACAACAATGCCCATTCCCAATATTTTAAAAAAGATACTCGGCGTGACCCAGAAGACTCGTTAGAAGAAATCTGCCATCGGGTAGCCTGGGGAGCGGTGAAAGTAGTCTACCGTAAGAATGCCCAGGGTAAGTGGGTAGAAAAGTAAGGAGCCTGTTCTTTTAGACAAACAACAGAGGCCATCAAAACAGTCTTTTCAAAAGAGTGTCCTGAGGCTTAAAAAGTCTACTTTGTTGGCTTAATGTTAAGACCGCCAAAACGATTTTTAAACTTACCAACCTGGCCGCCCGCATTCAAAAGTCTTTGAACGCCAGTCCACGCCGGATGGTTTTTCGGATCTGTTTGAAGTCGCAGCACATCACCCTCTTTGCCCCATGTGGAACGTGTTTCATATTCAGATCCATCCGTCATAACAACTTTGATGGTGTGATAATCTGGGTGTATGTTCTTTTTCATTGATTGAATCCTACTTATTTTCAGTCCTCTTTAAATACTGGAAATCTTTCCTTGAATCAAGAAAAAAGTGAGTTTTTCCTTTGAGAAAGGCCTTTTTTTCTCTCTTTTTTACGAAATTTCTTTACCTAATGGGGAAGTCGCCCTAGAATACACTTGCTTTTATGCAATGACGATTTTTTGAAGGAGACGCAGAAATGACTGCCCCACTTATGCCTCGAGCAACAGCTTCTTGGCTCTTAGACAATACAACTTTAACCTTTGAGCAAATCGCTGAGTTTTGTGGATTACATCCCTTAGAGATTCAAGCTTTAGCTGATGGCGAAACCTTTGTGGTGGGGGTTGACCCTATTGCCACAGAGCAATTGTCCTTTGAAGAAATTCAACTAGCGACAAAAAATCCCTTGCATAAACTAAGACTCAAACAAGAGCTTTCTGAAAAGCAACGGCGCACCAGCGGCCCGCGCTATACCCCCTTGAATAAACGTCAAGATAAACCGGATGCGGTTTCTTGGCTTTTGCGGCACCACGGCAACCTGAGTGACAATCAAATCATTAAACTGGTTGGAACCACCAAAAGTACCATTGATAAAATCCGCGACCGTTCCCATTGGAATTTCAAGAATTTAAAGCCCCGGAACCCCGTTGAACTTGGGTTGTGTACAGAGAGAGACTTAGAGGAATCTTTGGCAATCTCAGAGAAAAAGGAAAAAGAACCCAAAGTGATGCCCTCTAAAAAAGAGGTCCTCAAAAAAAGAAAAGTCCCTAAACTTGTGAAGGCAGCAAAGCCTAAAGCGGCAAAGAAGACGGTAAAGCCTGTGAAGGCGACAAAACCTAAAGCGGCAAAGAAAGTCGTTGCTCCTAAAGCTAAAAAAGCAGCAAACCCCAAAGCTAAAAAAAAGGGAGCGGCTAAGGCGGCGAAAAAGCCAGCCACCAAAAAGAAGACCCCAAAGAAGAAGTAAAAGCCTTGGGCCTCTTTTTTTTCCCGCTGCTTGGCCTGATTGCCCTGTGGATTAGCTATCAGGACATTAGATACGGCAGAATCCCGAATCTGGCGCTGATCGCTTTAGGATTTCTTCTCTGCTGGCATTATGGGCACATTTTCCAGAAGGATGCTACCCTCTCTGCCCTCCTTCCCCTACTTCTCTCTGGCCTCCTTGGACTCAGCCTCGTGGGGGTATTTCTTTTCTTGCCAAAATATAGGAGCTTTGTCGGCGCTGGCGACTTGAAGCTTTTTTGTCTTGCCTGTTTTTTTGTGCCCCTTGAGACACTTCCCTTCTTTCTGATTACAAGTGGCGTCTTAGGAGGACTCTGGGCTGTTGTTTATAAAAAAAAGACATCCCCCCAAAAAACCTTTCCGCTCGGCCCCGCCTTGATGTTCGCCCTGGTAGGGGTGGTGGGGTTCGCTAGAGTGAGTTCCTTGTCCCGTTTATAATTTTCTCTTTTTTTCTACTTTTTCACCTTTATCTTTCTGCCTATGATGCCTGTCAAGATAACAGAGCGGCATGCTATGAATGATGCGGTCAAGAACTTAGACGCCCCCTCTTTTGAGTCTTTTTTAGTTCAGTGTCAAATCTTATCCCCGGATTTGCTCTCTGTAGTACGTCGCGAGAAGGGCAAAGAACGACGCTCTTTTGAAAAAATCTTGCTTAATCTCCACCTGATAAATGAAGAACAGCTAACCGAACTTTTGTCTGATTTTTCCGGTCTGCCTCTCGCGGATCTAAGTCATACCGATCTCAGTCATGTCCACCCCCTCTTCACAGAACTATCTCCGCTGTTGTCCACCGAGTTATCTTCTCACCCCACTTGGCTGCCTTTTAAAAAAGAAGAGGAGACGCTCCATATTGCCGTTGCCGACCCTTTGAAGGAACGAGACAGAAGCCATCTTACCTATCAACTGTCTTCTTTCCAGTGTATTTTTTATGTGGCCCCCGCGTCTCAGATAGAAAGGTTGAGACGTCTCCCCGAGCAGGAAGACCCATCTTTATCTGACCTTTTCGCGACGCTGGACTCCTCTTCCTTGACCGTACCCTCCCTTGTCTCTGCGGAACTCATCCCCCGTATTCTCGACAGATGCTTGACAGAAGCCGTCCACCAAAGAGCCTCCGATATTCATCTCGAAACTGAAAGTAAGTTTATCCGGATACGACTCCGGGTTGACGGACAGTTATTGCTTTACCATTCTTTCCATAGAGATTTTTGGGATAGTTTCTGTGTGCATTTAAAAGTCTGTTCCCAAATGAACATTGCGGAAAGTCGCCTCCCCCAATCGGGACGATTCTCAAGAAAAATAGAGGGCGAAGAAATCGATTTTCGTGTCTCTACCCATCCCACCAAACATGGGGAGAGCATCGTGATTCGTGTCTTAGATAGAGTGAAAGCTCTCCTGTCTCTGCACGAGATTGGGTTCCCTTTACCAACCATTGCTTGCCTTAAAGACACTCTTCAAATCCCGCAAGGATTATTCATTGTGTCAGGCCCCACAGGGTCTGGAAAAACGACAACGCTCTATTCCATTCTCACTCATCTGAATACCCCCGCTCGCAATATCATGACACTGGAGCAACCCATCGAATATGAACTGCCCTTTGTGCGACAAACAGAGATCCAAGAGAACTCTTTTTTTACGTTTGCCAATGGAGTGCGCTCTATTCTCCGACAAGACCCCGACATTTTGTTTATTGGGGAGGTGCGCGACGCTGACACGGCACAAATGGCACTAAGGGCCTCCATGACTGGGCACCAAGTTTATACCACCCTCCATGCCCCCCGTGCCTTGGGAACCATCCAGCGGTTGACGGATCTTGGTCTCTCTTCGGCCGCCCTGGCGGGGAACCTAAAGGGCCTTCTCTCCCAACGTCTTATCCGTTCCCTGTGCCCCCGGTGTCGGCAGAGACGCCCTCTCTCCTTTCAAGAGTCTTGCCTGATTCAAGAAGACACAGATCAATTTGTGTATGATCCGATTGGATGTTCTTTTTGTCATCAAACAGGATACAAAGGACGGTTCCCGCTGGTGGAGTTTATTCCCTGTACAGAGGCCTTTAATCAGCTCATCCTCGACAAAGCACCCCTGGCTGTTCTTGAAAAAGAAGCACGCACAATAGGGTACGTCCCTCTCGCCGAACAAGGCATCCAGGCCCTCTTGGAAGGGCTCACCTCCCTTTCCGAATTATGTTCTGTTGTGTCGCTTGAAAAGGAAATCTTATGACACTTTATAGGTACAAGGGGCTTCAAGACAAAAGGACGGTGACAGGAATGTTAGACGCTCCCACCTTGGCAGAGTTTTTAGAAAAACTCGTGGCCCAGAATATCCACGTTCTTTGGTATTTTCCTAATCCATGGATCTCTAAGAGACTCTCTTTTCAAGACTCATTGGCCCTCTCGAGCCATTTAGAATATCTCTTAAAGGCAGGCCTCTCTCTCCACACAGCGCTCTACCATATCAGCCGGCAATCCTCCCGTTCGCTGCGCACTTCAGCCCTTTTTTTACAAAAGAAAATTGAGGGCGGCTTTAGTCTTTCTGAAGCCATTCGTTCGGAAAAAACTTTTTTTGATCCTGTGTTTATAGAGCTGATCACGATAGGAGAGGCCAATGGAAACTTGGCCCAATCCTTTGCCCACATTAAAGTGTATCTCTTATGGAAAAATAAATTTCAAAAAACATTGGTTCAGTCGCTCCGTTATCCTTTCATTTTGTTCTTTTTATTGATCGTTCTCATGATCACCCTCACCACATTTTTGGTGCCGCCCCTTAAATCTTTTTTGGTCGCGATGAACCTCGAACAAAGTCTTTCCACCTCTTTGTTGTTACGTTTTACAGACGTGTGGTGTCACTATGGTAGCTTTGTCTTTTTAGGGTTCATTTTTACGAGTGTTTCTTTCTTTTTTTTAACAAGAGTTAAGAAAATAAAATACCTCTGGCACAAAACATTGATTCATATCCCTTTGTTGGGGCCCTTCTTAGTAAAACTGTGGATTATCCGCATCAGCATGAGTCTCTTCCTTTTGCTGAAATCGGACATTTTTCTTCTGAAAGCATTGCAAATCACCGCCACTCAAACAGACAATTTGTATCTAACCTCAATTCTAGAGAGGGTGCGCGCACAGCTCACAAAAGGGCAAAGTCTTTCCCATTCCTTTGAGTCGGTTAAAACCATTCCTTCCCTGATGTCCCATTTTATTAAAGCCGGGGAAGAATCCAATAATCTGACGGATAGTTTTTTGACTATTCGAGATTACTATAGTGAAATGGCTCACTATCAAATTGATTTTTTGAAAGACTTTCTGCCCATTCTCTGCCTTCTTCTGATGGGAGGATTTTTAATCTGGGTCGTACTGGGTATATTTTACCCCCTTTATAATGTATCAGGACTCTAATATGCTTCTACTTGTCATTGTTTTTCTAGATCCTACCCTCTTCGTCTCGGTGATAGAAAAGAAAAAGACGCGAGAGTCTTACGCCTTTTCCACCCTAGAAGAGTTTCTCTCATCTCCCTTGTGGACACACCATAAAGAGACTCCTCGTGTGGTGTATCTCGAACAAGAATCCTTCCAGACCCTCTGCGATCTCAGGGACCTTTCTCCTTGGGAAAAAGCGCTCTTTTGGATCCAAAAGAAAACCGGTGTCTCCCACGCTGCTCTTTATTTCCTGTCATGGCATCAGGCCTTTTTTTTCCACCCCACTCTTCCCGCTTCCTTAAAAAAAGGTCCCCTTCTGAAAACCAGCTGCGTGCTTCTTGACCTCTTAAAAACCATCCCCAAACGCACTGCAGAGCCCACCCTCTTCTTTTATTTCCATCCAGCTCTTGGGCTGTGGCAATGTGCTTTCTCAAAGACCTTTTTATTCACCCTCTTCACACCCCCTATGCCTGAAGAAAAGGTGGAAGATCATGTGCAGAAAAGTCTCCATGAAATGCGGAAAAGGGGCTTTAAAGAAGGGATCTCCTCCGTTCCTCTTTCTTCCCCTCTTGAACACATTTCCCCTTTCTCTTCTTTTAAGATGCCCCCCACTTATTTGCACAAAACTTTGGCGGCAGGGTTCCTCTTTGTTTTGTGTGTGGGGTACACCCTTTATTCTCTGAAAATATGGGAGGCCCAATTGCACCGCTCTCGACAGGCGTTGAGGCAGATGGAAACAAAGATCAACACCCCAGAGTATCGAAAGGTGAAGGCTCATTTTGGAGGGCAGAAATAGGATCCTCAGAACGTACCACCAAGATACTTTTTGTCATGCTCAGCGGTCTGATTGTGGGATCTCTTGTTTATCGGTATTATGTGTTTGGTCTTTTCTATCACGAACAAAAAGAAATAACCGCCGCCCAAAAAAAGATCTCCCTGGAGCACAGGGAGATCTTATATCATCATAAAAGACAACAAGAATTAGAGAAACGACTTAGCGACGGTCGCCCAAGAATCTTAATAAAAGTAGAAACAGATTGATAAAGTCGAGATAGAGAGCCAGCGCGCCCATAACGGCTTTTTTCGACTGTACTTCGCCCGAGTCATGCTCGTAGTAGATTTCCTTAACTCTTTGGGTATCATACGCGGTGAGCCCCGTGAAAATGATCACGCCCAAAATCGAGATAATGAATTCCATCATGGAGCTTTTTAAGAATATATTCACAACAGACGCGAGCACTACCCCGATAAGTCCCATAAGAAAGAAAGACCCTAGACCGGACAAATCACGCTTGGTGATATAGCCATAAAGACTCATGATTCCAAAAACGGAAGACGTGATGAAAAATACACGCGTTAAGCTTGCCCCTGTGTACACCAAAAAAATGGAAGACAGGCTTAATCCCATCAGCATGGCATATCCTAAAAAGATGAGCCTTGCTGTCGCGGCTCTTAATTGGTTGATTCTAAGCGACAAATAAAAGACGGTGCCGAGTTGGGCAAAGAACAAAAGCCACGTAAACCCGCTGGGCACATATCTGCCCGTGGCATCAACCGCAAAAAGCAACTGTTGCAGTGCCGGAACTTGAGTCACAGAAAAGGCCATAAATCCTGTAAGGATCAGCCCCATAAACATATACCCATAGACTTTCATCATATAGCCACGCAACCCAAGATCCATCTCGGACGCTCGAGAGCCTGTTTGATTAATAACTTTATATCGAAGATCTGACATAATTAATTCTCCATCATAATGATCTAAATCCCAAATCAGGGCTGATTTTACCATATTTAAAAAAGGAATACAATAAAAGCAAAAAAGGGATTCATCCTCCAAACCCACATGAATATTTCCAAAACTTTCAACTGGTTACAGAAAGTATGATTAAACGAACCAATGCCCAAGCAATCCCCAAAGATCTCCCCTCTAAAGTCGAAAGAGATCCTCTTGTTTTTGCACTGTTTCATTCCCCACAGCGCCTTCTTTTAAAACAATCTATACTGCAATCTATGAAAGATTTTACTTGATTTTAGGGGGTCAACTACGGTAATTAGCAAGCTGTATTAAATTTAAGGAGTTACAAATGGAAAGAATTCCATTAACTGCCCGAGGCCTCAAAAGATTAGAAGCCGAGCTAGCGCATTTAAAATCAGTTGAACGTCCGGCCGTGATTAAAGCGATTGAAGACGCCCGCGCCCATGGAGACCTTTCCGAGAATGCCGAGTATCATGCCGCCCGCGAACGTCAATCTTTTGTAGAGGGGCGTATTAACGAGTTGGAAGATAAAACCAGTCGCGCTGAGGTGATTGATGTTCAAAAGCTTTCCGGAGATACCATTAAGTTTGGTGCAACAGTTAGATTGTCTGACGAGCTTGTCAAAGAAAAATCAAAGTATCAAATTGTAGGCGTGGATGAGGCGGATATTAAGCAAGGGCTTCTTCCCATTAATTCTCCGTTAGCCCGCAGTCTTATTGGCAAAAAAGTGAACGATATCGTGGAAGTGAAAACGCCTCGGGGAGAAAAAGTTTATAAAATTCTCGATATTTCTTTTGTCTAAATTCAGACTTCCGAAACTTTCTTTGTTTTATTTATCTTAAGCTCCCTTTTCAGTGGCATATTTAAAAAAAATATCTTAGATTGTTTCCATGGTTCAAAAATCTGAGATTAAAGCGAAACCTCTCCCTGTGATGCCTTCGAAAAGCAACCGGTGGGTTTGGATTTTGCTTAGCGCTTTTTTGATCACCGCCGGCATGGGGGGATATTTTCTCTTTCAATGTAAAAGTTTTTCTGTCTCAGATGATCAAATCAATCTAAAAGCGCTTCAAACCGCTCGGGCAGAAATCCAAACATTGCGCCAGCAGTTAGCAGAGCAAGGATCATCCGGCCAAACGGCCCAAATCACTCTCGCCAACAAAGAGGCTTTGAGAAGGATTTCTGATAATTTCCAGAAAATATTTATTTTTTCTAGGTTAGAGCGCCGTGTCTTGACGGGAAAAAATTTCTCTGCGTCTTTCTCAAAATTAGATCAGCTCGTTGGACCGCCCCTTCAAGATCCCCGATTCGATATTTTAAGAAACAATACCCAAGGCATTACCCCGCCTTCCGGCATTGAGACTTCTTTTAGATCCTATACCCCTCCCCAAAAGTCTGGCTCTGGGGCTTTAGGAGAGAAAATATTTTATTTCTTTAATAACTTTCTAAAAATTAGAAATTTCCAAGAAAAAGAAAAAATAGATACGCTCTGTACCCTCATCCGGAATGATCATACCCAAAAAGCCCTTCTCTTTATTGAAAAGAATTTCCCTGAGTATCAAGAGTGGAGTCAATCTCTGAAAATCAGACTCGACGTAAAACAAGCATTGAGATCTTTGGAGGAGCTTGTTTTTAATGGCTTGAGGATATAGGAAATGCTGTCTAGAAAGATTGGATTTTTATTAAGACTTATTTTAATTGTTGGCTTTGTTTTTTGGCTTGCCAACAATCCTGGGACACTTACTTTAAATTGGTTAGGGTATGAAATTGAAACAACGATTTCCTTCGTCCTACTTCTGGTGTTTCTGCTCTTTATTTTAGCCGCTCTTATTTCTTCTGGTTGGCAAGGTCTTGTTTGGATTGTGAAACAAATTCTGAGTGTGGGATCCCATCTTAAAACAAATCCTCATAAGGTACTCGCCCAAGCTTTTTCAGCCATTGAATTTGGTAATCTGAAAGAAGCCCAGCAATTAGCCAAAGAAGCCATGAACCTGAACCCTGAATCGGCCTTGCCAGCCATTGCCCTCTTAAAAGCATCTCAAATTCTACACGATAGGAAGACGGAAAGTTTGGCTTTATCTCATCTAAAGCAGTTTGAGGAATTTACGGCCATGGCTTGGTATGACGAGATTGGCGCGGCATTGAAAAGCAAGCGGCTGGACCTTGCGAAAAAACTGATTGCCTCTTCTTCTAAAGCCCATGGAGATCAAGGCTGGTTTTTGAAGCAAGCGTTAAAAGTAGCCATTGCGGCCGCTGACTGGAACGAGGCTTTAGACCTTTTGAAACAATCCAACAAAAAAGGCAGCTTCACCCAAGAAGAATCGAATCACATCTACGGGTTTCTTTGGTACCAACTTTCCCTTGAACGTTCCCTTCCTGAGAGCGAAAAACTTTCCCGCATGGAAACGTCTTATAAATATGACCCCCACTTTTTAGACAATCTCTTGAGTTTTGCCCGACTGCTCGCAACCAAAAAAGACAAACGCGCGGCTCAGACTCTTTTAGAAAAAGCGTGGTCAGACAAACCATCCTGGGCCATTGCAGACGTTTATTGTGACTTACTGGGCACAGATAGCCAACCTTTATCAAAAGCACGACAAGCGCGGCAACTCTATGATCTGATGCCTGACCACCCGGTGAGTCAGTTGATTCTGATTACATATTTTATCCAAGCTAAGTTGTGGGGAGAAGCGAAACGTGTCTTGGCTCTGTTGCCTAAGGACGTGCCGGAAGCCTATGTTTTAAAAGCGGCTTTGACGAAAAAAGAAAAGAACAATATGCCGGATGTGCTCACCTACCTAAAGAAAGCCATGCAGCAAATCTCTTATCCCTACAAGTGCACCAAGTGTCGAAAATCCATGGAAAAATGGGAGATCTCTTGCAGTCATTGTGGGTCGTTTTTGAGTGTGTATTTAAAACACCCCATTACCTATGCCCAGTGTTTGGATGCACTGGAATAAATAGTTTCTGAGCTAATAACCCCTTCTTAAAAGGAGAAGCCAAACGATGAGCGACCTTCCTCCCTGCCCCAAATGCCAATCTCCTTATCTATATGAAGACAGAGGACTACATATTTGTCCGGAATGTGGATATGAAGGCGCTGCGCAATTAGACCCAGAGGGAACTCTTGGCGCCGAGATTGTTCGGGATGCGAATGGCGTGGAGCTCAAAGACGGGGACACGGTCACCGTCATTAAAGATTTAAAGGTCAAAGGATCGTCTGCGATCGTCAAGGTGGGAACAAAAGTTAAAAACATCCATCTTGTTGAAGGAGACCATGATATTGATTGCCGAATTCCGGGCATCGGCTCTATGGGATTGAAGTCACAATTCGTCAAGAAAGTGGTGGAGTGAACCCATCTACTGATAGAGCTTCTAAGTAATCTTCCGTCCGAAAATATCTGTCAGTTGTTGAAAGAAAATACTCTCTCCTTTGTCTTCCAAAGCCCAAGTCCACGCCACAACGGCTTGTACAAAACACCATTCCTCGATGCGCTTTTTCTCCCAGTCAAACGCCTCCGAAAATGCCTGGATCCTGAGATCGATGATCTTTTCTGCCTCCGGCAGATTGAGAAGAGGAAGGATGGGATTTCGGATAAACGAACCGGCCTCATACACAGGATCCCCCACAATCCCTTTGGGATCGATGAGAACCCACCCTGCCCCATCTTGAAGGATATTCTCATGATGCAAATCTCCATGGAGCAACACAGACTCTTTGGTAGTTGCCAAAAGCTTATCCCGCAAAGACCGAGCTGTCTTAAGATAGAAGAGCGGAATGGAGGGGAAATCTTTATCCAGCGTTCGAAGCCAATCGGTTAGCTTTGGAAAAGAATGCCCCTGCGGCACCGGGGCCTGATGCAGCTGGCGGATGGTCTGGATCGCGACTTCAAGACCCATTGATTCTTTTTCAGGGAATATCTCTTTAAGGGACGTGCCCGGCACAGCTCTCTCCAGCAACAGTGCTCCTTTTTTTTGGTTAAGCACCCGCACGGCGCAGTAGTTTGCGAAGGCCTTCAGAGCAGCGGCCTCTCTCTCGAGTCCGTCAAAATCGAGGCTGAGTTTCAGGATGATGGGCGCTTTTCCTCGGGCGCCTTTTAAGACATAGTTGTAAGACAAATTCTTGACGGGGGTGAGGTGTGACACCCCCCATGCCTCTTCGAAAGACCGAACGATTTGGGGGAGGTGAGAAAGCCATGTCTCGCCTTCCTTGCCATAAATGCCTTTGATATTTTTTTCAAATTGATTGAGCATTGAAGTCTCCTAGCCATGACGAGGCAGATCTAAGTCTCATCCCTCTTTAGGGCGGCCAAAAACGCACTTTGGGGAATCTCCACGTTACCAATTTGGCGCATCTTCTTCTTACCTTTTTTCTGCTTATCCAGCAGTTTCCGTTTCCGGCTTACGTCTCCCCCATAACACTTGGCGGTCACGTCTTTCCGCATGGCCGAGACGGTCTCTCGCGCAATGATTTTGCCCCCAATGGCGGCTTGAATGGCAATCTTAAATAACTGCCGCGGGATTAAATCTTTCAGTCTTTCACAGATCTCCCGACCGCGCCCTTCCGCCCGATCCCGATGCCAGATGAACGACAAGGCATCCACAGGATCCCCATTCACCATGATTCCGATTTTCACCAGATCACCCTCTCGATAAGAGTCAAGCTGATAATCAAAACTGGCGTATCCTTTACTGATGGACTTCAGACGATCATAAAAATCGAACACAATTTCGTTGAGGGGGAGTCGATACACCACCATCACCCGATTCCCCACGTAGTTCATATCCAGCTGCTCGCCCCGGCGTTCCGTACACAGCGTTAAAATCGATCCCAGATATTCATCGGGCACCATAATGGTTGCCTTGATCCACGGCTCTTCCACATAGGCGATGCGGCCTGCATCTGGCATATCCGCAGGGTTATGTAGCTCAATCATCGTGCCATCGGTTTTGTGCACCCGATAAATAACGCTGGGCGCTGTTGTGATGAGATCTAAATCAAATTCACGTTCTAAACGTTCTTGAATAATTTCAAGGTGCAACAGCCCTAAAAATCCACAGCGAAACCCAAACCCAAGCGCTGCAGAACTTTCTGTTTCAAAGTGAAAACTGGCATCATTCAGCCGCAGTTTTGAGAGACTTTCTTTGAGCACATCAAACTCGGAGGCGTCTGACGGAAACATGCCACAAAACACAACCGGTACAGAGGGTTTGAATCCTTTCAAAGGTTCTAAACATCCTCCTTTTTCCGTGGTGATGGTATCCCCCACCTGGCAATCCGCCACTTGTTTAATGTTGGCAGAAATGTACCCAATTTCGCCCGGATAGAGCACGTCTGTTTTTTGAATCTTGGGCGTAAAACATCCCACCTGATCCACCGTATAAAGACCGTTCGTGGCCATCATGCGGATTTTCATCCCAGGCTTTAAAACGCCCTCTTTGATGCGAACCAAAGTGACAACCCCTAAGTAACTGTCATACCAGCTGTCGATCAGCAAGGCTTGCAAGGGCAGGGATTCATCCCCCTGGGGGGCTGGCAACTTGTGAACAATAGCTTCTAAAATGTCCACCACTCCTTGACCCGTTTTGGCAGAGGTTAGGATGGCCCCACTCGCGTCAATGCCGATTACTTCTTCAATTTGCGCGCGAATCCGTTCGGGTTCTGCGGCAGGCAAATCAATCTTATTCAGAATGGGAATGATCTCATGGTTGTTATCAATGGCTTGGTAAACATTCGCCAGGGTTTGGGCCTCCACCCCTTGGGATGCATCCACAATGAGTAACGATCCTTCGCACGCCGCCAGCGAGCGACTCACCTCATAAGCAAAATCCACATGTCCCGGGGTATCCATGAGATTGAGCTGATAGGTTTCTCCATTTTTGGCGGTATACATCAATCGAACGGTTTGCGCTTTGATGGTGATGCCTCGCTCTCGCTCAATGTCCATGGAATCTAAGACTTGGTCTCGGAGTTCACGCTCCGTCAACCCTTGGCATTCCTGAATCAACCGATCAGCGAGCGTCGACTTACCATGATCGATATGGGCAATGATGGAAAAGTTGCGAATATGAGACAAAGGAATTTTGGTCATTTATACTCTCAAAGACCCTTGAAGGTCGGCTTCAACAGCCTCTAGCACCCGATCATAGAGAGTCTTAATCTCAGCATCAGAAAATGTATGATCTTGCGGTTCAAAGGTCACATGAATGGACACAGATTTAAACCCTGCAGGCACCCCCGTGCCTTCGTAGAGGTCAAAAATTTGCACCTCTTTGACGCACGGATCTATCCGCCTCACGGTCTTCATAATACGCTCTGCCTTCACCGATTTATTGAAGAGAAAGCAGAAATCTCTTTCCACCCGTTGGAAGGGGGACAAGGAAAACACGCCCTTTGATTTGACTTTCTTGGCACTCCCTCTCGCCACATCAAGCCCAACTAAATCTAGTTCAAAGGCATAGACACGTTCCCTAATCCCAAATTCTTTTAAGATCGCGGGATGAATCTCCCCAAACACCCCGATGGACCCCTTCGGTACGTTTATCCAAGCAGACCGACCCGGATGGTACCAGGAGGGAAGCGACCGAGGCCTGAGTTTATCATCCTTCAAATACGGCGTCTCTGAGCTGAACTCTACACACTCGAGGGGAACCCCTGACCGTTCTAGAATAGCCACCACATCAGATTTTAGATCAAACACATCCGTTTCTCGCTCTTGCTTAGACCAATGATAAGCTTTCTGTGTCCCTAGACGCACCCCCGCGATGGTTGATATCTCATCAGGCATAAACCGCTCCTCTGGAAGAGTCCGATAGGCCGGACCGATCTCAAAAAAGGATAAAGGGGAGAGCCCTCGATCTAAGTTCTGCTGCACCGCTTTGAGGAGATGAATCAGAACAGAGGGACGCAAATATTCCAAATCCACCGTAATGGGATTCATAATACGCAGATTCTCATCCGTTCCCCCAAAAAGACGAAATTGTTTTTTGCTCACCATGGACCATGTTACCACTTCCATAAAGGACCGACTGGCCAAAAGATGACGCAGGAAAAACTCAGACCGTTTCACATCAAAGAGTGTTTTCGGCGGCTCAGAGGGGAGGGAAACCTCTGGTAAATGCTCGTACCCATAAATGCGCGCCACTTCTTCCACCACATCCACCGACAGGGTAATATCCGGTCGCCATGATGGAGGCACCGCCACATGCTGATCTTTCAGAAGGGTGAATCCCAAATTTTCTAAAATCTTATAAGCTGTGTCTTTTGGTAATTTAATGCCTGTACGCTTGGTCACCATCTCCACATGAAACGGGATATGGGGGAGGGGTGCAACGACTTCTCCCACCTCTATAATATCACTCACTTCTCCCCCGCAAATTTCTAGAATCAGCTGAGTTGCCCGCTCCATCCCCATGCGCGTCAGCAGGGGATCCACCCCCCGTTCGAATCGATACCGAGACTCACTGTGTATATTAAGCTTTCTCCCTGTGCTTGCCACTGACAGAGGATTAAAATACGCCGACTCTAACAAAACAGAGTCTGTTTCAAGGGTACAGCCCGAGTCTAAGCCACCCATCACGCCCCCCAAAGCCAAGACTTTTTCTTGGTCAGCGATCACCACCATATCAGCCTCAAGAACATATTCTTTTTCATCTAAGGCAACAAAAGGTTCGCCCTGCCGCGCCAAGCGGATATCCACCGATCTTTTGATGGATCTCAAATCAAAGACATGCAAAGGACGACACAGATCAAAAGACACATAATTGGTGATATCCACCAGGGCCGAAATGGGTGTCGCCCCAATGGCTTTGAGGCGCTTTTGCAACCACTCGGGGCTTGGCCTGTTTTTTATCCCCCGAATCGTCCGCCCCAGATATTGTGGACACGCTTGCTGTGCCTCTGGGGATAGGGTGAGTTTAAGATCCATTTTAAAGGAACCAGGAATCTCTGGAATCATCAAAGGCTTTAAGGTACCGGCGCCGGCAGCTGCTAAATCTCTGGCAATCCCTCGGACCCCTAAACAATCGGGACGGTTGGGCGTGACACTCACTTCAATGACAGGGTCATCTAAACCGGCGTACGGGGCAAACTCTGCCCCAACGGGAGCCTTTTCCGCCAATTCTATGATGCCATCCTGGCCTTCTTCGAGCCCCAACTCTTTCGCCGAACACAACATGCCAAAGCTGGTAACACCCCGGATTTTTGTTTCCTTCAACGTGAGATTCAACGCAGGCACATGCGTTCCGGGGAGACCCAATACAGATTTTAATCCTCGCCGCGCATTCGGCGCCCCACACACAATTTGAAGGGGTGTGGCGTCACCGCAATCGACGGTACAGATTTGCAACCGATCTGCCTCAGGGTGAGGTTTTGCCTCAAGAATATGAGCGACCTTAAATCCCTTAAGATTCACCGCTGGATTGGTGACGGATTCCACTTCAAGCCCGAGCTTGGTTAACCGATGGATGAGTTGGTCTAATGTTTCAGACGTTTCTAAATGGTCTTTTAACCACGAGAGGGTAAATTTCATGGCATGTCTCTTTTTTTCTTGAGCAGGGCAGACGCCATCGACATCGCCTCAAACCCATAATGGGTGAGCCATCGTTTATCAGACTCATAAAACTGTCTCAAATCAGGAATTCCGTATTTCAACATGGCCAGACGTTCGAGCCCCGCCCCAAAGGCAAAGCCTTGATATTCATCGGGGTCTAATCCCACATTTTTCAAAACGTTGGGATGGACCATGCCGCATCCCAAAATCTCTAGCCAATCTTGTCCGCCCCCAATTTTCAATTGGTTATCCGATCGGCTGCACCCAATATCCACCTCAGCAGAGGGTTCGGTAAAGGGGAAAAAACTGGGTCGAAATCGCAGCGGCAACTCATCTACATCAAAGAAAGATTCCAGAAAATCTTTCAAGCATTTCTTCAAATGCCCCATGTGAACCGTCTTATCAATCACCAATCCCTCGAGCTGATGGAACATGGGGGTATGGGTCATATCATAATCGGACCGGAACGCGCGCCCTGTGACAATCATCCGGAAGGGAGGTTTGTCCCCCATCATAGCCCGGATTTGTACCGGAGAAGTATGCGTTCTCAAAACCCCAGGGGTGCCATTAAGAAGGCCTTGCACATAGAAAGTGTCATGCTCTTGGCGCGCCGGATGCTCAGGCGGGATATTCAGCGCGGTAAAATTATGAAAATCATCTTCCACATGTCCTCCATCCTCTAGAGAGAATCCTTTGGACAGAAAATAATGGGTGACCTCTTCAATGGTTTGGCTGAGCGGATGAACCCGTCCTGCTTCCTCTGGCAGAGAGGGTAGCGTCATATCTAAGGTTTCTGTGATGAGCTTTGCTTCTAAGGCTTTTTGCTCAAGCCGATCTTTCTGCACCGAGAAAGCCGCGAGAATTTCTTCTTTCACCTTATTCAGTAAAGCGCCTGCAGCACTTCTGTCTTCTGCAGACATCAGACCTAGTGCCTTCATTTGTTCGGACAATTGCCCCTTCTTGCCTAGGAACTCTAGCCGAGCCTCTTCAAGACTTTCTAAGGAATGACTTTCCTTAATTTGATCAAGCGCTCTTTTTTTTAACTGCTGATAGTGTGACATGCCCTCCACCTTATGCGAAAATCGTGTTTTCCTCAATAAATAACCACAAAAAAGGGGCGCAAAGCCCCTCTTTGTTAAAAAACAGATGTCTCTATTCTATTGTAAAGCGGCTTTGGCTTGCTCTGTGATTTGTCTAAAAGCTTCTTTTTGATGGATAGCTAAGTCTGACAAAACCTTCCGATCCATTTGAATGTTGGCTTTTTTAAGTCCATCAATAAACCGAGAATACGTGAGCCCTTCTAAGCGCACGGCAGCGTTAATACGCTGAATCCACAAAGCCCGCATGTCGCGCTTACGGGTGCGACGATCGCGATAGGCATATTGCAAACTTTTTTCAAGACGTTGAACGGCTATTCTAAAACAGCTCTTTGAACGTCCTCTAAATCCTTTGGATTGACTGATAACTTTTTTGTGTCTCGCCCGAGCAGGGACACCTCTTTTGACGCGTGCCATTTAAATTCTCCTCTTCCTTAACCGTTGGGTAACAACCTTTTAACGAGCTTCGCATCGCAATCCTGCAAAATCATGGTTCCCCGAGAATCACGGATCATGCGATGGGATTTATTGCGACGAAAGTGGTTTTTACCCGCTGTGGTCGACCGAACTTTCCCCGTCGCCGTTAAACGGAAGCGCTTTTTAGCACTGCTATTTGTTTTCATTTTGGGCATTTTGTCTCCTTATTATTTTTTAAAACAGGTGTTTGGCATGCCCGTTGTTCCTTTACAACTCGCCAAATTACCCTACAATATGAGGCGAGAATGTAACCCAAAAAAATTCAAATTTCAAGAAAATTCTACATAAATTATGTTTAGTGTATCTGTCCGAGACAGAGTGCGCTCTTGCGAACAAGAAAAAAGTTTGCTACACATGGGGATATTCATGATGTATCGCTTTCATCCTGTTAGACTGTCAAACAAGAGAATAGAGCCCCCCCTATGAATTGGATTACAGATTACGTTCGCCCAAAACTAAGTAAACTTACCCCCCAGAAAAAAGAGACACCCAATAATCTGTGGACCAAATGCCCCTCGTGCGAGCAGATGCTTTTTCATCGCGATCTAGAGGATAGTTTATTTGTCTGCCCTCACTGTGACCATCACCTGCGCATCACCGCCCAGCAACGCCTGAACCAGCTGTTTAATGGGGAGTATACTCCCCTCACTCTACGCACCGTTAAACAAGACCCTCTAAAATTTAAGGATTCCAAAAAATATACGGATAGACTCAAAGAGTATCGCCAAAAAACAGGATTGGAAGATGCGATCCTCGTGGCTCACGGGAAAATCAATCAAAAACCGGCGGTAGTAGCTGTCTTTGAATTTGGGTTCATGGGGGGGTCCATGGGTATGGCTGTAGGTGAAGCCCTTGTGACGGCCGCAGAAACGGCCATCAAACTTAATTTCCCCCTCATTGTCATCCCAGCGTCCGGCGGGGCCCGCATGCAGGAAGGGATGCTATCCCTCATGCAAATGCCCCGCACCACGGTGGCCATCCAAATGGTTCGGGAAGCAAAGCTCCCCTATATCGTTATTTTGACCGACCCCACGCTCGGGGGCGTTTCGGCCTCCTTCGCCATGCTCGGGGACCTCACCTTGGCCGAGCCCAAAGCCACCATCGGCTTTGCGGGCGCCCGCGTCATTCAGGAAACCATTCGCGAAAAGCTGCCCGCTGACTTCCAAACATCGGAATACCTCAAAGACCATGGCATGGTAGACCTGATCGTACCGCGCAAAGACCTCAACAACACCCTCGCCCGCATCCTTAAAATCTTCTCTTGACACCCCCCCCCTCGTCTGCTGGAATGAAAGGAACAGGTGAGGTTACTCATGAAATTAAAAGTTTTACTATCGGCATCATGCCTTTCGATCGCCGCGTCCTCTCTGGCTCATGAGAGCGGTTTTTATACCGCCGCTGGGGCCGTGTTTTCGCAATTTGATGCCCGCCTGAGAGCCGAGGGTGTAAGCGGAACAGACACTGCGTCCTCTCACTTTAATGAACAAACGACGCAGGCAACGGGCCGGCTGTTTGCCGGATATCAACAGGCGTTACACGATCATTCTTTTGCAGCCGCAGAGCTTTTTTTCACCCCCCATGACAGTGTGAAAAAATTTGATTTCGATCTTCACGACCCAGATAGTACAAACCGAACTCAGATCGGCTCTCTCAAATTAAGCCGAGACTATACGGTTGGTCTTAATTTAAAGTACGGTCGATATTTTGATTCAAAAACCGCGGCCTTCATAGGGCTAGGATTCCTCGGCAGCCAGTTTACCACGACCTTCCGAGATGTCACCCAATCAACCAGTGATAGAAATTCAGTGTTTGGTGTGTCACCCACCGTAGGCATCATGCATCACATTAAGCCTAGGCTGCCAGTTTCCTTGAGCTATGCCTACGATATTTACAAAACATTTAAAACTAAAAATATAGATATGACAGGAGCTGACGACTCTTTAAGAATCACATCTAAAAACAGGTACCATACGTTCATGCTATCTGTTTCATGTATGCTATAGATTAATCGGAGGAATAAACCATGATTACAAAGCTTATTTTTATTTCTTTTATCGTTCTTGTCTATGGCTTTGCAGGGCACACAACAACCAAGCCAACTGACAGACTAAAAATGGATAAGATTCAAGGGTTAAACAAAGATGATCCTACACATTACAGTTGGTATATAGAGGCTAAACACAGAAAACAAGAAAACAACCGACAATGGTATGTAGATCGCGGATATCTGCCCCCATTGGGTGGTGGGAGCATAGGGGCAACGGGTGGAGGTACAATGGGTGGACATCATGCTGGAATGACCTTTAACCCGAGAATAATGGGATATGGCTCAGTTTATGACCCTCTGGTAGCGATCATCAAACAACATCTTTTAGACGTAGGGATAACGGGTAATAAGCCTTACGATACAGAGACAGGTGTCTTGTTTTTTCAAGAAACCAATACATACCCCAAAACGAGCGTAGAATTTTTTAATTATCAGAACCGAATTTCATCTGACTTTTTCAAAGAATGTTTAGCCTATATAAGGAGCCGTGCTCCCATTACAGATACAGCAAGGTTAACACGTTTGTTCACTCTTAATCTCTCCATACCAGATCCTAAAGCTCAGTTTTTAAATCAGATGGCTTTTGATGAACTTGTTATTTATGTTGCCGATCGGATGAACGCTGCCCTCTTACCTGGCGCTACTGCTGGTTTAAAGATTCCTGCTCTCTTCAGGCGTTTGAATGATTTCAATGGCATTCTACGGCAAGTATTTGCCTTTGATAGCCGGGTTAGAATAAGCGGCAGCATACCAGACACGGTTATGAGTAAAATTATAGGGATATGGGTAAATGGTGTCAAAGAAGTCTCCCGGAAACTGATACAAACTCCTCCAACTGCGCGTGTAATATATCCTGCCGACAGAAACATAAGAGAAAATGAGGATATTCTCTCTAGAGACCCCGCAGCCCATTCCAAGATTTTAAAGCAAGTTATTATACAACTTCTAAATACTGCGCGTCGAGAGGGAAGCATTAATAATTTACTTTCCGCCATGAACAGAACAATGAACATGAGAGGAGGGGCACGTGAAGCCAATACCTTTGAAAACATGATTAAAGGACTTACTCCCCGCAAAGATAGGGTCTTACAAATATTTCTGTTAGATTTGTGTTTCCAATCTAATGTAGCCTCCTTAAAAGAATTTGCTTCTAGAAATGCCGCAGAGGTTCTCTTTAATACGCTGGATTTTAAAAGTCCTACCTCCGAAGAGTTAATTCAGCTGATACTCCTTGTTGACAAGCTCACTGGATATCGTCGGAGTCCTGTAGCAGCAGCTGCTGCTGCCGATGATGCTCCTGAAGAAGCAGCCGCCCGTGGTGGGGACGAGAGAGCCGCACGAGAGGAAGAATTAAGAAGAGGTGCGGCAGAGCGTAGAGCCAACTTCGCCCGAGCGAGAGCCGGCATAGCAGCAGGTTTTGTACCCCGTATTTAACTAACTCTCAACACCGTCTCAAGAAAACTTTCTGTTTCCTTCTCCTGCTGGGGGGAATAGAAAGCTGAGAAACTTGTCCCCACCCACTGTTTTCCCTCATCCCATTTTGAATCAACAAAAACCTGAGACGCAACGGCCACTAAACGAGCTCCCCCTTCTTGCTCAACAAACAAGCCTCCTCCCGAATCACCCGGCAATCCAGAAGAAATTAAGAGATCTTTTTGTTCCTCCTCTTTTTCAAACCAAGAAAAGAAGCTGGCTCCAGACTCAGTTTGGGGAAAATATTGGGAAAGACGGCAGGTGCCTTTTGCTTTTATGCCATAGGCTCTGAGGTCTGGTTTGGGGTCCAGCACCCCAAAATGGCTAAACTGCAAATTCCTAACATACGCTTTGTTTCTCTCTATCACCGTTTCCCATAGCCCCTTATGCCCATATCCAAAAAAGAAGGCTGGATAACCCTTGTTGGCACGAGGCTGGTTGTGGGGGTGTTTCCACTGGGCGATCAAATTCTGATGTTCATCAGGCGCCATAAGCTGAGCTACATATGTCTTGGGGAGAGATTCCGCTGTTTTTAAGAAAGCCAGATCTTGGTCAAGGAAAAGGTGGTACTTTTCGATAGAATAGCGTTTATCTGTGGCATCAGAAAAAGAGAAACTATCTAAGCCGTGGGGCCCCCGTTCCAACTGAAAGGCATGGGCAGCCGTTACAACCCATTCTGGATTAACAATAACCGCAGAGCCCTCCACAATCCCGCTTATGCGGATAGCACCCCCATGAACATCTTCTCGTGCCTGTTTTATGCCCTCTTCGATTCCCTGAACGGAGCCATACCAACCGGCACACGCCGTTTCTATCATCATAGAAATAAGGAAAAATCCCATTCTTTTCAGCATCATGTCTCTCTCCAATCATTATTTTTATTTTGTTATAAGAGATAAACAAAAATTGAATCAAGAGAAAAAGCCAGCCAATACCACCCGAAGGAAACCTTCTGTGCCCCTTTATGCTGTGTTTGAACAATAATTCACGAGAATTCAACAAAAAAATCAAAGTCTTATTGCCTTTTAGCGCGAATTGATATAAAAGCGATACTTTATAATTCGATGAAGATTAATGATGAAGAGACTTTATACAACAGCGCTTTTAGGTTTGTTAGCTATTTCTTTACCCGCTTTAGCGGCGAGCGCGCCTGATGACGATCCGGATGTATTTTTTGGACCACTTTCTGCCGCTTCCCTGGGGACAGAGAAATGGGTGTTTGAAGAAAATGTTTTTGAGGAAGCCATCCGCTTTTTTGATGGCACAGAGGACCCGCTCAAACAATCTCCCTTTTCTTTCGGGCATTCTTCCCCCTCTTCCGCCTCATCGGCAGTTCTCCCTGAGGATACGATACCGTCTAATGCAGAATTATTCTCGTTTTTACCGATTGCGTCAAATGCAGCAGAACCCCCTGCCAAAAGACAAAAATCTTGGGGCGTTGTATTTGTAGACCCTTTTAAGGAGGATGCCAACCTAAATGATCTGAAGGAAGTTCCTGCAATGAACGCATTATTAACTCAAATCGAACAGGAAAGAGTAGAGGATTATGAGACTCGAGCCACAAATTTGAGACAGTATCCAACGGCTCCTATCCCAAAATATAGTAAAGATTTAGAAAGGCTTTTCCAACGAACATTGTCTCTGAGAAATCGCAGAATAAAGGCCGCTGTTTCTCTTTATAGAGAAGGGAGGGAAAAGATTTCCCAGGAGGCTGAACCAGCTCGGGCTGCACAATACCAAGAATTCCTTGAAGGACTTGTACAAACGCAAGATACAGAGATAAAAAAGACCTTGGTCGATTTAGAAAATAGTGAAAGTCAAGGTCAGAGTAGTTCTCATCAAAAAGGTCGCTCAAAATCCTTAAACAGCAGCATGCAAAAAAAATACTTAGCTGAATTAAATAAAGCTTTTCCGGTCTTCTTCCCCCTTGTTGCTTCTGATCCGTTGGAAAGTTTAGATGAATCCATCTCTGTTTCTTTCTCTAAACCACAGAAAAAAAGGGGCACGACTTATTTTCAGAATCCCTTTGAGGATGCCAACCTAAAAGATATAAAAGAAATTCCTGCAATGAATGTATTGCTAACTCAAATCGAACAGGAAAGAGTAGAGGCTTATGCACACCAAGTTGCAGAGGTTAACCAAAGTCCAGAATGTGAAACGTTAGATCGGGAAAATAGAAAAAGAAAATATGAATCTATTTATAAAAAAACATTCTCACAAAGAAAGGCAAGAATAGAAGAAGCCGTTTATTTTTATAGGAAATGGACGAATACGTTTACAGAAATGATTAATCGAGAGAAGGGCCTTGAGCATGCTAAAAAATTTCAAGCCGTACTTGTGGAACTGGCAAGGAATCAAGACTTAGAGTTTAAACATACCCTCACCGATCCAGAAAAAGAAAGGGAAGGACAGGCAGCCCTATCAGGGGATGAGATTAGAAAAATTAGAAGTACAATGAAGCAGAAGATTTGGGAACGTTATGATGCACAGGCAGAAAGTCTGGTGACGAGTACAATTTGTGAGAGCTGCCCTCTCTTGAACCCTTCTTTTACGGCTATGGTGGTCAAGGGCTTTCATCCTCCCCGAAAGAGACACAAAAAAATCCCTGGTTCTGCAACGGAAGAGGCACCCCTTCCTGCAGAATTTGAAGATCTCCCGCCTCCCGCGGACATGATTTGATCATAAAAAATGGCTCAGCCGACATCTACTTTTTATATAACTGTCGTCTTTTTAGTTCTGAGTTTGTTAAAACTCTTCTCACAATTCTCACGAGTGCTCAACAAAAGTATGCTCCGCTGCTTGACATCTTTTTCCTCCCCAAAATAAGATCTTTGGTTCTGCAAGAAACTCTGCGTCTTTTTCGGTGAATTTAGACGTCGTGCGGTTTATTTTATAGTATTTGAAGTTTTATCTTTCATAGTTCGATTTTTTATTCTGTATTTCTTCTTTGATTCTTTTGATTATTTGATCTTTGATTAGAGGGTTAGTACTTAATTGATTTACATAACCGTTTAAAAAAGCTTCATAGATTTTGTCATAGAGTTCTTTATCCCAATTTCGAGTATATATTGGCCATAGATAAAGGTGTGTCGCATCTTTTATAAATGGAGTTTTTTGTTGTAATGATTTGAGCATTGTTTCTGTATCAATAAAATAAATAAACTTTCTATCATAGAAAATATTTCCAGGATTAAGATCCCCATGACTGATCGTAAAGCATTGGTTAATATCATCGCCACCTTTCAGCAAACAATTTTTGCCAGTCATAAATCTTTTATGAAAATTTGCAAGAACTTGCCCAAGCTTTCTAAAGGCTTCGTAGGTTACTGGGCCTTCTGGATTTTTTTCAAAAAGGTCATAAAGGCTCGCCCCCCTTGCAGCATGGATGAGAGAAAAATAGCTTAAGTCTTCTTCATCTTTTAGGGAAAACTCCCCACGCTTGCCACTTTGATATGAATAAAAATTCTCTGCAAATGTCATTTGAGGGAGGGAAGGATCTCTAAGGTTTCCAAGAACTCTAAGCTCAGGATGTTTTTGTAAAACATAAAGATTAGGAATTTCTGTTTCCTCACTAAAATCATCTAGTTCTTTAATAATAAAGGCGAGTTTAAAAGGGGTAGGATTAGGACAGCTGGGATTATACTCTACACGAAAAAGTTTTTCTGTTCTCATCCCTCTTATTTCTTTTTTTTCAACCTGCACAATACGCAAACAATTGGGATTTTGAAGAAACTTACGATTGATTAAGCGGGATCTTTTCAACCAATCTCTCAGTTTATCGACTGTGAGTTCTCCCTTTATACCGGTATCTTGAACAAAGGCTGACATGTCTGTACGTTGAGCTGCCCTGTACTCCGTTGTCCCAATTCTTTTCTGTGTCCATCTTGTTGCGTATTTTCGAGCAACAGGAGGGGGAGGGATTTGTACGGCTCCTTCTACAATATTGGTTATCATAATGGTGAAAAAAGCCGCTTTTAAAAAGGGTTTGATGAGAATTTTTATGGAGAATTTATACACTATTGCCCTCTGCCTCTCTGTTTTTAAGTATGTTTTTTCTATTTTTATTCAGTGTGATGAGATCTGTCAACAGACATTGTTGCGTGTCTTGCCTCTTGTTCTCAAATAAAATAAGATGGCAGAGATGCAAATAATCCCTCGGGAGGTTTCCATGAGAATCTTAAAGCGTATGGTCGCTTTTTGTATCTTCACTTTTCTGCCATTATCAACGCTTGCCATGATGCAAGGAATCGATGAGGCTTCTGCGGTGCTTCCAAGAACTCATCCTGTATCTTCAATGGGAGACCTTCAGCTTCTGGCTGAGGTGGCTGCTTTAAAACAATGTGTTTCTCTCACAATAGAAAACAACGCCCAGAATCAAGAACCGTTGGTGACAAAAAAACGGAAAAAAAATCGGTGGGCAAAAAGGAGAAAAATATTCTCACAAGAAGAAAACATCCTTCTGCAGGATTTAGGCCCAGATTTTAAAAGTTTTATAGAGGAGACGAGAAACAAGGAAGATAAAAAATACAAAACATTTAGACACCTACATGGGGATGAATTAAACGCAGAAAATAGAAAAAAGTGGTCTCGCAAGAGGGGAAATAACCGTCGAGATAAGTACCGGATACTCCTTAGAATATGGAGGCAGTATAGAAAAAACCTTGGAAGATCAGAAGGAGTCTCTATAAACCCAGATATGTTTTTATTGGTTAGTCAGGAATTGGAGGCTGATCCCGCGAGTGAAAGGTGCTTCCTCCGCTATGGGGAGACAGAATCAATCACGAAAAGAAATGCAAGGCAACGTATACGCGATCAGTTGATAGAGAAATATGTGGATCGTTATACTTACTATGTGTCAGATAGGGAGTCTGTCCCTGTTGATCCCTAAGAAGCCTCCGGCGCAGATTCGAAAGGGAAAAGAGAGGGTGAACTAACCTCATCCCAAATCTTTTTATCTTCGGGAGTCATCTTTTTTCCAGCAGATACTGTCGACTTACGGACGCTTCTTTGGGAAGGAAAATATAATACTGCCCCTTTGACTTCATTTTTCCTGCTTTTTCCATGGCTTCTTTGCCATATCCCCAGAAAAAATCTCCTCGCACCGCCCCTCGAATAGCACCCCCCGTATCTTGAGCAATCATCAAGCGCCGCTCTTGAATATAGTTATCTGGATGATACCCATCAAACCACAAAGGCGCCCCCATGGGCAGCCACCGTCGGTCGATGGCCATCGTGCGTCCCTCTGTTACCGGCACGCCTATACACCCAATGGGGCCATCCTCTGCTAAGCCTTTCACTTCCCGGAAGAACACATAGGAGGGGTTTCTGTGCATCAGTGTACGGGCTTTCTCGGGACACCTCGCCATCCAATCACGAATAGACTGCATGGAAACATCTTTCACATCCATGATATTATCTTTGATCAGCTCTTTTCCAATGGAGATAAAAGGGTGGCCGTTAGAAGCAGCATAGTTAACCCGCACAACTCTCCCATTCGGTAAATTAACTCGCCCAGACCCTTGGACATGGAGGAAAAAAGCCTCCACAGGATCGTCTACCCACAGAAGCTCTAGCCCTTTGCCCTCGAGAGCTCCGTTATCAATGGCAGCCCGATCATGGTAGGGAGCCACCCGCCCCCAACTGAGCACACCCCATTTTTTTTCTGTGCCCTGAGACAGAACAAGCTCGGGGGGTTTCTTATAGAGAGGGTACCAAAATCTTCTTGTCTTTTTTAAGGATCCATTCAAAGAGCTTTCATAATAGCCCGTGAAAAGCCCCTCAGGGTTCCCCTCATCTGTGACATGATAAGGGGTAAAATGCTCTTCAAAAAACGTACGAATTTCCGAGAGAGAATAAACACGCGTCATCTCTAATGCCTTTTGGCAAACAGGATGCCAGTCATCAGCCGTGGTGCCCAATCCCACCTCTGTGGAAGCTTTTTTCTTTAAGAAAACGGGACAGGATTTTTTGAAAGCGACGAACGCTTGGGAAAGTCCTTCATCTTGTTGCCAATCTGGCAATGCATAAAACGTTGTTGGTTCAACTTTTAAAACGGGAACTCTGTCTGACCCGCGCCTCAAAGAACCACATCCCCCTAGAAGAAAGGCAACCGTTAGCCATCCTACCAAAAAAAGACTAGAAAGCCTCATAGGGCGTGATTCCTGAAAGCATCCAGGGCCCTTTTGACTTTAACGGACGTTCGAATGTCCACAATTCGCTAATGCGATCAATAAACCCTGCATCACCAGCGATTGTTTTCCCTGTACTGTTTTTACGAACTTGCGTTTGTTCTGAGACAAAATGAACCTGGATATGTCCCATTCCATCTTTCGTTTTAATATCCTTTACTTCGGCTGAAATGAGACGGAAAAATTCCAAATGAGTGGTTGTTTTTTTCTGAGTCAATAGATTAATCTCTTTCTCATACAAAGCATAAAACTTATCTTTCAGAAAAACACTGAGGACCTTCTTATCCCCTTCCACAAAGGCATGAATGATTTTTTCAAATGCCTCTTTTATCTTCTCGACAAAATCTTCCACAAAAAACTTGCGATCATGTTTTTGAATTTCTTGAAGACCGGAAAAGGAGGGGGAGATCAATTGAATGACTTCGCCCTTCTTTGCTTGGGGAGTTACATTTTTCATCTCATCTAACGCAGGATAAAAGAATCGATTCTCAGTGCCCGTGCGGCGCCCAAGACGCATATAGAGGACAAACCCAACCCCCAGCGTTATTAGTAAAAAAATAAGATCCAAAAATTGCATATGGTTACCTTCTTCATAATCTGTTATACACACAGTATTAGAAATTCACAATATTGTATAGAAAAACCACACTTTATGGACTTAAAATGACAACACACTCAAAAGAAAAAATGGTTCTTGATTATCATGCTCATGGCAAACCAGGGAAACTGGAAATTGTTCCCACCAAACCTTTAGAGAACCAAGAAGATTTAGCGTTGGCCTATACACCCGGTGTGGCCATTCCCTGCCTTGCCATTGAAAAAGATCCCGAAGCCGCTTATGCCTATACCAACAAAGGCAACTTGGTGGCGGTTATTTCGAACGGCACGGCTGTGCTGGGACTTGGCAATATCGGCGCTCTCGCCTCCAAGCCTGTGATGGAAGGCAAAGCTGTCTTATTCAAAAAGTTTGCTAACGTTGACAGTATTGATTTAGAGATTGAGTCTCCTGACGCCGAATCCTTTATTAATGCCGTGCGCTATTTGGGCCCTAGTTTCGGCGGCATCAACCTCGAGGACATTAAAGCGCCTGAGTGCTTTATCATTGAAGACACTCTGAAGAAAGTCATGGATATCCCCATCTTCCATGATGATCAACATGGCACCGCCATTTGTGTCTTGGCCGCCGTGCTGAATGCCTGTGACCTCACCGATCGTGATTTCACTGATCTTAAGGTGACCATTAACGGTGCTGGCGCTGCCGCCATTGCATGCGCCGAATTGTTGGTGGCCCGGGGAGTGCGGAAAGAAAATCTGATCTTGGTCGATCGTACGGGCGTCATTCACAAAGGACGCACCCAAGGAATGAATCCCTGGAAAGAAAAGTGGGCCAACGATACCCATGACCGCACTTTATTAGAAGCGGCCACCGGCGCCGATGTCTTGATTGGTTTGTCCTCCAAGGGGGCTTTCAGCATCGAGATGATCCGCGCTATGACTGATCGCCCCATCGTGTTCGCCATGGCGAACCCCAATCCTGAAATCCTACCTGAAGAGGTGAAACAGCATATTCCTGATGCCATTATGGCAACCGGTCGCTCTGATTTTCCCAACCAAATTAACAACGTCTTGTGCTTTCCTTTTCTATTTAGAGGAACCCTTGATTGTCGGGCCAAAGAAATCAACCAAGAGATGAAAATGGCCGCAGCAGAAGCCCTCGCGGGACTCGCAAAGGAACCCGTACCAGCCTCTGTTTTAAAAGCTTACAAAAAAGAAAAGCTGGTTTTTGGTCCTGAGTACATCTTGCCTGCTGCCCTCGATCCACGGCTGATCTATACCATCTCTCCGGCGGTCGCCAAAGCGGCTATGGACACAAAAGTTGCCCAGAAGCCCATTGAAGATTTAGCCCAGTATGAGGCGGATCTAAAAAATCATTGAAGTCTGTTTTATGAGATTATTTCTGAGCCCCATTCACAGGGTGGAGGCGCAGCTTTTTAATGCGGCGAGCGTCACACGTAAGCACTTCAAATACCAGTCCCGATCCATGCTTAATAAGCTCACCTCTCACCGGGATGTGCCCGGCCAGACTAGAGGCGAGCCCCCCCACCGTATCAGCTCCGTTCGCTTTCTCTTGTAAGACAAGCCCCGGAACTTCGCGATTTAAATCCTCAAGCGTCATGCGACCATCAACCGTCAACGTATGATCTTTGTGAAAAATAATAGGAGCCACTTCTGACAACTGATCAAGATCCACCTCACCGATGACTTTTTCTGAAATATCACTAAGGGTGACCAATCCATCCACACCACCAAATTCATCCACCACCACAGCCATATAATTTTTGGATTGTTTCATCTTCAGAATAAGGTCAGTGCAAGAAAGAGAGGGGGAAACAAATAAAATGGGCTCACAATATTTTTCTAGCTTTACCTTATCCAAGTTTTCTTCTGAGAGCAGCACTTTTTTAAGGCTGACCTTGCCAATGACTTTATCTAAATCATGGCGACAGAGAGGAAAACTGTTATGAGAGGATTTTAGAACGTATTTATATATCTTTGGGAGGGGCTGCTCCAGATCGATCCAATCAATGTCTGCTCGAGGTGTCATGATTTCATAAACAGGAAGCTCGAAAAGAGGGAGAACATTCTGGATCATGGCCATCTTTTTTTCGTCCACTTCTTCGTGGGGACGATCAGATAGTTTGTCTTTCTGGAGGGTCGACTGATCCTTTCTATGCACCCACAGTGATTTTATTTTTGTTAAAAAGGTCATTCGAGCTCATCCTCCTCGTAGGGGTTAGGAACATTCAAAGAGTTTAAAATCTTAATTTCAAGCGATTCCATTTCGGCTGCATCGGACGGATCTTCATGATCGAATCCCAGAAGATGAAGGAACCCGTGCACCACAAGGTGCTTTAAATGATGGGAGAAAGCTTTATGTTGAGAGAAGGCTTCTGCTTTAATGGTCTGATAAGAGAGCACAATATCCCCCAATAACACAAATTTTTCCGGGGGTAAATAGCTTCCTTTCTTTAAGTCTTCTTGGGGGAAAGAAAGGACATTGGTGGGCTTATTTTTCTGACAGTACGTTGCATTCAAGTGTTGCAATAAATCATCATCTCCAAGAACCACATCTACATGACCTTTCTGAACTAATAAGGGAAAAAAGCGCCTCACCGCCGCAAGAGCTGTTTCAATATCTAATACCGAAAACTCAGCCTCTTGTTGCCAAGCTTCAGCTTTTATGGAAATTTCTGCGAGCGCCAGAGGATTAGTCCCCGTCATAAGCCTTCAAAACCTGTCCAACCAAAGGATGGCGCACCACATCGTCTTGAGAAAACTTCATGACGCCAATATCCGGTATTTTTTCTAATTTTTCCAACGCATCCACCAACCCTGATTTTTGATGAGGGGGAAGGTCTATTTGCGTCATATCTCCTGTGATCACCATGCGCGCATTCTCGCCTAAACGGGTGAGAAACATTTTCATTTGCATGGCCGTCGTGTTCTGGGCTTCATCCAGAATGATATAGGAATGAGATAACGTGCGACCCCGCATAAAGGCAAGAGGCGCCACTTCAATAATGCCACTCACCATCAATTTTTCCAGAGTGGAGGGGCTAAACATATCATGGAGCGCATCAAAAATAGGGCGCAAATACGGATCAATTTTTTCTTTTAGATCCCCGGGCAAGAATCCCAGTTTTTCGCCCGCTTCGATGGCCGGACGAGAGAGAACAAGCCGGTCAACATGCCCTGCCATCAGCAGTGAGACCCCCATGGCCACCGCCATATAGGTTTTGCCCGTGCCGGCGGGACCGACCCCAAAGACGAGATCATGTTTTTGAAGAAGATGGATGAAATGGCTCTGATTTTTATTCCGCGGAACAATTACACGATCTTCTGTTTTTAACTTGATGCGGATATCGGTTTGATCGACCGCTCCCTTTGAAAAATGCCGTGTCACGTCAGATTGATTCATTCCCCCCCCTGTTTCTAATAAATGATAAAGATCTGTCAAAACAGTTTTGGCTTGCTGTACGTTTGATTCTTCTCCGACCAGGGTGATAAAGTTGCCGCGCAAACAAACCTTGATCTCGAACTGAGACTCAAGTTTTTTCAAATGCTCATTGTGGGACCCAACCAGTTGCTGAAGAACCTGGTTATCGGAAAATTCTAAAATGCTTTCTAAGATTGGAGTTGTTTTTATCTCTGTCATCCGAACTCTATGAGAGAACTATCCCTTTCAACGCTTTAAAGCCTGCTTCTGTTATTTTAACGTCTTTTATAAGTCCGATTATATCACAATTTGATTCCACATGAACACCCTGCATGTAGGGACTTTTGCCAATTATTTGATTTTCCCCCGTCCCTTTCTTTTCAAACAGCACCGGAATACTCGTGCCCACCAAGCTTTTGTTAAATCTCATTTGTTGTTCATTTAAGAGAGATTGCAATCTTTGGAGGCGTTCATCCTGTATCTCGACGGGAACTTGTAACTCCATGACAGAGGCGGGCGTTCCAGGGCGACGACTGTATTTGAAGCTGTAAGAAAGCGCATAGTCAATATCCCGAACGAGCTGCATGGTCTCTTCAAAATCTTTCTCGGACTCTCCGGGAAACCCCACGATGAAATCGGACGAAAAAGCCATCTGAGGACAAGCCTCTCGAAACATGGCAATGATCTCGCGATAGTGGCTGGCTGTGTGCTGACGATTCATCAATTTCAAAATACGATCCGACCCTGACTGCACAGGCAAGTGCAGGAAAGGCATGAGTTTAGAGCAGGACCCATGAGCATTTGCCAGAGATTGATCCATATCGCGCGGATGGGAGGTTGTATAACGAATGCGTTCAAGCCCTTCCATATTGGCCAATTCAAGGCACAGCTCAGCGATCCCCCACTCCCCGCAACCCGTGGGGCTTTTCCCATGGTACGCTGTCACATTCTGACCCAGCAGCATGAGTTCCTTCACCCCTTGACCCACCAAATGCTTGGCTTCCGCCAGGAGCTCCGACACGGGGCGAGAAAACTCAGCCCCCCGCGTATAGGGCACCACACAATAGGTACAGAACTTATCGCACCCTTCTTGAATGGAAAGCAATGCGGAGAGTTGTTGGTTAGAGTCGGGTAAAGGCAACTGATCAAACTTCGACTCCACAGGAAATTCTGTACGCACGAGATTCTGCCGATCGTCTGCCGGCAAGGCACGTTTGGCCCTTTCAATCATTTCGGGCAGTTCATGATAAGATTGGGGACCAATCACCACATCCACATAGGGCGCTCGACGCATGATTTCTGATCCCTCGGCTTGAGCCACACACCCAGCCACCACGAGGAGACCTTCTTCGCCCTTATCCCGTTTGGACTTTCTATTGGCTTTCAGGCGTCCCAATTCAGAAAAAACTTTCTCTGTGGCTTTTTCCCGAATATGGCAGGTGTTCACGATACTGATATTGGCGTCTTTCGGATTCTCGGTCACTTCATACCCATGCATCTCGAGCAGCTGGGTCATCCGATCGGAATCGTAAACATTCATCGCGCAGCCATATGTTTTTACATAGACTTTCTTCAACGGATTAGTCATGGGTCAAAACTCTACACATCCTGAGAGTTTTAGTACAGATTCAGCAAAGATGCAAGGCCATCAAGCCTCATTCCTCTCCACCATCGTCATCCAGAGCCCATTCGAAGAATAGGCGCGGGATCCAGCTGTTTTAAGTGTACTACAGGAAATATGCCAGATAGGAAACATCTTTATAAGATGGATTACCACGCCCAGAGGGCTCGAGAGTGACGGAGATTGTTTTTTTATAATCATCTGTTGAGAGCGTCGGAACAATCTTCAGAACGTATATCCTATCCCCATACCACCAGCTTTTTCACCACTGTTTCCAATGGCCAAATTACCACTAAATTGGAAATTCCCGGGCAAGCGGTGGGCCATGGCCAGAGAGGTGGCTTGCGTGCCATTATACGACCCCACACCCACCCCAATGGTGGAAGAATGTCCTTCTGGAATCGGGATCTGCGCATTGACCACCGCCATTTGCATGGCACCCAGGTTATCGACCCGACGACCTAGGTTTCTGACGTCAGTAGAAACAGCGGTGTGTAGACCATCCACATAATCTTTGGTGGTGGCATCGTGCGCCGCTGTAGGGGTAGCCACATTCATAATGCGGCGATATTGATACGTCGCAGAATCCCCAGCAGCCCCAGACCCTACTGAGATGGTATTGGCTTGATCGGCAATGGACCCTACCCCAAAAGCACCTGAATTCGTCGCGGTGGCTTGAGCACTAGGACCAATAGCGATGGCAGAAGTGCCAGACGCTGTGGAGGAGGCTCCAAAAGCAGCGGAAGAGGTGCCCGACGCGGTGGAGGAGGGTCCAATGGAGATGGTAGAGGTACTTGAAGCTGTGGAGGAAAGTCCAACGGCAATGGCAGAGGCGCCTGAAGCTGTGGAGGAGGCTCCAAAGGCAGCGGAAGAAGTGCCCGACGCGGTGGAGGAGTTTCCAACGGCAGAGGCAGAGGTGGCTGAAGCGGAGGCCGTTTTTCCGAGGGCTGTGGCACCAGCACCCGCGGCGGCGGCCCCTGGCCCAACACCCGTTGCA
>Ga0209542_10000363_pt1 | contig 111020 bp, 112 predicted proteins | sample RifCSPhighO2_01_FD_184028 | JGI IMG/M metagenome (GOLD analysis project Ga0209542, IMG submission 184028) | Soil microbial communities from Rifle, Colorado - Rifle CSP2_plank highO2_0.1 (SPAdes) (version 2) | ecosystem: Environmental > Terrestrial > Deep subsurface > Rock core/Sediment ...
CTGGGGAAGAACTGTTCTCCTCCACGGAGAAACTACAGTTTCCCCGACCCCCTTCGTCTCCCCTCGCGTTCAGCCACGGCCTTACGGCCGTGGCTCTCTGCGAGCTGAGTAGATTTTGGCATTGTTGGGCTTATGCCGAAGCTGAAATGGAGACTCTCAACAGGAAAGTGATGCCGAAATTCACTATCGGGGTATAGTGGCAAAGCATGCCCCGTTAGAAGTTGCAAAAGAGACTTTTTCCAAGGTCGTAATGATGAGTCATCAAAACATACACTGCCGATGAACAAGGAAGGAACAACTTCTAATGGGGTGAAACATCTCGAAGGACTTAACGAGGCACAAAAGCGGGCGGTCCTCCACAAGGAGGGACCGCTTCTTATTGTCGCGGGTGCCGGAGCTGGGAAAACAAGGGTCATCACCGAGCGCATAGCCGAGCTCATTCGCCAGGGAGTCGCCCCGGAAAATATCCTCGCGGTTACCTTCACCAACAAGGCGGCAAAAGAGATGCGGGAGCGGGTGGGGCGCATCCTCGGGGAAGACCGAGGTCTTAACTTGCCTATTTTCCTCTACAATCGTCCCTTCGTTGCCACCTTTCACTCGCTCGGCGTCCACATCATTAGGGAGAACGCCCGGGCGTTCGGGCTCACTCGCCACTTTAAAATCTATGACCGCTCCGACAGCGTGCGGGGAATAAAGACTGCAATGCAGGAAGTTGGGCTCGACCCGAAAACACTGGAGCCGCGCAAAATTCTGAATGCCATCTCGCGCCAAAAGGGAAACGCAGTAACGGAAACCGAGTACCGTGAGACGGTGGGCAACGATTTTTTCGAGCGCACCGTCGCTGCGGTCTGGCAGAAATATGAAAAGGTATTGCTTGATGAGGGAGCTCTTGATTTCGATGATTTGCTTCTTAAAACACTCGTGCTTCTTAGAAAAAATCCGGAGACCCTCCGGCAGTACCAGAAACAGTGGCGCTATATTCACATCGACGAATACCAGGACACCAACGTCGTCCAGAACGAACTTGCGGAACTGCTTGCATCGAAAGAAGGAAATTTGTGTGTTGTCGGAGACATCGACCAAAATATTTATTCATGGCGCGGCGCCGACCTTGAAAATCTTTTGGAATTTGAAGTGCGCCATCCGAGCGCCGAAGTCGTAATGCTTGAAGAAAATTACCGCTCGACGAAATCCATTCTTGCCGCCGCAAACGAGGTCATCCGCAAGAACCGGAAACGAAAAGAAAAAAAACTTTTCACCTCGAATGCGACGGGAGAGAGGATATCGCTTTACGGCGCATCAGACGAAACGGAAGAAGCGAACTTCGTCGCGGGCACCGCACACAAACTCCTGCGACAAGGGATTGCCGCGAGTGACATCGCGGTACTCTATCGCGCGAACTTCCAGTCGCGCGTCCTTGAAGAAGCAATGCTTGCGGAAGGCATGCCCTATCAGGTACTCGGCGTCCAATTTTTCGAACGGAAAGAAATCAAAGATGTCCTCGCCTTTTTGCGCGCGGCGTTAAACCCAGGAAGCCTCGCGGACGTGAAGCGCGTCATTAATGTGCCACCGCGCGGCATCGGGAAAGTAACGCTCCTCGCGATGTTTGCGAAACAAGAGGAGAAAATGAATCTGGGACAACGACAAAAGGTAGCTCAATTTCAGAAGCTTTTGGCGAACATCCGAGAATCCATCGGGGTAAAAAAACCGTCCGATACAATTCGTTTTGTTATTGCTCGAAGCGGACTCGAGGAAAAATTAAAAGCGGGAAGTGATGACGATTTAGAGCGGCTTGAGAATATCCGAGAGCTTGTAACGCTTGCGACAAAGTACGATTCCCTTGCTCCAGAAGAGGGAATCGAAGCGCTCCTTACTGACGCGGCGCTTGCGACGGACCAGGATGAGATGAAAGACGACCGTGACAGCGTTAAACTTATGACGGTACATGCCGCGAAGGGCTTGGAGTTTGATGTTGTCTTCATCACCGGGCTTGAAGAGGGGCTTTTCCCCCATGAAAGGTTCGAGGGGGAAGAGCGGGATGAAGAGGAAGAACGGCGTCTTATGTATGTTGCACTTACTCGCGCACGCAAAAAAATATTCCTCTCTTTTGCCGCCGTCCGAACCATTTTCGGCTCTTCACGCGTCAACGTGCCGTCGGAATTCATCATCGACCTAGGCGACGAACATCTCGAGCCAGTAGAGGAGCGTGTAGAGAAAAAGAAAATAATCTATCTCGAATAAAATTATTATGATATATCATAATAGCTAAAAGTGTGTTGTTTATAAAGAAAAAATCGTTGGGGCAGCATTTTCTTACGTCGTCCACCATCGCGGGAAAAATTGCCGATGCCGCGCGTCTCACCAATAAAGATATCGTGCTTGAAGTGGGACCGGGTGGCGGAATACTCACGAGAGAACTTTTGAAACGTATGGGAAAAGTTATCGCCATTGAAAAAGACGACCGTCTTATCGAGCCGCTTACAAAACAATTCGCAAAAGAAATTTCCGCGAAACAGTTGGTTATCATACACGGCGACGCACTTCAAATTGACCAAGCTACAATGGGACTGTCGGCGGGGAAGTATAGTGTCGTTGCAAATATTCCGTACTACATCACGGGAGCACTCATACGAAAACTTTTAGAAAGTTCAGTGTATCCGAAGCAGATGGTTCTCCTGGTACAAAAAGAAGTCGCTGAACGGATCGCCCGCGATAGAAAAGAATCCTTGCTCTCGCTTTCTATAAAAGCATACGGAACACCATACTATGTAGCTACGGTAAAAAGGGGAAGCTTCAGCCCCGTGCCTGCCGTTGATTCGGCCATCTTGCGAATTGATGGTATTTCCAAGAAAAACTTTACCCGATTCTCCGAGAAGCACTTTTTCGAGGTACTTCGAATAGGATTTGCCCACAAACGCAAGCTCCTCTCCGGCAATCTAGGCGGTTTCTTTGGTAAAGGGAAAGTCCAGCAGGTATTTCAGACCCTCGGTATATCTCCAAAAGCCCGCGCAGAGGAACTTTCTCTCAAAAAGTGGTTTAAACTGGGCATTTCCCTTAAATGATGGATCTACGAGGTCCATCATTAGAAAAAAATCATTTACTTGAGCCGTAAAATTTGATTGTTGGACCAGATCCTCTATAAATTTTACCAACATAGCATGAGGCAATCCCACCCAAAAGGCCGAGTTGCCATTGACCAACATGTGGTGGGGCACTCATATTGTAAAGATACAAGGGGCTTGGGTAGAGCCACATAATAGTGCTTGGGGAACTTCCGGCAGGCCTGATGGTCTCCAGTACCCCCTGATTACAATAGGTAATTGAGGTAACAAAACCGCCAAAAGGTAAGACTCCTCCACTTAAGGCTCTTCCACTGATAAGGGCAAGGGCAGAGAAAGGAACAGAAAGTACCACGAGCGCCGTTATAAGACAAAAAATGAAAGAGACTCTCATGCCTACAAAGTATACACCCTTATAGAACCCCGCAACAAAGAATCGTATACACACAAAAAACCTATAGAATAGCCCGCGCTACTGCTATACTTTATAGACAGCCGAATATTACCTTGAACTTTTTACCGAGCAAAAATTGGACCCTTGCGCTTTTTGCGTTTGCGGCAATATGCCTCATCGGTTTTGTGTTCTACCGCACACAGTATGCGCCGAAGGAAACATTCCGACTAGCACTTATCGGAAGCGACACTCAGGGTGTTTCTATCGGCCAAGATACTCTAAAGGACACAGACGCTGACGGCCTCCCCGACTGGGAAGAAACGCTCTGGAGCACTAATCCGCAGGCAGGAGACACTGATGGAGACGGCACCGACGATGGTGCGGAGGTGCGGGAGGGTAGAGACCCACTGGTAAAAGGACCGAACGATAAACTTGATGTCACTGAGGGAGCTGTGCAAGGAGAGGGCGCGGGAGTGTCCCCCACCATAACAGATAAACTTGCTCGCGATGTATTCGCAAAATATTTAAGCCTTCGACAGCAAGGCACTCCTGTCGATTCAGAAACCTCCACTTCACTTGCAACCGCCGCTCTTCAAAGAGTATCCGTTCCTCAACCAAAAACGTACGCGGCAAGCAATCTTATTATCCAAAACGACGAAAGTACTGCCGCGATTCATGCGTATGCCAATGCGCTCGGCGATATTGTGAATCGATACGGAAAACCGAACGTTGACCACGAAATAGTTATTGTCGCTGAAGCTCTTTCAAATAACGACGGAAAAAGACTCGACGACCTTTCGATTATCGTTGAAAGCTACACCAAAGTTATCGGCGCTCTTTTAAAAATGCCCGTACCTAAAGGCGCAGCCCAAGCGCACCTTTCGCTCATCAACAACGCCGAAGCGATTGCAACCGCCATTGATGAAATGCGTTTGTTATTCAGCGACCCCGTGGCTGCGCTTGCAGGACTCGAACTATACAAAACCGCCTCCTCCGAGCTCGGAGTCTCCCTCGAGACATTGTATGCCTACGCCAAAAGCCGAGGAGTCACTTTTCTAGAAGGAGAGTCGGGTACTGACTTTTTTGCAAACCAGATATATTAATCATGCAAAACAGTCAGTACCCGAAGGCCCTTTCACTCCTCCTCGCCCTGCTTTTAGCCGCACCCCAGCTTGTTTTGGCACAAAGTATCCCTGGTATCGGAGGCGGGGGGAATCTCGTCCCGACCGATGTTCAGAAAACCGTCCTTTCACCTCCAACTGCCGGGATATTAAAAGCTACGACCGCTCTTGATACTAAAGAAAATATTCTTGACGGCATTTTATATGGAATCGAGAAAATGCTCCTTCGATCCATCACGCAAAGCATCGTCGATTGGATCAATTCCGGATTTCAGGGTAACCCGGCGTTCGTTACCGACCTTGAAGGATTTCTTCTCGACGTCGCTGACAAGGCGGCGGGAGCCTATATTTTCGGCTCCGATCTGGCATTTCTGTGCAGTCCGTTCAAGCTCCAAATCCAGATTTCTCTTTTGACCTCGCGGTCGCGAGAGAGAGTCAAGTGCCGCTTGACTACGGTGGTCAGCAACATAGAGGGATTTTTAACCGACAGCAACGTTCGTCTCACCACCCTTGAACAGTGGTCTACCCTCACTATGGACCCTTTCTCAAACCCTTATGGCACCTATGTCATGACTCAAGCGGCGCTCGATGCCCGGATATCAGGCGCTGGATTCCTCGAGAAAGCAAAACTTGATTTTGGCAGAGGGTTCCTTTCTTTCAGCCAAGAAAAAAACTGCCAGGTATTCCCGTCTCAACAAGCGCCGTCAGCAAACACGGGCACGAGTGTCACGGAAATCGGCGACGGGTCTTCGGTTCGCGTCTGCGACATTGTGACCCAAACTCCCGGGGCAGTCATTGAGGAGCAACTTAACAATACGCTTGGGAGCGGCCAGCGCCAGCTCGAGCTTGCCGACGAAATCGACGAGATCATCAGTGCGCTCATGGGCCAGATCGCCAAGCAAGCGCTTACGGGAGCCCAGGGACTTTTCGGCTTAAGCAGTTCAGGCACCGGAGGACGCTCTTCCTACACCTCCCGGCTCGGCTCGGCGACGACTGTCTCCACCGACCAAGTCCTTAGCTCAACGAGAACGGCACTCCGAGCAAACATTCAGGCTTCAATCGCAATTGAGCAGGACTACCAGGCGGTTCAAGGATTCTCGCTTGCCGTGCTCTCGAATTCAACGCGGCTCATTGAAAACGTCATTTCTTGCTACAACAACAAAATCCAATCGGGACTGCTCTCAGACTCCGACCTCTCTGTGGCGAACGACCGTATTATCGCGGCGTCAGGCACCCTTGCGGCGCTTACCCCAACCCTTACGGCGCTTAAAGACGCCATCACCCGCGCCGATACTAATATCGCACTTCTCCAGCAGCTCGATAGCGTCGCGGCAAGCACAAACGACCCGACGACCCTCAATCAGGTGGCGAACCAGTACGCAGGGCTCTTGAGCGGCCACTTCATCCACACGCAGGCCGATGTCGCCGACGCTCAGCAAGCCAGCGCAGACATTCAATCAACGACGGGCGCGCTCGACCCAACCACTGTTCAACAGCTCAATGAATGCCAAGCATTTCCCCCCACGCCATGACACACTTTTTCGAAAAAACGTCAGAGCGGTACCGTGAAGTCTCTTTATGGCTTAGTGCACGTTTCCTCGTGTACCGCCGCCCAATTCTTATTGCGGTGTGTGTAGCGGTGGTTGTTGGCGGTATTTTCACCCCGACCAAACATGCTGAGGCAGTCTTTTGGTTTCCTTTTATTGCCGCAATAGCAGTTCTGGGGGGAGCAGAGTCGCTAGGCATAGGTACAGGTATGACTGGATTCTTTAGCTGGGCTGGTTTAAACATTTTAAACGGAATCTTATGGCTACTCCAGGTAGCCTCCGCTTCCCTTGTTTATATTGCCATCTATGTTTTTGACTACGTCATTGCCTTCACCGTCGGAAACAATTTTCTCGCAGACCCTGGAGCCGTCCTTGCCATAGAAAACGGCTGGAAGATCGTCCGGGACACCACCAATCTCTTCTTCATCTTTGCGCTCCTTACGATTGCCATTGCCACCATCCTGCGGGTTTCGGGCTATGGCATGAAAGCACTCCTGCCGCGCCTCATTATCGTCGCTCTCCTCATTAACTTCAGTCTGCCTATCACCAGGGTTGTTATTGACGCGTCAAATTTGGTGGCAAACCAGTTCAACAACAGCATGATCGCGGCAACTAACGCCACTGCCGGCACAAGGCCAAGCGTTGGCACGACACTTCTTAGCAGAATGGGAGTAAAAGACATGTTTGGCAGTATTCCTACCGCGAAGCTCGATAGGGGAAATACCGCAATAATTCTTATTCTCCAAATCACCCTCAATCTCATCACGGCATGGGTATTCTTCATGGGAGCGTTTGTTCTTATCGCTCGACTCATCGCTTTTGTTTTTCTCATGGTTCTCTCTCCCGCAGCTTTTTTCTTCGCCATTCTCCCCAAAACAAGAAAACACTTCGACCGGTGGCTGACGACTCTCGTTAGCCAGGCGGCGGTGGCACCCCTCTTCGTATTCCTCATTACGGTTATCGTTATTGTGGCAAACAGCGGTTTTATTGTGGGCGCACAATCTAAGATTCCCGGCTTTAACGAACAAGGTGAACAAGGTTTTGCGGTAAATGCTTTTTTCAACTGGGCAGTTATCGTAGGCCTTTTATACATTGCTGTCAGGGTAACAAAAGATCTTAGCGGAGAGCTTGGTGCCGCGGTTACAAGCTTTGGATTCAACAAGGTTTTGGGCACTGCCGGATTCGTTGGGCGACACACGCTCGGTCTCGGAGCAAGTGCGCTCTCTCAGAGCCGATTGGTTAAACGCCTTGCTCTTGGCGAAAATAAAGAAGGGAAGCCGATGCGTAGCGGACTTGCAAAAGACATCTCGCAGATTATTGCCCGCCCAACCGCGAAAGGGCTTCTCAAGGTTGCGGGAGGAAGTATGGATGCACGCCGTCTCGGCGTAACAAAAGAGGCGGCAAAAATATCGGGGCTTACTCTAGGTGGAGGCGTAGCTGGCGGGTACGCCAAGATCAAGGAAGATGACGTGAAGGCGGCCCTGAAATTCAGCAAATATATCGGCGAAGAGACAGAAACAAAAGAAGAGAGAGAAGACCGGCAGAAAGCAGAAGATAAACGTTCAGAACTGCCAGAATTACTACGACTTGAAAAAGTGGCTACGGAAGAACTGAAAACTGCAAGGGAAACACAGAAAGCGGCTCAAGAGGCATTCAATGCGGTAAGAACGGACATCGGCGAAATGGCCGCACGGCAAAGAAAAGAATACACTGAACTTCAAGGCGCAAACCAAAAAGTGGACGAGCGAACAAAGGAATACGACGAGGCTAAGAAGAAAAGAGAAGAAAGCAACACTATTCTTAAAAATATTGAGGATGCAATCAAGAGCCGCGGCAGGGCACGACAAGAGGCAGATGCCCGAATCGTAGAGACCAATATGTTTGGCTCCACCCGCTTCGTCAATCCAACCAAACGTGCCGCCGCCGCTAGAATACGGGCAAACCTAAAGAAAAGCCCGAAGGATAAAGTTTTTGATGCCGTCACTGAAGCCTCAAAACAAGCTGCGGACGAAGAAAAAGCAAACGAAGAACCAAAAGAAGAACCTAAAACCACATAACTATGGATGAAACACAACAGCTCATAAAAGAACGACTCGCGCAGGTTCCAAAAGAAATAAAAGATGCCATTAATGCGGTCGACCTGCGACCGCGGCTCCAAAACATTGCTAAAAAGTATCAGCTCCACGTTGACCAGGCGGGGGCACTTGAGAACGAAACGCTCTTCGTCATGCTCGGGCTTGAATCACCAAATGATTTCACAAAGACTCTCACTCGTGAGCTCGACATTCCGCCCGCGCAAGCGCAACTTATCACGGGAAGCGTTAATGAGGAAATCTTCTTGCCTATTCGGGAGGCCCTGCGTCGTATGTTTGAGGAAGATGCAAAAGTGGATGCTGAACAAGAGCTTGCGAACGCGCCGGAGGTCTTCGCGCCGCAGACAACCGTTGGAGCGCTTGGGCGCACAAAGGATATTCCTCAAATATCAAAAATACCCGAAGTGCCGCCCGAACTAACTATCGAGCGAAAAAAATTACTCCGGGAGATTGAAGAACTGTCCACCGCAGCAGAACCGCAGGTACCAGAATTACGAATTGAACAGAAAAAAGCGGAGGTGCCGGCGAATTTGCCGACCGGTACGATTGCCGAAACGAAGCTACTGGAAATGTTTCGATTACCGAGAGAGAATGTCCAAGTGAAGCAGGAATCAGGAATAGGGAATCAGGCAATGGAGACCGCGCAGAAGCCAAAGCAACCCCAAACATATACCGTGGACCCGTACAAAGAACCTATCGAATAGCGAATTAAGAAGTACGAATTACGAATAAAAATGAAACCTCAAAAAAACATCCGATTCTTTCTTCACTCGTACTTCGTAACTCGTACTTCGTACTTCTGACCAATATGCAATTCCAAGTACCACAATTTATTGAGATTGAAGATAAAATCATCGGACCGTTAACATTCCGGCAGTTTGTCTACCTCGCCGGCGCAGGCGGTTTTGTGGTAATCCTCTACACCTTCCTCGGACTCTATCTTGCCCTTCTCCTTGGAGCTCCGATTATTCTTTTCGGCGCCGCCCTTGCCTTTTATAAAATAAACAATCGTCCGTTCATCTATGCGCTTGAAGCGGCATTTTACTACGCTTTTTCAAAAAAATTATATCTCTGGAAACATGAACAAAAGACGCTTCCCCAAAAAGCCGGCCAAGAAAAAAACATTCCCCCCCTCCTTTCGATACCGCGGCTTTCGCAGAATAAGTTGAAAGACCTTTCCTGGAGCCTCGATATTCAGGAAAGCATGTACGCGGGAACGAAGGAAAACGAATTACGAAGAACGAATTAAGAATTACGAAAATGAATTACGAGAAGGAGCAAAAAATAGAATCGTTTAAAGACCTTCGCGTATGGCGAGAGGGGCATCGTCTCGTTATTATGGTTTACAAAATTACAAAAAACTTTCCCAAAGAAGAGCAGTTTGGATTAACGAGCCAGTTACGTCGAGCTGTTGTTTCTATTACTTCAAACCTTGCGGAAGGATTCAGCCGCTCTTCTTATAAAGAGAAAACCCAATTTTACGCCGTGGCGCTCGGTTCTCTTACTGAAGTACAAAATCAATTACTCATTGCAAAAGATATTGGATACCTTTTAGAAGCAGAGTATCTGGCCATTGAAAATCAAACAACGGTAGTAAGTAAAATCTGTAATGGTTTAATTAAAAAGTCCCGCACCTTTTTTCCTATTCGTAATTCGTAACTCGTTATTCGTACTTCATGGCTACTGCCAAAACAAACACAACCCAGGAATTCGTTCCGATTCGCGAGGTGCGAGACGGCGTCGTGGTGCTCAAAGACGGGGGACTGCGGATGATGTTGATGACCTCTTCTTTAAACTTCGCGCTTAAATCCCAGGACGAGCAATCCGCCATACTTCTGCAGTTTCAGAACTTTCTTAACTCGCTCGAGTTTTCCATTCAAATTTTCATCCAGTCGCGGGAACTCGACATCCGCCCCTATATCGCGCTCCTCGAAGAGCGGCATCGCGCCCAGGGGAGCGACCTCATGAAAATCCAGGTGCGGGAATACATCGACTTTATAAAAGCCTTTACTGAAGAGGCGAACATTATGTCGAAGAGTTTCTTTGTTATCGTTCCCTATACGCCGCCGCTCATTTCCGTTAAAAAAGGGGGGCTCGGAAACCTTTTGCCTTTTGGAAAGCCGTCAAAAACAGCCGCGGCAGACGAAAGTGCCGCATTCGAGGAACACCGCACCCAGCTTGAACAGCGCGCCTCAATTGTCGAGCAGGGACTCACGCGTTGTGGTATTCGCAGTGTCGTTCTTGGGACGGAAGAAATTATCGAGCTCTATTACAAAATTTTTAATCCCGGCGAACTGGAACGGCCCTTGAGCCTCCCGGAGGCTCAATGAAGTACGAATTACGAAGTATGAATTACGAAAAAAAACAAGCCAAGTTAAGAATCGCTCCAAGCATCTGTTCGTTATTCGTTATTCGTTATTCGTACTTCTAATTCTATGGCACTCTTAGATATTTTCAAATCAAAAAAAACAACGACGGTGCCGAGCCTTTCGCCAATTCTCCCCGAAGAAATTTATAAAGCGGGAGTGCTTGAACTGAAAGACATCATTGCCCCCTCGGCGCTGAAAGTTTCCCCGCGAGAAATGAACCTCGGCGACAAGGTTGTCCGCACGTTCTTTGTCATCTCGTATCCGCGCTTTCTCACCGATAACTGGTTTTCGCCGATTATCAATCTTGAAAAAGTCTTCGACATTTCTATCTTTATCCACCCTATTGATACCGCGACAATACTGCGGCAATTTCAGAAAAAGGTAGCCGAGGTGCAAAGCCAAATCAGCCTTCGGGAAGAGAAGGGAATGGTGCGCGACCCGAAACTTGACACCGCGTATCGCGACCTTGAGCAGCTGCGCGACCAGCTTCAGCAGGCGCAGGAGCGTATTTTTGAAGTGGGAATATACGTTTCCATTTACGCCTCTAATCTGGAGGAGCTCGACAAAGCGGAGTCTGAAATCCGCTCTATGCTCGAATCAAAGCTCGTGTATGTAAAGCCGGCGCTCTTTCAGCAAGAGCAAGGGTACAAAAGCGTCCTGCCGACGGCGACCGACATACTCGGGGTGCATTCGAAACTCAACTCCTCGCCCCTTTCAAGCGTCTTCCCTTTTATTTCCTTCGACCTCACTGCCGACCGCGGTATTCTCTACGGCATTAATAGGCACAACTCTTCGCTTGTCCTCTTCGACCGCTTCTCGCTTGAGAATTACAACTCGGTGGTGTTCGCTAAATCCGGTTCCGGGAAATCCTATGCGATGAAGTTGGAAATTCTACGCTCGCTTATGTTCGACACCGAGGTCATCGTGATCGACCCGGAGCGGGAATACGATTACCTCGCTGAGGCGGTTGGCGGGAGATATTTCAACATTTCGCTCTCCTCGGAGCACCATATCAACCCGTTTGACCTTCCTATTCCGCGGGAAGACGAATCCGCCACGGACGTTTTGCGCTCAAACATTGTGAATCTTGTGGGGCTCTTTCGTATCATGCTCGGGGGGCTCACGCCGGAAGAAGACGCTATCATCGACCGGGCAATCACCGAAACCTACGCGCTCAAAGACATTACCGGCGACAGTGACTTTACCTCGGTTGAGCCGCCGCTTATATCTGATTTTGAACTCGTGCTTGCCGGCATGGAGGGCGGGGAATCGCTTGTTCAGCGACTTTCTAAATACACCAAAGGCACATGGGCGGGATTCATCAACCGCCCGACAAATGTTGATATTAACAAGCAATTCGTGGTGTTTTCGGTGCGCGATATGGAAGACGAACTGAAACCCGTCGCCATGTACATTGTCACGCATTTTATCTGGACGGCGATTCGCAAAGAGCTCAAAAAACGCCTTTTGGTGATTGACGAGGCATGGTGGATGATGAAAGCGGAGGATACGGCAAACTTTCTCTACAGCATGGCGAAACGCGGACGCAAATACTATCTCGGGCTCGCGACAATAACGCAGGACGTTGACGACTTTTTGAAATCGCCCTACGGCCTTCCAATGATTTCGAACTCTTCGCTGCAACTTCTGCTCAAACAATCGCCTTCCTCCATTGACGTTATCCAGCACACGTTCAATCTCACTGATGAAGAAAAATATCTTCTCTTGGAATCAGACGTCGGGGAGGGAATCTTCTTCGCCGGTCTTAAACATGTGGCAATTAAAGTCATCGCCTCGTATACTGAAGATCAAATCATCACGTCCGACCCCTCACAGCTCCTCGCCATCAAAAAAGCAAAAACCGAACTTGATTTTTCACAGGGGAAAGAACTTCCGGTCAAGCCCATCATTGCAAACCCCTTGCCTCAAAAATTATGACCAGACGCCAAATGCAAAACTTTTTTCTCCTTGTTATGCTCGCGGCCTGCGGCGCTTTTGCTCCGGGCACGGTAACGCAAGCGCAAACGACGGGCTTGAGCCCGGTTGAGATTGTCGCAAGTCCAGAAAATCCAACACCGGGAGCGCAGGTCCTCATTCATCTGCAGAGCGCTTCGATTGACCTTGACCGCTCCACCATCATCTGGACCATAAACGGCAAGCGCGGCGCCTCAGGAGTTGGTGTTAAAAACACCACGGCCGTGGCCGGCGTGGTAGGCACACGACTTCTCATATCGGTCGCGGTGACAGAGCCAAGCGGCGCGCCTGTTTCTGCCGCGGTGACACTTACTATCTCCACAGTTGACGTCCTTTGGCAAGCAATCTCTTACACGCCGCCTTTCTACCAAGGCAAGGCGCTTGCCGCTTCGGACGCACCGGTTATGGTGACGGCGATTCCTCATCTTGTGGTAAGTTCCGGAAAAGAAGCTTCCCCGGGAACGCTTATCTACACGTGGCGGCGCAACACTACGGTCTTGGGCAATCAGTCGGGACGCGGGAGAAGCTCCGTTACCATTGACGGGCCAAAACTTAACGATTCGGTACGCGTTTTCGTCGACATCGCGACTGCCGACGGCGCGGTGAGGGGGAGCGGCGCGGCGATTATCGGAGCCGCGGCTCCAGAGGTGGTTTTATACGAAGATGACCCTCTTTTGGGTATTCAATTTAATACCGCTCTTCAAAAAGAGTTTTTCTTAAGTGGCTCGGAGAGCCGCATTGTTGCAGTCCCTTATTTTATGAGCGCAAAAGAAAGGACAAGCGGCGCACTCCGTTATCAGTGGACACTCAACGGAATGCCCGTTGCCACAGAGGAGGGTAAAAAAGGAAGCGTGACCCTTCGGCAAACCGCTGAAGGAAGCGGCACGGCAACCCTTGCTCTTGTCGTCCAAAATCTCAAACAAATTCTACAATCGGCAAGCAGGAGTCTCACCGTTTCCTTTGGTTCAAAGAAATGAAATACGCTCGTCCATTCTTAATAATTGTGCTTCTGCTTCTTACCACCGCTCTTTATGCGCAAGCTCAAACAGAGTATGTTCCGCTTGAGCGACTTCCCGGCGTCACTTACACAAACGACAACGTCGGCGGGTTTGTACAAAGCCTGTTCCAGATTTCCATCGGTGTCGCGGCCTTTCTCGCGGTTATTATGATCGGCATCGGGGGATTTCAGTATATGGGAGGGGAATCCATTAGCAGTAAAAGCGAAGGGCGAGATAAAATTGTCTCTGCGATTCTAGGACTTCTTCTGCTTCTGGGCTCTTTTCTGTTACTCAATGCCATTAATCCATCAATCCTCAACTTAAGTATAGGAAGCGTGCCGCTTAACCTAGAACCCGCGAAACCCCTAGATACCCAAAACAACAATATTCTCAAACTAGATACTCTTAAAAAAAACTGTGACGAGGCTGGTGGTACTGTACAGGTAAATATTAAAGGAGGGAGCCAGACATGCGTCGACCCAAAAACTGGAGGAGTTGGTTTTTAATATGTCACGTCAAACCATAATTATTATAGCTGTTGTTTTTTTCCTCCTTGTGCTTGGGATAGTTGGCATCTATTATTTGCAAACGAACAAAACCACCACGCCAGGAACCTCCGGAAGCCGTTTTGACTTCTTCCCTTTTGGCCAAGGGCCAAACATCTTTTCCTCTGACACCTCCTCGACACAGGGCTCTTCAACAACCGAAGAGACTTCTTTTTCTTCTGTCCAGAAACTGCGCCAACTGACATCCGTACCCGTTGCGGGGTTTCTCCCTCTCAAAGATTCCCAGGAATACCAGGTTCTCTATATGGAGAGGGCCACCGGGCATGTGTATAGTGTTTCAGTCTCTTCTGGAGAAGCAAAGCGGATAAGCAACACCACAATACCCAAAGTTCAAAGCGCGCTGTGGCTTCCCGGTGGAAGCGGGGCAGTATTGCAATATTTGGATACTGATGAAGAGAGTATCGTCACTTTTTCGGGGGCTATCGCCACGGGGACAACCGAGAGGGAGCTTGCGGGCACTTTTTTGCCTCGCAATATCCTAAGCGTTACACTTTCGCCCGGAGGAACCCTTGCGTATGTTTTAGAGAACGGGGAAGGCGGGGATGTCACAACATCGCAGCCAAACGGGGCAAAGAAAACGCTTCTTTTTTCTTCACCTTTAAAAGAATGGCTCGTAAGCTGGCCGGCAACCAGTACGATCATGCTCTCCTCAAAACCATCGGGGGAGACACCGGGCTTTCTCTATTTCATAAACACCACTTCAAAGACGCTTACCTCGGTACTAGGAAACGTTCCGGGACTTACAGCAATCGCCAACCGAAGCCTTTCTCGCGTCGTGTTTGCGGAGAGCGGATATGGCGGCATAAGTCTTAAAAATCTCAACACAAAAACAAAAGAGATAGCTGCCTTGCCCCTTAACACCCTCCCTCTCGAAAAGTGCGCGTGGAGCACGTTATCGGACACGGTTCTGTTTTGCGCCGTCCCGGCAGAAATTCCCGAGGGCACGTATCCTGATTTGTGGTATCAAGGATCTGTTTCCTTCGTTGACAATCTTTGGAAAATTGAGCTTGATTCAGGAAACTCAACGCTCCTCGGGATACTTAGCGACCAAAGCAACACAACCATTGATGTCGTCGACCCAAGTATAAGTCCTGATGACCGGTACGTGTTTTTCAAAAATAAAAACGACGGCACCCTCTGGAGCCTTGAGCTTGGAAGCGAATAGCGAAGCACGAATTAAGAATTACGAATAGAACTATTCGTACCTCGAGTCTTTTAGAAAGGTATAATCACCCTCGACAAAGCTCGGGACAAGCAACCGACCGACAGCCGGACTATACGGTACCAAAAAGTTCTATGTCTCTTTCAAGCGGTTGCGAGTTGTGAGTTGCCGGTTGTTTATTCGGCATATATTTCAACACTACCCGACGAAATTTGCCTTCTCCAACCGATTCAGTGGCGATGTCCGGGTCGTTCGTGAAAGTCGCATGCACTATCATTCGTTCATAGGCGTTCATCGGGCTCATCTCAACGTCATATTTAAATGTCCTCGCGCGCTCCGCAAGCATCCGCACCTTGCTCCTCACCTCGGCGATATGCCGGCTTTGGTAGCCGTTCACATCGAGAAAAAACTGTGCCGCAGCCTCGGCGCCAAGGCGACGTTCTACGATTTTCTTCACCACAACATTAAGAGCGCGAAGGTTATCCCCGTTAATGCCGATAAGCACACCGGAATCTTTTGTGGTGACGTGAAAAAGCGGCGGGTTTTCCTCCTCGCGAACCGAAACATCCTCGACGGCAACCGTGAGACGTTCAAGAAATTCCCTGATTATGCTTTTGATTTCTTCAGTGTGCATTGCCCGTAGGGGGCGCTTCGGTGGGCCTCTTTAGCGTGCGCCGCACGTAAGCTTCCTGACCTATGGACACCATATTACTCACGATAAAGTAAAGAGCAACCACGATCGAGGTGGTGTACGAAACGACAAGAATAATGACCGGGAGTGCGTAGCGCATCTGCAAATTGAAGCTGCGCGCCATATCGTCTTTAAAGGAAGGTTTCTTGTCTTTCGGAAGGGGAAGGGGCGGGGGGATGGAGAGTTTGGTTTGGAAGTATTGGGTAATGCCGGCAATCGCGGCGAGAAAAAAGCTCTTGCCGGCAATATCTAAAACGCCAAAGAGCATCGTGCTGACCGCTCCGGGAGAGGGAGTAAAGGAGTACAGAAGGTCGTCTTGGATATTGGGGAGACCTCCCTTCCAAAAGACAAGGTAGAGCGTGAAGATAAAAAAAATCTGGACAAGCAAAAAGAGAAAACTCGAGAAAGGATTGACGCGGTGTTCCTTATAGAGCGCCATTGTGCGCCGAGCAAGCTCCTCTTTGTTTTTCGGAAGCTCTTCGCGAAGACGGCGAAGCTCCGGTTCAAGCTCCCGCATAAGAAGCTGGGTGCGGGTTGCTTTTAACGAGAGAGGGAAAAGAGCGAACCGAACGACTATCGTAAGAAGGATAATGGCGATGCCAACATCACCGCCCGGAACAACCGAGACAAGAAAAATGAGCCCGTTGTACATTGGGTCGTAGAAAACAGCATGATAGAGACTACTCCACATTGCGCCATTTTACCCCGCACTTTCTTATCTGTACAGAAAGTGCGGAGTCTAACGCTTGGTTTCCGCCGTAGCAATGCCGCGAGAGTAAAGAAGCACCCCCAGCTCTTCACGAAATTGCGCGTGCGTGCGAGATGCGGCAGTAGGGGTGAGTCTGAGAATAACCGCATAGGGAGTGCCCCCTTGAGACAGGTGATTTCTTAGAAATTCCCGACCCCGCCGTTTCAGCTGATTCCTTGCGGTAGCTGTCCGTGCGACGCGCTTTGAGACCACCACAGCAATGCGGCTCTTTTCTTTAGGTGAAAGAGCTTGGTAGTGAAGAGAAAAGGAGTTACCCCTTACCACTGCTCCCTGCCGGAGAACTCGTGAAAAAAGCTCCTTGTCCATGCGGGTAACCCGCGTCAAGGGCATACTTTTACACTGAAAGGCGTTTTCTATTTTTTCTGCGTCGGCGGGCAAGCACTCGCCGCCCGGCAGGAGTTCTCGAGCGAGCGAGAAATCCGTGCGTGCGGCCGCGTTTTCGCTTTTTTGGTCTATAGGTGGTTGACATACAAAGATACCATACCGTATTTAGCGTATCGCGTAAACCCCATTAGAAGTCGCGGACGCAGTTAGTTTTAACAGCGAATCTCTTTGTTACCCGGGGAGGTCTACCTGTTTTCTTTACCCACAAAACCATGTTCGCGCCCTACTTCTAACGGGGTAAACCCCAGTAAGCGCTTTTCACAGTGTTCACACGTTATGCACACCTTATGAACACATTCGGGCTTTTTGAGGAAGTTTTACAAAAACGAAAGCCTGCCTATACTAAGTACTGCCTTTGCAACCTCATCGCCACTCACCTTTGAAAATATGGAAGTGTACACAACAAACAGCAGAAGTCACGTGGTGGGAAAAACTCTCGACCCAAAACAACTTTGGGAAAACGCTCTTGTTGATATTGAGCTTTCAATATCGAAAGCGAACTTCAGCACTTGGTTTAAAGATACCCACGTCGTCAAACAAGAGGAGGGGGTGGTGTATGTTGGAGTCCCAAATCAATTTGTTAAAGACTGGCTTTCCACAAAGTACCACAAATTCATCCTCAAAACCCTGCGTGGTTTTTCAGACGGGGTACGCGGTCTTGAGTATGTTATTGCCAGAGATCGTCGGAAACAAAAAGAGGAATCGCTGAAAACACTGACCCCCCTCTCCGAGCTTCCCTTCGACTTCAATATCAATAAAAGCGACAACCTCAATCCGCGGTACACCTTCGATACCTTTGTCGTGGGTCCATTCAATAACCTTGCCTACGCTGCGGCTCAGGCGATTATTCAAAAACCCGGCATTGCATACAACCCGTTCTTTATTTACGGAGGCACCGGGCGCGGCAAGACGCACCTTATGCAGGCAATCGGCAACCATATTAAAAAAACAAGTCCGAGTAAGAAAGTTTACTACATGACATCGGAAAAATTCGCAGTCGATTACATGAACTCCCTGCAGGAAAACAAAATGAATCAATTTAAAGAGAAGTACCGCGTCTACGATGTGTTTATTATGGACGACGTACAGTTTTTTTCAAAAACCGAGAAAACCCAGGAGGAACTGTTCCATCTTTTTAACGCTCTCTACGACAACAACAAGCAGATTGTTTTTTCCTCCGACAAACATCCCAACTACATACAAAATATCGACGAGCGCTTAAAATCCCGCTTTGCGGCAGGCATGGTTGCGGATATCGCAGAACCGGATTACGAATCGCGGGTTGCCATTCTCCAAGCAAAGGCAAGCCATAATAATTTTGTTCTTGAGAAAAGTATTGTTGAGCACCTTGCGGAGAATATCCAAGGAAATATCCGAGAGTTGGAAGGGGTGCTGAACTCAATTATCTGTCAAACACAACTTAAAGGAAAAACATTGGACCTTCTTGAGGTAAAAAATCTTATCCGAGACACTTCGCGCCCTAAAAAGCTTATTTCCGTGAAAGACGTCATCAAAAAGGTCGCCGACTTTTATGAGATTGATGAATCGAACATCTACGAAAAAACGCGGCGGAAGGAAGTCGTGCGCCCACGGCAGATTATTATGTACCTTTTACGAGAAGACTTCCGTGTTTCTTATCCGACCATCGGCCAAAAGCTCGGGGGGCGCGACCATACCACCGTCATCCACTCTTGCGAAAAAATGAGAAACGAAATAAAACTAAACTCCACCCTTACTGAAGAGTTGGAGCAGATCAGAGCTTTGTTAAAGTAGTGGATAACCCCTTTATTAGCCGCGGATAAGAAGTGAGAATGTGTGTCTCAAATGTGTATGGAAAAAAATAAAAAGGAGTTATCCGATAAAAAACAAAACTTATTCACACCATTAAGAACAACTTGAAATAGAAAATGTTCTTTAAATAAGTGATTTTAATCACTTTTCACCCTATCCACACCACTAATAATAGTAAAAGATTTATATAGAGAAATAAAATAATACTTCTATGAAGCTTGAATGTGTACGTGAACAACTTACTGAGGCTGTTTCAATCACTGAACGGATTGCTAAACGTCATCCAACACTTCCCATCCTCAACTATCTTCTGCTTTCAGTTAAAAACAACTCTCTTGTTATACGCTCAACAAATCTTGAGCTTGGCATCGAAGCAACAATACCAGTAAAAGCAACTTCTGAGGGAATTGTTGCGGTTCCGGCTGAAATTCTTCTTAACACACTCATCAATACCTACAACACCTCGGTTTCTTTGGAAGTAAAAGGTAACACTTTCTCTCTCAAAACACCGACAAGTGAAACACTCATTACCACCGTTTCACCCGACGACTTTCCGACCCTCCCTACCATTACCACTAAACCACTCCGTTTCAATGAAGGAGATTTTCTAAAGGGAATAAAATCAGTGTGGTACAGTGCATCGTTATCAACCGTAAAGCCTGAACTTGGGAGTGTATACGTATACCCCGAGGGAAATAAGTTAGTTTTTGTTGCCACTGATTCATTCCGTCTCGCTGAAAGAATAATCCCGACAAAACAACCGTATGAATTTAAGCCTTTTCTCCTTCCTGTGCGGGCGGTGCCGGAGGTGCTTCGAGTTCTTGAGCGCACGAGAGGGGACATGACGGTCCGTGTCGGTGAACATCAAATCTCCTTTATTTTCAACGACCTGTACCTTACCTCACGAACCGTGGAAGGAACCTTTCCCGACTACCGCCAGATTATCCCGAAGGAGAAAGCGACTGAAGTGGTACTCTTGAAACAAGACCTCCTTCTCATCTTTAAGAAGGCGATGGTGTTTTCAGGTAAATTCAACCAAGTTGGCATCACGGTTTACCCTAAAAAGAAACAGTTCATCATTTCAGCGAAAAGCGATATCGGGGAAACAACCGACACGGTTACTGCGGCAATCATGGGCGAGGACGTCACGATTAACTTCAATCTCAAATATCTCACCGATTGTTTCCAGGCAATTACCGGAGACAGCGTCTCTCTTACCTTTAACGGTTCGGGAAAGCCGATGGTGATTCGGGACGTTTCAGACACCTCCTTTCTCTACCTCGTCATGCCAATGAACCGGTAATGCCCCCTATAATTTTTACAAGATTTGCATTATGAAAAAGCTGAAAAAACCATGTTCGCGAAAAATATTCGCGGTGCTGCAAAATTACCTCGCTCACGCTACGTTGTGGTAACAAAGTATGCTTCAGCACATTAAAACACTCCTTGGACGCTTTTCCTCTCTCTCTTCCACACGCCACGTTCGAGAGCGGGTAGCGGCGCATATTACTGCGGTGACTGGATTCCCCACTTCAAACGAGGCACTTCGTTACCAAAGAGGCACCGTGTATCTTGCCGTCCCGCCGCTCGTGCGCGGAGAAATTCTTCTTAAAAAAGAGTCGATTCTCAAGCGGCTTCATGAGGAGCTTCCCGGCACCGTGAAAGATTTACGCTAATCTCAGCGGAGATAAAAGTTCACCATATCACTTCCGTTGTTTAAAACCGAGTCGTACGCAACGACCCGCAGGGTGTTCTCGTCCCTCACTGAACTAAGTTCGGCGGGAACGAATGAGAAAGAGAACGGGGCACGGTTCGCCGAGCCGAGAAACGTGCCGTTTACAAAGAAGTCGACTTTGGAAAGTGGGTATGCTCCCTGGCTTGTGATTTGTGCCGTAACCCTCCCGCCCATCGCAAGAGTCGCGTTTGAGGAGGGGCTTGTTATCTGGACGTGCGGCGCAAGGGCCGGTCCGTGGATATTGTCATAGTCAGTCGGCTTAGTCCCGCCGCTTACGATGCCTCTCGACTGCTTCCAAAGCGCTACGGGGTATTCCCAGTACGGGAATTGAGGATCTGCCTCGGGGGTTTCCGGCTTCGGGCCCCTTGGATTGTCTTTGTCAACCCAGTAAAGGGTCGAGTGCACGTCGGTGATTACTTTTGTTTTGCGGAGTTCGGGTGGCGTATCGGGGGTGGCGAGCTTTCCGGAGATACTGTCAATAATGTATTGTTCTCCTCCTTGCCACAGGCCTTTTAAAATCGGTTTGAGGTTTTCAGTATCTTCAGATTCCGGTTTTTTAAAAGTCTCGTTCGGAAATTTTTCGAGCGCCTTTATCATAAACTCATGCCACAGGGGAGCCACAATAAATCCGGCGATTTTTTTTACCATAGGGCTGTTGTCGTTATTGCCCGCCCAAGCCCCGACAGCAATCGAAGGAGTGTAGCCAATTACCCACGCATCTCGAGAGTCGTTTGTTGTTCCTGTTTTGTCCGCGACCTCGTAGCCGGGAAAATAGAGTGCGGAGTCCTCGCCAAATTCGGGAGTCCGAGCGACGTTGTCGGAGAGGATGTCGTTTATCTGCCGGGCGATCTGCGGGTCAAGCACTTGAGCAGCACTTGACCGATACTCTTCTAGGGGCGCTCCGCTCCCGTCCTCAACTTTGAGAATGCCGGTCGGGGTGTTGCGCACCCCGTCGTTAGCAAATACGGCGTAGGAGCCGGTCATGTCAAGAAGCCTGACTTCACCGCCGCCGAGCACGAGCGTGAGGCCATACCGGCCCTCGTCAGTGAGGGTGGTAATGCCGAGATTTTTTGCAAGCCGGAGCGAATCGGTAATCCCGGCGAGATAGAGTACCTGGACTGAAGGCACGTTAAGCGACTGCGCAAGCGCTTCACGGAAAGTGACGGGACCGCGGAATTTTTCGTCGTAGTTGTTGGGAGAAAAACAGGGCGGTTCTTTGGAAAAATCGTCCGGACGGCATGCGGTTGAAAATTGGGTTTTAAGATCGAATACAATTGTATCCGGGGTGTAGCCCTTCATGAGCGCCTCAGCATACACGAAAGGTTTGAACGAAGAACCCGGCTGGCGTTTTGCGAGCGTTACATTAAAGTTGCCGTCGATACCCGGGTCAAAATAGTTGCGGGAGCCCACCATGACAAGAATCTGTCCCGTCGTCGGGTCAATTGCGACCATGCCGGCGTTTGACGCGTTGAAATTTTTTTCGTTGCTTGCTACTCCCTTGGCGATGATTTCCTCAGCCTCGCGCTGAAGCTCGTAATCGAGAGTGGTGATCACTTTAAGCCCGCGGTTTTCAAGAGCTTCCCCACCGTACTTTTGCTCAAGGTATTCTCGGACATAGAACACAAAATGCGGCGCCTTAATGCTGCCGCTCTCAGGCAGCTTGAAGTCAACTTTTTCAGTAAGAGCGGCCTTGTACTCTGCATCAGTGACGAACCCGTTTTTAAGCATTTGCTTAAGCACGAGCTCCCTTCGCTCTTCTAATTTGTCGCGATGCGACCCATAGGGTGAATAGTAGGTCGGCGCCTGAGGAAGAGCGGCAAGGTACGCAGATTCAGCAAGAGTAAGTTCTGCCGCCCCCTTGCCGAAATAGGACTCAGTCGCCGCCTCAACGCCATACAGGCTTCCCCCGTAAGGAGTTTCGTTGAGATAGAGCTCCAAAATTTCCTCCTTACTCAGAAGGCGTTCAAGCTTAAGCGCGAGGATCCACTCTTTGAGTTTGCGGGTGATTGTTTTTTCGTTCGTGAGAAGGGAGTTTTTTACCACTTGCTGGGTAATCGTCGAACCTCCTTGGGCAAAACCGAGAGAGGTGAGGTTTGCAAGGACCGCGCGGAGAACGGAAGAGATTTTAATGCCGCGGTGCTGATAGAAGTCCTCGTCCTCGATTGCAACAGTCGCGTTTTTGATATACCGAGGCATTTCCTCGTAGGGAATCACGGTGCGCTCGGCGTTTTTGTGGAGGTCGTAGAGGAGAACGTTGCCCGTTCGGTCGTAGATTTTTGTTGACTGCTCAACCTTACGCTCCTCAAATGAGGCAAGGTCAGGCACACGCAGGCTCGCAGCCCAAAGCGCTAGGGAACCTAAGATAAGCAGGGCAACACTTATTAAAAGAACGAGGCGATGCCGTCTTTTGTTTTGGTCTTTAGAATTTCTAAACATCGATTTTCTGATACTGCGCACTCCGCGAGAAAGGAGGTCGTTCAGGCTCTGATGAGTCTTCAGACTCGATGAGCCGCGGGACACGAAGCAGTATCCTATATCATAACTCTTTCGACGACAATTGTGGTTTTTTAAGAATAGAAATCACCGCATTTGTGGCTTCTAACGGAGCAGGCACTCATGATACAGTAGGAGCTATGGCAAAGGCCCGATCCATGGATGCCGCAGAGCTGCAAGAATTTTTGACGCGGGGCATCGAGCGCATCTACCCGTCTGAAGACTTTTTACGGGACAAGCTTGCGAGAGGAGAGCGTGTGCGTATTTATTTCGGTATTGACCCGACCGGACCAACGCTCCACCTTGGCCACATCGTGGCGCTTCTGAAACTCCAGACACTGCAGGCATTTGGGCACGAGGTCATTCTTCTTATCGGTGATTTTACCGGGATGGTTGGCGACCCAACTGACAAGACAGCGGCGAGGCAGCGTCTCACGCGCAAACAAGTTCTCGCAAACGCAAAGCGATATAAAAAACAAGCGAGCGCCTTTCTTTCTTTTTCCGGCAAAAGTCCTGCGAAACTGCTGCATAACTCCGCGTGGCTTTCAAAATTAAATTTTGAGGCAGTGCTTAACCTCGCGGCACACTTTACGGTACAACAGCTCATGGAACGGGATATGTTCCAGGTACGCCAAAAAGAACAGAAACCGATTTATCTGCACGAGTTTCTGTACCCACTGCTGCAAGGCTACGATTCGGCAGCGATGAATGTCGATGGGGAAATCGGCGGGAATGACCAAACCTTCAATATGCTTGCGGGGCGCACTCTTATGAAGCAGCTCAAGAACAAGGAAAAATTCGTACTTGCGGTGAAGCTTCTCATTGACCCATCGGGAAAGAAAATGGGGAAAACGGAAGGAAACATGCTTACCTTTGGCGACTCTTCCTCTGATATGTTCGGCAAAGTTATGAGTTGGTCGGACACACAAATTCTGCCGGCGTTCGAGCTTCTCACAAAAGTGCCTCGCGCTGATATTGAGTCAATGAAAACGGGGATGGAAGCAGGGTCGCTTAATCCGCGTGACGCAAAAGCTCGGCTTGCAGAGAAAATTAGTATGTATTTTTATACTGCCGCGGAAGTGGAGAAGGCTAAAAGGTCTTTTGAAAAGACTTTCCGTGAAGGAGCGATCCCCGATTCCGTTTCAAAGATTGAGGTTTCGAAGGGGACTTCGCTCATTGAAGCGCTTACCCGCAATATAAGCGAATCACGCACTCAACTGCGCCGATTAATTATAAGCGGAGCCATCGAAGAGGTAGGGAAAGGTAAAATTTTGGATGTGTCGTATATGATACAGAGTCCTATGACGGTTCGCGTCGGCAAACACCGTTTTCTTCGCATTGACGTAACTTAATAGCAAAACACTCCCGACGTAATGTCGGGAGTGTTTTGCTATTACACCTCCTCAGAGTCTGACTCCTCCTCTTCCTCTTCTTCCACACTCTCCTCTTCCTCCTCTTTCTCCCCAAAATCAACTCCCCCTACTTCCTCCTCTTCCTCGTCTACAAGACCGAATTTTTCTTCTTCAAAGTACGGCATACGATCGCGGAAATTAATTAATGGAATTAATGTCATAGTTGTAGCAGAACAAGTTTTTTTTGCAATATGGAAAGCGTGTGCCTGTGGATAGTTCACTTGAGTCGATAGGAGGCAAGGGCGGTCAGCGCGATGGCGATGGCGTCGTATTCATCGTCGAGGCGTCCTTTTTTAGGAGGGAGAGATACCAGTAGAGAAATCATGCGCGCCACTTCACGCTTGCCACTTTTCCCATAGCCAGTGATCGCAATTTTGACTTGGAGCGGCGTGTATTCAACCATAGGAATACCGCGATTAACGGCAAGCGAAATAAGCGCGCCGCGAACCTCAGCCACCTGCATAGCGGTTTTCTGGTTTGTCGAAAGATAGAGGCGCTCAAGGGCAATGAGGGAGGGAGAGAAACGATCAGCGAGTTCGGTTACCGCATCGGTAACCGTCTTGAGCCGGGCAGGGAAGGAGTCTGAAGATCTGGTAACAACACACGACGAATATACTAGGGTGTCAGTATTATTTTCTCGATTTAGGATCGCAACACCGCAGCGGCCAAATCCCGGATCAATCGCTAAAACCCGAGTCGTTTGATATATCAAACGACTTCGGCGCGCTCTCTCCGTTGCCGGTTGTTTGTTTTTATGCGGCATTGGTGAATACTTCTTGGACATCGTCATGCTCTTCAAGGGCGGTTACCATTGTTTCAAGCGCGGCGAGGTCCGTGTCTGACAGATCGAGCGTGGTTTGCGGCGTGTATCCCTCGGCAGTTTTTGTAAAAGCCCACGAAGCTGCGCCTGGTGCCGCAAGTGAAAGATTATTTTTTGAAAGCAGGTGTTTTATCTCCTGCGCCGTGCGATTTCGATTGTCGGTAAGGCCGACAATAAGGACGGCAACGCCGCCAGGACCATATGCTTCATAGAGCACTTCGTCCATTGCGGTGCCTCCGTCTCCTTTGCCTTTCTCAATGGCGCGGTCAATGTTGTCGTTTGGCATATTTACCACTTTCGCGCGCATAATTGCGAGACGGAGCCCCGGAGCCGAACGGTCCCCCTTTGCTTTCTTTGATTCAGAGGCGATTAATTTTGCAAATTTAGAAAATATCTGGCTCTTTTTTGCGTCAGTTGCTTCTTTTTTTCGTTTAATTTGCGCCCATTTACTGTGTCCTGCCATAGGAATGAATTATGAATCAGGAAGCATGAATTAGCCGAATCATTTCTCCTTGTATACATTACCGGCAATTCGATGCGCTTCTTCTTCGTATTTATTGTTTTTATATCCTTTGCGTATGAGTTCAACATAATACAATGCTGGATAAATTATTGGTGCTCGCGCGAATTGCAAGACATGAATAAGTTCGTGCTCCAAGTCCCTTGGCCTTATGGTGAGTGATAGGAGGACGCAATGGCCAATAGTTACGGCTCGCGCGTTTTTGAAGTAACCGAAAGTCCACCAGAAGCTTTTTACTTCCAAGACTATCGCACGCGGGGATTCCACAGCCTTTACCTTTTTTGGTAGCGAAATTATTCCAACAATTAAGCCCACAAGAGTATAAGGACTATTAAGTATGAATTGAATCATTATTCTGCAACGAAAATTAACAATCAAACTCTTCCAGATGAATGAGAGCGGTGCGAAGAGCCTGTTTCGTATATTCTTTCCTGTCCACCCTGCCTTTTGTCATAATCCCGATTGCTCCGTTTTCTGCTCCGATATTCGTATTTTTTGTGAGTCCAGCTTTGACAACTGCTTGAGACATATCAAGTCCCTCCTCAGTCATGAGGCGTACGATTCCTGGATCGGGAAATTCCCATGCGGAGGAAAGCCCAAGATGGAATTCTTTGCCATCATAAATAGAGCACACGCACACATCCATGTACCCGCTCTTGCTGTTTGGAACATGCATGAGGCCAGATTCGAGCCCAATCGCATAGTCGCAATTGACGAAAACATTTTGTGCCCGGGCCATTGCTCCTTGTATTGTTTCTTCAAGCGACCTCGGCTGTGCTGATACCTTTGAATCAGCCTCAAATCCCTCAACCTGCGCCAGCGCTAGGTGCGGATAGTCTTGAAGAATTTCCCGAACGGCCTCGACTTTCACTTCGTTTTTTGAGCCGACATTGATTTTCATAGAAGTTTCTCCTGCGGCGTTTTTGGCGCTTGTGCGCCGATGTGCTCGTAGGCCCTCACGGTCGCGGTGCGGCCCCGGGGAGTACGCTCTAAGAGCCCAAGCTGTATAAGATACGGCTCGTACACTTCCTCAATCGTTGCTTCTTCTTCTGAGGTTGCCGCGGCGAGCGTGTTGAGACCGGTGGGACCTCCTCCAAATTTTTCAATAATCACCCTAAGAATGGCACGGTCGGCAGAAGAGAGGCCGAGTTCATCGATGCCGAGAAGTTTGAGCGCCTCCATGACGGCTTCCCGGTCGAGAGCTCTCCGGTGCACCTGCGCAAAGTCGCGCGCGCGTTTCAAGAGAAAATTTGCGGTGCGCGGCGTTGCGCGACTCCGTCGCGCAATCTCACGGAGCGCTTCGCGATTAATATCCGTCCCGAGAATTTTCGCCGAACGGAGAAGTATCTTTTCGATTTCCTCGTTGGAATAGTAGTCGAGTCTGAAGGTTCCGCCCCCGAAGCGAGAGCGAAGCGGCGCGGAAAGCAGTGCGATGCGGGTTGTTGCGGCGACGAGGGTGAAAGGAGGCAGTTCGAGCTGTATGGTGCGCGCCGATGGGCCTTTACCCAAGATGATATCGAGGTGTCCGGATTCCATCGCCGGATACAGCACCTCCTCAACCGTCTTGTGCAAGCGATGAATTTCGTCGATGAACAGGATATCTCCGTTGCCGAGGTTCGTGATAATTGCCGCCAAGTCGCCGACTTTTTCGATGACTGGTCCGGCGGTTACCTTGATTGAAACTCCCATCTCCTTTGCAACGAGATAGGCGAGAGTGGTTTTTCCTAAGCCCGGTGGTCCGTAAAAAAGAAGATGCTCCGGAGGATGATGCCGTTCCCTTGCCGCAGTGAGAAGTATGCGGAGGTTCTCTTTGACGCTTTCCTGTCCGACATATTCGTCGAAACGGGACGGACGCAGCGCCTGGTCAAGAAAAACATCTTCTGCTTCGGCAATAGCCTCAGAGGAGGGGGTTGACATATATTTCTTTTTGTGATAGCATGTTTGTGAGCTTTTTGTGGTTCTTCTCAGATTTTTTCTGTCCAACCCATACATCTCTAAGCAACTGAGGTCCTCGCGACCTATGTGGGCTATTGTCGGAGACACTCTGGCGCCCGTAAGGGAGTGCTGGAGTTATCTCCAGACTTGACGCTCAGCTTCTCGCATGAAAAGTGTTGCTTAGAGATTTATGGGTTTGAAGGTGCTTCTTCGGTTGTTATAACAGAGTCTCCCGCTTCTTCCAAATCGCTTAAATCAACCACACGCGCAAGTTCGGCAAGAGAAGTAACTCCCGCAAGCACTTTGCGTACGCCGTCCTGCTGCATCGTGAGAATTCCTTGTTTGCGTGCCGCGTTCCAGATTTCCCGCTCACTCGGATTCTCATTGATCAAGGTCTCAATCGCGTGGTCCATGGTTATTGCTTCAAAGACGCCGATCCTTCCTTTGTAGCCCAAGCCGGAGCAGGCTTTGCATCCAACCGGCTCCCACATTTTTGTCACTTCAGCCGGAATTAGACTCTTGACGTAAATGCTCCTAAGCACCCGCTCAACGGTTTTTTTCTCATCACCCACAAGGATGACCTCCTTACGGCACGCCAAGCATAGTTTCCTGACAAGGCGTTGGGCAAGAACGATTGAAACTGCCGAGCTCATGATCTTCGGATTGACTCCGAGGTCGATAAGCCTTGGGAATGCACCCGCAGCGTTATTGGTGTGGAGCGTTGAAAATACCAAATGTCCGGTAAGTGCAGCGTTAATGGCGGTTTCGGCAACGTCGGTATCGCGGATCTCGCCGACCATAATCACATCCGGGTCCTGCCGAAGTGCACTGCGTAGCCCCTGCGCAAAAGTATATTCTTTTTCCACCTGTGTTTGGACGACGCCGGGGAGGTGATATTCAATCGGGTCTTCAATCGTAATGATTTTTACCTGCGGGGTGTGGATGCGTTTCATGAAAGCATAGAGTGTCGTGGTTTTTCCCGAGCCGGTTGGACCAGTCGTGAGAATCATGCCGTTTGGCTTTCTGATTTCGTGTTCAAGAATTTTAAAAAGCCGCTCTTCAACGCCGAGTTCCTCCATAGGAAGCGCGATCATCTCGGGGCTGAGCACTCTCAGCACGATTGACTCGCCATATGCTCCGGGAATAATTGAGGTGCGAATTTCAGTGTCGCGGTCATTGATGGAGACGCTGAAGCGCCCGTCCTGCGCTTCACTCTTCACATTGAGTTTCAATCCCGAGAGCAGTTTGATGCGCGCAAGAAGAAGCGTGTAGGTATCGCGATCAAAGGTGAGGACGTCAGTGAGGACGCCGTCGAGGCGGTACCGCAGGCGTACGTAGCCTTCCTCCGGCTCGACGTGTACATCGGAAGCATTTGAGGCGAAGGCGCCCGCGAGCACGGTCTCGAGGATCCGCGAGATTCGATACGCTTTTTTCATTTTAATGACCTCCATTATCTCCGCCTCGATATCCTTGAGCGTTTTGAATTTCACCAGAAGCTTCTCGATCTCTCCTCCGGAGATATCAAGTACGCCGGCCTTTGTTTCAACGGCGAACGAAAGGTCTTTGTAGCGCTCCCAAGCTCGGTTGAGAGACGCTTCGGAGACCATGTAGAGCGTCAGCTGGTATCCGCGCTTTCCGAGCTCTTCAAGAATTTCCGAAACTTTCGGATTATTTGGAGTGCGAATGGCGACGGCGAGTTTCTTGCCGATCATACCAAAGACCGCAAGGGCGGCCTCGCGGGCTTTCGTCTCTTCGACAAGCCGCAGACCGTCGGTATTGATGGACATGCGGGAGAGGTCGAGGTACCCGACGCCGTATTTTTGGGAGAGCATTTCGGCAAGCTCTTCCTCTTCTTTTTTTCGAAGCTCAAAAAGCTTGTGCTCCTGCTTGTCTTCGTGGAATTCGGGCATGTATCAATGGTAGCTTGTTTTTCAATACTCCACAATTTGTCCTTGGTTTAAGCCGTGAAAAGCATTGACTTTTTGTCCTGTACATGTTATGCTTGTTATAGAGTATCAAATGAGGTCTGTGCATAGTGCACAAACCTGGCGCAAACAGGGAGGATCCCATGCGCATTCGTCAAATGCTTTCCGCTCTTTCCACCGCGTTTCTGCTCCTTGCGCTCGGTGCTTGCACCAGTACTGAGGTGGTGCAGGGCTCACACGTCCAAGCGGCTCCTGCCGTGAACGCCTCGTCTGGCGTAGCGTCCCAGCCGAGGACGACATCTCCAGGGTGGAGGTGGGAGTTCGGGTCCTATACCGAAATTCCCGTCATCAATCCGACCCGCTATGCGGCGAAAATCTACCAGGTCGGGACTGGTGGCCTCTACTACGAGGCGGGGACCATCTCGCCTCTCGGGGCGCCAATGGGGATCTCGGTCCGGAAGATATTCCGGGGTCGGTCCGACGAGATTGCACTCGTCGCCGTCCTCGTAAACGAGGACGGGGAGAGTATCGGAACGTCCACCGTGCGGACGTTCCGGATCTCTGACCGGTCCGGGACCAAGATCAGGTCCTGGGACCTCCGGCGGGAGTTCTGCCGGAATCGCGCCGACCGAGAACGCTACTGCCGTTGAAAAGCGGCAAACAGGCCAGGGTGTCACAACACTCTGGCCTGAATTCGTTTTCTTTTCTATCCGCATTCACCTCCATAGCTCTTACTACGGAGGTGAATGCGGAGAGAGGAAAGGGGGAGGGGATGCCTGCGAGTTAGTGAAGCAGGAATCCGAAGCGAAGCGCAGGTGGAACACGGGAGTTTCCCCGTGGGGGAGAGCAGTGAAGCGTTGAGAACCGTGAGGTTCTCAAAATAAAGATCCGCTCGCCGAATACCCCGTCCGCTTGCGGCGGGAATAGGACGAGCGGATTTTTATTTGGCACTGCTACACTAGAAGCGGAAGGAGAAGGTCATGGTCTTTCGTTTTTTACTTATGCTTGCCCTGCTTGCGCTTTCCGGCTGCGAAACATTGCAGTGCGGAAGTTATGGCACCCTTGCCTATCTTCAGGGAGAAGACCGGCAAGAGAGCGCCATGCGCGGACTGTACATGTATTGGGGCTGCCGCAAGGTGTACGAAGTTGCACGCCGCGACTCCTAGGAATCGCGGCGTGTTTAATTTTGAATTTTGCTAGAATACGTGCATGGCACTTGTTCGCAGTATTTTCGAACTTGAAGTCTTCGCAAAAGAAGTGACCGCAGCGCTTGCACCCCGCGGACACACTGCCGTGGTTATGGCGCTCTACGGTGACCTTGGCGCCGGCAAGAGCGCGTTTGTAAAAGCGCTCGCGAAGGCGCTTGGGGTTTCCGGTATCGTAACAAGTCCGACCTTTGTGCTCCAGAAAATCTACCCTCTTCAAAACCAAAAATTTGAGCGGCTCATACACATTGATGCATATCGGCTTGAAAGCCCCAAGGAACTGCGCCAGCTTCGCTTTGAGAAAACAGCGAAAGATCCGAAAAACCTTATTGTGGTAGAGTGGGCGGACCGGGTCAAAGAATCGCTACCGCGCGACGCGGTGAAGATACATTTTGCGTTCGTTGACGAGACAACGCGGGAAATAACAATCGAAGTATGAATTACGAAGTAAGAAGTACGAATAGCTTGAGGCATTTCCGTAATTCTTAATTCGTACTTCGTAATTCGCGTACGCAACATGGTCAAAAAAGTTGCAACAAAAGAAAAGTTATCAACGAAGAAAGGTGGTGGTATGAAAAAGCGATTGGTGCTCCTTGACGCGCATGCGATCATTCATCGCGCGTACCACGCGCTTCCGCAGTTCACCTCGGCGAAGGGGGAGCCGACCGGCGCTCTCTATGGACTCTCAGCGATGCTTCTCAAGATCATTAATGACTTGAAACCCGATTACCTTGCCGCGTGCTACGATTTGCCCGGTCCCACCTATCGGCATGAAGCGTACGAGGGATATAAAGCAAAACGAGTCGAGCTTGAAGGCGACTTGGTGGCCCAAATCAACCGCTCCCGCGACATTTTTAAGGCGTTCAATATTCAAATCTATGAAGCGCCGGGTTTTGAGGCTGATGATATGCTCGGCACTATTGTCGAGAAATTAAAAAAAGATAAAAACACCGACATCATTATTGCCTCCGGCGACATGGACACACTCCAGCTTGTCGACGACAGGAAGGTGCGCGTCTATACGCTGAGGAGAGGAATCAATGACACCATTCTCTACGATGAAAAGGCGGTGAAGGAACGCTTTGGCTTTAAGCCGCGCTCGCTTCCGGATTACAAAGGGCTCCGCGGCGACCCATCGGATAATATCATTGGCATTAAGGGAATCGGTGAGAAAACGGCGAGCACGCTCATCAAGGAATTCGGCACGATTGAAGAAATGTATAAGGCGCTAAAGTATGGCCCGAAGCATTTTGAAAAAGTGGGTTGCTCGCCGCGCATCATCGAGATACTCAAAGAAGGGGAGGAGGAGGCGCTCTTTAGCAAGATGCTTGCGGAGATTCGCCGTGATGCACCGATTATTTTTGCGCTTCCCAAAAAAACCTGGCGGGAATCGCTTGATGTCGGCGCTATTCTCGCACTTTTTTCCGATTTGAGTTTTCGGACGCTCGCCGTGCGCGTGCGCGCGCTCTTCGGAGAAACGCTTGCTCGAGCGGAGAAGAAGGAGGCTCTCGAAGAGGCGGTTGACCCGCGGGAACTCAAAGGAGCGGGCATAGCCTTGTGGCTCTTGCATTCCGATACCACGAACCCGTCGCTTGAAGACATTCTTCACTTCACCAAAAAGCATTCGTTTAAGGCTTCAGAGGAGGCGCTTCTCTTGGCTATCAAAAAGGAAGGCCTGGAGCGAGTCTACCGCGAGATCGAACTGCCGCTTATGCCGATTATCGAAAAAATGCAAGCGCGGGGCGTGAAAATTGACACCGGATACCTCCGAGAGCTTTCAGAAAAGTACCATCGCGAACTCGCGAAACTCGAGAAGAAAATATACGAGCAGGCAGGAGCGACTTTCAACATTAATTCCCCGCGCCAGCTTGGCGAGGTGCTTTTTGACAAACTGGCGCTTGCTTCTAAAAATCAGAAGTTAACGAGTACCGGGCAAAAATCAACCCGCGAGTCGGAGCTTGAGAAACTCCGCAACCTCCATCCGGTTATCGGCGATATTTTACAATACCGGGAACTCCAAAAATTACTCTCAACCTACATCGACAACATTCCGCTCATGGTTGATGAGCGTGGCCGACTCCATGCGCATTTCGAGCAATGCGGGACGACGACAGGGCGCATGTCCTCCTCAAGTCCGAACCTCCAGAATATTCCCATTCGTACTGACTTAGGACGAGCAATTCGCAACGCCTTTGTCGCTGACGAAGGGTTTTCAATCGCTACGCTTGATTATTCTCAGATAGAACTCAGACTTGCGGCAATTATGAGCGGCGACAGCAAACTCATCGGCATTTTTCGAAGCGGCGGCGATGTCCACGCGGCAGTGGCGGCAGAGGTTTTTAAGGTGCCGCCAGAGCAGGTGGATCGGGAAATGCGCCGCCGCGCCAAAGTTATCAATTTTGGAATTCTCTATGGCATGGGCGTAAACGCGCTGAAGGCGAACCTCGGCACGTCGCGCGCTGAAGCGCAAGTCTACTACAATGAGTATTTCAAAAATTTTTCCGGGCTTGCGGAGTATCTCGAGAAAATAAAGTCTGCGGTAGCGCGTCGCGGCTATACCGAAACTCTTTTCGGCAGACGCCGCTATTTCGAGGGTATCCGCTCCTCGATTCCCTACGTGCGCGCTTCTGCCGAGCGCATGGCGATTAATGCTCCCCTCCAAGGGACATCCGCTGATATCATCAAGCTCGCAATGATTCGAATCGACGAGCATCTGCAAAAAGAAAAGCTCGAAAACGACTGTCGTCTTCTTCTTCAGGTGCACGATGAGCTTGTCTATGAGGTCCGCACGGCACTTCTTCAGAAACTCGTGCCGGAAATTAAAAAAATCATGGAAAGCATCTTGCCGCTTTCGGAAACAGCGGGCGTGCCGTTTGCGGCTACCGCCTCGGCGGGGAAGAATTGGGGGGAAGCGGAAAGGCTAGTGATTAGTGAGTAGGTTGTAGGTTACAGAAATGCTTTAAAACTAATCACTAAAACCTAATCACTATCATGCTTTTTCTTATCCACGGCGGGGACCACATAAAGGCGCGCAGGAAACTGCACGCGCTCGTTGACGCCGTGGTGGCGAAGCGGCCCGAGACAGTGGTAACCATGCTTGACAGCGAGTCGTTCGTTCCTGAAGAGCTCGCGGGACTCATCGCGAGCCAGGGGCTCTTTGAAGTGTCGCGCATCGCAGTGCTTGACCAGGTGCTTTCTGAAAAGGGGACAATCGAGCGGGTGTCGGGGCTTCTTTCCGACATGCAGGAGTCGCATAACACGTTTATTCTTTTTGAGGAGAAAGTTTCGCTGGACATTCTCGAAGGGGCCGAAAAAACAGATGCAGAAATTTTGCATTTTCCGGCGGCGGAAGGCCAGAAGTTCAATGTTTTTGCGCTTACCGATGCGCTCGGCCGTCGCGACCGCAAAAGGCTTTGGGTACTCTTTCACAAAGCGCTTTTAAGCGAAGGCGAAGGAGAAGACACCCTCTCTTACATTTCCTCCATGCTTTTCTGGCAGGTAAAAAGTATGCTTCTCGCCGCCTCCGCCGCGACGGCGGAGGCGGCGAGCATGAAGCCGTTTCCGTTTCAAAAAGCAAAGCAGTCCCTCAAAAATTATTCGCTTGAGGAAGTTAAAAGCCTTTCGTCAAAACTGGTCGCCCTGGTCCACGATTCCCGCCGCGGTATCCACGACCTCGAAACCGCGCTCGAGCGGTTTGTGCTTAGTATTTAGCCCGGTCACGGATAATTTCTTGCTAGAAATTTCCGCGACCCCACCTCGCGCCGTCGCACTGCGGTCGGCGGATTCGCCCCGCATCCGGTCACGCATAAAATTCTGTTGAATTTTTGCGCGACCCCACCTCCTTCGCCTGCACTCAGTCCGGTCGGCGGACTTGTCCCACAAGTCCGCCCAGCAGGATTCGAACCTGCGACCTTCTCCTTAAAAGGGAGCCGCTCTACCAACTGAGCTATGGGCGGTATGTAAACTTATAACACACAACATACAACAAACAACCAATCACGCACAACTGAGTGGTTTTCTATTGTTGGTGGTGAGTTGTTAGTTGTTTGTTCTACAATGGCACATCAAAAGCGAACGCGCCGGCGCCGAGAACGAGGAGGGAGAAGGAGATGGCGAGGATAAAGAGATAAAACCACGGACTCTCTTCGGCGAGCAAAGGAACGCGTCTCCGAACAAAGAGTGCTTCAAGTGCGATGAGGGCGGCGAGGAGCGCGGCAATTTGCGTCCAAAGACCGGCAATGAGAAGAATTCCGACAATCGTTTTTGAGAGTACCGTGCACCAGAGAAAAAACCGCCTGTTTTCCAGGCCGTGTCGGCTCTGAACATGCCGATAAGCCGAAGAGAGAAGCCATACTCCGAGCATAAGCCGCAAAAGAAAGGGGGCGAAGAAACTTAGAGAGAAAAGGTCGGGGAAGGGATTGAGAATCATAGGGTATAGTGTACTACAGTAACGGGATGAAAAAAGAAACAGCCCTCATTCTCCATAACATCCGAAGCGTCCATAATGTGGGCTCGATTTTTCGCACCGCCGATGCGGTGGGGGTCTCGAAGATATATCTCACCGGCTACACGCCGGCACCGCTTGATCGCTTCGGGAGAAAACGCAAAGATTTCCATAAAACGGCGCTCGGCGCGGAGGATTTTGTTCCGTGGGAGCAGGTGAAATCCCCCCAGGCGCTTCTCAAGCGCCTGGGGGAAGGGAGGTTTCATATCGTGGCGGTTGAACAGTCACCGAAGGCGATTGATTACAAAAAATTCAAACCGCGATTTCCTCTCGCCGTCCTTTTCGGCAACGAGAAGAGGGGCATTTCGCCCCGCCTTCTTGCTTTATGCGGCACGATTGCCGAGATTTCCATGCGCGGTAAAAAAGAGTCGCTCAATGTCAGCGTTGCCGCAGGCGTATTTTTGTTTCAAGTGCTCGGCCGCTAGTACGTAACGGTTGAGATCACTTTGCCGGAGGTATCAATGAGGTCGATAACCTCGCGCTGCGCTTTCCAGAGTTCCTCGGGACGATTGAGGTAGACACGCCACTCGTGTTCGATGAAGTCGCTGTCACTGCGATGAGCGCTGACGCATTGGTTATAGTTTAGTTTTTCGGTGATAAATGGCACACATTCCGGTGGAAGAGTGGTTGGCATGGAGACCACCATTTGGCATCTCGGTGCTCGTTCAATGAAGTCAATACACGCATCAGGAAGGTTTTTTGGACCGAAGAGGTCTAGTTCTTCATCTGGCGCCGGACAATGTTTGGGAAGCGAAGGGGTGAACTTTTGAAATTGCGCGAAATAGCCGCTACATTTGTTGAGCCGAAAAGACACTCCGATTGGAGAGCGGCCCGTTACAATCACTGCCTTTTCGCCCGGCTGAAGCACGATGTCGCTTTCTGGGTTTACCTGCGCGGAGTATGCAAGCGCCGCCCCTTTCCCGATTGTTGTTTCTCTCCCGGTAATTTGGCTTTTCAGGCGCCAGCCGGTGATATCGACAGCTCCCCCCTTTACCTCAATCGTTACGTATTCTTCAGAAGGTTTTGTCGCTTTTGCTGAGCTGCTGCGCAGTTGGACTGTGGCGCTGGCAGAGGTAGCGCCCGGAGTTTTCGAGGTTGTTGAGGGCTTCTCTTTACCACTGCCTTTGAGGAAAGACAACCATCCTTCGCCTGATCCGTAGGTAGTTCCGGTTCCCAAGGGTGGAGGAGGGAAGAGGAAAGGGTTTCGGCTGGTAAGCTTCTCTGGACCCCCGGTTAAAAGCCAGGCAATGCCGACGACAAAGAGTATAAAAAGAAAGAAAAATAAATCGTTTTTAGCGTTCATCTTTTTGGGTTAGGGACGTCTCTATTGTATGCTCTCATACCCGTTCTGTTAAGAAGTAATATGTTTTTCCACATCGCTATCCGTGTCCAGACATAGCGCGTAACTCTTCTCGCGCGATTTTCGTGTCGCTCCAGGGGATTTTCCTACCGCGGGCAGTCATCATGTAGGGGTCAGTGCCTTTCCCGGTAATAAGAACCGCGTCGTCCGCTTTGGCGAGTGAAATTGCTTTTCGAATTGCCTCGCGGCGGTCCATGATAATCTCTGGCTTGTGTTTTGAAAAACCTTTTGCTATCTCTGCGACAATTTTCTCGGGGTCTTCATCATAGGGGTCTTCGTCAGTGATGATTGAGACATCACAGTACTGGTCAGCGATTGTGCCTTTTTGCGGGCGGTTCCACGTGTCGCGGCCACCGCCAGTCGAGCCGATAATGCAGACCAAGCGTTTGTTTTTAAACGCCTCGAAGAGTGCGTGCAGCGAATCGGGTGTGTGGGCATAATCGACAACGACTTTAAACGGCTGTCCTTCGCTGACAAACTCGACTCGTCCGGGAATGTGCCGGACCTTTCCAAGCGCGCGTGCAATGGTTCCAGAGGATATATCATATGAATTGGCGAGGGTCGTAGCGGCGAGAATGTTCATAAGATTGAACTCTCCGATAAGCGGCGAGTGCATGGCATGGCTGGCGAAGGTGAAATCGATGCCCTTCTCTGTCAGGGAAAAGGGTTTCGCATCTGCAAGGCGAAAGGGAAATTTCTCTGAAGCGCCGGCGGCCGCGAGAAATGTTTTTCCCTGTGCATCATCGGCATTTGCAACCATGATACGGCGCTTTTTTGTGGAGCGGGCGAGCGATCCAACAAGCTTCAATTTCGCCTCGAGATATTTTTCGAACGAGCCGTGCGACTCGATATGCTCGGGCGCGATATTTGTGAAAATGAGCGCGTCAAGCTCGATATATTTGTGCCGAAACTGCCTTACGCCCTCCGACGTCATCTCAAGGACTGCATAACGGCAGCCGCTATCAACTGCCTGCCGGAGGAATTTTTGGAGAAAAAAGCGCCCCGGCATAGTCATCTTGTAAAGATTTGGCCTTGATTTGTTTCCTATTTTAAAGCGAATGGTTCCCGCGATCGCGGTTTTGAACCCGCTCTCTTCAAGGATGGCATTTACGAGCTCAACGGTTGTCGACTTCCCCTTGGTGCCGGTTACGGCGATAACGGTAAGCTTGGAGGAGGGAAAGCGATAGATGAGTGCCCCGAGAAAAGCGAGGGCATAATGATAGTAATTGAAAAAGAAATCCGGTATGAGCCTTCGGGCGTAGCGCATGCTATTTTGCACTGAGTGTTTTAAGAGCCGCTTTCAAGCGGCCTCCCGCACCCATCGTTTCTTTCGGTATGCGCTTGAGGGCCTCCCGCGCTTCGGCGCTCTGGTAGCCGAGGGAGCGAAGCGCCTCAAGCACATCAGCATCGTCCTTAATTCCCAAGGTTCCTTCGCCCGGCTCGACAGCGCCCAACTTATCTCGAAGTTCGAGAACGATTTTCTCGGCGATTTTTCTTCCGATGCCGGCGACCTTGGTGAGATAGGCGCTGTTCCCTTCGCTTACCGCCGCGACAATAGTGCCGACGTCGGCGATGCTTAAGATCGCGATGGCCGTCTTTGGTCCGATACCCGATACGGAAATCAAGAGCTCAAAAAAACGAAGTTCTCGCATGTCCTGGAAACCATACAGGTCGAGAGCGTTCTCTCGGACTGCCAAGTGGGTGAAGAGTGTCACTTGTTCCCGCTCATGCGCAAGCGATTGGTATACGGTGGCAGTAACCCGTATTTTGTAGCCGACGCCGCCGACATCAAGCATCACGAATCCGTCGGCATGGCGGGCGATGGTTCCGGATAATTGGCCAATCATATACTATAGTCTATAGTCTTTAGTCCTTAGTTTCTAGTTGCGGTGGGAATCACATTCTGCTATATTTCTTTTTGCGTTTCTAACAGCTAATGAAGCTAACAACTAACCGCTAGTATATGGCAATTACAAAATCCGCAAAAAAAGCTATTCGTAGCACTGCGCGCAAGCGTATTTTCAACTTGCGCCGCAAACATGCGATCGAAGAGGTCACGAAAGAGGTTCGGAAGCTCATTGCGTCTGGCAAAGGAAACGAGGCGACGGCGCTTCTTCCGAAGGCCTATCAAGCGCTTGATAAGGCGGCAAAAACACATTATCTTTCGAAGAACACAGTTGCACGAAAGAAGTCTCGTCTTACGGCACTCATTAAAAAAAGCAATTAGCAAAAAATCCGCTCAAGGCGGATTTTTTGCTCCTCTCCTCTCGGCAGGAATCTTTTCCTACGGGAACAGTACCCGTGTTTGGATATTTTCTTCGCCGCCGCTCGGCTCGAAAATATCTCAAACAGGCTTCGATTCCTGCATGTCGTGCTCCCAGCACGACTCTCGAGGATTATTTACTTCGTTAATAATCCTCTCGGCAGGAATCGAACCTGCATCGCTTCCTTCGGAGGGAAGCATCCTATCCATTGAACGACGAGAGGGATTGTATATACAAATCGGCGAAAGCCTCGTTTTTGGTCACAACTTTTCGCCTACTGGCGCAAGTTGCAATCCTAGCTCACTCACCCACGCTCGCTCCACCCGGCAAATCCTTTCTTTTTGGTCACGGATACTTTCCTGCTGGAAAGTTCTGCGACCCCGCCTCGTCTGCCTACGCAGACTGCGGCCGGCAAAAGCTTCGCTTTTGCCCCCGCGAGGAATCGAACCTCGATTACGAGCTCCGCAAGCTCGCGTTCTATCCGTTGAACTACGGGGACCGGTTATTCCACCTACTCTAGGTATTTTTTTGTGTATTGTCCACAGCCGCCTTTTTTCTTCGTACAATTGGATATATACTTCTTTTATACCGTCCCCACTGAAATGTCTCTCCAAAACAAAACTCGCTTCTTCTCTCTCGCTACCGTATTTATCATCGTCGTCCTTTTTTCGTTGGTTGGGGGAGCGGGCAAAGACACTTTAGGCACGGCCGTTGAAGCGGCAAGCGCTGACAACGTCCATGGTTGGGCATGGAGCTCAAACATCGGCTGGGTGAGTTTTAATTGTACTGACGGAGGGAACGGAGGTATCGATGTTTGTGCTTCGTCAAATTATGGCGTCAACCTGGATGGTGCGGGTCTCATGACCGGCTATGCGTGGAGCTCAAACATCGGTTGGATTAGTTTTAATGCGAGCGATCTGAGCGGCTGCCCATTAGCTCCCTGTAAGGCGCAACTTGTCGGCACGGCGCTTACCGGCTGGGCGCGGGCGCTTGCCGGAGGAACGGCAGGTTCGGGAGGCTGGAGTGGCTGGATTAGTTTGAATTGTACGAGCGCCCCGGGCGATGCTTGCACCGGACATCCATATGGCGTCGTGTTGAACGGAAATGCGTTTGAACAATTTGCGTGGGATGCCGACATGGATATTGTCTTTGGGGGAAACATCGGCATCGGGTGGCTGCAATTCAATCCTCCGGGTGGCGGCGTCCTTGTCACTGTTTCGAACCCTGCCTGCAGTGACGGCATCGACAACGATGGCGATGGCTTAGTGGATAGTCTTGACCCGAACTGTCACACCGACGGCAACCCTTCGAATGATGGAAGCTATGATCCGAGCGACGATAACGAATTTCCGGCCTGTAGCGACGGCATCGACAACGACGGGGACGGCTTGGTGGATACCAATGACCCTGGTTGCCACACTGACGGCAATCCTTCGAATGATGGAAGCTTCAACCCGAACGACGACAACGAATCAGACACACCTGCCTGTAGCGACGGCATCGACAACGATGGCGATGGCTTAGCAGACACCAATGACCCCGGTTGCCACACTGACGATATTCTGACGAATCCCTACAATCCGAATGACGACAACGAATCAAACGTAGTGGCTGCCTGTAGCGACGGTAGCGACAACGATGGCGATGGCTTGGTGGATACCAATGACCCTGGTTGCCACACTAACGATATTCTGACGAATCCCTACAATCCGAATGACGACAACGAATCAAACGTAGTGGCTGCCTGTAGCGACGGTAGCGACAACGATGGCGATGGCTTGGTAGACACCAATGACCCGGGCTGCCACACTGACGATGTTTTAACGAATCCCTACAATCCGAATGACAATAATGAAGCCAATCTGTCATCTCCACCCTCCCTCTCAATTGTTGCGACCCCCTCACTTATCCGTCCCGGTGATTCTGTGTCGATTACCTGGACAGCGACCAATGTCATTTCCGGTTCCTGCTCTGTCACCGGCCCGAACGGCTTTTCGGCAAGTGGAGAAAGTGGCACTCAGTCCACCGGTCCCATTACTTCAGAAAGCACCTATACCCTTACCTGCTCAACGAGTACGGGGACTGTCAGCAGTCAAGTGACGGTCCGGGTTACCCCCATTATTACGCCTTTCTAATCTAAACGCAGAGCCCCACGACTTGCGGTAAGGCTTTTCTTCAAAGAAGTCAAAAGCCGAACATTTCCATGACTCGGTGGGACATCGGCTCCTCATGTTCTTCACGCGGAAGCTTGTCTTTCAGGTGACGATCAACGTTTTCCACAAGAGCTTCATCAAGCGGGATAATGAGAAAGGGCATAATAACCTTTTTAGATTTAATGATGAGCCGCGGTGCGGCACGTTCTTCGCCGGCAATCCAAAAAGACTCGAGTGTTTCATAAGGGTATAAGGTGGTGTCAATTTTAATTCCGCGCTCCTGAATAGCGAATTGTGTCAAAACAGGTTTCTTCGCGGCGAAAAGAGCAAGAGCAAAGGCGCCGATAAGAATAATAAGGGCGAAGAGAGGATCGTCTAAAATAAATGCCGTCGCTGCTCCGGCGAAGGTGAGGATAAGGAGCGCCCAATACCAATCGGATGATCGGCGTCGAAATTCGTATTCATACCCGTCCCACACTATGGAAGTATTGTTGTCCACGGTCTTTTTATTTTAACACAGTACGTTTTTATTTCTAACTGGCGGAGGGGGTGAGAATCTCACAGCTCGTCCTTCGACAAGCTCAGGACTGCGCTCTGAAAACCCTCGGTTCTCAGCGACTTCGTCTGCTTTCCAGTACGGGAAACTCCCGTTTCCCGACCCCTTCCTAGTTCGAATCTCACCGAATCGCACAAAATAAAACGCCCCTAGGGGCGTTTTATTTTGACGACGGAGGGGGTGAGATTCGAACTCACGACACCTTGCGGTGTGGCGGTTTTCAAGACCGCTGGAATAAACCACTATCCGACCCCTCCTCATTCATTCGTACTTCGTTGTTCTCGCTTCGCATCTTTGCGTGGCACTATAAAGAACAAATAGATGATCTCAAGGATTGCAACGCTGTTCGTGATGAGCAGGAGGATAAACCACCATTTTTCAGCGCGCTTTGTTGCGGTCCAAAGCGCTACCCCTTTCCACGGTAAGCTCCAGAGGGCAAGCAGCACTAAGAGCCAAAACAGATTTGTGGGGATAATAACTTCCATATAGTGATCGTAGCGCAAGAAAGGGAGTGGGACAACGTTATGGTAGCAACCCCAAGCGGTTTGTTGTACGGTATACCTATGGGAATTATTCTTGAAGTTGTCCTGTTTCTCACTGCAGCGCTTACCCTCGCGATCATCTTAATCGGCTGAAGATTTGGCATGTCGCTTTTAGGAATTGACTACGGCACAAAAAAGGTCGGCCTTGCGGTTTCGGATGAGACTGAAACGATAGCGATGCCGCTTGCCGTGCTTCCGAACAGCCCGGCGCTTCTTGGCGCAATCGGGAAAGTGGTGGCGCAGCGCGGGATAGTGGGTATTGTCATCGGCGAGTCGAAGAATCTCAAGTGGCAGGACAACCCGCTCATGAAGAGGATACATGTTTTTGCAGACGAGCTTAAGAAAACTTTTACCGTGCCGATTACCTTCGAGCCGGAATTTTTTACCACGGTTGCCGCGAAATACGGAAGCGAGGGGAAAATGATAGATGCTTCCGCCGCCGCCCTGATACTTCAGAGTTTTCTTGATAAGAGACACAAGAAGAAAGAATTACGAAGTACGAATTAAGAATTACGAATGGAACAAGAAAAGAAGGACCTCATAACACTTGAGGATTTCAAAAAAGTGGATTTACGGATCGGCACTATCCGCACCGCCGAGCTTGTCCCGAATACAGACAAGTTACTTCGTCTCCTCGTTGATCTCGGTGAAGAAGAACCGCGGCAGATTATTGCGGGTATCGCGCCATTTATTCCCGATCCCGCGACGCTTGTCGGCACCCAGTGTGTTTTTGTAGCCAACATGGCGCCGCGGGAGCTGCGCGGACTGGTAAGTAGCGGCATGCTACTTGCGGCAAGGACGAAGGATGGCGTGTTTGCATTCCTTCGCCCGACTGCCGAGCTTCCAGTCGGTACGCGTCTTACATAGGACGAAAGAGGAAGTTGTCATGCCGCGCTGTTTCGAGGCCGTGCGGTCAGGGTGTATACTTACAGTGCAATCGTCCTTTCTATGAGAACCGGAGAAAAGAAAAGCGCGTGGGGGCTCTTCACCAAATTTTTTCCTCCGCCCCGACTCCTCAAAATGTCTGCCATTGGTGTTGATATTTCTGATCGGTCGGTAAAATATGCCAAGCTCACAGACCGCAACGGCAGGCATCTACTGAGAAGTTTCGGCGGACGCCCCATTCCAAAAGGGGTTATTGAGAGAGGAACCATTCAGCAGGCGGACAAGCTTGTGGAAATTCTATGCGACCTCAAAAAAGAGAGCGGCGCGACGCTCATCCGGGCTTCACTTCCCGAGGAGCATGCCTACATTTTTCAAACCTCTATTCCTGAAGAAACACCGCTTGAGGAAATTCGCACCACGCTGGAGTTTAAACTCGAGGAGTATGTTCCTATTCCCGCCAAGGATGCAATTTTTGATTATGAATTCCTTCTGCCCTCTCCGTTGGTTCCTCGCGGACAGAACGACGTTACGGTAAGTGTCTATTCAAAAGGAATTGTTGCTGGCTACCTCGACGTCTTTCATAAAGCGAAATTTACGCCGCTTTCGTTTGAAGTGGAGGCGCAAGCGGTTGCGCGGGCAGTCATAAAAGAACACGATGCCAGTACATATATGATTGTAGACTTTGGATCATCGCGGACTGGCATTGCGATTTTCGCCCGCGGTGCTCTCTGCTTCACGTCGACGGTACCCATTGGGGGAGAGCCGCTGTCCGCAGCGGTACGGCGCTATACCGACGGAACAGACTTAGAGGTGGATCGGGTAAAAAATGAACAAGGCCTGAGACAGAAAGACGACAAAGACCTTACCCTGGCCCTTCTTGGCGCTATTACTGTTCTTAAGGACGAAATCAATAAGCACCTTATTTACTGGGATACGCACAAAGACGAACGTGGTGATTCTATGCCACCCATTGATAAAATAATTCTTTGCGGCGGCAGTTCAAATTTGGCGGGGCTTTCCGAGTATCTTGCCACAAACTTGCGTCTGCCAGTCACCATCGCAAATGTTTGGATAAACGCCTTTTCTTTTGACGATGTGATTCCCGAACTTGATCGTCCTCACTCGCTTGGGTTTGCGACGACCGTCGGTCTTGCACTCCGCAGGGACACATAAAAAGCAATGAATCCCGTTAGAGATTACAAAAAGCGGTATAGTGGTGAGTATCAGAAAGCGGCTCATGGTGAGAGGACTCCGGAAGGTATGATTTTTTTACGGAAACGCTTTCGAAATAGCCTTCGACCGAAGGAATCATTTAGTGCGCATAATCATAACGAAACGCAATATTATAGTCAGTTGAGCGTTTCCTATCTCTAACGGGATGAATCTTCTTCCGCCACAAGAACAAAGAATCCTACGTCGAGAATATTTTTTAAGGCTGGCAACCGTCGGATTTATTCTTGCTGATGTGGCCATTCTTATTGGCGCTGCGGCATTGGTGCCGTCCCTCTCTCTTTCGCTTGTTAAGAAAAAAGCTCTTGAAAACAACGCCTTGATTCTTAAACAAGCACTTGAAGCGGGTAAAAAAAATAATGCTTTGGTACTTCTTACTGAGGCAAAACAGAGGCTTGATGCGCTCTTCGATAACCGCGACAACCTTACCCTTGAAGGAGGATTGTCGAAGGTGACTGCCGCACGCTCCCCAGGCATGCAATTAACCGAATTTGTTTTTGATCGTTCCGCGAAAGTGCCCGTTGTCAGGATACGAGGTATTGCGCCCCGGCGGGCGGATTTAGCCGCTTTCGCGAAGAAACTCGGGGAAGAAAAAGAATTTACCAGCGTGTCTTTCCCCGTATCGGATTTTACGGCGAATGAAAATCTTGAATTTTCCCTTACCATAACGGGCTCTTTCTGATATGCGTATTCCACGGACAGTTGGCATTCTCGTCGCGGTGGTTGCGGGGTGCATTCTTGCGGGAGTACTGTATGCATTTATGTTTGTCCGGATTAAGGATGAAAATACAGAGATAGCGATGCTTCAAGTAACGATTGATACTGCAGCAGATCAGCAAGCGAAGCTCGAATCCGCTAAAGAAGTTTTTGCTCTGACACTGAGAGAGCGCGAGGAGCTTGATCGCTACATACTTTCAAATGACGCCGTGGTGGATTTTATTGAAGACTTGGAAGGACTTAAAACGATAACGGGCGCCGTGGTGCAGGTAGTCACCGTGAATGTTGCCGCTTCCGGGACCGCAAGCTCCACAACCGAGGGACTCACCCTTACGCTCAATGCCGAAGGGAGCTGGAACCAAGTCATGCATCTTCTCTCTATTATTGAAACCCTGCCGTATTCAGTTCGCATTACCAATGTCGGATTGCATAAACTCGGTGGCGGAGGAAAAGGAAAAACGGTGTATTGGCAAGAGACCATAACCTTTGTTGTCCAAAAGTTTAGATGATTATATGAAGTTTCAAAATCTCATTCGGCGTCTATTTAAGAAAGAACCTTCTTTCCGCCTGCGGCGGCGGGACGCCCTTTTTAACCCAGGGCGCGACTGGACAGCGGGTGCAGGCCTTTTTTTCATTTTCACGCTTATACTTCTCCTGTGGGCCGGGTATCTTTTTTATGAAGTCGAGCAGGGTGAGTTATTTGTAGTGAAAAAAACGACTGAGGGGGCGGTTACACAGCTCGATCAAAAGATGTTAGATACCGTAACCGCTTTGTACCGTGAGAAAGCAGCTCAATTCCAAGAACTAAAAACAGGAAGACCGGCTTCTTACACCGATCCCTCGAAATAGCAGGATACGTATTTTTATGGCAGGATTGGGATTATCTGCCCCCGTAGTTCAATGGACAGAACCGCGGACTTCTAAGCCGCTGATGTAGGTCCGATTCCTACCGGGGGCAAAAGTATGGGGTACTTTTGCCGGCCGTAGCGCGACGGCGCGGAGAGACAGTGCACAGGCACTGTTTCTCGGGTCGCAGGATTTTTCAGCAGAAAAATACCTGTGACCAAGTAGCGTTCGGTTTTCTGTGGGCGGTTAGCTCAGTTGGTAGAGCAACCCGTTTACACCGGGTAGGTCGCAAGTTCGAGTCTTGCACCGCCCACAGAAAACCGAAGACCGTCCGAATCCTACAGCGTGTATCAAAATCGTTTCTTTCCTATGTTTTGCTGTGTTTCAATAGGATGATTGATGATTGAGGAGATTGAGTGCCTTGTAACGGGACGAGTCCAGCTTGTGATGTATCGGGATTTTGCTCTGCGGCATGCGCGGCGGTTTGGCATTGTTGGAACAGTGGAAAATCTCCTCGACGGGTCGGTGCACATTATCGCACAAGGTACGCGCGAAAAGCTTGAACTATTGTTGAAAGATCTTAAAAGAGGACCGATTCTCGCGAATGTAAAGGATATCGTCGTTGTGTGGAGGAAACCGACGACAGCATACGAGGGTTTTAGTATTGTGTACTGACAATGACCACAACCACCGCAAATGCGCCGGCCTGCGTCGGCATTATTATGGACGGCAATCGTCGTTTTGCGCGTGAGCGCAATCTCCCGCAGCTTGAAGGGCATCGAGCGGGCCTCGATAAAGTCAGAGAGGTGATTCGGTGGGCAAAGGAAGTTGGAGTAAAAAATCTTATTGTATACGCACTCTCTACGGAAAACCTTAAACGGACAGAGGAAGAAGTTTCCCACCTCTTTAAGCTGATTCGTTTGTCACTCCGGGACTTCATGACGGATTTTAAAAAGGAAGGGGGCGTTCTTAAATGTGTCGGCGATTTGGCTCTCTTGCCTCTCGATATCCAGAAGTTGATAACAAAGACGGAGGCGGAAACAATGGATAACGAGGGGATCCACTTTTATATCGCACTTGCCTACGGAGGACGTGTTGAAATTGTGAGAACCGTACAGCGGATTGTTGCTCAACAGCTGGAACCGGAAGAAATCACGGAAGCACTTATTGCAAAGAATTTATTCACTTACCCAATGCCGGACCCGGACATTATCATCCGCACCGGCGGGGAACAGCGTCTCTCGGGGTTCTTGCCGTGGCAAAGTGTTTACAGCGAACTTTTTTTCACCAAAACCTACTGGCCGGCGTTCAGCAAGCAAGAATTTTTTGCCATACTTGATGAATTCTCAAAACGCAAACGAAATTTCGGAAAGTGATGTCACGGTTGTCTACGAAGACGCTGATGTGCTCGCGGTCAATAAGTCGAGTGGTCTTGCGGTTCATGCAGGGGGGAAGACAGAGGAACCTACTCTTGTGGACTGGATTTTACGGCGCTATCCGGCGCTCGCGGAAATCGGTGAGCGTGGCTCTCTTTCTGATGGACGTGAAATCTTGAGGCCGGGCATCGTGCATCGGCTTGACCGCGACACTTCGGGCATCATGATTCTTGCGAAAAATCAGAAAGCATTTGAGTATCTCAAAAACGAGTTCAAAAACCGCCGCGTCAAAAAAATCTACAATGCGTTTGTATACGGCGCGCTTCCTGAAAAACAGGGGACAATCAATCTTCCCATCGGCAAAAGCCGCAAGGATTTTCCGCTCTGGTCCGCCGAGCGCGATGCACGCGGTACCTTGCGTGAAGCGGTGACCGAGTATCGCGTGCTTTCTTCGACGCCGCAGTTTTCGTTTGTTGAAGTTTCTCCCAAATCCGGCCGTACCCATCAAATCCGCGTGCACTTTAAAGCACTTCGGCATCCAATTGTCTGTGATAAGCTCTACGCGCCAAATCGCCCCTGTGCGCTCGGGTTTACTCGCCTCGCACTCCATGCCCTTTCGCTCGAACTTAGCTTGCCCTCCGGCGCCCGCATAAAACTTGAGACACCGCTTCCGGAAGATTTCGAAAAAGCCGAAAAAATACTTACCCAGACGACAGCTTGACAATATGGCGTCCAGTGATGTATAATTATATTCAGCTGACGGGTGTGGGTTTCCGCTCCCCGGGACAGCTCTTTTCAAACTAAAGGAGATATCGTCATGGCCGCACAGGTCGCAGGCGATTTGTACGAATCCATCACCGGCCAGCTCTTCGAGCTTGGAAGGCAGTTACGGCAGCCGAACGGCTATCCGTTCAACCCAGAAGAGCTAAAGGCGTATCTGCAAGACGCAATCGAGGGGCGCTTCAATAGGGTGGTGCCCGAGCCGCACTCCGTTTCCACCGCTCCTCCTGCCGCGGTGCTCAACCGCATCGGGGGACTGGTGCAACTTCCGGCAACCGCCGAAAAGAAGACGGAGGACTGCTTCCGCGAAAACCTCTACGGCTATCGCGACGGCAACATCGATCGCTGGCTGTCGACCAAACAGGGAGCAGAAGTTCCCAGCCCGGCCTCAATCTATGCACTGGGCCAAGAGCTGACCTTCATTGAGATGGCGCAAGCCGTCCTTAAGGTCTCGACACGAGACGTCGGCGAACTGGTTTCGTTCCTCGTCGAACGAAACCACGTTTTCGCTTTGCCCCAAATCGAATCGCTCATCGAGCGCCAAGAGAAGGGCACGAATGTCGGTCTGCGTACCGATAGCTGGGCGAACTTCTTTTTCGTCATCGACAAGAACGATCTCGTCTCGGTTGTCTTCGCGGGTCGCCGTGACGGCGGGTGGGATGTCGACGTCTACCGGCTCGACTACGGCTATCGCTGGGATGCCGACTACCGCCTCTTTGTCCGCAACTCGGACGCTGCGACTCTGTGACCCTTGGTCACTACCTCTCCTTTCGCTTCGGCGAAAGGAGAGGTATATTTTTATGTGAACACGCTGGCATCCGCGGCGCAAGCTTCGGGTGGCGAGGTTTCGGGTGCAAATCCCGTAAAAAAGAAACGAGTTGGTGCCGCACACTAAGGAGTTCCGACTCCGAATCCGATACAATCCGGAGAGAATTCAATGGATGGTGGTATGGGTGGCGCGAGGCACGCAAACGTCTCGGTTGTCAACGCGAATCGCAATGACGGCAGGTGGAATGTCAACGTCAACCGCCATATGTGCTTGCACATTACCAAAGATTCTTGCGGAGCGGTGATGCTCGTGTTAGAGTATTCGCGTCATGAAAATGCCAGAAATCAAAATCTCTCCGGTAAATATGGAAGAGCGCAAAAAACTCGATGTTCGCCCCGGCGACACCGTGCGTGTGTGGCAAAAAATTGAGGAATTGAAACACACCAAAGCTGCCAACAAAAAAGAGGTAACGACGAAGAATGCGCGCCTCCAGGCATTTGAGGGGCTCGTGCTTGCACGCAAGCATGGCAGTGAGGCAGGCGCGACATTTACCATACGTCGGGTTATTGATGGGGTAGGAGTTGAACGGGTATTTCCGCTCTATTCTCCGGCAATCGATAAGATTGAAAAGGTGTCTCGGAGCCGCGTGCGGCGCGCGAAGCTCTACTATATTCGCAACAAAGCGGCAAAAGAAATCCGCAAACAAATGCGCCGGTCGCAACAGGTAGTTTTAAAAACCCCTGACAATAAAGAATCTCCCGCAGAAGTAGCGGCGGTATAGGAAAAGTGATTGCTAAGACCTCTCAAGCCAACGAGGATTTCGTGTATAATTTATTTGGTATACGCTATGGCCTTGAGGTAAAATAGATATGTGGGAGCAAGAGGGGTAAAGCCAAAGGGAAAAGTAAAAATTAAATGGTCGCCGGAATTTGCCTATGCAATTGGACTTATTGCGACCGATGGGTGTCTTTCAATTGATGGATACCATATCGTTCTTGTGTCAAAAGACATTGAACAGCTTAAAACATTCAAACATTGTCTCGGTCTTGACTCTAAATTGGCCAAACACTCCAGTGGACATAAAAAACGAGATTACTTCCGTGTTCAATTCGGGGATATTTTGTTTTATCAGTTTCTACTTGGTATTGGATTAACGCCTGCCAAGTCAAAGACCATTGGAGCAGTCGATGTTCCTCAGCAGTATTTTTTTGATTTTCTGCGCGGATGTTTTGACGGTGACGGATCTTTTTATTCTTATTGGGATCCACGGTGGCGTTCAAGTTTCATGTACTACTTACAGTTAGCTTCTGCAAGTAAGAGTTTTATTGATTGGATCCGGCAATCGCTCCGGGTGAGGTCAGAAGTAATAGGGCATATTACAAAGGACGGTAAAGGTTCTACCTACCAGCTTAAGTATGCTAAGAAAGAGTCTTTGAAAATTATTAAAAAAATGTATTATAGCGATACCGCTGTCTGTCTAGCGCGGAAGAAGGAAAAGATATATAAAGCGCTTAAACTTGACAAAAATGCGCGCGGGTGGTGAAATCGGTAGACACGCCATCTTGAGGTGGTGGTGCCCGTAAGGGCTTGGAGGTTCAAATCCTCTCCCGCGCACCAAAACTAACACGATTGGCCTATCCAGACTTTGTTAGTTTGAACAGATGGTGCCTATGGTGTAATGGTCAGCACTGCTCCCTGTGGAGGAGCCAGACTGGGTTCGAATCCCAGTAGGCACCCAAAAAAAGTACTCGCTAACTTACATTCGTATGATACTTGCCATTGCTTTTGCTGCGTTTGTCTCAACACTCGTCGGCGGTCTTTTTGCGCTTCGTTTCCGCGACAAGTTGCACTTGATTTTGGGATTTAGCGCCGGAGCGGTCATTGGCGTTGCCTTTTTCGATTTACTGCCAGAATCGATTGAGCTTGGACAGCAATTTTTTGACGTCGCAACCGTCACACAGTTTGTTACCGTTGGTTTTCTCCTCTATCTTTTACTTGATAGAACAATTTTTTTTCATTCCCACAGTGGGGAAGAGGGGGTTGAGCACGCCTCGACTCACCGCGGGATTCTTGGAGCGGGGAGCCTCTGTTTCCATAGCTTCCTCGACGGTGTGGCAATTGGCCTGGCATTCCAAGTCTCTGCGGCGATTGGCGCAGTAGTAACAGCCGCAGTTCTTGTCCACGACTTCTCCGACGGCATCAACACGGTCAATTTAGTTCTCAAAAACGCAGGACGCCGTAGCAGTGCATTTCGCTGGCTCTTGGTGGACGCAGTTACGCCGGTTCTTGGCGCGGGCTCAACTCTTTTTTTTACCCTGCCGGAAAAATATCTAAGCATCATCCTCGCACTCTTTACAGGATTCTTTCTCTACATCGGCGCGAGTGACCTTATACCTGAAAGTCACCATGCTCACCCGAAAATTCTTACCACCTTCATGACCGTTCTCGGAGTTGGCGTACTGTTTGCGGCGATTCAGCTCGCCCATTTCTAGGGCTGTTTGCTATACTCTCTTCAAGGCATAATCTATGCATCTACACGCTACCCCGGACAATATAATAGTGTCAGAGCACCAGCTCTTCTTTCACTACAAACCCCACGGTCTCCGTGACACGGTTGCCTATGGGCTGGTGCGATTCGCCCTGTGGGTTGCGGATACATTTTTTCGAGAGCGGTACGGACACCGTGCCGTGGTGCTTGAGACGGTTGCGGCGGTGCCGGGGATGGTCGGCGGGATGATGCAGCATTTCAAGGCGCTTCGCCACCTTCGCGACGATGGTGGATGGATACGCACCCTCCTTGCGGAGGCTGAAAACGAGCGGATGCATTTGATGGTGTTTATTCATATCGCTCAGCCGACGTCTCTGGAGCGTTTGCTGATATTTGTCGCGCAATGGGTGTTTGGTTTGAGCTATTTCTGCATCTATCTTTTTTCTCCGCACACGGCTCATCGTCTCGCCGGATATCTCGAAGAGGCCGCGGTCCACAGCTATAGCGAGTATTTGGCGGAAGTGGAGGCGAATGAGCGAAAAAACATCCCTGCTCCCGCACTCGCTATCCGCTATTGGTCTCTTGCTCCTGCCGCGCGCCTCAGGGAAGTCATTATTGCGACCCGCAACGACGAGATGCATCACCGCGACGTTAACCACAAGCTTGCTGATACCCTTAATTAGAACCCATGGGCTCTTCGGGTATACCCTGTAGTGAGTTTTTCTTGCGAAAAATCTACTACAGGGTATACTGCTTTTTTAATAGTATTAGTAACCGATAACTACTCGCATTCGCTACTATGCAAGACTTGCTCAATCGTTCCTACATGTCTGCCGCAGTTCTTTTGCTCGTCGGGCTACTTTCCCTTTTTGTGCTTTCAAAGACGGTTACTGAGCTTAAAGGCTACCGTTTTATCGGCGGAGGTGTGCCAATCTCCAATACCATTTCGGTTAACGGCGAGGGCGAGGTATTTGCGGTGCCGGACATAGCGACCTTTATGGTTTCCGTCGATGAACTGAAAGCCACGGTTGCGGAGGCACAGGAAGTTGCGACAGGCAAAATCAATAAAGTCATTAGCTATCTTAAAGCCCAGGGGGTGGAGGAGAGAGATCTTAAGACCGTGAACTATTCAGTCTATCCGGAATACGAGTACCAAAACCAAGTATGTACGCAGTACGGTTGTCCGCCCGGGAAGCAGATACTCAAAGGATATCGCGTGAATCAGACGCTGTCGGTTAAGGTGCGCAACACAAAAAAAGCCGGGGAGCTTCTCACGGGAGTCGGGGAGTTCGGTGTCACCAACGTGAGCGGACTTGATTTTACCATTGACGATGAAGATGCTCTCCAGCAGGAGGCTCGCAAGAAAGCAATCAGTGACGCAAAGGAAAAAGCTGCGGCTCTAGCCAAAGACCTCGATGTTACCTTGGTTCGCATCGTGAGCTTCAGCGAGTCGGGGCAGCAGCCCTACCCGATTTTCTACGGTAAGGCCGAAGGGCTTGGTATGGGCGGGGATAGAATAGCGCCGGAAGTGCCGGTTGGTGAGAATAAAATTGTCTCGAACGTCTCCATTACCTACGAGATTAGATAAAGACCGCTCGCTTTAAAGGGGTATTCCTTGACTTTTTCGTTACGAAGTACTATAGTTAAAAATAGCGTACACGTAGCGTTTGGCGCGTACAACTTTTACGGGAGAAGCACATGTCCAAGAAGACCCGGAAAGACTGGAAGAAGGAGCATCGCCAGTCGGAACAGCAGAATCTTTCACTCTCGCCTTTCAAGTACACCTTAATCGGCGAGACCCCGTCCCACGACCTTCTGCGTGTTGAGGGCGTAGTGAAGAAAGAAGAGTCCGTGAGGGTGGTGTGCTACCATCTTCGGGACAAGAGGGAGCTGAGGAGGATTGGTGTGCTTCACGTCGAGACTGATGCACAGGCCTTCACACTCGCCGGAATTCGGACGAACGGCTCGGGCAGAAAGGTCTCTGCCGTTCCCCCGGTCGTCCAACGAGAACAATAAGAAAAAGAAACCTACGGGCGGGAGGACGGCGCAGGCCTAGTCCTCAATGTCCTCAACGCAAAAAACGGCGCCGCGACCCCGGCGCCGTTCATTTTTCTGCCGCTTGCCCCGTCACTGAATTTTGGCATAGTTGCTTTGTCTCTCTCGTTCAGCTGAATCAGCTGTGCTCGAAACACGGTTCATCGTCCTCTCTTATGATGACGGTTGCAACAGGGAGACAATGCCAAATCTAGTACGGGGATTGCACGTTTCCGACCGTAGTGTATACTGCCCCCATACGAAGCCCGCGAGGGCTTTTAAAATTGCCAATATATGCGCATAACGGATTATCTTAAGGAGACACGCGGAGAGCTCAAGCATGTGAGTTGGCCCACCCGCCGGCAGGCGCTGGTGCTCTCGGCCTTTGTTATCGGCATCTCGCTTTTCACCGCATTTTTCTTGGGCGTCTTCGATTTCTTTTTTACAACGATTCTTAAGCTCATTATCGGCGCATAGAAAATATGGCGAAACAGGGATTACATACAGAGCGCAACTGGTACGCCATCCACACCTACGCGGGATATGAAAATGCGGTTGCACGAAACTTGAAGCAGCGCATTGAGTCGCTTGGCATGGAGGACAAAATTTTCAGCGTTGTGGTGCCGACTGAAAAGAAAATAAAAATCAAGGGAGGCAAACGGGTCATGGAAGAGGAAAAAATCTACCCTGGTTACGTACTCGTTGATATGACGGTAACCGACGACTCTTGGTATGTGGTCCGCAACACGCCGCGGGTGACCGGCTTTGTCGGCTCCGGCGTTCATCCAGTACCGCTTGAAAAAGCTGAAATAGAAGAGCTCTTCAGACGTATGGGAGAGGATATTGTGAAACACACCATCGATCTTTCGCCAAACGACGCAGTCATCATCGTTGATGGGCCGTTTAAAGATCTTGAGGGGCGTATCGGAGAGATTGACGAGGAGCGCGGTAAGGTAAAGGTTCTCGTGCCGATGTTCGGGCGGGAAACGCCGGTCGAACTAGATTTTTTACAAGTAAAAAAAATCTAATTCGACCCACAACCAACAACCTACTACTGACAACAGGGATAAGCAATTAATTTGTGTTTTGTTTGCTTCTGTTGTAGGTTGTGTGTTGTAAGTTGTAAGTTAATTTCATGGCCAAAAAAATAGTCAAAAAAATCAAACTTCAGGCGCCCGCGGGCAAAGCGACTCCGGCGCCGCCGATCGGCACGGCGCTCGGTCCCGCAGGAGTGAACATCGGCGAGTTTGTGACGAAGTTCAACGAACGCACCAAAAATATGGGTGGCGATATCGTGCCAGTTGAAATTTCTGTCTATGAGGATCGCACATTCGATTTTATTTTAAAAACTCCACCCGCCTCGCGGCTTCTTCTCAAGGCGCTTGGTATTGAAAAAGGTTCCGGCAAGACGCCGACGGTAAAGGCGGGAGTGGTCACTAAAGAGCAACTTCGTCAAATTGCCGAAAAGAAAATGCCTGACTTAAACGCCAACGACATGGAACAAGCGATTAAGATTATTGCCGGTACCGCCCGGTCAATGGGGATCGATGTGAAGTAGGAAACATCAATCGACCTTGTGAGATATTTTGAGAATGCAATTCGCACAAATATCCACAAGGTGCTGAATCCGATACTTAGAGGATTCAGAGCCGCAGGATACAAAGGTATCCGAGGCGGGGTCGAGGAAGTTTTTAGCAAAAAACTATTCGTGACTTGTCCCTGTAAGGGATTGAAGTAAAATAAGTGTACGTTAGACCAGTCAAACTCCACGCGCTCATTCCGCCACACGATGACCTCCTCGCGGCGATTTTTCATTCGGACCTCCGACTTCGAGAGGGAGATGTGCTCGCCGTTGCCTCAAAAGTCGTAAGTATTCATGAAGGACTTTGTCTCCCGGTTGAGGCAAATGATAAAAAGGCGCTTGCTCGGAAGGAATCTTCACTCTTTCTTCCGAATGCGCGCGCTGCTGGACGCAACGTTTTTCACACGATCGCACGCGGCGTCCTTATTCGAAATGCCGGCATTGATGAGAGCAACGGCAAAGGGCACTACATCCTCTGGCCGAAGAATCCCGACGCTTCGGCTTCGCGCCTGCGCCGCGCACTCAAGCTCCATTTTCGTTTAAAACATCTTGGAGTCATTATCACCGACTCGACGTCAACACCACTTCGCCGCGGGGCTATTGGCTTTGCTCTTGGCTACTCCGGATTTCAGCCGCTCTACGATTACCGAGGACTTCCCGATATCTTCGGGCGGCGTCTTAAAATGGAGCAAGCAAACCTGGCTGACGCACTTGCCGCGGCGGCAGTGCTCGTCATGGGAGAAGGAAACGAACAAACACCCCTTGCAGTTATTCGTGAGGTGCCGAAAACGATATGGCAGGGTCGGCGTACGAGGCGCGGCTGGAGTGAATTCCGTGTTTCGCTCAAAGACGACATATTCGCGCCGTTCTGGCGGAGGGTCCGATGGAAAAAGGGCGGAGAGTGAAGCCCCACGGCCGCGGGTGAATGCGAGGAGAGCAAACTCGCTAGTCGCGCTCAAGGGTAACCCATCGATAAGAAACACCTTTCCATTCACGCGCTTCCTCTGAAATTTTTTTAGTAAAGAGATGTTCGTAGGGCGGAAAAAAAGAATCGCCTTCTTTTTCCTCGTCGATAAGCGTGAGATACAGGCGATCGAGGAAAGGAAGCGCCTGCTCGTAGATTTGTCCGCCACCGCCTATGAAGATTTCTTTTTGGTCGAGCTCGCGGGCTTTCGCGAGCCCCTCTTCAAGCGAATGGACAACAATCACCTCCGGATAGTGCCATGTGGCATCGCGGGTTATCACGATGCTGACTCTTCCTGGTAAGGGTTTGCCGAGGATGGCAACGATAGAATCAAAAGTCTTGCGTCCCATGACGACAGGGTGTCCCAAGGTGATTGCCTTAAAGCGCTTAAGGTCTTCAGGGATATGCCACAGAAGCTTCCCACCTTCCCCAATGGCGCGATTGCCAGAGCCTATTGCGACGACCGTGCTTACCCGAGGCTTTTGCATTTCTCGTGTTATACCACGGGACTCTCGCGAGAGTAAGCTTCTCTCGGGTTCATGGGGAAGCGTATAATTGGGAACATGCCATCCTGCGAAATCGAAATCAAATCGCTTCTTGGAAATCGCGAACGCGCAGAGAAGTTGCGTAGAGACATGCAAACACTCGATCCTTCCGCTATCTGCCACACTCGAAGCAAACAGCTTAACCACTATTTTGTCGGTGGTGATATCTCAAAACTTCGCGCGACACTTGCACACACATTCTCGCCGGAGGATCAAAAAAAACTTTCGGATATGTTGGAACGAGGGAAAGATTTTTCAATTCGCACCCGCCTTATTGACGACCGCAATCTTCTTTTTGTTGTGAAAGCGTCACTCGATGAAGGTTCAAGTCACAATACGATTTCGCGGCTTGAGTTCGAAGCGCCAGTCACCGGCATGAGAATTGAAGAGCTTGACCAGCTTCTCCTTGACGCCGGCTTTCGCTATCAGGCGAAGTGGTCGCGGGAGCGGGAGGAGTATTCTTATAAGAGTGCGACGGTCTGCCTTGATAAAAACGCCGGTTATGGCTACCTGGCGGAGTTTGAGAAAGTCGTGGATGACACCGCGGAGATTCCTTTGGCGAAGCAATCCCTCGAGGGGTTTATGCGCGAGCTCGGCGTTGAGGAGCTTCCACAGGAGCGGCTTGAGCGAATGTTTGCCTACTACAATAGTCACTGGCCGGAGTATTATGGCACGGACAAAATATTCGTGGTTCAATAAGAACCGAATTACGAATTACGAATCACGAATTACGCTAGAATATTAAAGACAATAAACCCACAAGTATGTTTCTCTCTGATATCGACATTGCGAAAGAAGTGAAGCATGGCACGATTGTCCTCAAACCTTTCGACCGCAAGCGACTCCAGCCAGTGAGTTATGATATTTCACTTGGCAACACCTTCATCATCACCGAACCGCATACCACAAGCATCATCGACCCGGTAAAAAAGATTTTCCCAAAAACTCACACAGTGACCGTAAAGAATGGCGGAACATTTGTGCTCCACCCTGGCGTCTCAATCCTCGGTTGCTCAAAAGAACACTTCGGTTCGGATGTGTATCTCATTGAAATGAACGGAAAAAGCTCCCTTGCCCGTATCGGGCTTTTGGTCCATAACTCAGCATCGCTCATCAATCCCGGGCATTTCTTGCAGGTGACGCTTGAGCTTTGCAATCTTAACAGTGTGCCCATCATCCTCCGCCCCGGCATGCAGATTGCCCAGTTGACCTTTTCCACCATTTCGTCCCGGACGGCGAAAAATTATCGCCAAGTTGGAAGGTATCAAGGCAACAACGTTCGGGGCTACGTCGCGCCGCGGAAGGCAAAGAAAAAACGCTAGCATGGAAAAGAGACACCCCGAATACCAATATCTTGATCTTTTGCGCGAAACGCTCACGGGAGAAGAGCAGGTTGATAAAGGTACGGGAGTCAAAACATACAGCGTATTCGGCAGACAAATCCGTTTTGATATCTCAGATGGTTTTCCGATGCTCACCACGAAGCGAGTCTATTGGAAGGGGGTTCTTCATGAACTCTTTTGGTTTCTCTCCGGCCAATCGAACATCAAATATCTCGTTGACCAAGACGTGCACATATGGGACGACTATCCGTATAAACTCTATGTCGAAAAAGTCGAAAAAGGTCTTGTGGCTGCCATGGGAAAAGATGCTTTTATTGAGAGGATTAAAACCGATGCATCATTTGCGAAGGAACATGGGGAGCTTAGACATATTTATGGTGAACTTTGGAGGCGCTGGCCGGCGTCTGACGGCAGAACGGTAGATCAGCTGCAATGGACTATTGATGAACTCCGCAAGGACGCCGATGCACACAATACCCTCGTTACCTCGTGGAATCCGGAATACCTCTATGCCATGGCGCGTCCTGGAGAAGGTGCCCGCTTTCCCATTTGCCACAATCTTTACCAACTCAATATAAAAAAAGGGAAAGTATGCTTACAGCTCTATCAGCGTAGCGCCGATGTCTTTCTCGGCGTTCCCTTCAACATTGCAAGTTATGCGCTTTTGGCTGTCATTGTGGCGCAGATTCTCGGGCGAGAACCGGGAGAATTTATCCATACTTTTGGAGACGTGCATATGTATGAAAATCACCGCGCACAAGTCGAGGAACAACTCGGGCGCGAACCCAAACCATTTCCGAAGCTCCGCTTCACGGAGTCCTTTAACTCTCTTGAAAGCTTCAAGCCGGAGTACGTGGAACTGGTCGACTATGAACCACATGGCTCCATAAAAGCGGAACTTACGGTTGCCGGCGGTTACAATAAAGCGCTCCACGGGTAGTATGCTGTTGTATGAATTTCTACGAACACATACAAAAACAGGATAAGGAGGTTTTTGATGCTCTTGAAGGCGAAGAACAACGAGAGGCGGAAGGGCTGGAGCTTATCCCTTCGGAAAATTACGTATCCCGAGCCGTTCGCGAAGCGATGGGCTCGGTCCTTACCAATAAATATTCCGAAGGGTATCCCGGTAAGCGCTACTACGGTGGGCAGGAGTTCACTGATGTTGTTGAAACAATTGCCATCGAGCGGGCTAAAAAATTATTCAACTGCCAGTTTGCCAATGTGCAGCCGCTCTCTGGCGCCCCTGCCAACGTTGCTCTCTACTTTGCTCTTCTTGAACCAGGGGACACGGTGCTCGGCATGGATCTCTCTCACGGAGGGCATCTTACGCACGGGCATCCCGTGACCTACATCACCAAGTTCTTCAACTTTGTACGGTACAAAATGAAAGATCCTGACACGGGAGAAATTGATTACGACGAAATGTTGCGCGTTGCCAAAGAAGCAAAGCCGAAAATTGTACTCGCGGGCTTTTCGGCATACTCGCGGGAACTCGATTACAAAAAATTTGTTTCCATCGCTCGAGAAGTCGGAGCATATGCGGTTATGGACATCGCCCATATCGCCGGTCTCATTGCCGGGCGTGCCGCGAAGAACCCCTTTGATTCTGGTTTTGATGTGCTTACGACCACCACGCATAAGACACTACGAGGCCCCCGCGGAGGCATGATTTTGACGAGAGAGAGCGAAGATATTGCCAAAAAAATAGACAAAACGGTCTTTCCTGGCTTTCAAGGGGGTCCGCATATGAACAACATTGCAGCAAAAGCGGTTGCCTTTGGTGAAGCCCTGCATCCTTCATTCAAAACGTATGCAGCGCAGATACTTAAGAATGCCAAAGCGATGGAGGAAGTGCTGCACCGCCACAGTATCCGCATGATCGGTGGGGGGACATCCAACCATCTGATTCTTGCCGACGTGCATGGCTCGCTCGGTATTTCGGGCAAAGAAGCGGAGACGGTGCTTGACGAGGTGGGCATTACCCTTAACAAGAACATGATTGCCGATGACCCGAGGAAACCGATGGACCCTTCCGGTATCCGCTTTGGTACGCCGGCGATAACGACCCGCGGTTTCAAGGAGAAAGAGTCCGCTCGAGTGGCTGAACTCCTGGTTGAGACGCTCAAAAACAAGGACAACGACGCAAAGAAAAAAGAAATTCGGGAAGAAGTGAGAACTCTATGCAAACAATTTCCGATTCCCGAGCAATTTTTGTAAGAGAAATTGTCGACAATGAAGAAAGGAAGTCTTATCGTCATTGAGGGCTCCGACGGAGCCGGCAAGAAGACTCAAGCGAAAGCGCTCGTGAAGGAGCTCTCAAAAAAGCACCGCGTTGCGTACTTCGATTTTCCCCGCTACCGGGAATCACTTGCCGGGGCGCTCGTTGGGAGAGCGCTCGCGGGAGAATTCGGCGATTTTGTGGCAATGTTTCCTGAAATTGCATCGTTGCCCTATATACTCGACCGCGTGAGCGCCATTCCTAAAATTACCAAGGCGCTTTCCCGTGGCGTCGTGGTTTGCAACCGCTACACGCCGAGCAATGCGGCATACCAGTCGGCAAAATTTTCGTCCGGGAGGAAGCGGAGTGCTTTTATCAAGTGGCTTGAAAAGCTTGAGTACCGGGAGCTCGGCATACCGCGACCGTCGCTCGTAATTTATTTACATGTGCTCCTTGCCGTCTCGCAGAAATTTATCGCCGAAAAGAAAAAACGCCCCTACTTGAATAACACAAAGTGGCGAAAAGATTACCACGAACGCAACCCTTCTCTCCAGCGGGCGGCGATACGGCAATACCGCTCTCTTGCCGCAACGCGGCCTGACTGGATTGAAATCACCTGTGCTCCTCGCGGCAAGATGCGTTCAGTTGAATCAATCCGCAAGGAGATTCGGCAGGCAGTCAGCCGTCGCCTCAAGCTCTGAATTGGGCTCTCGGTGCGTGCTACAATGGCCGCAATGATTGTTGAGAAAATCAAGCAGTCGATAATGGAGGCGCTCAAAAGTCTCGGTCTCTCCATCCCCGACATTTATCTGGAGCATCCGGCCGATATCTTGCACGGAGATTATGCGAGCAATGTTGCGCTAGTACTGGCGAAATCGCAGGGCGGCAATCCACGGGAGCTTGCCGAGAAAGTTGTACGATATATCGTACAACAGCAGCTGGAGGAGGTGGAAAAAGTTGACGTGGCGGGGGCCGGTTTCATCAACTTTTTTCTCTCAAGGGATTTTTTTGCCGGTAATGTAAGGAAAATTCTCGAATCGGGGGAAGAGTGGGGAAAGAACAAGATGCTTCTTGGAAAGAAGGTAATGGTGGAATACACCGACCCGAACCCATTCAAGGAATTTCACATTGGGCATCTTATGAGTAATGCGATTGGTGAATCTATTGCGCGGCTCATTGAGTTTTCCGGCGCGGAAGTGAAGCGGGCAAGCTATCAGGGTGATGTCGGGCTTCATGTTGCAAAGGCGCTTTGGGGGAAAATGAAGAAACCAAATGTTAAATGGGGAGAGGCTTACGGATGGGGTGCTGCTAAATATGAAGAAGAGGAGGAAGCCAAAAAAGAAATTCGAGAAATTAATAAAGAAATATATGAAAGCCTCTATGGAAAAGGTAGTAAAAAAAAGGATTTATTAGAACTTTATTCTGAAGGGAAAGCCGAATCATTCAGGGAATTTGAAAAAATTTATAAAAAACTGGGAACATTTAATGAAAAAACTGGAACAGGATTTGATTATTATTATTTTGAATCTTATAGCGGAGTATATGGAAAAAGAATTGTCGAAGAACACCCAGAAGTTTTTGAACAAAGTGAGGGGGCTATAGTTTTTCGTGGGGGAAAAGAAGGACTCCATACCCGCGTGTTTCTGAATTCCGAAGGACTGCCAACCTATGAAGCAAAAGAAATCGGTCTGGCGTTTCTAAAAGAGGAGCGTCACCCGGCTGACATTTTTGTTTCCATCACGGGCAATGAGATAGTCGAGTACTTCAAGGTAGTTCTTGCCGCGCTTCGCCGCATTAACGCGAAACTCGCGGAAAAAATCGTGCATATTCCGCATGGGATGCTGCGGCTCCCGTCTGGGAAAATGTCCTCGCGCACTGGTGACATTGTTACTGCCGAGTCGCTTATCGATGAAGTTTCAAAAAGAGTGAAGGAGAAAATGAGCGAACGGGCGACGGGGAAGGAGCAGGAGACTATCGAGGCAATCGCAATTGGCGCCATCAAGTATTCCATTCTCAAGCAAGGAATGGGGAGCGATATCGTTTTTGATTTTGAAAAATCTGTTTCGTTTGAGGGCGACAGTGGTCCTTATCTTCAATACGCGGCAACGCGTGCTCACTCCATTCTTGGAAGAGCGGGAAGCGCGGATAACGTCGAGCGTGTGCCGAAAGAGGTTATTGAAATTGAACGACTCTTATATCGTTTTCCTGAAATTGTTGAGCGCGCGGCGCGGGAATACGAGCCGCACTATGTCGCCACGTTTCTCACCGAGCTTGCCGGCACGTTCAACAGCTGGTACGCAAAAGAAAAAATAATTGACGATACCCCCGAATCTCCCTACAAACTTGCACTCACCAAAGCATTTCACCAAACCATGATGAATGGTCTTTTTCTCCTTGGCATCAAAACCCCCGAGCGGATGTGAGGAGTTATAAAAAAAATGCGCCTCGAGCATAACTCGAGGTCGCAGGTTGACGCGAATATTCTTACTGAGAGATTACCAAGACGATGCCTCGTAAACTAGAACATCCGATGTTCCAGTTCCATTCTCTAAGGACGACCCGCACGATGCTTACTCAGTTGAGGCCATTTCTCGCCGTGGGCCTCCATGAGCTGCGACATTGTTTTCACTTCCCGAAACTGACTACCCGGTTGAGCGGTGAGGAGGAGGGTGCCGTTGCGGAAAAGCGAACGGTATTCACCTGCCGCATCATCCCGGCATGCCCCGCAGGGGTCGAGATTCAAGCCCTGGATGCCACTACGGCCATCAGGCTGTAGCTCTCCTGATACCGCAAGACCACCCAAACACGTGCATCTGTTCTTGCGTGCGCCACGCATGAGTCGCTTTTCAGCGCAATATTTGCGAGCCTTTTTGGAAGGCTTGGTGTTAAACGCGGCAAAAGCAAACCAGGTATACGGATAGGGACCTTGCCAGGGACTTAAGATCAGCCCGATACCAACGGCGCCGACGTAAAATCCGCGATAGTTGATGAGGTCCTTCCCCCCTTTCGTTCGGCGTCTTTCGTCTTCGTCGATGGCGAACTGACGTGCTCTTTCTGCCACCCTGACCGCGGCATCTTGGACCTGTTCAATCTTCAGACAGTTCATTGCATCCTTGACTGTCGGGTGTGGAAAGAGACGAAGCAACACCGCAAGCAGCGGGTCTTCGACTCGCTGTGAAATGGTAGTCATTGTTCGGCCCTCCCATGGCCTAATCTAATTTTTATTATATCATATATAAAAAATAAATCAAGAAAATGGGAAACCCGGGGCGAAAATTCTTGCTGGGGTAGATTTTTTGGGCGGGTTTCAAAAATGTTACAATATAAAGGTTTTTATGGACATGGAGAAACAGAAGGAAAAGAGCGAGCGGGCGAGGAGAGAAGAGGCGGTTTTGGAATTCTGGAATAAAAACAATATTTTCCAAAAATCCGAAGGGAAGAAAGCCTCTCTGGGGGAGTTTATTTTCTATGATGGCCCCCCATTCGCCACGGGATTGCCGCATTATGGGCACATACTTGCAGGCACCATTAAGGACGCTATTCCGCGCTACAAAACGATGCGAGGCTTCCGGGTGCGCCGACGCTGGGGTTGGGATTGCCACGGCCTTCCTTTGGAAAACCAGATCGAAGAGGAGCTCAATATCAAAACAAAAAAAGATATTGAAATACTTGGCGTTGGTCGTTTCAACAAAGCGGCACGCGAGAGGGTGCTTAGGTATGTCGCTGACTGGAAACGTATCGTGCCGCGGATGGGACGATTCGTGGATATGGAGCGCGATTATAAGACGATGGACACTTCCTATACCGAATCGGTGTGGTGGGCATTTAAAACGCTCTTCGACAGAAAACTCATTTACGAAGGATTTAAAGCGATGCAGTTGTGCCCGCGTTGCGGGACGACACTCTCGAATTTTGAAGTAAGCCAGGGGTATAAAGATGTTACTGATCTTGCCATCACCGTTAAATTCGAATTGCTTGACCCTATTGGAACTGGTGGAGCTGGCGATGCTCAAGTGTCCGCTTCTGATGGGGCAGGCCCCCGAACCTATCTTTTGGCGTGGACCACAACGCCGTGGACTCTGCCGGGGAACATGGCGCTTGCCGTAGCGGCCGGCGCAAGCTACGTGCTCGTGCAAATTGGCGATGAGCGGTTTATTCTGGCACGCGATCGCCTCAGAACCCTCGAGGGAGTGTACACGATTGTGACGGAGTTTTTGGGTTCTGAACTTGCGGGAAAGCGTTACCGGCCGGTATTTGATTACTTTGTCAACGAGTCGTTTGTGAATAAAGAGAATGCTTGGAAAATTTACACCGCCGATTTTGTCACCATGGCGGAAGGAACCGGCATCGTACACATTGCTCCGGCGTTCGGGGAAGACGACCTCGCGCTCGCGCAAGCGAATGCCATTCCCATTATTCATCATGTGGGAATGGATGGGGCAATGAAACCCTTTGTGCACGAACTTGCCGGTATGCAGGCAAAACCTAAAGACGACCCGACACGCATCGACGTTGAGGTACTGAAACTCTTGGCGCAAAAAAATTTCCTCTTCAAGAAGGAAAAGATTATCCACAGCTACCCGCACTGCTGGCGCTGTGAGACGCCGCTCCTTAATTACGCGGCTTCTTCGTGGTTTGTGAAAGTCACCGATTTTCGCGACAAGCTGGTTGCGGAGAACGAAAAAATTCTTTGGGTGCCGGAGGGGGTTAAAGAAGGGCGTTTCGGCAACTGGCTTCGAAACGCGCGCGACTGGGCGATTTCCCGTTCGCGTTTCTGGGGCGCTCCCATTCCGGTGTGGCGCGGCAAAAATGGTTCAGTTGTTGCCATCGGTTCTATCGCTGAACTCAAAGAGCGTGTCAGAAAATCCGGCAACCGCTATCTGGTCATGCGACATGGGGAGGCGGAGAGTAATACCAAGGACATTCTAAGCGCTCTCGCTGACACTCCGCATTCTTTGACTGAAAAGGGAAGAGAACAAGTGAGAGCCGCCGCAGAGAAACTGAAAAAAGAGAAGGTTGACCTTGTTTTTGTTTCTCCGTTTGTCCGGACGCGGCAGACTGCCGAAATAGTAATGCAGGTGCTCCAGCTTCATGACAATGCAATAAAGCTCGATGCTCGATTGCAAGAATGGAATACCGGCGAGTGGAACGGGCGCCCCATTGAGCGGTTTAAAGAGGAGTTTCCCAAAACCATTATCCGTTTTGAAAAAACACCGAAAGGAGGTGAGAATTACGCTGAAGTAAAAAAAAGAGTCGGAGCGTTCATCTATGACATTGAATCTCAATATGAAGGCAAAAGCATCCTGATTGTTACCCACGAAGCACCTGCCCTCTTGCTTTTCGCTGCGGCGCAAGGGTTAGACCCAGAGCAAAGTATTGCAATGCAAGGAGGCCGGAGTTCTATCCAGCAAGCTGAAGTACGGAATCTTGATTTTACGGCGTTTCCGCACAATGAAGAATACGAGCTTGACTTGCATCGCCCGTATATCGACGAGCTCCCTCTTTTCGATGAGGAAGGACAGCCTTTGAAGAGGGTTTCGGACGTTTTTGACTGCTGGTTCGAGTCGGGTTCTATGCCCTTTGCCTCGAATCACTACCCCTTTGAACACACTGATGTATTTGAACCGAAGCGCGGGATACTGCGTCCGGCGCGCGGTTTTCCCGCCGATTTTATTTCAGAGAGCATGGATCAGACGCGCGGCTGGTTTTATTCTCTGCTGGTTCTTTCAGTCGCTCTCTTTGGCCGTGCTCCTTATCGAAGCGTTATTACGAACGGTCTCATCCTTGGCGAGGATGGGCGCAAGATGAGCAAGCGGCTCAAGAATTATCCCGACCCGCTTGAACTTGTTGCTTCCTACGGCGCTGACGCACTGCGCTACTACCTGCTTTCCTCTCCGGTCATCCGAGGCGAAGAGCTAGTCTTCTCGGAAAAACATGTTGACGAGATAAGCAAGAAACTCATCGGGAGACTTGATAATGTGCGGGCATTTTACGCTCTCTACGCACCGGCTTCTGAGGCATCTCTTCGGGACGACAGCCCCCATATTCTCGACCGCTGGATTCTCGCACGTCTGCGGGAGCTTTCGGCCGATATAACTGAGGCCATGGAATCATACGAGCTTGACAAGGCAACGCGCCCAATCGCTCTTTTCATTGACGATCTCTCAACGTGGTATGTGCGCCGTTCTCGGGAACGTTTCAAGAGTAACGATTCTTCTGAAAAACATTTGGCGCTTGGTACCACTCGGTTTGTACTGCGCGAGCTTTCCAAACTTCTTGCTCCCTTCATGCCCTTTTTTGCTGAGGAACTTTTTATTGCAGTGAAAGAAACCCGTGACCCCGAAAGCGTTCATTTGGCTTCCTGGCCGACGTTTCAAAAAGGTTCGGGAGACGCAAAAGCCGTTGAACACATGGCCGCGGCGCGCACGGTTGTTTCGAAGGCGCTCGAAGCTCGCGCGAGAGCTTCCCTTAAAATACGACAACCGCTTTCTCGGCTTTTTCTCAAAAAAGTGCTTCCTGACCCGGCCCTTCTCCCACTCATTCTCGATGAAGTTAACGTCAAAGAAGTCGGGGTGGACGAGACCATTGCAGAAGATGTAATGCTTGTCACTGACATCACCTCCGGATTACGCGAAGAGGGGGTGGCGCGCGGCTTTATCCGTTTTGTACAAGAGCTTCGTAAAAAACACAATCTTCATCCATCCGACCCGATAAACCTTGTGGTCCAGGCGGACCAGGAAGGAAAAGAATTGCTTGAGCGCTTTTCGGAGACAATCCGACAAACCGTACACGCCTCGGCCATCTCTTTCGGAGAAGCCGCAGAGGCTGTCGTCGAAGTTGATGGGCACTCGTTTTCGATTTCTATTGTCCGCTCCCCATGAGCCATTTTCATTACGATACGGAAAGTCTCGTCCTTGGCGGCGTTCCGGTCGGTGAAAATAACCGATTTCTCACGCTCTTAACCAAAGAATTCGGTCTTGTGCGCGCTTTCGCACGCTCTGTTCGCGTAGAACGTTCGAAATTACGCTACTGCCTCCAAGACGGCTCACATGCCCGTATTTCACTCGTCCGCGGCCGCGACCTATGGAGAATCACTGGCGCTGTTTTTCTCGGTGAATTGGGAAATACCGTGCAAACGCGTGAAGCAAGACAACTTGTTGCGCGCGTCTTTCTTCTCGTCCGTCGGCTTGCCCAAGGAGAAGAGAGAAACGAACGGCTGTTTGAGGTTGTCATGGCTCTGCTTGTCTATCTTGCCCGTGAATCAGAAATTCAGAAGGAACTTTCCGCCGCCGAACAGCTTACCGTACTCCGGATTCTTGCCGCACTCGGCTATCATTCCACCCCCGAAACGTTTGGGTCAGTGCTTCACGATGCCTCTCTAGAACCTTCGGCGCTTGCTCATATACGCATGAAGGAATCTCAGGCGGTTTCTGAAATCAATATGCTTCTTAGCGCCACACAGCTCTAGTTCTATACCCCGTGAGATATCACTACGCATGTATAGTATAGGCACCTGGTTGAGATAAAAAATATCCAAAACTTCCTATGAGATATGGAGAATAATTATCTCACGGGGTATACTTTTTTCATGCCTGGAGAAGAGCGAAGCAGAATTGAGGATATGAAAAAGCGCCTCTATGTGCGCGGTGCTGAATCGTTGCGTCTTCGTCGGCGAGTGCTACATAGTCAGCAGGAGAATGTCCCCCCGACGTGGACCGAGGAGTCCCACCTTGAAAAATTTTCCGGTCCGCCGCGGGAGAGCAGTACGCTCGTTAATAGAATTTTTCTTTTCTCAGTGCTTTTTTTTGTTGTTTCAGCAGGTATTTCCGCATTTTTCTTTTTCGGGGGAGCGACCAGTGTCTCCTCGCAAAACATCGATATTGAGGTTCAAGGACCCTCGACGATTGGCGGCGGGGAAGCGCTTCAACTTGAAGTTGCGGTGACAAACAAAAATGCCGTTTCCCTTGAACTTGCCGATATCTTGGTTGAATATCCAGCCGGTACCCGCTCAGCCGAAGACCTTAAAACCCCTTTGCCGCGCACGCGAGAGTCGCTTGGCACAATACTAAGCCGCGAAAGCGTGCATAAAACATTTCAAGCGGTTCTCTTCGGAGAAGAAAATAAGCCTGCAGAAATTTCGATAACCGTTGAATATCGTTTGCAAGGTTCAAACGCCATCTTCTACAAAGAGACAAAGCACTCTATCCTGCTCTCTTCAGCACCGCTCCGGCTTTCAGTGAAGGCTCTCAAGGAAACCACCTCAGGCCAGCCGGCTGATTTTACCGTTACGGTGGAATCAAATACTACGTCCGTGCTCAAAAACATTCTTCTCGTCGCCGAGTATCCCGCCGGCTTTACCTACAAAGGGGCAGACCCGAAACCTTCGTTCGGTAATTCTGCGTGGTCGCTTGGGGATATCCCGGTGAAGGGCAAACGAAGTATCACTATTCATGGAGTCCTGAGCGGTCAAGCGGACGAAGAGCGGGTACTGCGGTTTTCCGCGGGTGTGCCAAGTGACACCGATGAGAAAACACTGATTACCGCATTTGTCACAAGTGCCAACACGATTACCATTAAACGTCCTTTTCTTTCGACCAGTATCGCGCTTAATGGCGAGGTAGGGTCAGATTTTACCGCCGCACGAGGACGCACGGTTCGCGCCGATCTTACCTGGACCAATAACACTTCTGCTGCGGTGACCGACGCAGAAATCAAAGTCACTTTTAAAGGAGCGGCGCTTGATAAGGAATCAGTGTCCCCGGACCGCGGTTTTTATCGTTCCATCGACACCACGATTCTTTGGGATAAAAATTCCGAGCCGGAACTCTCTTTCATTGAGCCCGGCCAAAGCGGCATAGTAAGCTTTACCTTCGCGCCGCTCCGGCTTGACGCGGGAGTACTTCGCAACCCAACCATTCTTATTACGGTTGATGTTTCCGGCACGCGGTCTTCTGAAGCAAACGTGCCCGAAAAAGTCACGTCCTCGGAAAGTCGCGAGATAAAAGTTGCCTCGGATCTTCTGCTCGCTTCCCAGGCAGTCTATTTTTCCGGTCCTTTCACGAATACTGGTCCTCTGCCTCCAAAGACGGAAGTTGAAACGACGTATACGATTATCTGGACACTCACGAATTCGTCGAATACCGCATCGAATGTCACGGTGACTGCCTCACTCCCGTCCTATGTTCGCTGGGTCGGCAATATAAGTCCGGCGGCTTTCCCGACAGGAGAGAACCTAGACTTCAATAAGATAGGAGGAACAGTCACTTGGTCGCTTGGCAGTGTCCCCGCGGGAGTCGGCGATACCGCTTCTCCAAAACAAATTGCATTCCAGATTGGGTTTACGCCGAGCCTAAGTCAAGTCGGGACGAGTCCCGCACTCATCGGCGACCAACGGCTTCAAGGCCTCGATCAATTTACCGATACCTTGGTCGGCGATACTCGGCCGGCGCTCACGACGCTTCTCAGAACCGACCCGACGTTCCGCAGTGAGCAAGGAATTGTGGTGAAATAACTCCTATGGCTTTATACGAAGAAAATCTGATGGATCCCGTTAGAAGTCCGCGACAAATGCACAGTGGTATGAGAAATGATTGAACCCAGGTTAAGATTGTCAGGTAAAAATTATTGTATTTATGGAGACTTCTAACGGGATGGAAAAAATTGTGTCGCTCTCAAACCCCAGTACCACAACACTCCGTGTTGGCTACGGGGCAGGGCGCCGCTCACTCTCATGGTTATGAATGGAACAATGGAGAAAATCATATCACTTTGCAAACGGAGAGGATTTGTGTTTCCCGGCTCCGAAATCTATGGAGGGCTTGCCGGCACCTGGGACTACGGGCCTTTCGGTGTCTTGCTTCAAGAAAATGTTAAACAACTGTGGTGTCATCTTTTCGTGAACTCTCGCGACGACATGTACCCACTTGATGCGGCGATTCTCATGAATCCAAAAGCATGGGAAGCTTCGGGACATGTCGCCGGGTTTGCCGACCCTATGGCAGACGGGAAAAGTTTTAATACCATGTTTAAAACCTCGATCGGCGCCGGCGCAGAAGCATCCGCAACCTATCTACGGCCTGAAACGGCTGGGGGCATTTTTTTGAATTTTAAAAATATTCTCGATTCGATGCATCCCACGTTGCCCTTTGGTATCGGGCAAATCGGCAAAGCCTTTCGCAACGAAATAGCGCCGCGTGACTTTATATTTCGCCAGCGCGAGTTTAAGCAGATGGAGGTTGAGTATTTTGTGCGCCCCGCCGAATGGGAGAAAGCGTTTGAAGAGTGGCGTTCCCTCATGCACGCATATGCCGAAGTGATTGGATTACCCAAGGGGAGTGTGCACGAGCTTGAGGTGCCGGAGAGCGAGCGCGCACATTATTCTAAGCGTACTATCGATTTTGAGTTTGAGTATCCATTTGGCCGCAAAGAGCTGTGGGGTTTGGCCTATCGCGGCGATTTCGACCTTACCGCGCATCAGTCAAGCTCCGGCGTTGACCTCTCCTGTGCGGATGAAAAGTCGGGTACTCGTTTTATCCCGCACGTTATCGAGCCTTCTTTTGGTGTTGACCGCACGATACTCGCGATACTCTCCTCGGCGTATGATGAAGACGAACTTGGCGGTGAGAAACGCGTAGTATTGCGGCTAAAATCTTCCGTAGCGCCAATCAAAGCCGCGGTATTCCCGTTGCTTAAAAATAAATCCGAACTTGTGAAAAAAGCCCGCGAGGTTTTTACGCAGCTTAAAAAAGAGATTCCGCAGATTATGTTTGACGACAACGGCAACATCGGCAAACGCTACCGGCGGCAGGATGAAATCGGCACGCCGTCCTGTATTACCGTTGATTTTGACACGCTTAAGGATGAAACAGTTACACTCCGCGACCGTGATAGCGGGCAGCAACACCGTGTACCAATAAGGGAGCTTCCAAAAACCATTCCGATTTGAGTCCTCTTCACTCAACTCACAGGAAGCCACGGCCGTGAGGCCGTGGATGAATGTGAGTTGAGACGAAGGGGGTCGGGGAAACGGTAGTTTCCTCGTGGAGGAGAACAGCCCCGCCCTTTCTTCAAGAAAGGGCGGGGCGTCAGGAACCGAGGGTTCCTGAAGTGAAGAGGCCACGACCGTAAGGTCGTGGAGCTTCACTCATGGTACGATAGCGGCATCATGGACAGAAATCGCGGCATTGTCGTGCAGATAAGCTCCGGGACCATTATGAAGAGCTTCTTACTCGCGCTTCTTTTTGCGCTCTTGTTTTTTCTGCGCGACATCGTGCTCATCGTGCTTACGGCAGTTACCATTTCTTCGGCGATTGAACCCGGGGTTGTGGCGCTTATACGGCGTCGTGTTCCGCGAATAGCCGCCGTTCTTGTGGTATATCTCTCTATCGCTCTCTTTCTGCTCGCGGTCTTTTATTTTTTGATGCCTCCTCTCTTTGCCGATCTTGCAGGTTTTTTCTCAACACTGCCGCAGTATCTTGATACCGTACAAGAGTCGAACCCGCTCGCAAATAATCCCCTCTATCCCTTTGTGAGCGATACGGTTAGCAATACCATCTCTCTCCGTGAGCTTATCGGCGGTATCGAGACATCGCTTACCAGCGCGGCCGAAGGCCTCTTTAAAACCGTAAACACGGTGTTCGGAGGACTCCTGAGTTTCGTTTTTATTATTGTCTTTTCGTTTTATTTTGCAATGCAGGAGACCGGTATTGACGACTTTTTGCGCATCGTAACACCCGCGCGTCACCACGAGTATGTACTTGGTTTGTGGCGCCGCTCGCAGAAAAAAATCGGCCTTTGGATGCAGGGACAACTGCTTCTTGCGCTTGTGGTTGGTGTCTTAGTGTATTTGGGACTTGCGATTTTAGGCGTTAAGTACGCTCTCACTCTGGCGCTCTTTGCCGCCATCATGGAGCTTATTCCTGTTTTCGGACCGATTCTTTCCGCGATACCGGCGGTTATCGTTGCTCTTGGCACGGGAGAGACTTCGCTCTGGCTTTTAGTCATCGGTCTCTATGTCATCATCCAGCAGTTTGAGAATCACCTTATCTATCCCCTTGTCGTGACGAAGGTGGTCGGGGTTCCGCCGCTCCTCGTTATTCTGGCTCTTATTGTCGGGGCCAAGCTCGCCGGGTTTCTGGGGATTATTCTCTCGGTTCCTGCGGCGGCGGTCGTGCAAGAGCTTGTGCAGGATCTTGAGCGCCGCCGACAAACACTCGGGGATGTCGCGGCGAAGTCTTGAGGCATGCCGAAACCATATTACCTCACGACGACGCTTCCCTACGTCAACGCCGATCCTCACATCGGCTTTGCGCTTGAGCTCGTGCAGGCGGATATTATCGCCCGTTACCAAGAACTTCTTGGTGAAGAAGTCTTTTTTAATACTGGCACGGATGAACATGGACTTAAGATCTACCGGAATGCCATAGCAGCCGGGAAAGACCCACAGGAGTATGTTGACGAGTATGCAGCGAAATTTAGACGCTTGCCTGAGGCCTTGGGGGTTACCACTAACCGTCGTTACCCGATTCATTTTATCCGGACGACTGATCCAAAGCATACGCAGGCGGCGCAGAAATTTTGGCGGCGGTGTTACGACAGCGGCGACATCGAGCTTAAGGATTATGAGCTGAAATATTGTGTTGGATGTGAGCTTGAAAAAAGCGACTCGGAATTGGTGAATGGCTGTTGTCCCCTGCATCCCAATCTCAAGATAGAGCTCATAAAAGAGAAAAACTATTTTTTCAAGTTTTCCAACTATCAGGGGAGGCTGTTGGATTTTTACAAAAACAACCCAGCGTTTGTCGTCCCAGATTTCCGGTTTAATGAAATAAAAGTGTTTATTGAGCGCGGATTGGGGGATTTCAGCATCTCGCGCCTTAAGGAAAAAATGCCGTGGGGGGTGCCGGTGCCCGGGGACGATACCCAGGTCATGTTTGTGTGGTTCGACGCGCTCGTGAATTACATTTCTACGCTCGGATGGCCGGAGGACGAAAAGAATTTTGAGAAATTCTGGGGCACTATGGAGAAACCGAACGGCATCCAGATGGCGGGGAAGGACCAGATACGTCAGCAGGCGGCGATGTGGCAAGCGATGCTCATGTCGGCAGGACTTCCAAACTCAAAGCAAATCGTCATTCACGGATTCATCACAAGCGGGGGACAGAAAATGAGCAAGTCGCTCGGTAACGTCATTGACCCCTTTGCTCTTGTCGAGGAATACGGCACCGACGTCGTGCGTTACTTTCTCGCGCGGCATATTAATTCCTTTGAAGATAGTGACTTTACTCTGGAGCGGTTTAAGGAAGCGTATAATGCGAATCTCGCAAATGGATTGGGAAATCTTGTCGCGCGTGTAATGGTGCTTGCAGAGACCTACCAAGTCCAAACTGTCATTTTCAAACAGCAGCGCTCACAGCCATATCAGGGAGCATTTGAACGCTATGAGATCAATCGAGTAATAGACACGATCTGGGAAGATATTCAGCGGACTGACCAGCGTATTGCGCGCGAGAAACCATTTGAGATTGTGAAATCCGATCTGTCAGAAGGAAAACTACTCATTCAAGTATATGTTCAAGAACTTGCCGCAATTGCCGATGCTTTAACTCCATTCATGCCGACTACAAGCGAAAAGATACTAAAGGCTATTCGAGAAAATAGAAAACCGGAAAATCTGTTTCCTCGCAAAGACTAACGATGAAGTATTTCGACGCACACACCCATGTGCATTTTGCCGCGTTTGATGAGGACCGGGAGGAGGTGTTCGCGCGGGCGCGGGAAGCCGAAGTGGGTATGCTTCTCGTCGGCACGCAGAAAGATACCTCGGCCTCGGCAGCGGCTACCGCCGAGGCGCACGAGGGGGTATGGGCTGCCGTCGGACTTCATCCCATTCACACCGACAAGTCGTTCCATGATGCGAAAGAGATGGGAGAGGGAGGAAAAGCATTTACCTCGCGAGGCGAATCGTTTGATATATCAAATTATGAGAAGCTCGCCGGGCATCCCAAGGTGGTGGCGATAGGGGAGTGTGGGCTCGATTATTATCGTCTGGATGCCGATACCAAAAAACAACAGAAAGAGACATTCATTGCACAAATAGAGCTTGCGAATCGCTTACAAAAGCCCTTGATGCTCCACATTCGTGAAGCCTATAAGGATGCGCTTGAAATTCTGCGTACCCATGCAAAGGTGCGGGGGAACGTGCATTTTTTCGCCGGTACGTGGGAAGAGGCAAAAACATTCCTTGACCTTGGCTTCACGCTCTCATTCACCGGCGTTATTACTTTTACGCACGATTATGACGAAGTTGTCCGGAATGCCCCACTTGAGATGCTCCTTTCGGAGACCGATGCTCCTTATGTTGCCCCCACTCCATTTCGGGGGAAACGCAACGAACCGCTATATGTGCGGGAAGTTGTTGCCCAGATTGCGCGTATCCGGGGAGAGGATGAGGGGAAAGTGAAGGAGGCACTTCTTACTAACGCGAAGCGGGTATTTGCACTTCCTTAGCGAGACGTGTTAGTCTTTTCATCACTGTGGCAAAGGAAAAAGCAGTCAAAGAAGAAGGTGGCGAGCCGAGGGTCTACGAGCTCGGTTTTTTACTGCTCCCGACTATTCTTGAGGGAGATATTGCCATGAATGTCGCGCGTCTCAAGGAGGGATTTGAGAAAGAGGGCGGGGTATTTATTTCCGAGGAATTTCCAAAAAAAGTTGGGCTTGCCTACTCAATAGTAAAAGAAGCGGAGGGCAAACGAGTACCCTTCACGAGTGCTTATTTCGGATCCGTGAAGTACGAACTTTCTCCTGAGACGGTTTCTTCTCTCTATAGTGCTCTTGAGAAAGAATCGGCGCTCTTGCGCTTTCTATTGATTGAAACAGTTCGTGAGAGCGCTATACCAATGCGCCGTCCGGTGTTTGCACGGCCGGACAGTATTCGGACGCTTGAGAAGCACCCGGCTAAAGCGGAAAAGACTGTTATGAGTGAGGAGGAAATCGATAGAACCATCGAAGAATTGATGGTAGAGTAAATCAAGGAGCATGGCGACTATAATTTACCTACCCAGCCGTAATTTTGAATATCGAAATTACAATCACCAAAATTACGGCTGGATGTAAGAGCTTCTAAGCTCGCTATGCTCACTAAGAATCTCTAACACATGTATCTCAACAAAGCGTTTGTTATAGGCAATCTGACGCGCGACCCCGAACTTCGCTCTCTGCCGTCTGGCGTACAAGTTGCTTCCTTCGGCGTTGCGACGAATCGCGTGTGGAAGAACAAGGAGGGTGCGAAGCAGGAGAGCACGGAATTCCACAATATTGTGGTGTTCGGACGCCAGGCCGAAATTGTTTCTCAGTATTTAAAAAAAGGCAGCTCGGTCTTGATTGAAGGGAGGCTTCAGACGCGCAGTTGGGATTCCGAGGGAGTCAAAAAATATCGTACTGAAATTGTCGCTGACCGCGTACAGTTCGGTCCTCGCGGGGGTGGCGGAGGTAACGCTCCATCGGCCAGTGAGAGCAAGAAAGAGGAGGGGGGAGCGATTGACACCATTGAGTATCCGGAAGAGAATATCAATCCGGACGACATTCCATTCTAAAAAATTCGAAGCACGAATATCGAAATTCAAAAACTATGGCACAAAAATCACAGAGCGATTATTTTGCGGCAAAAAACATACAGTACATCGACTACAAGGACGTCGAGACGCTGAAGCGATTTCTGAACCCCCACGGCCGCATTATGGCGCGGCGCCGCACCGGTATTTCGGCAAAACATCAGCGAGAGCTTTCAACCGCCATCAAGCGCGCCCGGTTCATGGGGCTTCTGCCGTATATCGAACAATAAAATACGCTCGCTAATGGTTTTTTAGGAACACGCATAAATCCGCCAGCGGCGGATTTTGCTCTCGCTCGGCGCAGGTTTCGGCGCTGCCGTACTCGACGAGGAGGGCGCCGAACACCCTGCTTCCTGCGCCTGTGCAGGTTCTAAAAAACCATCAGCTCGCTCTAACGAAAGTTGACTTAACTATACTAAGCTCCCATCAAAAAATATGGGGTTGACCTTTATACCAGTGAGCGGACCAAAACATCTTTCATGACAAGAGGCTCATTTCCTTCAGCAAATTTAGTGTATCCGTGGTTTTTATATATAAAGAAAAAGAGTACTTCTTCTTTTGCCTCAAAGCCACATTCAGGATGTTCTGTCTGCATATCTGCAAGCATACTGTCTGAAATCTTTTTATTAGCTAAATCACGAAATACCCCCGCAGAACGAGTATAATTCATAGCCACGTCCATTCCTGCTCCGTTCGCAAAAGGCACTTTAGGACGCCAAACAATATAATCTGGTAGATATGTGCTCGCAGCTTCCCGCAATATTAGTTTGGTACGCGTTTGTCCGTCATGATTACCTATTTTCCATTCCCCGGGAACGCGGAAAGCAAGGTCGATTATTTTGTTATCGAATAACGGGGAACGAGTTTCAAGTGTGAATTTCATTGCCATTTTATCCACTCGCATATGGCTACCCTTAGACATAGACTGCAACATGCGGCGGCAACCTTCATTTATTTTTTCTTGCGGCAGTTCTAAAAACTCGTTAAAGCCGGCAAATAACTCGTCAGAGCCTTCTCCTGTGAGAACCACTTTATATCCTAAATCGTGAGCAAATTTCGAAATAAGCTTATTGGCAAACGCATGTTCAACCGCATTGGGATTCCATGCCTCTAGCGAATATATTAAATCAGAAAGTTCTCGCTCGTAATCAATCGTAGGCTCACAAATCTTAAACTGCCAGCCTTTTTCTCTGCAAAGCTTCGTCGCAAATTCAAAATCAGAAGAAACTAGGCTTCCCAAAATTAAAGCAGTTACATTTTTATGGTACCTGGTTGCTATTTCCATTATCAAACTACTGTCCACACCTCCACTCAAAAATACTCCGATTGGTAAATCTGTCTGTAGACGTTTTGCAACTGCTTCCTCAATCAATTCTCGCAATTGTAATATAGCGGCAGAGTGATCCGTGAGATAAGAACTGGAAGTCGGTATACTCCAAAAAGACTTAAATACTCCGTCGGTGTACACGTGGCCAGGTGGAAACTCGTGGATTTCTTGAATATCTTCAAACTGGGCTAAAGCTTTTATTTCAGAAGCGAAGTACAGACTGTTTTGAGTATTGAAGGCGTAGTACAGAGGTTTTATTCCTAGTCGATCACGTGCTGCAAATACTTGCTTGGTGTGAGTGTCGTATATTACAAAAGCAAACATTTCTGAATCTAACTTCTGTACTATGTCTGATCCATATTGTTCCCATAAATGCACGAGCGTCTCGGTATCACTAGCTGTTCGAAAAGTATGACCCACTTGTTGTAGGTCCAACGTTTGCTCTCGGTAATTAAATATCTCTCCATTAAAGACTACGTGTACACTATTATTTTCGTTAGTTTGTGGTTGCGTCCCTCCTGGTTCATCTACTATTGCAAGGCGGTTTGTACCGAGTGCTCCTCCCTCAAACTGAGCCATCTCATACGGGTAATTGCCCCGGTGAAGCATAAGAGATAACATGCTTCGCACTCGGTCATACGAATATTCTTGATTACCAACAACTGCTGCTATTGCACACATACTCTAGTATCCTTGTTCACTCTTTATCCCAGTCAGCATGACTCCATATTTTAGGAGTACCATCCTCATTAAATACATAAACGGTGCCAGTGGGGCTTAAGTAGTTATCTATAGCAAAGTAAATGGTATCGATTCCATTTTTCACGTCGTCATATACAGAAACCTGATGGGGTCGTAATAGTCCGCTCAAAGCTAAAATTGCTTTAGGATTTTTCAAAACCTCCTCATCCAATGCGTAGTTTGGCAAAATAATAGGTTTTGTACTGGGTACAATTTCATGTCTTGGTCCTGGTTGTAAACGGTACTCTCGCAGAATATTTACGTCAGCAATGGCAGCAGGGTTTAATTGAGCATTACTCATCAAAGGTTCACCACGGTAATAGGGTGTAAACTCCTGTTCGACAACTTTGGCTCCGGTTCCAAACTGGCCGAAATATGCAGTTTCAAAATTTAGTGGATGAGTATGAATAGGGGTAACGGTAGACTTACGCTTGCCCTGATCCAGGTAAGAATAGCAAACAAGAAACTTCTCTAAAAAAAAGATTTGTACTTCGGCTCCAAACCGCACTGGGACCGTGGTTCTGAATACGGTGATTTTTGAATATGGATGTTCGGGATCTGGACCGCAACACTTATGAATCACATCGAGCGGAGCCTGAATTCGCGGCTTGGCAAATAGAACATCGAGTTGCTGAATAGCCATACCCAAACTGTTAATTTTCTCGTACGGAATTGCACCATCTACGAGTTGTTCCTGAAAAAGACGAGTAGTCTCGGTGATAAGATGCCAGTAATCCGGAGATCGATCATTAAGCGGTCCCAATACTTCCGAAAAAAATGTGCCGTCCACTACGCTCAGCGGGTATTTGTCCACATCATGGAACTCGTTGTGTAGTATGGAGAGGGTGTCTACATTATCAGATTCAACAAACTGACAGACATTTCCTACCCTACCAACACACGAGGCAAGGACATGACGCTCATCATCACGATGCTTTGCCGTCTCATAAGCCTTTGCGGCATCAGAGCGTACGTTGTTTGAAAGCACCTTATTTACCAGTGTAGAAATAAATTTAGTATTCATACCAGCGCTCTCGAAAGAGAGATTCCAATAATAACGTGCGGGTGTACAGTATGTCAAGGACTTTCCTTGACAGAATATTCTATGCTATAGTATAACTATATATGAATCTAAAACATACTCTTCAAGATTTAGGCTTTAGTCCACAAGATGCCTCTATTTATTTAGCTTTGCTCAAAGTTGGAGAATCTTCAGTGGGAGCAATTATTAATGATACGGGGCTACACCGAGATATAGTATATGGAGCACTTATCAGACTAGAACAGCAGGGATTAGCACAGTCCATAGAAAAAAAGAAAATTCGTCACTATTTGGCCCTAAGTCCTAAAATACTCGCACGTAAGACAAAAGAAAAAGCGAACTTAGCAATTAGCATTTTACCGAAACTTACACAACTTTTTAATCAACCGCCAGTATCTGTGCGCATTTACGAAGGTCCAGAAGGTCTTGAGGAAATCGAAAAAGACTGGGCGGCATCCTTAAAAAACGGAGAGAAACTTCATTGTATAGGAGGTGCAGGTAAGGCTTGGTATGATGTGGCAAAACAATTTAACTTCCAAAAGTATCATCGGCAATTATTTAAACGTGGTATTACTTTACAGACTGTTACCTTTGCTAACGAAGTAGAGGGCATAGTTGAAAGTGAGTTGCCCGGCTTCAATCCAATCCGAGTGCTACCTCAGACTTTCCATGTGCCATCTTCAACAATCATATACGCCGACAAAATCCAAATTCAGGTGTTCGGCGAACGTTTTATATCCATTGTTATCCAATCAAAACAGGTATCTGACGCTTACCGTAAATACTTTCTTACTCTCTGGAATATGAGTAAGCCGATAAAACAACGCAGAAAGAAAAGATGACATACTGAGGCACGGGGGTGACCGGGGATCTCCTGTTCGAAGTTGCCCTTGACTTTTTATATACTTTATAGTATAATGGAAATAGAATTCCTCAAACCATGGGAGATATGGTGCGATGGCTGACAAACAAGAGAGCGACAATGTTGTGTTGCACCCGAAGTTTCGGCAGGGCCTGGAGCGGTTCAATTTGCTCGCTTCAGGGGTGCTGGTTTCGTTCGGCGAAGTGTCTCTGTTATTGGTGCTTGTCGCCCTGGTCTGCTTTCTGTGGTATTCGTTTGGCACAGATACAGGGTTGTACCACTCGCGTATGAAGTGGGTGTTCTCCAGCGTGACACTCATAGTATTTGGTGGTATGTGCCAGGCATTGGCCGGAAAGCGCGTCACGCTTCCCGCGCAGGTGCTTATCAGCCTCATCCTGTACGGAGGCCTGGTACTGTTGGGGGTTGCGTATTTTGTACTGTAGTTTCGTGTGATGTTGCGGGGGCAATTTGCCCCCGTTTCGTTTTTCCTGCCTATGCTTTTTCTATGCGCTCGACATACTCTCCGGTTTCGGTGTTGATGCGGATGATATCGCCTTCGTTGATGAACATAGGGACGTTCACGGTAGTACCCGTTTCAAGAGTAACTTGTTTAGTGCCGCCTTGGACCGTGTTTCCTTTGACTGCGGGGTTTGCCTCGGTAACTTTAAGCTCGACTTTAATCGGCAATTTCACGCCGATGATTTTTTCTTGAAATATCGCGAGTTCCACGAGGGCATTTGCTTTCATAAACTTGCCACCATCCCCGATAAGCTCTTCGGAAAGAGAAAAGCGCTTGCTGGGGTTGTTCTCCTCGCAAAACCAATATTCTTCACGATTCTGGTAGAGGTACTTTACCTTGCGGGTTTCAATTTCTGCTTCCTGCGCCTGCTCAGTTGCATGGAAAGCGCGTTCCGTGACTTTACCGGTGATAAGGTTTTTCAGTTTGGTCTGATTAACCGGCTTGCGCATTTGCTTCCGGAATACATGCGAAGAAAGCACCTCGTGAGGGGCTCCATCTAGTACGATATATTGGTGCGGTGTAATCTGATTATACTCAAGCACTTCGCGATTCTAGCAGAGAGGAGCGTAACATTGCAATGTAGACGGTGGTTGCAAAAAGAGGAAAGAAGACATAATATCCAGACACATGGGTTTACTTGATGATGCAGAAATAAAGCTCGAGGAGCAGGCGGATGAAGAGGTGCTACGCCGCTCCATAAAGAAGCCCGCATTTTTTGCGGTATTGCTTGACCGGTACGAAGACGCCTTCCTGCGCAAGGCGGAATCTATCGTGCATAACCGCGAGGAAGCTGAAGACATCGTGCAAGAGGCGTTCGCAAAGATCTACCAGTACGGCGGGCGCTTTGTGACCGTGGAGGGGGCCTCGTTCAAGTCCTGGGGCTATAAGATTCTTATGAATACGGCCTTTACCCACTATCAGAAGCGCAAGCGGCAGTGGCAGGAAACCGCGGAGCTTGATCCGGAGTTATATGAAATGCTACCGGATAGAGAAAGCCGGCAGTTTGAGAAGGAAGAGATGCGGGACTACCTCATCTCGGTTTTTTCCCGAATGCCGGAGCACTTCGCGCGGATTCTGCAGTTCCATTTTCTGGATGGGTTGCCGCAGAAGGAGATTGCGAAGCGCGAGGATATCTCAGTCGGCGCGGTGAAAACTCGTATTCACCGGGCAAAGAAAGAATTTAAAAAAGTTAATAAAACTATTTTGTATGACCAGTCACGAGCTTAAGATTCGTATCATGCGCCGCGTGTACGTCATTTATTACGTGCGCCGAGCGCTTTCGCCTCGGGCGCTTAAGATGTATGCGTTCGTCGCGGCGTGTTTGGGAACCGCTTCAGTAGTTTCAGTAAGCAATGTGTTTGCCAATATGCCGGGAGATTTTGCCGGTATTGGCACGTTCCTTGTTGCGGCATTTGCAAACACCCAGTTTGTCGTGCAGGCGCTCTCGCTTGCCGCTCTTGTAACGCTTGGCGTGCTGGTAACCGACATTGTGCGCAGTTTCGCGGCAATGCCTCGCGTGAGCAGAGTCTAGCAACAAAAAAGCCGCCCTCTCTGGGGCGGCTTTTTTGTTGCTACACAAAATTCTTTCTAATTTCTTTGAGAATCTGGTTGGCGATTTTAGGGTTCTCTTTAAGAAAGGTGCGGGTGGCATCATAGCCGCGCCCAAGCTTCTCCTGCCCATACTCATACGAGGAGCCTGATTTTTTAATAATGCCGAATTTTTCTCCAAGCGCGATAATCTCTCCTTCGCGCGAGATGCCCTCGTTGTAGAGGAGGTCGAATTCCGTTGCTTTAAAGGGCGCGGCGACCTTGTTTTTCACGACCTTAACGCGAACGCGCCCGCCCACCACCTCATCGCCTTTTTTGATCTGCGCGATTCGGCGGATATCAAGACGCACCGAGGTATAGAACTTAAGGGCCTTTCCCCCCGGCGTTGTTTCCGGGTTGCCGAACATCACCCCTATCTGCATACGAATCTGATTGATGAAGATAACAATGGTTTTTGATTTTGCAACGATTGCGGTAAGTTTTCGGAGCGCCTGACTCATGAGTCGCGCCTGTTTTCCCATATGCTGGGCACCCATGTCTCCCTCAATTTCGTCTTTTGGCGTGAGTGCCGCGACGGAGTCAATAACGATGACGTCTATTTTCCCCGAACGGACCAGCGACTCGACAATTTCAAGAGCTTGTTCTCCGGTGTCCGGTTGAGAAATAAGGAGGTCCTCAATTTTGACACCGAGTTTTTTTGAGTATTCAGGGTCAAGGGCGTGTTCGGCATCGATATAAGCGCAGATGCCTCCTTTCTTTTGCGCTTCAGCGACAACGTGAAGCGCGAGCGTTGTCTTGCCGGACGATTCAGGTCCAAAAATCTCAATAATTCTTCCCCGCGGCAGTCCGCCGATGCCGAGCGCCATATCCAAACCAATGGAGCCGGTCGGCACTGCGTCAATGGACACTCTTGGCCGTTCACCAAGTTTCATAATTGCTTCCTCGCCAAACTTGGTTTTAATTTGCCTCAGTGTGTCCTCAATGCCAGTCACTCGTTCCTCTTTAGTCTTCATAGTTTGTGTTTAGTGCTTTCATTTTTTTGCCAGGAGCGAGCCCCGTACTAGATTTTGGCTGTATGTCCGGTTGAAATGGCTCGTGGTCACTCCCGACATTATTTTTACCGTTGTCCCCTAGCTAGCTAGTTTAGCTTATCGTAGGCATAAGCCCAACACAGCCAAAATACAGTAACGGGGCGAGCGATTTCTATTGATAAACTAATTCCAGAACTTTCTGCGTCTCACGCCCAAAGCGGTCGTGAGCCGTGAGCGTCAGTATATTATACCCGTAGAAGAGCAACAATTGCTCGTGGAAATACCCCTGCTCATCGACGAAGATTTTACGGTCGTTGAGGGTAATGTCGCTGATATTCTTCGCTTTCCCCGCGATTTCAACAAGAGGAACAGAGACGCTTTGCCCGTTTCTGGGGGTGTCAATCGTGACTACGGGTCCTTGAATGAGAAAGCGAGCTTCAAATAAGGCGTATCCCGCCATGCCAAGCCCAGTGATGATAAGGAGGGCGAAACGAAGCAGGCGACGGTTTTCCCATTCCATAGTTACTCGAATTCTCCGTACCCCTTCTTTTCTTCACTGTGGGAAACCACCATACGGGCTTTTGCGCCGTCAGAGGGGCCGATAATACCTCGCTCTTCAAGCAAATCTACGAGACGGGCAGCTCGGGCATACCCGACACGGAGTCTCCGCTGTAGATATGAGGTTGATGCTTTGCCGGCTTCCATGACGATGGTACGCGCTTCGTCATAGAGGTCGTCATCTTCGAGTGAGTCGTTTTCAAACGAAGAGGAGAACACTGCGTTACCGCGTCCGCGGTCGGCTGAAAAGTCAATCGCGGTATTTTCTGGCCCACGGTTATGGTCAACAAGGAATTTTGTCACACGCTTCACTTCCTGCTCGGTAATAAAAGCGGCCTGGATGCGCACGGGCTTACTCATTTCAGCCGAGAGATAGAGCATATCGCCGGCGCCAAGGAGTTTTTCCGCCCCGCCTCCGTCGAGAATGGTGCGCGAGTCGATCTGAGAGGCAACCTGAAGCGCAATACGGGCGGGAATGTTTGCTTTGATGAGGCCGGTAATGACGTTCACTGAGGGCCGCTGGGTGGAAAGAATAAGATGAATACCCACCGCGCGGCTCATTTGAGCGAGACGCACCACTGCCGCTTCGAGTTCTTTCGGATAGGTTTGCATAATGTCAGCGAGCTCATCGATAACGACGATAATATAAGGCATAGCCTCGGGAAAGGAGCTGTCTTCTTTTTTCTTTTCAGCGAGCGCGGGGGCGATCACGTTTTTATGATACGATTCGATATCCCGCACATGCTCTGTCTCAAGAATGTCGTACCGCCGATCCATTTCACGGCCGAGCCACTTAAGCGCAAGAATGGCCTTTTTCGCGTCTGTAATAACCGGTGTGAGAAGGTGCGGTGTCGAATTGTACAGTGTCAACTCAACACGCTTGGGGTCGATCATGATAAAGCGCAGCTCCTCCGGTGCGTTCCGATAAAAGAGGGAGGTGATAATGGTGTGGATGGTTACCGATTTGCCGGACCCGGTGGCCCCGGCAATAAGGAGGTGCGGCATTTTTCCTAAATCGGCAAAATGAGATACTCCGGCAATATCGCGCCCGAGTGCCACGAGAAGGGGTTTCAGTGACCCTTGGAAATTTTCTGAGCCAAGAAGTGTTCCAAGGCCAACCGTTGATTTCGCAGAATTCGGCACTTCAATGCCGACCAATGATTTGCCTGGGATGGGCGCTTCGATACGTACGGGGTGTGCCGCAAGCGCAAGCTCAAGGTTGTTCTGGAGACCGATAATTTTTGACAGGCGAACGCCCTCGGCTGGTTTCAGCGTGTAGCGAGTTACTGAAGGTCCGATTGAAATCTCATCCATCTCAACTTGGATGCCAAAATTTTGAAGGGTCCGTTTTATAAGATTGGCGTTCGCCTTAATGTCTCCTACGCCGGGTTTTCCGCGGTCTTTTTCAAGAAGTGAGAGCGGCGGCGGCTCATAGGAGCCGCGCGGCATTGGCGGGATAAGAGACGCGGTGTTTTTCAGTAAAGGATTCGCGGTTGGAGTATTTTTTGGTTCAACAGGGATTATTTCTTCATCTTCCCTTGCATCGGCCTCCTCTTCGTACAGGAGCTCTTCTTCGTCTGTTGTTTCAAACACAGGTGTTCTTATTTTCCGCCAGAAGAATAATTCTTTGAACGGGATGGTGAGTGGGGTGTCAATCATGATGATGAAAGCAATTACCACTGCCGCCGCGAGAAGTATCAATGTCGCCGAAAGATCAAAGAACGCGATAAGAGGGAGGGTAAGATATTTCCCCAACCATCCACCGTTTCCTGTTCTCAGTATCTCCGTGATGCCAAGAGAGCCGGTGAAGAACAAGAATGCTCCAAACATGCGCGCGGGGGTAATAAACGAAGGCAGGGAACGAAGCAAGAAAAGGCCGCTTGCAGCGAGAAGAACTGGGACAAAGAGGTAGCCGAGACCGAAAGTTGACCACAACAGGCTATACAAGCGGTTGCCGACAATGCCGGCGCTTCCCAGGGCGGCGAGAGCAAGAAGCCCCGCAAGGACGAAAAGGAGAACAGCCCATATACTGCGGGCTGTTTCACGTTGTAGATTTCGAAAAATTGAAAATGCTGGCCGTCGTTTGTTTCCTCGTTTTGAAATTTCTCGTGCCATTTTATGAGCTTTACTATAACACAAAGCCCCCTGTTTTCTTTTCAAACGGCGTAATCTATGTACAAGAAAACTAAAATGTTGCCTAAACATTTTTTCTTTTGCAGAAGTTTTTGTCCGATATATAATGGACCAACGAGATGTCCTATTAATTCCATAAGGGACATTTTATTCTTTAGGACATTCTAAAGGACATAAAGGCAAACCTAAAAGATTAAGATATAAAGCCAATATTGTGAATAAGCTTGTCCTTAAAGCACAGCGCCTTCTCACTGCGATATATTTGGTAACGGACTTTGTCCGTGAAAACGAGACACTGCGGTCTCGGCTGAGGGAATGTGCCATCGAACTCCTGTCCGACCTTTCTAAAAGGGAAAGGGAAAAAGCATTCTTTTGTACTGATGAACTTCTTGCCCTCATTGGTGTCGGGCAAGCGATTGGACTTATATCCGCGATGAATGCTTCGATACTTGAAAATGAATTGAATCATCTGAACGCCTTCATAAAAGAAGAGACAAGCAACTCCGTTACCAAGGATTTTTTTGGACAGCTTGATGTGGAAACGCTCTCGAAGAGAGGGCGCTTTATAGGACAGGGTGTCCTTAAAAAAGGCGAATCTCTTGCGCAAAAAAGCAGGACAAAATTTGCGTTAATGAGCCGAAGCTCAAATTTGGGAAGAAGGCAAAACATCATCGATCTGGTGAAGAAAAAGACACCCCTGACGGTTAGGGATGTCGCTTCGGTGATCAAGGACTGCAGCGAAAAGACATTACAACGAGAGCTTTTGGCTATGGTCCGCGAGGGAGTTTTGAGGAAAGAGGGGGAGCGGCGTTGGAGCCGATATTTTCTTTCCCCGACGTCCGCTCTAGCTGATTAGAAGGGCGAAAGGCAAGGGATTTCTCTCCTTGTCAAGAAATCTATAGTAATTGCTTAACTCATTGACTTTTGCAGTCTCGCATGCGACCCTTACCTTTGTTGGATGCAGAGTGGGAAAGGCTAAAAAACTGGCTTTTTAAGCTCAGTTATCCACACGCGGTGTTTGGTCGCTCATTCTTACTGCCGCTATAATTACGCGTAAGACTGTTTGGAGGAAATTCAACGGTCTTTGTGAGATTGTTTCCTTGTTCTAGAGTTTTGATCATTGACAACCGCATATCCTGATTCTGTAAGCATTATTCATTAAGAACGTCTCTTCCAAAGGACCTTCCTTTGGTTTTCTGTACGACTTATTCCCTACACGAATAGAAGTGGTTGACTGACCCTATTTCCTTTGTCAGCTAACCTTCCTGCTCCCGCGTCGATGTAAAGGAGCTAGAGAAGGGTAGTGTAGAACAATTAGCATTGTAGTTTAGCGCCCTGCCTGCCGGTAGGTGGGCCACGGCGCTCGATTATGAGAAAAGTCAAAACGCACGAGTGTTGGTCGAAACAACCCGTGCGTTCAGACTCGGCCACCGGTGTCGAATACCGATGGATTAATAAAGTTAAACAATTTATGAGTATCACACTTACAAACAAGTCAATAAGCATAAAGGTTGCAGCGGCGGTTGTGGGGGTGTTGATTGTCTCCGGGCTTCTCTTTGCGTTTGCGGCGCCTCAGGCGCACGCGGCGCTTACTGAGAGCCAGATCCAGTCGATTCTCTCACTTCTCTCGTCTTTCGGCGCTGATCAAGGAACGATCAACAATGTCAATTCCTCGCTTCGCGGTCTGCCCACCTCGGGGACCCCAAGTAGTTCAGCTGCTTGCACCTTCACACGCTCACTTACCATAGGTTCAAGTGGTGCCGACGTAACTTGCCTTCAGACCTACTTGGAGAGCATGGGACACTTTACCTTCGCCGGCGCGAAAGGATACTTTGGTAGCATCACGCAAGCCGCAGTTGCTAAATGGCAAGCGGCGAACGGCGTCTCTCCTGCAGCAGGCTACTTCGGCCCACTTTCGCAGGCGAAGTACAGTGCCGTTGTGGCAACTACACCAACGACTCCCGGTCCTACGACTCCTGCACCGACTGGCACGGGACTTACGGTTTCGGCAGGCGTACAGCCGGCTAATACCCTTGCGGTCTTTAATGCCGCACGGGTGCCGTTCACCCGCTTTATCGTTACCGCTGGAAATGACGGCGATGTCGTCATGAATAGCGTGACGGTTCAGCGCACAGGACTTGCCGTTGACGCAAACTTCTCTGGCCTCGTTCTTCTCGATGAGGGAGGCATGCAGCTCGGCGTCGAAAAGACATTGAATTCAAATCATCAATCAACTCTCGGCGAGGCGGTAACGATTCCTCGTGGAACCTCAAAGACCTTCACGGTTGCGGCAAACATGAGTACCGCTGCAAATGTGAACGGCGGTGAAATTGGTTCTTTCGATGTAGTAGCAGTCAATACCTCGGCAGTGGTCTCCGGGTCATTTCCGATCAAAGGTGCTACACACACCATGAACGATACGCTTGTCATCGGTACCATTACTGAAGTTGGCGGTCCGCTTGACCCGGGCGCGGCGGCTACGAAAGAAGTCGGCACCAAGGGCTACACTTTCAGCTCGATCAAAGTCACCGCTGGCTCGCAGGAACAAGTGCGTCTCGCTTCCATTCGTTGGAATCAGGCGTCATCGACCGGCTCCTCTGATCTTGCAAATGTCATGACGATTGTTGATGGCACAAGCTATCCGACGACCGTTTCTGCCGACGGCAAATACTACTCGACTGTATTCCCCGGCGGACTTCTTATCGACAAAGGTCTCTCAAAAGAGATTTCGGTGAAAGGTGACATTGTTTCCGGCTCCGGCCGCACAGTTGCCTTCACTATCGAAAAGTCAACCGACCTCTATATCACGGGCGAGACCTATCAGTACGGCATTACGCCTTCGACCTCGAGCGATACCGCGCGTATCACCTCTGGCAGTATCTTCTTCAACGCTTATACCGTAACGGTTTCCGGTGGTTCCCTCGTGTTCACGCAGAACACAGGAGTGGCATCTCAAAATATCGCGGTCAACCTGGCGAACCAACCGCTTGCCGGTTTCAAAGTGAAAGTCGAAGGTGAGCCAATCTCGGTTCAACAAATTGTCTTCGATATCGCGACAACCGGCGGCTCGGGCAACTGGACGGCAATTACCAACATGACCATCGTGGACGAAAACGGTTCGGTTGTGTCAGGTCCTAAGGATGCGGCAGCTCTCGGCACCAGCGTGACCTTCACCGACGCCATTACCTTCCCAATCGGTGAACACACCTATACCGTTAAAGGAAAACTTGGTTCCACTGTACCAAGTGATGCGACGGTGCGGCTTACCACGAATCCTGCATCTGATTGGAGCACCGTGAAGGGGCAGAGCACGAACAACACGATTACCCCTTCACCTTCAGGCGACCAGGCGCTCCAGACCATGACCGCAAAAGCCGCGTCGGTAACCGTCTCTGTCTCAACGAATCCGCCGTCGCAAACGGTTGTTGAGGGCGTCCAAAACTTCATCTTCGCCAACTATCAGCTTGATGCGACGGCTTCCGGTGAGGATGTTCGCTTCAACACACTTCCTCTTGACTACAACACGGCTGATACTGCGACAAACCTCACGAATTGTATGCTCTATGACGGCTCGACTGCACTGAATACTGGCAGCAACGTTGTTCAACCGAGCGCTACAGCTTCCTCGACGGTCTTCACCTTCGATACGGGGCTTATTGTTCCGAAAGGGACGGTAAAGACGCTTGCGCTTAAATGCAGCATCTCAACCGCTGGTGCCGCAGGCGATACGTATCTTTGGGGTTATGCCACGGGCGCTGCTGGAACCGGCCAAACTTCTGGCCAATCGGCAACGATCGTCGGTAACGCCTCTGTAGGCCAGACGATGACTATTGCGACGGGTGGAACGCTCACGGTTGCTCTTGATGCTTCGTCTCCGTCCTATGCACTAGTAGCAGGAGGCCAAACCGGTGTTTCCTTGAGCGTGCTCAAATTCATCTCGTCGAACGAGGAAATTAAGCTCAACAAGATCGCACTCCAGCTTACGAACACCGCATCCTCATCAGCAGCTGACCTTACCACGGTCACCGTCTGGGATGGCGGAACGCAGGTGGGATCCGCGGTATTTGCGGGTTCAAGCCTCTTCGCGACTTCAACCTTGACTTCAACGGTGACTGTTCCGAAAGATGGCGTGAAAATCCTTACGGTTAAAGGCGACATTGCCGATATTGGCACGAGCCAGCCTGGGACCGAAGGGCATCTTGTTGCGGTTGACTACGACAACGATGACCCAACCGGCACCTCGGGCACCGGCTCCGCTTCAGGTTCAACGATTGACCGGACCTCGTCAGCCGATACCGGTTCCGAAGGTGTCCGTATGTTCAACACCTACCCGACGTTTGCGAAGTTGACTCTGCCGACAAACACTCTGTCAAACGGCACGAAAGACTTCTTGCGCTGGTCAGTCACGGCAAATCAAATGAGTCCGGTTGGTATCGCTAAGTTCACGCTTACCATGTCCTCAACAACGGCAGCGGTAACGACGATGGACATCTTCTGCTTCACGGATTCATCGTTTGCAACCCCGTGCTCTGGCTTGAGCACGGATGGCGGCTTCTTGGTCACTGACAAGAACCTCCAGACTCTGAACGGCGGCGTTGATTCAACGACCGCACTCGAGTTCTGGCCTGAAACGTCAGCGGCGGCCTCGACAACCATTCAGGTTCCTGCAGCTGGATCGCGCTACTTCGTGGCACGAGGTACGGTCACCGGCTCGGCGACAGGCGCCTCGGTATCCTTCCAGCTTGAAGGCGACTCAACGTTCCCGACGGTATTCGGCAACACCAACCTTCGTTTCGTGGGATTTGCCTCCGATGCGGGTGCCATTAACACCGATGCTCACAACGACTTCATCTGGTCGCCGAACTCTACGACGAGCGCCGGTCTTGGCACTGAGGAAGATTGGACGAATGGTTATGGAGTTCTGGGTCTTCCCGGGTCGAACATGACCGCGGAAACACTCTCGCCGTAACTCTCTCAAATCGAGCAGGTCATTGCGTAAATTCGATTACACACGAAATTACGTAGCTCGGAGAAACGCCCCTCACTCAGAATGAGTGAGGGGCGTTTCTTGTTGTAGATTTTCCGCGAACACAAAAAACCGCCCCAAGGGGCGGTTTTTTGTACCGTGTCTGTCCTCCAATTGCGCTCTAAAGTGGTGCTCTGTATACTATTTGAATGCACGATCTCTTTGGGAAAGGGAAACTCCCGCTTGTTGCGGTTCTCGTTCTTCCGTTTTTTGTCGGCGTTGCGTATGCGGCGTGGAACTACGTTCCCAATACCCAAAATCTCGCGGCACTCACGGAAGCGCAGATACAGTCGGTTCTTTCTTTACTCTCCGCATTTGGCCTTGACAAAACACTCTTGCAAAATGTCGAAGTCTCGCTTCGGGACGGCACGCCAAGCTCTGTCGCGACAAGCACCGAGACCACGCCTCCACCCAAAGACTCCGAAGGAGCGCCGGTCGGAGTTCCTGTCCCCGTTTCTGAAATTGCGCCGATAAGCGGGAACTCGCTCATTGTTTCAGTTTCTCCCACTCCTGCGGCGGGGTATGTTCCCGTGGGCACGACTTATGTGCATGTCGCAAGCTTTGTTTTTGACGCTTCCGGTTCAAGCGAGGATATCAGTTTTTCTTCGCTCAAGTTCCTCTATACCGATAACGCGCTCTTTGACCCGTACAACTGCGCCATCTTTTCCGGTCCGGAGGAGTTCATGACTCGCTATACGAAAAATTATTTCAATTCTGATTGGGTACACCCGACAGGGACGGGTGATTATACATTTGTCCTTACGACCCCCTTTGTTGTCTCAAAGGGCACGACTCGCGTGGCGGAAATACGGTGCACGACGAATCTTCAGGCGACCAAGGGCACCGGCTCGTTCAGCTGGGGACTCTCGGAAGAGAATGGGAAGGCGACATTCACGGGTGTAGGCGCTGTCAGCAAGGAAATCATCACACCAAAAGCCGTGCCCTCCGCCGGCAACGTGATGACTTTTAACTCCTAGGATCAGGGAATTGAGGTCTTCCCGCGCTCCCTGATTTGGCAGGGCAGGGTACTCGATGAGAACAATCTTTCATGACAGAGAGAATACAATACATTGCTGGCGGTCTTCTTTTGGTCTTGCTTATTGCAGGAGGCGGCTTTTATGTGTATCGCGATTTCGTTCCTTTCCCCGAGACCGCTCAATCGCAAAATTCTCCTGCAACAACTACTCCAAAAGACAGGGCAACCGTCTCCACACCCTCTCCTGCCGATGCTACGGCAGTGGAGCTTCAGAGTCCGATCCCGGACCTAGACCGGCCGATCGTTTTCCCTGCAGGTTTCCCGGAGGAAGCGAAAGCTCTGATGCGGGAAAAAATGACAACGCTTATCGCGATCCTTAAGGGAAACCCGGCGGAGTTCGGCGCCTGGATTGATCTTGGCATTCGCCGCAAGCAGGTCGAGGACTTTGAGGGGGCGCGGCAGGCATGGGAATATGCAGGAGCGCTTCAGCCGGGGAATAACATTTCATTCCTTAATCTTGGCATTCTCTACCATTACTATCTGAAAGATTTTCCAATGGCTGAACAAAATCTTCGTCTTTCGCTTGTGAAAGACCCCAGGTATCCGCAAGTGTATCAGGAACTGCATGATCTCTACCGCTATTCCTACAAGCAGGAGACCGGAGGAGCAATTGAAATTCTGAAAGAGGGCATTAAAGCAACGGGCAATATCAATTTCGTTATCGCGCTTGCCAAATATTACCGCGATGTGAAAAACGATACGGTGAACGCTCGAATCTATTTTACCGAGGCGAAAGAGCAGGCGACTGAGACCGGGAATTCTGAACTTGCTGCGGCGCTTGAGGAAGAATTAGCTGCACTGCCGAAATAAAATGCAGTCTTGTTTGGAGTTTGTTGCGGGAGGAGGTCTTGGTATCGCATACTGTGATGAATCCCGTTGAGAGCACGCGATCCTGTGTCGCTAATAAAAAGCATTGTGGTTAAAAAGGTTAAATATTATCGAATTAATTTCGAGCGTATATCGCGGAGCGCGATCTGCTTCTAAACGGGATGAAAAAATTACTGACGCCCACTTTTTATAAACTCTTGTTTAGTTTTATCGCAATACTCGCCGTTGGTTTCTCGATTGTTTCGGCAGTTGGTTACTTAAGCACTCAGGGTGCGGCAGTGGTTCAGGAAGAAGAAAGGAAGTGAAAATGAAAAGCGGCCTCCTATGGAGTGCCGCGATTCGAACGCCTGCCTGTGAGGGAGCTAGTCTGCCGACCCCAGAAAGAATCTGGCTTCGGCTATGATTCTCGGCCCGTAGAGGGCCGTGAGGCTCTTTTTCTCGCCAGCCACGAAGGCGGCGAAATCTTCGACGCATCCCGGTCCATAACTTCGGAGCATTGCGATGAATTGTCGCGCACGCTCCTCTTGTTCTGTCCTGGTTTCGGATCGCAATCGCATCATTGGTCTCCCACAGGTTAACTAATTTACACTATAGCATATTCTATAAATAAAAGCAAGCTCAGCAAGCTACCCGCTTCTTGGAGGACTTGCTATAATAATAATATGGGACGCGATGAACAAAATCTCTGGAACTTTCTCTTTACGCTTTTCTATGCGCTCGTGCTCCTTGGCGGCTCCTGGTGGCTCTGGAGTTCTGGGCGACTCCCTATCGGCATTACTTTTTTTGATGCCGCGCTTATCACCCTTGCCTCATTTCGTCTCGCTCGGCTTTTTGTGTATGACCAGATTATGCAATTCTTCCGCGACTGGTTTCTCACTATTACTGTCGTTACTGATGTCGGCGGCAATGTCACACTTCTTCGGGAATTGCCGGTGCGCGGAGCGCGGCGGACAGCCGCAGAACTTCTCGGCTGCCCATGGTGTTTTGGTCTTTGGACCGTGACCGTTACAACCCTCATCTATTTTGCAACGCCTTTTGCGTGGCTTCCCATACTTATCTTCGCGCTCGCAGGAGCATTAAATATTATCCACAGTCTCATCACTCTCATAGGATGGAAAAGCGAATCTCTCGCTGGAGGAGGGGTACCTCACAGTCATCACCGGGGTACGTGCGGCTGATTGACTCCTCTTGCAGGCTGCGTTATGCTCTCCCCATTGGACTCGGAGACGGTAGGCATCGTGCAAACGACATAAGCCCTATCTAGAGGTCGAATACATCACGCTTCGGTGTGGAGACTCCAGGTCCTTGTAAGGACCATTTTTATTTAGAAAATCAAGAAGTGAAGCGACTATGATTTTCTTAACCCCAGCCGTACTTTTGCCTTTGCACAACCTTGCGCAGAGCGTGTGCCGAATAGGCACCTCCCGATATGGGCGAAGCGCTACGCCTCGGAGGGATGGAGCTGTTCGCTCCTCGCGCTTCGCAAAATCTGTATTCTGCAAAAGTACGGCGGGGTCTAAGAGCTTCTAAACTCGCTTTGCTCGCTAAGAGACTCTAAGATGGCACGAACAAAAGAAAGCAAAAAAGAAGTAGTGGGTCGCGTTACTGAGGCTGTACGGAACGCTGTGTCTGTAGTCTTTGTTGCTTTTCACGGTCTTCCGGTTGCGCAGACAAATGCGATGCGCAAAGAACTGCGTAAAGAAGGCGTTGGGTATTTCGTTGCGAAGAAAACACTCATTCGTCGTTCGTTGACCGACCTTGGCATCTTGGGTGATGCACCAGAACTTTCTGGCGAAATTGCGATCGCCTATGGAGATGATGTCATTGTGCCGGCGCGCAGCGTTGCTGGATTCGTCAAGAAGCACAAAGACCAGCTTATGATAGTCGGCGGGATCTTGGGAGGCTCTTTCCAGGGAAAGGAAAAAATGCGGGAGATTGCCGCAATTCCCACGCTTCCGGTCCTCTATGCACAGGTGGCGAATCTCCTCAATTCGCCGATTCAAGGCTTGGCTATAGGGCTGAATGCGATCGCAGAAAAAAGGAATTAAAAATTACGAATAACGAATTACGAATATGCCAGAAGAAAGCAAGAATGAGGGCGTGACGGAAACACCGGAGAAATTCAAGAATCTCATCGGTGAGATTGAAAAAATGAGTGTGCTCGACCTTCACGAGCTCGTGAAGACGCTTGAGAAAAAATTTGGAGTCTCGGCGGCAGCGGTTGCCGCAGCACCCGCGGCGGGGGCAGGAGTTGGGGAAGCGGCAGAAGAGAAGTCACTCTTTACTGTTGAACTTTCAAGCGCAGGAGAGCAAAAAATTGCCATTATCAAAGTGGTGAAAGAGATTCTCGGCCTTGGACTTAAGGAAGCGAAAGATCTCGTAGACGCCGCCCCCTCCGTTATTAAAAAGGACGTAAAGAAAGAGGAGGCGGAAGAATTGAAAAAGAAAATCGAAACTGCAGGAGGCAAGGTTACGCTTAAGTAACCTTGAGCCGGAGGGCGACGGCCCGAGGCGGGGTCGCGCAAAAATCCAGCAGGATTTTATGCGTGACAGGTTACGCTTAAGTAACCTTGAGCCGGAGGGCGGGCCTGAGGCGGGGTCGCGCAAAAATCCAGCAGGATTTTATGCGTGACAGGTTACGCTTAAGTAACCTTGAGCCGGAGGGCGGGCCCGAGGCAGATGCGGTGTGTCCCCGACACACCGCCCTTGTCGGACGAAGCATACTGCCGAGAAACCTGCTTGCAAAATTGCGGTCAGGGTAGAGCCGAGGTAAAATAGGAGGATGAAAATTCTCGGCAAACTCTTTGGGAGCGACTCACGAGTAAAAATTTTACGGCTTTTTCTTTTCAATCCCGACGGAGTGTTTGAAAATGCGGAAGTGGCAAGTCGGGCGCGGGTATACTCTTCAACCGCCCGCCGCGAAATCGCACTGCTCTCTCGCGTCGGACTCATCAAGCGCAAATATTTTTATCGCGAGGTTGTGAGAAAAAGCCCTTCGCGATTTGTTGCAAAGAGAAAGCGGGTTGCCGGTTGGACGCTGAACGAAAAGTTCTACTATCTTGGCGCTCTTCAGAGCTTCTTACTCGGCGCCACTCCTCTTCGGGAGAATGACGTCGCAAAGCGCCTGGAGAGGGTCGGACGCTTAAAACTTGTTATCATCGCGGGGGCTTTTTTGCAGGATTTTAACAGCCGAGTCGACCTTCTTATCGTGGGCGACAGTATCAAGAAACTGGTTCTTGAAAATGCGATAAAAAATATTGAGGCGGAGCTTGGTAAGGAACTTCGCTACGCGGTGTTCTCGACTTCTGATTTCGAATACCGACTTAATGTCTATGACAAGCTTATACGAGATGTACTCGACTATCCCCACCAGAAGGTAGTTAATCGGCTGAATCTGTCTAAAACGTGAAAAATTCCTTTAGACTTTTCCACATCGGCCAGGGAAAACAGCAAAAACATCCAGAAACTCTGCTAGAATGAATATTGTGGGTGCATCTCCACCGGTGGAGGCGCATCTGTTGTCCAAGGTCGTTAGCTGGTATAAAACTGGCTCGGACATTATTGTCCCTCCATTTAACGTTAAGCCTAGGCTCCCCCGTGAGATAAAGAATCGGAAAATAATACAGACTCTAGAGTAAGAAATGAAATAGATGTTTGTGTATAGATTCGGGTTTTTTATCTCACGGGGGGAAAATAATACTCTATGTTACTGCAAACGTGGGCCAATGTGCTCACACAATCGTTCCAGGATCTCTGGCTCGGCGTAGTAGCTTTCGTTCCGAATGTCCTCATCGCGGTACTCATTTTTGTCCTCGGGTGGATTATCGGAGTGGTGCTCGGCCGGGTCATTGAGCAGGTTATTAAATCGCTCAGAGTTGACCACTTTCTTGGAAGTACCGGTCTTGATGAGGTGCTTCATCAAGCAGGGTACAAACTCGACAGTGGTGCACTTTTAGGCGCGCTCGTAAGGTGGTTCGTTATTCTTGTCTTCCTTGTTGCAGCACTTGATGTTCTCCACCTCACGCAGGTGACCATCTTTCTGCAACAGGTAGTACTTCTGTACTTGCCACAGGTCATCGTCGCGGTTCTTATCATCTTGGTCGCGGCGGTTATTGCTGAGACTGCACAAAATGTTATCGTCGGCGGCGCCCGCGCGGCAGGACTACGTTCGGCAAACCTTCTCGGCAGTGTTACAAGATGGGCCATTTGGATCTTCGCGATTCTCGCGGCGCTTGACCAACTCAATGTTGCCCAAGCGCTTGTCCAGACCCTTCTTACGGGTGTCGTAGTTGCGATCTCTCTTGCGGTAGGTCTTGCTTTCGGGCTTGGCGGTCAGGAAGCCGCAGCTCGTGTCATAGAACAATTTCGGCAGGATGTCTCAAAATAATAAGAGTTAGCACAGCTCTTAGAGAGTCACAAACCGCCCCTCTCTGGGGCGGTTTGTGTTTGTTTGACCCCGTAGTAGATTTTAACGATGCACCGAAGGTGCGGGCAGGAGCCCTTCGCTAAAATTCACTACGGGGTTTGACAGGGTTTCCGAGTGCCGCTATACTGTTTTCGTGCTTATGAATTCACTTAAGAATCTCTTTAAGAAGCGGAAAAGGTAACGCGGGCTCTCTGCCTGTTGTCCACCACCGCTTCCAAGCGGTTTTTTGTTTCATAAGAAGGCAAGTCCGTTGACAATTGAATAGAGCAGGTAAGAAAATAGTAAGTTAAGTAATGAATTAAGCGGTTTTTAGATTTCCTAATAGGAGGTCTAAAGGGCATACGGTGGATGCCTTGGCTCTTGAGAGCGATGAAGGACGCGGCGTGGCGGCGATACGCTTCGGGGAGGTGCCTAGCAACCTTTGATCCGGAGATGTCCGAATAGGGAAACCTTTCTGCTTTTGGCAGAAGTGTCAGTGTTAATAGCTGACTCGCGCACCCAGGGAAGTGAAACATCTCAGTACCTGGAGGAAGAGAAACCAATATGCCCAGCCGTAATTTTGGTTCGTAGCAATATGGATCAAAATTACAGCTGGGCTTGGAATTCCCCAAGTAGCGGCGAGCGAAACGGGAAAAGCCCAAACCGTGTGCGTAGCACACGATGTTTAAATGTTTTAATATTTAAATGTCGCGCGCTGCGCGCGCGGGGTTGTAAGGAAGCGACGTCATTTCTTCGGAAATGAGGAAAGTTACAAAATGGTGTGTTAGCAGAAACTGCTGGGAAGCAGTGCCCCAGAGGGTAATAGCCCCGTACGTGAAAATACACCGTCTTTCTTGTCGCTTTTCTTGAGTAACTCAGGACATGAATAGCCTGAGTGAATCCGGGAGTACTAACTCCCAAGGCTAAATATCTCAAGAGACCGATAGTGAACAAGTACCGTGAGGGAAAGGTGAAAAGCAGTCCGGAGAGGACAGTGAAATAGACCTGAACCCGTATGCCTACAATGAGTTGCGGCGGCTATAAGCCGTTGCAGCGTGCCTATTGAAGAATGAGCCGGCGAGTGTATCGAACGCCTTTGTCTAAGGGGGAACCCCTGGAGGCGAAGTGAAAGCGAGCGTGAATAGCGCGATTTCGAGGCGTTTGATACGACCCGAAGCTAGGTGAGCTTGCCATGGACAGGGTGAACGGCGTCGAAAGACGCCGGGAGGCCCGAACCGGTTGGTCGTGCAATTCCATCGGATGATCTGTGGCAAGGAGTGAAAAGCTAATCGAACCTAGTAATAGCTGGTTCTCTCCGAAATAGCTTTTGGGCTAGCGTCGCGTGTTTCCTTTGGGGGTAGAGCACTGGAAGGATGGAACAGGGAGAAATCTCGTCCGTCCTATCAAACTCCGAATACCAGAGGCCAGAGCGCGGCAGTTAGACTACGGGGGCTAAGCTCCGTTGGTCAAAAAGGGAAGAGCCTAGATCTCCAGTTAAGGTCCCAAAATTCATGCTCAGTGCATCTCAAGGAGGTAGAAATTCTCTGACAATGAGGATGTTGGCTTAGAAGCAGCCACCATTCAAAGAAAGCGTAACAGCTCACTCATCGAGAGTTTCCGCGCCGAAGATAATCGGGGCTTAAGCATGATACCGAAACTGAGGGCTCGTGAGTTTCATTGAGGAAAATTGTTCTTTGGAAAAGAGTGCGAGGCGGTAGCTCAGTGGGAGAGCGCCTAAGCGAATGGTGTGGTCGAGATCGGGTTGCGAAAGCGGCCCCACTTCGATAAATCCATGCACCTGTGCCAGCACGGCAATACAGGTCTTCGCAAGGGAGGTCGAAGGTTCAATCCCTTCCCGCTTCACCACTCTTTTCATCACCGCCTCTGGTCGGTAAAACCAGTCCTCAATGAAACTCGCGAGCGGTAGGAGAGCGTTTCGTATGCGATGAAGGTAAAGGGGTGACCCATGCTGGAGCGTACGGAAGTGAGAATGCCGGCACAAGTAACCGCAATGCGGGTGAGAGCCCCGCACGCCGAAAGACTAAGGTTTCCTTGGCGATGTCAATCAGCCAAGGGTTAGTCGGTCCTAAGCCGATGGCGAACGCCGCAGGCGATGGATACACGGTTAATATTCCGTGACTTTTACGTGTTTCGATGGGAGGACGGAGCGCAGTATGCCGCGCGCATTATTGGATTTGCGTCCACGTAGTCAAGGTTGCTCTTTTGGAAAATCCGGAGAGCTGTCTTCAATGACACTCCTAAGCTACGGGGAGATTCCCGCTTCGGCGGGATAATGTGGCAAAGCGCGCTTCCAAGAAAATTCCCTAAGAATAAATACGTAGAAACCGTACCGCAAACCGACACAGGTAGTCAGGTCGAGTAGACCAAGGCGAACGAGTGAGTATTCCCCAAGGAACTCGGCAAAAAAGCAGCCGTAACTTCGGAATAAGGCTTGCCTCTCGCAAGAGAGGCTGCAACAAAAGTATCCCTGCCAACTGTTTATCAAAAACACAGCTCCCTGCGAACTCGTAAGAGGATGTATAGGGGGTGACGCCTGACCAATGCCAGAAGGTCAACTACGGCTGGTGTACGCATCACACTGCGTGTGATGCGGAATTACGAATATCGAATCACGAATTACGAATAGTGCGGATGCATTTCCTCGTAATTCTTACTTCGTACTTCGTTATTCTGACGACATCGCGCTTGGCGTGATGCGTATGCTGAGCTGTATAAGCCCTGGTGAATGTCGGCCGTAACTATAACGGTCCTAAGGTTTCCGGTTTATCTTCGGATGAATCGGGAAGGACTAGGACTGTTGTAAACGAAATTGATAAATATAAGCTGCCTCACTGTGTAGTAATACACAGAGGTCCTAAAATACATGGCCATATGCTGGAAGCGGTCGCCACCGTAATCAGCAGGGAAGATCCTAAGAGAATTCGAAGGAAACCCTCAGATACCAAACGCCATGCCCCTAAATCTCGATTGAGATCGGGTGAAGATATGGTACAGCGCAAAATAGGAAGCGCTCAGCGAAATTCCTTGTCTGGTAAGTTCAGACGTGCACGAATGGCGTAATGAGTGGGGAACTGTCTCGGGGAATAGCTCGGTGAAAATACAGTCCCGGTGAAGATGCCGGGTACCTGCAGTTAGACGAAAAGACCCCAGAAGCTTTACTGTAACTTGATATTGAGTATATGGTTCGCATGCGTAGCATAGGTGGGAGAGGTTGAGATTGCGGTTTCGGTCGCAATGGACTCGTCAGTGAAATACCACTCTTGTAGACTGTATGTTCTAACCGCGGCGGCAAAAACGTCGCGAAACAGTATCTGGTGGACAGTTTTATTGGGGCGATATCCTCCTAAAAAGTAACGGAGGAGTTTATTAAGGTTCCCTAGGCGCGAATGGAAACCGTGCCGATAGTGTATAGGCATAAGGGAGCTTGACTGCGAGGCGTGCATGCCAAGCAGGTGCGAAAGCAGAACTAAGTGAACCGACGGTACGCGTTAGATGCGGCCGGAGATTAACGGATAAAAGCTACTCTGGGGATAACAGGCTAGTTCCGCCCAAGCGTCCATAGCGACGGCGGAGTTCGGCACCTCGATGTCGGCTCAGGATATCCTGGGGGTGAAGAAGCTCCCAAGGGTTTGGCTGTTCGCCAATTAAAATCCTACGCGAGCTGGGTTCAAACCGTTCAGGAGTGGATGCGAAAGTATCAACTTTTGAACCCGTTTGAACTCCTCGAGACATTCCAGAAACAATCGTCTTTTCGTCTTTTAAGATGTTGCGTCAACAAGACGTGACATAGAATTCTACTTACATAGAATTCTATTATGAACCAATCACATCACGGCGTCCGCTTGTAGCAATACGTGCGGAAGGCGCTGACTTATATCGGTCAAATCCCTTTGGGGTAATACCGAGGGAACCCGTTCGATCGCTTCGCGATCTCAGGGCGAATCGTAAACCGATTCGTCCCGAGGAACGTAATGACGAGGGACCCGTAGAGACTGAACGTCAGCTATCTCGAATGTCGAGATAAAGCTACAGTCCGATGCACGCAGTAATGCGTGAAAACATGCGTGAGACAGGTTGGTCTCCTATCTACTGCAGGCGTTGATTCTTGAGGAGAGCTCTGACCAGTACGAGAGGACCGTCAGGGACTGACCTCTGGTGTATCGGCTGTTCCGCCAGGAGCACCGCCGAGTAGCTAAGTCGGGAATGGATAACCGCTGAAAGCATCTAAGCGGGAAGCCAACTCCAAGATGAGGAATCGTTTGAGACTCGTGGGAGATGACCACGTTGATAGGCTTTCGGTGTACGCACGGTAACGTGTTGAGCCATGAAGTACTAATGTCGTCGAACTCCTATTAGGAAATCTGAAAATCGCTAATTCATTGATTTATTACCTGCTCTATTCAGTCGTTGGTCTTTCAGCACTGCTCTCCGGTGACTTATCGGTGGGGTCTCACACGGATAATTTTTTGCTAAAAATTTCCGCGAGCCCACCTCGCACCGTCGTGCTCCGGTCTTGCGAAGCTATCGCTTCTCACCCGTTCTCCCCGTAGCAAGCCCCGCTTTGCTACGGGGCAGGCATTCCGACTGCGCCCCGCACCAACGCCAACGACAGCTTGAAAATTATGATGTGGTGGTTTGACGATGGGGAAACACCCGTTCTCATTCCGAACACGGAAGTTAAGCCCATTAGTACCGATGGTACTCGCAAGGGGAGAGTAGGTAACCGCCACTTCAAAATTTTTAAGCGTTTGGTGCTGGGGACACGGTAGTTTCCGCCAAAGGCGGATCCGCCTCGGGAGGAAAGCCCACTTAAGGCGACCGCGCCCGCTTCGACGCAGGCCAGTATTCGTGGCTTTACCTCGAATGTGAAAATAGCTACTGGTTTGTCATTTCCCGATTAGGAATCGGCCACCGCCGATACGAGTTTAGTGTGCATCCCCGCAGCAAGTCTTCGACTCTGAGGAGTCTCAGACTCGAAGAGCTGCGGGGTATTGCACGCCAATAAGGCGCGGTTTTTCTGTTACAATTAACAAATGTCCTGGGCAGGGAGAAGAAAAACGATCTACACAGGCGGGGTACTCGGTGTGTTTCTCATTATTGCGGCGGCTGCTTATTTTTTGATTTTTTATCAGGCACCCTCATGCTCTGATTTGGTTCAAAATGGTACCGAGACGGGAATTGACTGCGGCGGCTCCTGTGAGAAGGTTTGCGCGGCAGAGGCAATTCCGCCAGCGGTTATTTGGAGCCGTTCATTTGAAATCGCGCCCGGTATTTGGACGGCTGTTGCATACGTGGAAAATAAAAACGTGGATGCTGGCACACGCACGCTTCCCTACCGCTTCAAACTTTTTGAAGAGGGCGGTGTTCTTATTGCCGAACGAAACGGGTCTACGTTTCTTGTCCCGCATGAGGCCGCTATCATTGTGGAACCGAATATCGCGGTCGGCAAACGAATGCCGATCCGTACCCAGTTTGAGTTTGAGACAGTGCCGCTCTGGGAAGGGGTTAGTGAGAAGACCATACCAAAATTTAACGTTCGAAGTGCCGTGTTGGAACACGCCGACACACTGCCTCGAGTGACTGTCATGGTGAGCAACAGCTCAAATAGTACCGTGAAGGAGGTCGAAGCATCTGTTCTTTTGTTTGATGCCGAGGAGAACGTTATCGCCGCGTCAAAGACGATTATTCAGAGCCTTTTGCGCGGGGAGACCGAGCAGGTAGTATTTACCTGGCCGAAGCCTTTTTTGGAGGAAGCTTCCCGTGTTGATGTACGCGTCCGCGCCCCATTCGGGATAGATGAGTTATGAATGGCGTTTCACTTCAACAAACCCAAGTTTCCCGCTCCGGTGTTGCTACAGTGTTGCTCCATCTCGATTGGATTCTTTTTTTTGCGACGGTACCGCTTATTTCAGCAGGACTCATAACGGTCAATTCTTTTGTCAGCGAGAGTGTGTTGTTTGAAAAGCAGCTCGTTTGGTTTGGTTTGGCGCTTCTGGTCTTTTTTGCGTTTAGTACTGTTGATTTTCGTTTGTTACGTCGTACTGGCGTCATCATGACGCTTTTTCTTCTGTCAGTGTTTCTACTTCTTGTTCTCTTTGTACTTGGAAGCACGGTGAACGGCGCACGCAGCTGGTTTGATTTTGGATTCTTTGCCTTCCAGCCCTCTGACCCGGCAAAACTCGTAACCATACTCTTTCTTGCGAAATATTTTTCGAAACGCCATGTTGAAATCGCCCATATTCGGCATATTCTTGTCTCCGGAGGCTATGTGGCCGTTCTCTCTCTTCTCATTTTTCTTGAGCCTGATTTCGGTTCGGCAGTTATCATTGGACTTTTGTGGTTTGGTATGGTGCTCGTCTCCGGCATTTCGAAGAAGCACCTTCTCGCGGTACTTTTTATTGCGATGTTTGTCGGCGCCGGACTCTGGTTCTCTGTTTTAGAGGATTATCAGAAAGCCCGTATCTCCACGTTTATTCATCCTCTGACGGACATTCAAGGTGCCGGCTACAGCGTGTATCAATCGACCATCGCGGTTGGTTCTGGGGAACTTTTGGGGAAAGGAGTCGGGTATGGAACGCAATCACGACTCCAATTTTTGCCTGAGTATGAGACGGATTTCATATTTGCGGCATTTGCGGAGGAGTGGGGCTTTGTCGGTGTATTGCTTTTGTTTGCCTGCTTCGGTGTCTTAGTGTGGCGTATTCTCGCAAATGCTATGCGCGGGGCAACCAACTTTGAAATGTTCTACGGTATCGGGCTTGCGGTCCTGTTTATGAGCCACTTCATCATTCATGTCGGCATGAATATAGGGCTTTTGCCGGTTACTGGCATTACCATGCCATTTCTCTCCTACGGCGGCTCGCATCTTCTCACTGAATACGCCGGGCTTGGGATTCTTATGGGTATGCGCCGCTACCGTCGTGCGACCCATCGCGAGGCGCTCAAAAACGAGTTTGTCGGGGTGTGATGCTTTAGTAGAGCGCAACCGTTTTTTCAAGCATTTTTTGGAGCGAAAAAATGCTTAGGTCTTTGGCATCCAGTATTTCAGGAACTCCACCCACACGGCTGGCAATGATGGGGAGACCCGCCGCCTTCGCTTCAAGGAGGACATAGGGGAGACCTTCTTTGAGAGAGGGGAGCACAAATACATCGAATCCTTTTAGTGCCTCACTCGCGCGTATGAAACCCAAGAGTTTTACTCGCGCATCCAAGCCGTATTTTTTTATTTGTTGGCTAAGCATCGTGTAATCTTCCCCCAGACCAACAATTGCGACATACATGTCGGGTTTGTTTCTTGCTTCTTCAATGAGAGCGATTTGATTTTTGTTCTGTGTTAATTCACCAATAGTACCCGTAATCTTAACTCCAGGAGGAAATGCATTCCGAATTTTTTCTCCTGATCCAAAAGACATCGGTGCGATACCGTTATATATCCGCACTGCCTTTCCCCCGATACACGGCATTCGTTTGGCAATTTGCAAATCATACTCAGAAATACAAATGACCTTATGGCAGAGAAGTGCCGTAGACAATGAAGCAATCCATATAAACACCTTTAGAGCGACGAAACGATTTTCTAAAAAAGGCCAACCGTGTACAGTGAAAATAATATTTTTCACTCCCGCTAATCGTGCGGCTATCGTTCCTATGCCGCCAGCTTTTGAAGAGTTAAGGTGCACGATATCGGGGCGTTCGCGGCGCAGGCACGAAACTAGCTCAAAAAATGACCCAGTGTCTTTGATGATACCAATGTTCCGCTCAAAGTTTTTTATTTGGATAGTGCGAATGCCGGCATCTCGGAGTTTTTCCACGAGAAGCCCGTTTCCTCCATGCGTGACAGCAACATCAAACTGGTCTTTGGGAAGATGTGTGGCAAGGTCAAAAACATAGCGCTGCGCGCCTCCCCAGTTCGATTTTGTGATGACGAAGAGTATTTTTTTCTTTGTCACGTTATAACTTGCGTCTTTTCACTGCAGTTATACTATAGTGCCAATTCCTTATCTATGACTAATCGACGGGAACCCCTCCTTCTTTTTATTGTTGATATTGCCTTTTTTCTTGCGGCGCTTTGGCTGACACTCCTTTTGCGTTATTTTGTTCTGCCGGATATCAACACTTTCTATAACCATCTCCTGCCCTTTTCGTTCCTCTTTGGCAGTTCCGTCGTTGTTTTTTTTATTGCGGGGCTCTACGACAAGCATGCCGTTCTTTTCCGCGGAAAACTCCCACGCACCATTCTCAACGCACAAACGGTCAATATCATTATCGCAGCGCTTTTCTTTTTCTTCATACCCTATTTTGGCATTGCACCGAAGACCTCTCTCGGTATTTATCTTATCGTCTCGTCGGCACTTATTCTCTTCTGGCGGCTGTATTTGTTTCCGCGTCTTGTTACTCGGAGGCAGCAGAAAGCGCTTCTCATCGGCGCGGGTGAAGAGATGGAGGAGCTTAAGAAAGAAGTGAATAGCAATCCGCTCTACCCAGTACTCTTTGTTGAAACAATTGGCTCTGCGTTTCCACTGCCGGAGTTTGTAAGGAGCGTGCAAGAGCGGGTGCGCAAAGAAGGAATAGCAATCGTTGTGTGTGATACGTCGGATGAAAAGATAGGCCGAGCGCTGCCGCGGCTCTATGACTTGGTATTCCACGGGGTTCGGTTTATTGACGCGGCGCAGATGTATGAAGAGATATTTGACCGCGAGCCTCTCTCTCTTCTTGAGCACCGCTGGCTGGTGGAGAATATCTCAACGGCACCTCGTGCGACCTATGATTTTGCCAAACGAGTCATTGATGTAATCGCAGGAGGAGCCCTTGGCGCTCTCTCCCTTATCGCGTATCCGTTTATCGCTCTCGCCATACTGTTCGACGACGGTGGTCCTGTTTTCATTGTGCAGGAGCGGGTAGGAGAGGGAGGTTCACTCATACAAATCGTGAAATTCCGCAGCATGCGTGTGCGAGAGCGCGAGCGAGTGACGCGTGTCGGAAAGTTTCTGCGGGCGCTTCGGTTTGATGAGCTGCCCCAGCTTTTAAGCGTCGTTGCGGGAGAGCAGTCGCTCATCGGCCCGCGGCCGGAGCTTCCCGAGTATGTGAAGCTCTATGCCGAGCAGATTCCATACTACAATGTTCGACACCTTATCAAACCGGGGCTCTCCGGCTGGGCGCAGATTCAAAACATTACACCGCCCAAATTCGAGGTGCAGTATGAGGCGACGAAGCGCAAGCTCTCCTACGACCTCTACTACATCAAGCACCGCTCGCTGTGGCTTGATATCAAAATCTCGCTCAAAACCATCAAAACTCTTCTTTCAAGGAGTGGTATATAATTTCTGTACAAAGGTCAAAAAATCCTTATACTACGGTTTATTATGTGGAAACTACGCCTTGCGGCGCTCATTATTCTTCTTGCCGGTTTCGGGGTGGGCTTTTTAGTGTGGCAGACTGAAAGCCCGGGTTCGCGCTTTCCTTTCCGGCTCGGGCTTGACCTCTCAAGCGGAGCACACCTCGTGTACCACGCGGATGTTTCAAAAGTCGCTTCGGGAGAGGTGGATAGCGCGATGAGCTCGCTTAGGGATGTCATCGAGCGGCGGGTGAATCTTTTTGGAGTATCCGAGCCCATCGTACAAGTCGAGCATGCGGGGTTTGTTTCTGGCGCCGCTGAAGAGCGGCTTATCGTCGAACTTCCGGGAATTACGGACGTCAACGAGGCAATCAACGCCATAGGGAAAACACCAACGCTTGAATTCAAACTGCTGAAAATTGATGCGAACCCTCCCGAAGTCATCGACCAGACCACCGACATCGGGCCGTATTTTGAAGACATCGGCCTCACCGGAAAGTATCTCAAAAACGCCCAGCTTACGTTCGGCAACAGCCAAACCCAACTTGCTAATGAGCCCATCGTACTCCTGAATTTCAACAGCGAGGGAGGTGACTTGTTCGAAAAAATCACGAGAGAAAATGTGGGACGCTACTTGGCGATTTTCCTCGACGGGGTGCCGATTTCAATGCCGGTCATTCAGGAAGCGATTCCCGGCGGCACGGCGACCGTGAGCGGCGGCTTTACCCCGGATGAGGCAAAGGAGTTGGTGCGCAACCTCAATTTCGGGGCGCTTCCCGTGCCGGTCGAGCTCGTCTCAACGCAGACCATCGGTGCGTCACTCGGCGAGGAGGCGCTTAGGGCCGGAGTGAGTGCGAGTATGTTCGGGTTTGCGTTTGTCGCACTCTTTCTCCTTCTTTGGTATCGATTGCCGGGACTTTTGGCGGGGGTTGCTCTTTTGATTTATGCCGCGTTCATGCTTGCTCTCTTTAAATTTATTCCCGTAACTCTTACCGCCGCGGGCATCGCAGGATTTATTCTTTCCATTGGCATGGCAGTGGATGCCAACATCTTGATTTTTGAGAGAATGAAGGAAGAACTTGGGGGCGGCAAGAACCTGGGAGATGCGATGCGCGACGGGTTCGCCCGCGCGTGGCCCTCCATCCGCGACAGCAATTCCTCAAGTATCATTACTGCGGTCATTCTGTTCTGGCTTGGCACGACCTCGGTTATCAAGGGCTTTGCGCTGGTCTTTGGGCTTGGAGTCATCGTTTCAATGTTTACCGCCATCACGGTGAGCCGTACCTTTCTTTTGGCGCTTGGATTTGCGGGGGAGGCGCGTGGCTTCTTGCGCTTTCTCTTCGGCAACGGGCTTAGATTTTGAACATGTTTGTCGTAAAAAACAGAAAAATCTTTTACGCGGTCTCGGCGATTTTAATCATTGCCTCTATAGCCTCACTTCTTGTCTGGGGACTCAAGTTCGGTATCGATTTTACCGGCGGCTCGCTCCTTGAAATTGCCTATCCTGGAGGACGGCCCGATGTTGCCGCCATTCAAGAAAAACTCACCGAGCTCGAAGTACCGGAATTTTCAGTGCGCCCGACGGGTGGGGACGGCATCATTATTCGCACCCATTTTCTCTCTGAAGAGGAACGCAAAGGTTTGATGGATTCTCTCTCCGACAATGGCACAACGCAAGTCACAGAAAAAAGATTCGATTCCATCGGTCCGACGCTAAGCTCCGAGCTTGTGAACAAGGCGCTTCTTTCCGTCGGGCTCGTGATTCTCGCCATCGTTCTCTTCATCACTTTTGCTTTTCGCAAGGTCTCGGAGCCGGTGTCCTCGTGGAAATACGGCATCGTGACAGTCGTCGCGCTTCTCCACGATGTTATCGTGCCGACCGGCGTATTCGCGTTTCTTGGGCATTTCGCGGGTTACGAAGTTGATACACTTTTTGTAACCGCACTTCTCGTGATATTGGGCTTTTCGGTGCATGACACGATTGTGGTCTTTGACCGCGTGCGGGAAAACTTGCGCAAGGAACACGAACAGAAAAAGCTCGCACCCTTTGACGAGATAGTCGGGAGAAGCATTCGCCAGACCTTCAACCGCTCGGTAAACACCTCTCTCACTACCGTCCTAGCCCTTCTCGCACTTTATTTCCTCGGGAGCGAAGCAACGCAACACTTCTCGCTGGTGCTCCTCATCGGCATCATCGTCGGCACTTATTCTTCGATATTCATCGCCAGTCCGTTACTAGTAACGTTAGAGCGGTGGCAGAAAAAATAAAATGAAATGGATCAACAGAATCCTATTTTTTAATTTAGTCAAAATTTGGAAACCTGAAAGGGAAAATTATTATCGGAACAAACAAGTTCCTCTAAATACCAACGCAGGGTTTATTGATGCATTTTCTCAGGATCTTTTAAAAGGAATAAATTGGTGTAGTGAGACATCAATTCGTTGGGCGGAAATAAAATTATTTGAATTTTCAAAAGCAGTAATCACATTCAATCTTGGAATCTTAGCTTTTGATGCAGCAGTTGGAGAAAAATTTATCGAAAAAAAGATCCTCCTGAACTTTTCTGTAATTGAATCTTCAGTATCCTTGATACTTTTGACTTTGTTTGTGTTTATAGTAATAAATCGTAATTTAAATGATCTTAACGATAAAGAATGGCTTCTTAGAGACACTTTAGTAAAAATGAACGAAAACCCGGCGGTGGGCATCAATAGTTACAACGTTGAGATAGAGAGAATTCAAAATCACACGAGGTCTTACGAAGTATATATTTTTATTCTTCAAAGATTAGGACTTATCTTGTTTGTATCTTCAGTAATAACAATTGCTTTTGGACTCCTAATCTAAATACTTGACTCGCTTTTGAGCTTGAGTATACTAGTTTTCACTACCGGTTGGCGGTAGTTTTCATTTGAGCTTCTTTGAAGCTCAAATGTCCTGAGCGAAGTCGAAGGACTGACCTTTGACAACAGAATATCGAGAACGTATTGAACCAGCATTTTCTGAACCACATGGAATGCTGGGTAAGTTAAGTGCAAGCCCCGTAGTAGATTTTGGCATTGTCTCCCTGTTGCGACGGTTGTTGTAACGGTGGACAGTGAACTATGTTTCAAGCACAGCTGATTTAGCTGAACACAGAGACAAAAGCAACTATGCCAAAATTCACTAACGGGGCAAGTCCCAAAAGTCCATTTCTTCCAGTAAGGGAATGGCTAAGCGAAACATTCTGACAGCGTGTGTTTCGTGATTGAGCTAATCAAACTCTAACCGGAAACTTTAGAAAGACATACTATCTTTTCTCTTGTTCCATTCATCAAATCAGATTGAAATTCGTTTCAGTCTTTAATTAGAGTTTGATCCTAGCTCAGGGTGAACGCTGGCGGCGTGGATAAGGCATGCAAGTCGAATGGGTTTAGACCCATGGCAGACGAGGTAGGAACACGTAGGTACACACCCTCTAGTCGGGCATAATCCGTCGAAAGACGGGACAATTCCCGATGGCCTGTGCATCTCACCTAGGTTCGATGCAGAATTACGAATAACGAATTATGAATTACGAATGGATGCGAGAGCATATATTCCTGATTCCTTATTCCTACTTCCTGATTCGGCACCGAGCTTGCGTGAGGTGCATAGTAAAGATTTATCGCTAGAGGAGCGGCCTGCGGGCTATCAGCTTGTTGGTAGGGTAACGGCCTACCAAGGCTATGACGGCTAGGGGAGCTGAGAGGCTGACCCCCACCGATGGAACTGAGACACGGTCCATACATCTACGGATGGCTGCAGCCGAGAATATTCCGCAATGGGCGAAAGCCTGACGGAGCGACGCCGCGTGATTGATGAAGTCCTTCGGGACGTAAAGATCTTTTATGCGGGAAGAAGTTTATTGACGGTACCGCATGAATAAGGGGCTCCCAACTCTGTGCCAGCAGGAGCGGTAATACAGAGGCCCCGAGTGTTACCCGGAATTACTGGGCGTAAAGGGTGAGTAGACGGCTGTGTTAGTCCTCTGTTAAATCCTCCTGCCTAACGGGAGAAAAGCAGGGGAAACGGCACAACTTGGAGGGTGCGAGAGGTGTGCGGAACTCATGGTGTAGGGGTGAAATCCGTTGATATCATGGGGAACACCAAAGGCGAAGGCAGCACACTGGCGCACTCCTGACGTTGAATCACGAAAGCGTGGGTTTCGAACGGGATTAGATACCCCGGTAGTCCACGCCCTAAACGATGTTCCCTGGCTTTTCGGAGTATCGACCCTCTGGGAGGCGAAGCTAACGCGTTAAGGGAACCGCCTGGGTAGTACGGCCGCAAGGCTAAAACTCAAAGGAATAGACGGGGGCTCGCACAAGCGGTGGATCATGTGGCTCAATTCGTCGGTAAGCGAAAAACCTTACCAGGGCTGGAAATCCAGACGAAGTCCCGCAGAAACGTGGGATGTCCGCAAGGACGGCTGGACAGGTGATGCATGGTCGTCGTCAGTTCGTGGTTTGAATTGTTCCCTTAAGTGGGGTAACGAACGCAACCCCCGTTGCCTGTTATATTTGTCAGGCGAGACTGCTCCCTTTCGGGAGAGGAAGGTGGGGATGACGCCAGATCAGCATGTCCCTCTGATGCCCTGGGCTGCACACGTGATACAATGGTTGCGACAACGCGACGCAATGGCGCAAGCCGGAGCAAATCGTCATAAACGCAACCTCAGTTCGGATTGAGGTCTGCAACTCGACCTCATGAAGCTGGAATCGCTAGTAATCGCAGGTCAGCATCACTGCGGTGAATACGTTCTCGAGCCTTGTACTCACCGCCCGTCAACTCAAGGAAGCCGGGAGTGCCCGAAGTCTCGCTTTAGCGGGCCTAAGGTAAACTCGGTAACAGGG
>Ga0209542_10000364_pt1 | contig 110921 bp, 117 predicted proteins | sample RifCSPhighO2_01_FD_184028 | JGI IMG/M metagenome (GOLD analysis project Ga0209542, IMG submission 184028) | Soil microbial communities from Rifle, Colorado - Rifle CSP2_plank highO2_0.1 (SPAdes) (version 2) | ecosystem: Environmental > Terrestrial > Deep subsurface > Rock core/Sediment ...
CCGAAGCCTTTTTGAAGCTGACTCTAATCTCTGTTAATTTTTGATCCAAATTCTTACCAGTCGTGAGCCTGACTGGTACGCCTTGCCACCGAGGATCGGTGGACTGCAACTTTAAAGACACAAAAGTTTCCACTGCACTGCCAGGGTTACTCACTTCGTCTTGATAACCTTTATATTGCGCCCGCCGGACAATGTCGGTGTACTTGTCTTTGGGTACTGGTGTAATAGCCTTAAGCGCGGCTAGGCGACGACGCGGGATTTCTTCGAAGTCAAAAATATCACTGCAGGGCTCCATGAGAACCAGTGCAGCCAGCTGCAGCAGATGGTTCTGGACAAAATCGCGGAGCGCTCCAGTACTTTCATAAAAATTAGCCCGACCCTCGACGCCGATTTTTTCGCTAGCAATAATTTCTATACTTTCAACAAACTGGCAATTCCAGATGTCGCGAAAAATCGTATTGCTGCCTAAAAAAACAGTGATATTTTGGGCCATTTCCTTCGCCAGGTAATGGTCGATACGGTAAACTTGGTCCTGCGAAAAATATTTACCGATATGCGCTACCATTTCCTGGGCCGACGGCAAGTCATAACCAAAAGGCTTTTCGAGCAGTAACTTTGTGTGAGGTTTTCCCAGGCCAGACTCGCCCAGCAAGCCAGTAATAACCTCAGCCGCTGCCGGCGGTACCGATAAGTAAAAAATTACTTGGGGCTGTTGTGAAAATTCCTGGCTTAATTTCCCTAACCGACTTTTAAGTTTTTCGTACTCTGCTCTAGTTGACAAATCCATTGTCAACATCTGGCTATAGCTTTTTAGGTTCTTTTGGCTGGTGTCAAAAACCTCATCAACACCCACTTGGCGCCGGGAAACTCCTAAAATTTTGAAGTCCTGGCCGATGTCGGTACTTTTACAAATTTCGGACAGGGCTGGCAGAAGGTAGCGGCGCGATAAATCACCGGTGATGCCAAAAATAACTAGTATCGTCGGCGGTAATTTTTCCATGTTTATAAGTATACTCGGAGCCAGCGAAAAACCAGCGCTGACCCTTGAATAACAAGGAGTTGGCTGGTATACTGCCTGCGAATGAGTTTTAGGGTTCACGTAACGACCGGACTTATGTTTCCTGCCGTTCGCACTGCTATGCCCGGTAGTAGATTCTCGAGTGCTTCGCAAATATCCGCGAATGCGGATAATCTCGAAAGCTCATTACCGGGTGGGGGTGGGGGCCAGCGGTGCTAGTGCCATATTTTGCAGCCGAAGATACTGCCCCGCTGGCAGCTGAAAAATTACTGAATGTCGGTCCGATACCTTTCACCAACAGTATGCTGTTTGGTATTTTAACGGCCGGTTTCGTATTAATCCTTTTTGGGCTAGCAGCTCGCACCAGCCAGGCTTGGCCCAAAAGCCGGCTGGCCTTTTATATTGAAAGCTTCATCGACTTGGTTTTTGGACTAATGGCCGAAAGCTTTGGCGACCGTAAGAAAGCGGCCCGTTTTTTCCCACTGCTACTGAGCTTGTTTGTTTTTATCCTGGTGGCTAATCTCAGCGGATTGCTGCCGGGCGTCGGCAGTATAACTCTTAACGCTGGCGGCGAGGAAACTTCGCTGCTACGGGCTTTTACGACCGATCTTAACTCGACGCTGGCCATGGCTGTTCTTAGCTTAGCGATAGTCCATATTTATGCCCTGCGCGAACTTGGGTTGGTCGGTAGGTTTAGGCACTATTTTTCCGGCAATTTACTCAACCCGGTGAATATCATGATTGGCATCAATGAACTATTTGGCGAGGTTCTGCGTTTGGTGACCCTATCGCTGCGACTTTTTGGTGTGATTTATGGCGGCGAAGCGCTGCTGCACGCTATTTCTGCACTAGCTGGAAATTTTGCTTGGGCAGCAGCCTTACCAATTATGTTTTTGGAGATTTTTTTCTCGCTTGTGCAGGCCTATTTGTTTATGATGTTAACGGCCACATATTTGGTGACGGCGGTATCGCACGAGGGAGATTCTAAATCCCCCGCTAGCCAGCCCGCAGCAGGAAGTGCTTAAAATGTTAACTAATAATTATAACCCGCCGTCCCGACGATACGTCGGGATTGCGGGCGAAGGGAGTAACTATGGAAATAGATCCATCATTAATTAAAGGTCTGACCATCGGTCTTGGTGCCATTGGCCCGGCTATCGGCATCGGACTGATTGGTGCGGCAGTGGTCGGTGCAGTTGGCCGAAATCCAGAAATACAAGGTAAGATTTTGGCTACTGCCTTCATCATGATCGGCCTGGTTGACGCCGTCCTGGCTTTCGTACTTCTAATACTATTTACCACCGGCTAAACGAAAAGAGGGAGTTTTGATTACCGCCCCGTCATTATATTTTGCCCAAACGCCGGCGCCTGGCAGCGGCCTTGGTGCCTTTAATATTAATCTCAAGTCTTTTTTGTTCCAGCTGATCACTTTCGTGATCGTACTTTTAATAATTAAACGCTGGGTTTTGCCACCGGTGCAAAAAACGCTCGACGAAAGACGCCAGACACTGGAAAAAAGCCTGATGCAGGCCAAAGAAACCGAAGAAGCACTGGCCCGGGCCGAAGTCAAAGCCGAAGAAATTTTGGCCCGCGCCCGCACCCAAGCCGATGAATCTTTGCGCGGGGCCAAGAAGACAGCTGAAGAGATAATTACTGGTGCGGAAACCGCGGCGGCAAAACGCGGCCAGCTAATAATCGCTGAAGCGCAGGCTCAGCTGACGCAGGAAAAAAATAATCTGCGCTTGGAGCTGCGTGAAGAACTGGCTGAGCTGGTAGCCGACACAGCTGAAAAAATTATCCGCCAAAAGCTCAGTGCCTCGTCCGATAGAAGTTTGATTGAGCGAACTCTGCAGGAGGTAAAATGACTAAGCTTACCAGACGGGCCCTTTCGCGCTACACTGTCGACCAGCTGCTGGCTGGAAAATCAGCTAAAACTATTGCTAAACATCTGGCAGCTACGATGGTTGAGTCAGGTAGTATCCATGATATTGATTTTATGATTGGTGACGTGGCCTCGGAACTTGAGCAGCGCCGTGAGCTGGCAACTGGCCACATCACCAGTGCCACGCCGCTTTCCAGCGAGCTTAGAAACGAGCTTAAAAAACGTATCAAAAAAGCAACTGGTGCCAAAGCGGTGCTACTGGAAGAAACCGTTGACGAATCAGTCATTGGCGGTGCGCGCATTGAAACTTCAAGCCGCGTATGGGATTCGACCATCGCGCGAAGATTGGCAGACTTAAGGGAGGCATTCTAAATGACTACGTCATTTCTGTTCACCGTTTACCATTCACCGTTCACCGTACGTTATCCGTTTTCCGTTATCCATGAAGTTCAATGTTTAAGGGCTAATAGTAAATGTATGGCCTGCCCCGCACTAAATCCTGAGCGCAGTAGTCTGCAATCAGATTATGGAGCTTCAAGATTTAGTGCTGGGGTAAATAGTCAATGGCTAATGGTTAATGGCGCGAGTGGGAGGAGCATTTGATGGCAAATATTGAGACCGAAGTAAAAAACTTAGCCGAAGAAGTACGCGGTGCGATATTGCGGCTTCAAGATACCCGGCAGGAACGCTCGTCCGGCGTGGTTACCCGTGTCGGTGATGGCGTTGCTTGGATATACGGCTTACGCGATTGCGGCTACGCCGAAATGATTGAAATCGAAGGCTTGCACAACCGGGTCACAGCTTTCGCGCTTAACTTGCTGGAAGACGAAATCGGTGCCGTACTTTTGGGCGAAGACGAAGAAGTTCGGGCTGGCGCCCGCGTCCGTTTGACCGGCGAAGTGCTTTCCGTACCGGTTGGGCCGGAACTGGTCGGACGAGTTGTCGACCCCTTGGGACGGCCGCTGGATGGCAAAGGTGAGATTAAAACTAAGCAGCGCGGTGTCGTTGAAAAACAAGCCCCCGGCGTCATCCAGCGCAAAAGCGTCCACGAACCACTACTAACCGGTATTACGGCTATTGACGCCATGGTGCCTATCGGCCGCGGCCAGCGCGAATTAATTATTGGCGACCGCCAAACCGGTAAGACGGCCATCGCCGTTGATACCATGATTAACCAAGCCAAGCAAAAGACTGACGTTATCAATATCTATGTAGCCATCGGCCAAAAAAACGCCCGCATCGCCCGTCTGACTGAACGCCTGCGGCGCGAAGGCGTCTTGGCACAGACCATCATCGTGGCAACCAGCGCCTCGGATCCGGCTTCGCTCCAATACCTAGCCCCTTATGCCGGCGCGGCTATTGGTGAGTGGTTCCGTGATAACAAACAGCACGCCTTGATAATTTATGACGACCTTTCCAAGCACGCCGTTGCTTACCGCCAGTTGTCGCTACTGCTGCGCCGTCCGCCGGGACGTGAAGCTTACCCTGGTGATGTTTTTTACTTACACTCTAGGCTTTTGGAACGGGCTGCTAAATTGTCCGATAAATTAGGTGCCGGTTCGTTAACGGCTTTGCCCATCATCGAAACCCAAGCCGGTGACGTCAGTGCCTACATTCCGACTAACGTCATTTCTATTACCGATGGGCAGATTTATTTGGAAACAGATTTGTTTTACCAGGGCATACGGCCAGCTATTTCGGTTGGTTTGTCGGTCTCGCGCGTCGGCGGCGCCGCCCAGCCAAAAGCTATCCGCTCGGTGGCTGGCTCACTACGCCTTGATCTGGCCCAGTTCCGTGAACTAGCGGCTTTCTCGCAGTTTTCTAGTGACCTTGATGCCCAAACTCAGGCCCTCCTGGCCCGCGGGCAGCTGCTGACCGAAATACTCAAACAGCCTCAGTATTCGCCGCTGTCCACTTGGCAGCAAGTCGCCAGCGTGCTGGCGGCGACGGCCGGTGCCTTTGACGGCCTGCCAATAGAAGGTGTGAAGGCGGCCCAAGAAGCTCTTCTTAACACTTTGAGTCAAAAACACGCCAAAATAGTTGACGAGCTACAAAGCGGCGACACACCAAGTGAGCAGACTAAGAAGACTGTGATTGACAGCGCGACCCAAATTGCCAAACAGTACCACGGAGGTAAAAAGTGATCACTTTTTACCTCCAGCTTAAAGTCCCTAGCTTAAAGTCCCTAGCTGCTGCAGTTCGGCTTTTGGCTGGCTTTACCGGAGGTAAAGCCTGATGGCTCAGACAAAAGTTATCCAGCGTCGGATCCGGTCGGTTAAAAATGCCAAGCAGATTACTAAGGCTCTGGAAGTGGTGGCCGCCAGCCGGATGCGTCGGGTAGTTGACGTGGCCCCGCGCAGCCGGACTTACGGCGAATTAGCTACCGAAATCATGCAGCGCTTAACGCATCACCAGGAAACTAAGCAGCATCCTTTTTTTGCGCCGGTAAGTGACAAGCCGGCACTTTACATCGTCATAACATCGGACCGCGGCCAAGCAGGCGCCTTTAATTCCAATATTTTCAATCTGGCTCTTTCGCAAATAAGGACCGAGAAGCAGCGTACGCAGGTTGTTGCCATCGGCCGCAAAGGCGCCCGTTTTTTCGCCAACTTAACAGGCATTGATTTTAAGGGGGCTTATGAAAATATCGCTGATACTCCGGACGTTAACGTTTTTTCGCCGCTGGTGGAAATGATTGAAGAAAGTATGCATAGCGGCGCCGTTGGTTCGGTCAAACTTATTTATACCCAGTTTATTTCCTCGCTGAGCCAAAAAGCGACTTCATTTAGTTTGCTACCGATTGATTTATCGCAGTTAAATGATACTGAAAAGAATCAGCCAGTAAAGGAAAGGTCTGAAATGGTTTATGAGCTTGAGCCTGACGTTGGGGATGTCTTGGACGAAGCTATTAGACTTTATTTTGAAGCTAAATTGATGCAAGCTCGCGTTGAATCGGCCGCTTCGGAGCATGCCATGCGCATGGTGGCTATGGGCAATGCCAACCGCAACGCCAGCGATTTGATAGATGATTTAACACTCGAATTAAACGCCACGCGCCAGGCGGCTATTACCCAGGAAATCGCCGAAATCACCGGTGGCGCCAGCGCTATCGCGAAGTAGCAAGTAGACAGTAGAAAGTAGTATGGAGAAAAAAATGACACAAGTAACCAAAACCAGCACCGTCGCTAAGAACGGCAACATCATACAGATAGTCGGTGTGGTAGTGGATGTTGAATTTGAGGGCCGGCTGCCGGCTATTAACAATGCTTTGACTGTCGAGTTAAATGGCCGGCGGCTGGTGCTGGAAGTCGCCCAGCATCTTTCCCTAAGGGCTGTTAGGGCCATTGCGCTAGGGCCAACCGACGGACTGGCACGCGGTGCGGCTGTGGCCGACACCGGCGCGCCGATTAAAGTCCCCGTCGGTGACAGTACCCTAGGTCGGATGTTTAATGTCATTGGCGAGCCAATTGACGGTAAACCAGCGCCGGCTAAAGCCCAGCTGGGACCAATCCACCGCGCACCACCGCCGCTAACCGAACAGAGCCCGAAAATTGAAATTTTTGAAACCGGTATTAAAGTTGTTGACCTAATTGCGCCGATGGCCAAAGGCGGCAAGATTGGTATGTTCGGCGGCGCTGGTGTTGGCAAGACGGTCTTTATCGCCGAGCTTATAAATAACATCGCCAAATTTCATAAAGGCCGCAGCGTTTTCGCCGGTGTCGGCGAGCGCACCCGCGAAGGCAACGACCTGTATTACGAAATGGCAGAGAGCGGCGTTTTAGACAAAACATCATTAGTCTTTGGCCAGATGAACGAGCCGCCCGGCGCCCGCCTGCGGGTCGGTCTGACCGGCCTGGCCATCGCCGAAAGTTTCCGCGACCAAGGTAATGATGTTTTGCTTTTCATTGACAATATTTTCCGCTTCACCCAAGCCGGCAGCGAAGTATCTGCCCTGCTGGGCCGCTTGCCAAGCGCCGTGGGCTACCAGCCCAACCTCAGCACCGAAATGGGCGCCCTGCAGGAGCGCATCACTTCGACTAAAAGCGGGTCTATCACCTCTGTCCAAGCCGTCTTTGTGCCGGCTGATGACCTTACTGACCCGGCACCGGCGACAACCTTTGCCCACTTGGACTCAACAATTGTCTTAAGCCGCGCTTTAACCGAACTCGGGCTTTATCCGGCTGTTGATCCGCTAGATTCGACTTCCACTATTTTAGATCCGGAAGCTGTCGGCGAAGAACATTACCAGGTCGCCCGCGAAGTCCAGCGAGTCTTGCAGCGCTACAAAGACCTGCAGGACATCATCGCCATTTTGGGCATGGAAGAACTCTCCGAAGAAGACAAGAAACTAGTGGCCCGCGCCCGCCGCATACAGCGTTTTTTGACCCAGCCTTTCCATGTCGGCGAAGTCTTTACCAACATTCCCGGTATTTACGTGCCGATTTCCGAAACCATCCAGGGGTTTAAAGAAATTTTGGAAGGCAAACATGACGACAAGAGCGAGCAGGCCTTTTACATGAAAGGCAAAATAAGCGAAGTTAAAGAATCAAAGAAAAAATAACCAGTTTTAACTTCGCGAAGAATGGAGAATGGAGAAAAGCTTGATGGTAACGGGGCTAATAAAATCTACGAGAACTAGAACAAAATGACCATACTCCATACTTCATACTTCATACTTCATATTGCGAGGTATTCGCTGTGATTCATTTCCAGCTGGTCAGCACTACCGGCACCAAGTTCGACGGCGAAGCTTATGAAGTCTTGGTGCCGAGCCGTAGCGGTCCGGTCAGTATTTTCGAAGATCATATGCCAATGATTTCGGCGGCCCAGCCGGGCGTTTTGAGCGTCCGTAAAAAACCAAACGATCCAGACAGCGCCCTGGAACACTTTGCAATTAACGGTGGAGTTTTAGCGACAGCTGGCAAAGTAGTCCGCTTTATCGCTGATGATGTAACTGCCACTGAAGAAGCCAGCGAACAGGAAGCAGCGGCGGCGTATGCGCGCGCCGAAGAACTGGTTAAAAACGCACCCAACCAAACTGCCCTACAAGAAGCCCAAAAATTACTACATCACAGTTCCGCCAGATTACATCTGGCCAAACTCAAAAAACGCCACCATCGATAGCGGCTTCGCCTTATAAGACACCCCTTCGCGGTTTCTTATCGCGCCGGGTGCGGAGTGAATCCGACACTCGGGCTATTTTCCGGAGGAAAATGCTTGACTGGTTAAGTATTTTTCTAACAGTTAGTAAAATATAGTCGAGCAACAAAATAAACAAGCCTGGGCGAGCATATTATGTAAAACTGGGTTTCTGCTGAGTGCAGCCGGAGCGACGTACGCCAGTGGAGTCGCCCCGCGCGGAACGCCCAGTTTTATATAATGTGCGAGCAAACAGGCTAAATAAAAACTTTTATGTTGCTAGACTATATGAAAACGGCCTCTCGTGGTCCGGACTTGTATATAGCTGGATGTATTATTTATCGCAGCGCCGGCTGAAAGACCGCTTCATTTTATCACCTCCACCCGCTACCAGCGGATGATACCCGAAAAACTAATTAAAACGCATTAAGCTAACTGCTGCTTAATCTTGCGCCAGCGCCTGGCTTGCAACCTGCGGGAACGCTCTTCCCAATGGTCACTGATGTCTTGGTAAAGATCATCAAAACTAAGCGAAGACACGCTAATCGGCGAGCTGATGACCCGATGCTTGCGCAGGCCCTCAGTTCCTATTACGCGATGTTTCTTCATTACTTAACCCCCTAATACCCTTGCTCGACCTACCACAAGCATAATTGAAGAGCTTTAAACACGGCTGTAAAATTTTAGTATTTGTTTATGTGAAATAACATGCAGTGCTAATGTAAACTTTCTCACAGCCATTGCTTGCCCAATGTAATACAGTTCTTTCGTTCGTTTAATTATTTCTCCTTATTGACCCCAGCCCGTGAGACGAAAAAAACGGGCTGGTTTTTTAAATCGCTGTCACCTGAGCTAGTCTGTTCGGACTGGTGATTTTTTCTAATGAATTAGGCCGGCCGTATGTTTATTCTCTTAGCTCCTTTTTACCGCATCCAGCGTAACTAGGCGTCAGGATATGAATAGTAAAATATTTCACTGCGCCAAACAACCTTTTGGGAATAATAGGTAGCGAAGAATAATAATTAGAAGGGGTACATATGCCAAAACATAGATCAAAATTTTGGGGGCGCTCACGGCTTTTTGGGGCTACAGATAAATCTATTGCTCGCCTGCACCGCAACCATAAGGATTTATCAACCAAAATCAATCAGAGCGGGGAGGATGAAAGCCCAGCAAAAAAAATAAATACCGTCAGACCCAAAAAGACTCCCCGATAAGCAAGTTTCCAAAAGGACATTAACTAGCCGGGGATACGCTTTGGCCTAAATCGTACAGCAGAGCTACCAGTTCTTCCTTTGATATTTCACTGCACTCGATTTCTTTTTGGGTAGCGATAATGTATCCCTGGAGCATGCTATGCAGTTTAATGGCATCACTACGCCAAAGATAATTAATGACGGGCGGTTTGCCGTTTTTGGTGTCTGGTTCCGAACCCACAAACTGGGATTGATCAGAGAAATAACGGGTGGTAACCCGCAGCAAGCCAAAAAACGGGCCGATATCAACTTCGGCATTTAAGATATCCTTAATTCGAATTGCCGTGATCTTAGCCATCCTAAAAAACTGGCGGTGGATTATCGTCAGTTTCTCGCGGTCCAGCATGATTGTATCTGGAAAAAGAATAAACGGGAATACAGTGTCGGCTTTGAACAAGATATCATGCGACCTGATCGCTACGTCGTAAAGCTTATCCCTTTCCACTTGTCCCTCCTGTCTTGGGAGAAGCAATAGTATCATACCCGCTTACGGATATTCTGTATGAAATTTAGCATCAAAAATGGCGAGAATTTATTAGAATTAGATCTTTGAGTATCAAAAAATCTGTCTGAGTATCCTGGTTTGGAACCATTTCGGACAAATCCTGAAGCCTAGATTTTACGGACTGACATGCCCTGCGTATCATTGGCTGAGCGTTATGGTATAGATTCTTTGTCTTGTTATCTTATGGAGCTATATACTAAAGAGCAATGTTAAGCTCAAATGGAAAAGGCTCGCTTCAACGGGCGGTGTCGTTTGCGGTGGTTGGCCGTCAAGGTGTCAACGGATGACTAGTTCTACTCACGGGCAAGAAGAAATATACCGAAGGACAATCCGTGTTTTGATGGGCTCACAACTTATGGCCGGCGCAGGGCTGGCAGCAGGAATAGCCGTCGGAGCTTTGCTGGCCGAGGAAATGACCGGCTCGACTGGAGCGGCTGGTTTGCCAGCGGCGCTATTTATTTTAGGCTCGGCTGCCGCCGCGGGGCTCGTTGGCCGCCTTTCTCAAGGTTACGGCAGGCGAATCGGGCTAGGTATTGGCTACTTTATAGGCGCCATAGGTGCCGCCGGTATCGTTTTAGCAGCCATACTAAGTAGTCTTCCCCTGCTCTTCGTCTCTTTGTTGCTATACGGCTCAGGCACAGCAACGAACCTGCAAGCCCGCTATGCTGGAGCAGACCTTGCCAAGCCGTCCAGAAGAGGACGGGCAATTAGCACCGTTTTGGTGGCCACTACGGTAGGAGCGGTACTCGGCCCAAATCTTATAGAGGCAACAGGATCAATCGCCGGGTCGCTAGGAATCAGGGAACTGGCCGGACCTTTCATGCTGGCTGCGCTGGCTTACGGGGCCGCTGCCGGCCTGGTTTTCGCCCTTATGAGACCTGACCCCTTACTAACGGCTCGCGCCTTGGCATCACGTGTTTCGCAGCAGATTAAAGACCAAAAACAAACTGCCATCGCCAGCGATTCGCAGCGTACAGTTAGACTGGCGGCCGCGGCCATGATAATCACACAAATGGTCATGGTCGCAGTGATGACCATGACGCCGATACATATGAGATTACATGGCTATAGCCTGGCAGCCGTAGGACTGATAATTTCGATTCACATAGCAGCAATGTATCTGCCATCTCCCCTAACCGGATGGCTCGTCGACCGCTTCGGGTATCGTCGTATACTCGCCTCAGGCGGACTAATCTTGCTTGCAGCTGGAACCCTAGCTTCGGTTGCACCAGCAAGCTCCATGATTCTACTGGGTGTTACCCTTGGTTTGCTCGGACTTGCTTGGAGTTTCGGCCTGATTGCTGGAAGTGCTGCTGTTACGCAAAGTACACCCCTTAGCCAAAGAGCCAGCACCCAGGGTTCGGTTGACATCACGGTTTCTCTAGCTGGCGCAACAGGTGGGCTGGGAAGCGGTTTCATTGTTGCTAGCAGCAGCTACGGCACATTGGGACTAGTAGGAGGCTTGCTGGGGCTGGCAATTCTGCCATTGCTTATAGCCTACCGTAAGTGATGAATTCCAACTAAAACAAGGATCGAAGGAACTGTTTTTTATATAGAAGGGAGATTTGCATTAGTTTTGGCTGAGCATTTGTTCTTTCAACAACTCAGGAGTTGTTAATTCAAAATCCAAAGAATTCAAAATAAGACTAAGTCAGTTATTTGCGTCTCAAATTAATACTTAATAACAATACTAAAGCACAGGCTCCAAAATTCAAGCCGGAGACTATCCTAAATAGTAAATCCGGAAGGATAAATAAACTGTATAGAAATGCAATTCCTGATGTTGCAGTCCATAATGCATAGGAGATTATATTAGCACTAGGTTTTTTATAGTATAAGTCCTTTATTGTTGGCCAATAGGCAATAAGGCTAATTGCAGCAACACTGGCATAAGCAATAATTAATGTGTGTAATAATAATTCTTTCATAACTGGCTCCCGGACTTGGACTCGAACCAAGATTACCAGATCCAGAGTCTAGCGTCCTACCATTAGACGATCCGGGACTATTTACCCCTGTTATTATACGCAATCTACCCAGCAACGCCAAAGGCTACTATAATGGGGTTTAATGGCTAATATCAACCGGGAGTATTTACGGAGCGTTATTTTTGGTATCGAAGACAGTTTGGTCTCTACCACTGGTTTGATTGCTGGTATTAGTATTGGCGCTGATAGTCGGCGAGTTGTTCTGCTAGGCGGCATCGTAGCGATTATGGTCGAGGCCGTATCTATGGGCGCCGGCGAGTATTTAAGCGACGATGCAGTCGCAGAGTTAGACAAAATAAAGCGACATAAAGACAAGCCCATGGTTAGCGGGTTTTTAATGTTCTGCTCCTACCTGATGGCTGGCTTGGTACCTCTTTTGCCAATTATTATAATTACCTACCCATCGTCAATTTTGGTCAGCGTGGCTCTGGCGCTGGCCGGCTTATTTTTGCTTGGCTTTTTAAAAGGTAAAGTATTAAAGACCAGTCCTTTTAAGGGCGGATTAAAGATATTAATTGTCGGAGGTGTGGCTACTGCTTTTGGCCTATTGGCAGGCTACTTGTTTAAAATTTAGATATGAAAAGAATAGCAAAACTGGTTCGCAAAATAGTCATCACAGTCATTGGTTTTGTAGTTTTGGCTATTGGGCTAATCCTTATTCCTTTACCCGGTCCTGGTATTTTAGTAACTTTGGCCGGCCTTTTTATTTTATCTTTGGAGTTCGCCTGGGCTGAGAAGCACCTCGATAGAGCTAAAAATGCGGCAAATAAAGTCGTTGAAAAAGCCAAAGCCAAAAACAAACCACCTGACAAAAATACCCGCGCACCAAAATCTTGACCCGTTCGATAAACTCAGGGTCAATCCTGAGCAAAGTCGATGGATTGATATTCCGATCCGCCTTAGGCGGACTCCCTCTTTTTCACTTGCCCGCCAAAAATTTTTTAAATTTTAGGCGGGTGAAAGATTTGGTACGGGGCAGGCTTAACTCTTTAGACGTTGGGCGACGACATCCCAATTGACGACATTCCACCAGGCAGCAATGTAGTCCGGGCGCCTGTTTTGATATAGGAGATAGTAGCTATGTTCCCAGACATCCAAGCCCAGAATTGGAACTTTACCTTTCATTAGCGGGCTGTCCTGATTGGCTGTCGAATAAACTTCGAGTGTATCGCCATTTTTAACTAGCCAAGCCCAGCCAGAACCAAAGCGATTGATGGCGGCCTCAGTCAGCTTGGTCTTGAATTCATCCAGGCTACCAAAAGTCTTGGTAATCATTTCAGGTACGTTTTGACTACCACCCGGTTTCATGCTCTCCCAAAACAGTGCGTGGTTATGATGACCGCCACCGTTATTGATAACAGCCTGCCGGATATCTTCCGGAACATCTTTGATGCCACTTAGTAGTTCCTCGATCTTTTTACTTTGCAGGTCGGGATATTTCTCTAGCGCGGCATTTAGCTTTTCGACATAGACCGCGTGATGCTTGCCATGGTGGATTTCCATCGTTTTGGCGTCAATGTGCGGCTCCAATGCCTCAAACGCATAACCCAAATTCGGCAACTTATACATATTTATTCTCCAGCATCATTATACCCCATGATATCAGCCGTTAAACGACCCAGAATTTCGACGATCGTCGAATTTTTGGGTCATTTTCTTTTATTGCTTTTTGCTTTTTGTTGCGCTTGGCGCCATTTGGCGATTTCCGAGTGGTGACCGGACAATAAAACCTCCGGCACTTTCAGCCTTCGGTATTTTTCCGGGCGAGTGTATTGAGGGTACTCAATTATCCCAGACTGGCTGTGGCTTTCCAGCTCAGCGCTGGTCTCGCCACCCAGAACGCCTGGAATTAAGCGCGTAACTGCATCGGCGATTACCATGGCCGGCAACTCACCACCAGTTAGGACGTAGTCGCCAATAGAAATTTCTTCGTCCACAAACTTAACAACTCTTTCGTCATAACCTTCATAGCGTGCGCAGACTAAAATGATATCTTTCAGTTTTGATAATTCACGGGCTTTGGCCTGATCGAACTTTTTTCCCCTTGGCGTCATCAAAACAACTCTTGACTCTGGACTCTGGACTCTGGACTGTGCGTCGTCGATCGCCGCTTTTAGCGGTTCAACACGCAACACCATGCCGTCCCCGCCCCCATATGGCGTATCATCCACTTGTTTTCTGGGACCTATACCAAAATCCCGCAGGTTAATAAGTTTGTATTCCACCAGCTTTTTGTCTTGGGCCTTCCAAAGCATGCTGGTATTTAGCACACCCTCAAACATCTCCGGAAAAAGAGTTATAATCTGTATTTTCATTAGCTGTTAGCTCGAGCGTAAATAATAACTGCCAAGCCAGCAAGTACTAAAGCGAGCCCTAATCCCTCACTCAAAGATAGTTTCTCTTTAAAAACAAAATAACTGAGCACGGTAGATAGTAGTATTGTTCCACCGTAAACAACTGGCGCAACAATACCAATCTTATTTTGGGTAAAGCTTTTACTTAAGGCTAATACAAATAAAGAAACGACTAGACCACTGAGTATGGCCATTAACACTCCGTACTTATGATTTTGGAAAGTTTTTTTGGATAATGAAGGCGCGATAATAATGAAAGGTATGATTGCCGAGAATGAAGTATTCAAAAAAGAAACAAGGTTGGTATTTGCATTTCTGGAAGCAGAAGCGCCAATCAGTACCGCTAAACTATAAAAAATAACGGCCAGTAAAAGGTATACCATTGCTACATCATATCAAAAAGGTAACTTCGCTAGACGTCTAGGTCGTCGAGGTCGGCCAGTTCTTTGCGCGTGCGACTGATGACATCTGAATGGTCTTCAGTTTTGGGTTCGATTTTCTCAAGATCTTCTTCCTCAGAAACATCAACGTCATCAGTTTTCGATGAATCATCGGCCGACGCAGTGTCGTCACTTGGCATATCCGATGCAACTGTGTCATCGGTGCTAACTGTAGTCGCGACCGGAGCCTCTTCTTTACTTTCCTCTCTTTGCCTGCCCTCCGACTCGTCCGCGGAAGCCTCGGCGGAGGCGGGAGCTTTAGCGAAGGAGGGTTCTCTGGCCTCTGGAGGTGGGCCAGTGTCAATAATTTTCAGGTTGTAACGGGCATCATTCTTAGTTCCGAGTGCTCGCAATAGTGTGCGTAAACTTTGAGCTGTTGCGCCGCGTTTGCCAATTACACGGCCTAGATCTTCCGGGTTCACGGAGAGTTCTAGCAAAACGCCTTTTTCGTCAATTCGGCGTTCGATTTTAACTTCGTCTGGATGTCCGACTACTGATTTGATGATATATTCTATGAATTGCTGGTCGATACTTACTGCCACGGTAAACTCCTTATTGTTAATAGAATAATTATACCAACTATTCGACAGGTTTTTCCGGCTCAGCCGGAGCTTCTTCTTTCGGAGTTTCGGCTGCTTCTGTTTCTTCGGCTGGAGTTTCAGCATTTTCTGCTGGAGCCTCGGCTGGTTCGGCTGGTTCGGCAACTCCTTCGGGGCCCTCCTTCGCTGAAGCTTCGGAGGACAGGCGGGTGCTACGTCGCTTGTCCGCATTACGGACTTTTCCGGATTTTGGCGCTGATGCACTGAACCAATCTGGCAATTTGATGCCTTCTTTTTGCAACAATTTCGCAACTCTATCTGATGGCCGGGCGCCATTTGATAGGTGGGCACTGATTTTTTCTCCGTCTAAAATAGCTGTTTTGGTATGCGGATTATAGCTACCGACATAAGCAACCACCCGGCCGCTGGATGGATGAAAGCGGCTGTCTTGAACTATCACCCTAAACTGGGCGTGTCCGCTGCGGCCCTTCCTCTGCATCCGTATAGTTAGCATGTCCAAATATTTTACAGATTAGAGACAGATTAGTCAATCTGTAATTTTCAATTCTCAATTTTGCAATTTATCCATCCTCCGTAGCAGTTGCGCCGCAACTGCGGAGGACGGGCAATCAATTTTCAAAGCATTAATTTTCAAAATGTTTTGATGCGCTGATTAATTGAATCTTGAATGAAAATTGGAAATTGGAGTTTGGCAATTAGTTCTTAGTCTTCTCTGGTGTAGTTCTTTAGCGCTTGGGTGGCGGCAGTGACTTGGGCGGCTTGCTTGGACGGACCCTCGCCTTGACCTTTCAGCTCGTCATTCACATAAACGCCCACAACAAACTTTTTTTCGTGATCCGGCCCTTCTTCTTCCATAACTTTATAGATAGGCGTGAAACCCTCACGACTTTGGACCATTTCTTGTAAGCGTGATTTAGGGTCCAGCCATGAACCGTTTTGCAGTATTTCTGGCAAAGTCGGCAGCAAAGTGCGGCTGATAAAATCTTTAGCCGCGTCGTAACCCTGATCTAAATAAAGGGCACCAACCACAGCCTCGTAACAGTTAGCTAATATCTGTTGGCGGGCTCGTTCGCTACCCCGTTTTTCACCACGTGAAAGCCGTAGCAACGTTTCAAAGCCCTCGCGGTCGGCAGCTATGCTGATACTCTCTGTCCGCACCAGCGCGCTGCGCCAGTTGGTCAAAATACCTTCCGGCTCTTTGAAGTTGTTATACAAATGTTCGGTCACGATCAGCTCTAAGACCGCGTCGCCCAAAAATTCCAGGCGCTCGTTATGGTTTTTAGCGGTCGATTTATGTTCGTTTAAATAAGACCGGTGGGTAAAGGCTGTAATCAGTAATTCTTGGTCAGAAAAACCGCCAAAATGTTTACTTGCAAAAGTCTTGTACTTAGTCATGTCCATCACACGAAGCTCCTTTCAGTCGCAGAGATTAGAAAATAGGAACTAGAAATTAGGAAAATTACTAATTGCTTATTTCTAATTGCCAATTGCTTAATGCAAAGCATTACAGTCCTTGTTTCCTTATCTTCTTTAGTCCTAACAAAATAAGCTTACCGATATCTTCGTACTCTATTTTATCTAGCGCGTCGTTAGCTGATACCCAAGCCAGACTGGTCATCCATTTTTCTTTTTTAACACTTTCGTTCTTACCTTTGGCCTGTACCAGAAAAATATCTGTTGTCATGAGTACCAAGCTGCTGTTGCGTCGGTAACGAAAGTTGATTTTGCCCAGCCAATCCAGCACTTTCATCTCTTGCAAGCCTGTTTCTTCGCGTATTTCCCGCTCGGCCGCCGCGCGAGGTGTCTCGCCTTCCTCGATATGGCCTTTGGGTATGGTCCAGCGGTTTTTGCTATCTTGTATAAGCAAGATTTCGACAGTCTCGGGTTTATCGGCCGGGCGGCGCCCTGCACCAGACGGTTCGGGGCGACGGAAGATTACACCGCCGGCGGTTGGCTCGCGAACCACTTCGTTGATGGCCGGCCGTCTGACTAGCTTTCTAAATCCCTGGAAGGGCCTCGGTCTTTTCACGCTCGCTCCGCTCGTTTAGTGAACAATGAACAGTGAATAGTGAACATGTTATTTCTCTTCGCTTTCTGATTTCTTTGTTTTTCTCTCCTTGCTTCTTGTTTTTTGCCTGTCCGCCGAAGCCTTAGCGAAGGCGGGCTCTTTGTTCTCTGCTTTTTGCTCTTTGTTTCTAAGGACTGTGCCTAGCACACCGTTGATGAATTTCGAAGAGTTGTCGCCGCCAAAAGCCTTGGCTAGCTCGACTGCCTCGTTAATTGCTACCTTAGGCGGTACATCTTCAGTAAAAATCAGCTCGTAAACACCGATGCGCAATATGATGCGGTCAACTCTGGCGATCTGTTCAATCGGCCACTCTGGAGCCACCGGGCGAATGATATCGTCAATTGCCTGTCCACGATCTGAAACACCCTTTACCAACAGCTCGATAAATTTCTTATCGTCAATTGTCTCCCGGTAACGTTCGATATTACGGGCTAAGACTTCTTTGAGCTTGAAGGCCTTGTCCTCACACTCGCGGCGAAAATCCTCTTCGTAGAGGGTTTGCAGCGCGACTATGCGGCCCAGATGGCGATTAGCGCTCACAATATTTGCTCATTTGTTAAGTTGATCCTTGCTTACATTATACCGTACCGGGCAGGGATATAGGGTTATAGGGTTGGAGAGTTTGATTTTTTCTTTAGATTTACTTTTACCGGGCTTTTAGCGTTGACACGCTTTGCCAGCTTACTGACTAAATGGCTGCGGCGCATGCCGGTGCGGCGCGAACTTGTTCGTTTCTTGGGTTTTCCCACAATATTTTCCTTATTTACTATTGGTAATTATTTGTTATTATAACCTGCTACTTGTTTTATTTAAATTTGACTTTTATTTATTAACGTGCTAAAATATACACTATGAGTGATAGGGACTTTGAGGATCTTCTTGGCGGACCGAGTTATGATGATCTTTTCCCCAAGAAAAAGAGTCCAAGAAAAAATAGCCAACTGGGTCTACCGGAAGATAGCCTCGATTTTTTTGACGATATAGTCAGACGCAATTGGACAGGTGAAGAAATAGCAAAATTAAAAACTGCTAGTAAAGCCATGAGTGACGAGATCGAGGCTATAGCGCTAGTCCAAGCCCAACCGAATCATAATTCAAAAACAATTTGGGTCATCAATTGCCTTAGACGAGCAATAAGAGTTCCATTGGGTGAATATTGGGAGCCCGTTGAGTAGTAGCTAATCTGTTACCAAGCTAACCAAGCGGCCGGAAACATAGATTGTTTTTTTAATCTTTTTGCCGGCTAGGTTCTTTGCGACTTTTCCGTCACTTTTAGCGGCTTCGACAGCTTCTTCTTCGCTTATATCAGCCGGTACTAATAGCTCTGCGCGCACTTTGCCGTTTATCTGGACAGCAATAGTTATTAATTCTTCTTTGACCAACTCTTCGTTCCATGCCGGCCATTTACTGACGTGTACAGAGCCGGATTGGCCCAACTCCGCCCAAAGTTCCTCAGTTATATGGGGTGCGAACGGCGCGAGTAGCTGTGTTAAAACAATCAAAGCATCTTTCCATGCCTCACTAGCCAAAGTAGAGTTGTGCTTACTTTTGAGCTTATAAAGATTATTGACGCATTCCATTAAGGCCGCGATTGAAGTGTTGAATCCAAGTTCTTGCATGTCTTGGCTAACTTTTTTGATCGTTTTATGGACTGTGCGCATAATTTGCGTTTCCAGCTCCGAATTGTGCCCACCATTTGAGCTCTCAGCTCTTAGCTCATAGCTCTTAGCTTGGTCTAGGTATTCTTGGACGAGTGTCCAGACCCTTTGCAAGAAACGGAAAGTCCCGCCCAGCCCTTCGACACTCCAGGCGGCTGATTGGTTCCAGGGACCAATAAATAACTCCATCAGTCGGATTGAATCAGCGCCGTAGCCCTGTTTAATTAAATTATCCGGCTCGATGGTGTTATTCCAACTTTTACTCATCTTTTTACCGTCGGGCGCAAGTATCATGCCCTGATTTCTAAGCGTTGTGAACGGCTCTTCAAAATTTATCAGGCCGTCATCATACATAACTTTCGTCCAAAAACGGGCGTACAACAGGTGCATCACGGCATGTTCGGCGCCGCCGATGTAATCGTCAACCGGCAGCCAAAAATCTACTTTAGCTTTATCAAATGGCTTTTCATCATTGTGCGGGTCAGCAAATCGCAAAAAATACCAACTGGAGCAGGCAAAGCCGTCCATGGTATCTGTTTCGCGCTCGGCCTTACCGCCGCATTTCGGACATTTTACGTTCACGAATTCAGGCACGGTGGCCAAGGGGCTATGGCCGTCACCGCTCGGTTCATAACTTTTCATTTCTGGCAAGACTACCGGTAAATCTTTCTCCAGTACAGGGACGGCTCCATCTTTGGGGCAGTGAATTATTGGAATTGGCGTGCCCCAATATCGTTGGCGGCTGATTAGCCAGTCGCGGATTTTATAATTAACCTTTTCTTTTGCTTGGCCTTTTTTGGCTAAATCTTTAACAACATTTTCGCGCATTTCACTAGTAGTCATACCGTTGTACTTGCCAGAGTTCTTAACTATTCCTTCGCCAGTGTAAGCTTGTTTCGGATCGGCACCTTTTTGATCGAAAGTCTGGACAATCGGCAAATCAAACTTTTTAGCAAATTCCCAGTCGCGTTCATCGTGCGCTGGGACGGCCATGATTGCGCCAGTACCATAGCCTGGCAGCACATAATCGGCAACCCAAATAGGTATCTTTTCTTTGTTGGTTGGATTAATTGCATAGACACCAGTAAAAACACCAGTTTTTTCGCGCTCAGTTTCCATGCGGTCGATTTCCGATTTGCGCTCAGCTTGCTCTATGTAATCTTTGACGTTTTTGGAAATACTTAATTCGCCTGAGGCGAATATTTTGTGTTCAGGTGCCAGAACCAAAAATGTGGCGCCGGACAAAGTATCCGGCCGCGTAGTAAAAACCCTGATTTTGTTTTTTGCCGAATTTGCCACTGCAAATTCTATTTCTGCCCCCTGGCTGCGGCCAATCCAGTTGCGCTGCATAGCCTTGATTGATTCAGACCAATTTACATTATCCAAGCCCTTTTCCAGCCGGTCGGCATAGTCGGTAATTTTAAAGAACCACTGTTTTAGAGCCTTCTTTTCGACTAGATTACCGCAGCGCCAGCAGCGGCCATTTTCTACCTGTTCGTTCGCCAAAACCGTTTTGTCGTGCGGGCACCACCACTGTAAGCTTTCTTCCTGATAAGCTAGTCCCTTTTTAAACAGCAATAAGAAAAACCACTGTGTCCATTTGTAATAACTTGGGTCTGTACTGTTGATTTCGCGCGACCAATCATAGGAAAAGCCCATTTGCATTAGCTGCTGCTTAAAGTTCTCGACATTCCTGGCTACCGCCTCCTGGGGACTGATGCCTGTTTTTATGGCATAATTTTCAGCCGGTAAACCAAAAGCATCCCAGCCCATCGGATATAGTACGTTATCGCCGCGCATCCGGTTGTAGCGGGCTATAGCATCACCGATGGTGTAGTTGCGGACATGGCCGACGTGCATGGCCGCACCACTGGGGTATGGGAAATACTCCAAAACATAACGCTTACTTGTCCGACGAAGCCTCGGCGAAGTCGGAGGCTTGCTTTTATCCTCCGTGGCCTGGTAAATTTTGGTCTCTTCCCAAACTTTCTGCCACTTCTGCTCTATAACCTTCGGATTATACCGCTTCATCCCGATTAGACCTCAGCCTTAGTTTTACAAGTCAGTAGTAATTTTGAGTTAGTCACGACTTCTAACACCATTAGACAATTACCAGCTCGCAGGTGAGGTCTAACGGGATAGACCCCGTTAGAAGTCTGATTTGTTAACAAATCAGAGCTTGACGCAGTCATGCTACTTCTAATCGGGGTCATCTTGACTCTATTCTAACAGATTGGGTTTTGTAAGACGCCGCGCCGAGTTAATGCCATGGCTATTACTTTTTTGAACGATCATTTAAAAAAGTAATAAGGACTCAACGACTAACGAAGTGCTCAGAGATACGTCAGCCAATCGTGATGTTTCTTGCCCGCACCGCGCAAGGCTTCTTCATGAAGCTTTTTGAGCTTTGACGTCATGGAACCGGTTTTGCCGTTGGCTACCCTCCGGGCATCGACTTCAACGACGGGAGCAATGAAGGCCGAGGTGCCACTGGCAAAAACTTCATCGGCTATATACAGTTCAGTTAGATCAACTGTCCGTTCAATAACTTCAATCCCAGCTTCTTTGGCCAGCTGAATTATGGTCTTGCGGTTAATACCTTCTAAAATATCGGATGCCGTATCCGGAGTTATAAGTTTACCGCTGCGAACTAAAAATATATTGGCGGCACTCAGCTCGCAGACGTGACCGACTGAATCTAGGAAAATACAGTCATCATAGCCGCTATCAAGTGCATCTTGCTTAGCCAGTACTGAGTTAATGTAGGCGCCGTTTACCTTGGCGCGAGATGGGATAGAATAGTCCGGAACACGCCGCCAAACGCTGGTTTTTAACCTAGCGCCGTTTTGCGACAAAATTGGTTGGGCTTCATAGGCAAACATGCTGAAGACCGTGTGTAGTCCTCGTGATCTTGTACCAGGCAATTCCTCGTCTACATGCAATGTAGCCCGTATAAACACATCCTCTTTAATTTTATTTTCGTGGTTTAATTTTTTTATGGCTTGGACAAATTTTAGATAGTTCCAGCTGCCATTAAAGCCATCAATACCAATAATACGTGCTGATTCACTCAGCCGATTAAAATGGTCCTCCAGCCGAAAAGCCGCCATTTTTTTACCCTCTTGCATCATCACGGGAAAAACCGTGTAAACACTTAAACCATATAAAATAGCCGAAGTAGTGATATTTAAGGAAGCCGCCTTTTGATCTACCAGCCGATTACCGAAATATGCCTTAGGATAAATTTTAGCCATTTATTGTCCGCTTAAAACACCATAATACTATAATCGCGGATTACCATGTCTACAAAACGCTTTACTAAATCGGGCATTGTAAGACCTGCCACAGCTGCAGATTTGGGATAAAGACTCTGGTCCGTTAGACCAGGGATTGTATTAATATCGAAGACTACGAGACTTCCGTCGGGTCGAACCATGAAATCTGTTCGTGAGAGATGTCGACAGTTTCTAACCTTATGGGCTTTTTCGGCAAGTCTCTGAGCTTCCTTTTGGATTACCGTACTGACCGTCGCCGGCGGACAAATTTCAGTCGTTTTACCGTTATATTTATTATCGTAGTCAAACTCGCCGCCGGTTGGAGGCACAATTTCTATCACCGGCAAAGCTGTGTCATCCAGAACCGGAATGGTGATTTCTATGCCATCCACCAGCTCCTCTAGGACAGCTCGCGATTCCATATTGAAGATTTCGTCAACTTGCTCCTGATTGATTTTTGACAGATCACGAGCAATTAGCACACCGATACTCGAGCCACCATGAACTACTTTCAAAACATAGGGTTTCTGGCTAAGCTCGCTTCTTGCAAAGTCCTCCTTTTTAATAAGCTGACTTTCAGCAGTAGGCACACCATATTCCTTAAAAGCCTGCAGTGTCAGCCATTTATCAAAACAGGCGGCTGAAGAGGCAGAATCAGCGCCCAGGAATGGTAGACCGCGTTCTTCGAGCGCGGCTTGAATAACCCCGTCCTCGCCGCCGGCACCATGAAGAATTGGGAAAACCATCGTATCTTTCGTTACTTCATCTAAAAAATTTAGCCCGTCGGCCGGATTTTTTTCCTCTATATCAAAACCGGCTGCGCGGCCAGCATCAGCCACAGTTTTAGCAGAGCGCAAGGAAACCTCACGTTCTGGAGATCTACCACCGCCTAATACTAATATCTTCATATATTGATTTTAAATGAAGCCACTTTGCGTTTCAGCCAATATTCGGATTGACGGACTAATTTTTTCGCGTCATTGGGGTCAGCTAGTAATAACTTCACGGTTTCTTCGGCAAAAACTCCGTTTTGTGAACCTTTCGCTAGAACTAATGTGCCCTTTCCAAGAAGCGGTTTCAGATATTCGCCAGCCGAATAAGGATTATCAAATTCAGCGACCTTGCAGCCTTTAGCTTCGGCAGCTGGCCCAAGAAATTTTTCGGCATCAGGTCCTATTGTTATCACCAGTTCCACTTTTTTGGGGTCGCAATAATTGCCTATTTCCTTGTGCGCGGCTTCTGAGTATTTGCCCAGTTCGTTCATATTTCCTAAGATTGCAATTTTTTTCTCTGCCGGTAGCCGGTAGAGAGTATCGAGTGCTGCTTTAACTGCCGGCGGGCTGGCGTTATAGGAATCGTCTAATATTACCGAACCATTCAAACCATCCAGCCGCTGCATTCTTCCGGGTATCGGTCTTATGTCTTTAAGTCCGGCGAGTATTTCGTTGGCGGTTAAATTAAGTTCGTCGGCTACCGCTACAGCCCCGGCGGCGGCGTACAGCAGCGGCTCGGCAATTAGTTCATGTGTGGCTTTAAGAAACAGTGAGCCATTTTTTTGAACGCTAAAAGAAGATTCAAAACCATCAAACTGGACATTTGTTAATCTTATGTCGGCTGGCTGTTTTATAGCGTAAGTTTTTGGCTGTTTTTCTAATTTAGCCATATATTTTTCGTCAATGATGTCTTTGTTTGCAATTATTTTCTGACTAAAACTGGTTATTTCATTTTCTTCCTCCGCAACGGCGTCCAGATCGGCAAAAAATTCCATATGTTCGGGAGCGATTCCCGTCAATATTGCAATATCTGCTTTTAGGTATCTGGCGTATTTTTCTATTTGTCCGGGACCATCCGTGCCTACCTCGACAACAACTATATCGTAAGGATACTTATTGTTGATTTGCCTCTCGTTATTCCAAAAAACCCGCAGCCATCCTAGTGGGTTAAACAGGCTCGGTAATGGCTGTCCAAAAAATATCAGCGGAACAGTAACGATGTCATTGTAATTGCCATCTTGAAATTGAACACGGTATTTTTGTTTTAACACTTTGGCGATAGCCATTTTGGTGCTGGTTTTGCCCAAGCTACCGGCAACCGCCACAACTTTAAAATTGTTTTTCTTATAGAGACGCCGAACCTGCCAGCCCAGTACAGCCACGACAAGGGCTTTGGCGAACTTTTGCATGACTTTAGTATAACAACCTAAAGAGTTTTAAGCTGTATTGCTGGTTTTATTTAATCAACCCATCAGCCCCACGCCGTGAAGCCACCCCCGCCCGCGTCAAAAAAACATTAAGTCTCATTAAAAATTGATACTTTTCATAGCTTGCTTATAATGTAGCCCGCCGCTCCAGTGACATTAACTATCAACGTAAAAATGAGGAGCCATGGAACAGTTTTCATGACTTTAGCTGTAATGTCATTTGAGCTTACCACTGTTATTTGTTTATTTTCCTTTAGCTCACGAACATACTCGATTTGCGCTTGTCCCGAAGCAATATAGTCTAGAAATTTATCTAGAGAACATAAAGATACGATTAAAATGGAAGATAGTACAACGATAGAGAACCAAGCTTTATCGGTAATTTTATTGGTTGAAGCAAACAGAAACAGACCGGATGTTAGTGCACTGTAAATAGAAAGCAATGTAGTTGTTAAATGATTTCTGCTTTTATCTATATTGCTCGAGAGTAAATTGAGGGTTTCAATTTGAGATAAATTTACACGCATAAAAAATGGTGGAGTCGGGGAGAATCGAACTCCCATTCCATCCATGCCATGGATGTGTACTAGCCGTTATACGACGACCCCAAATTTACCTCAGTTATTATAGCAATTTCAGAGATATCCTGAATAGTTACAATTCTGCAAGCTTGGACAACATCCTCTTGCCTAGTGCGATGTATATTTCTCTAGCTTCTGGAAAAACAGAGTGCTCATCATCATAAGTCTGTTCTGCTTCATCTTTCAGAGCCGTTTCAAATAGTTCAAAATCATCGCCAGAAAGATCTGCCGATTCACCGGTCTCGTATTTCTGTCTAAGCTCCCATTTTAGTTCTTTCGCTCGCTTAGCCTGCTCTTGTCTTAGCTCCTTATCTGGAGCATCTTCTACCCTTAGCAGAAGTCCTTTTGATATATTTGCAAAAACGTGTGAAGCAAAAAGTACTTCAATACCAACCAACCTAGTGATTCTAATATCTTCAGTAGTTGTTAAATCTTCCATATTATTAATTGACTATAAAACTTTGTAGAGATTGAGTCAAATCAGTAGTAGTATGCTATGTCCAGGATTTAAAAACGTAATCTTCTAAGGAGTTGGGCGTTGAGGGCGACAACAATCGTGGACAGCGACATTAGGGCCGCGCCGACAGCCGGCGCCAACAAAATGCCGGATTTATAAAGTACGCCGGCGGCTAGCGGAATCGCCAGCACGTTATAGCCGGTTGCCCAAGCCAGGTTCTGTTTCATCTTGCCGTACGTCGCCTGGGATAACTTAATAACTTTTACGACATCGCCCGGATCGCTTTTTACCAAAATAATATCGGCCGATTTGATGGCCACGTCGGTGCCTGCGCCAATCGCCAGACCAATGTCGGCCTGAGTCAGCGCCGGCGCGTCATTTATGCCATCACCCACCATACCGACTTTTTTGCCGCCAGCTTGCAACTTTTTGACTTTGGCGGCCTTGTCCTGCGGTTTAACCTCGGCAAAATACTGGTCCAGATTCAATTGCTTGGCAACATAAACCGCTACATCTTCCGAGTCGCCGGTTATCATAGCAACTTTTATGCCCATCTTTCTAAGTTCTGATACGGCGTTTTTTGACTCTTCGCGGATGATGTCCGCCAGGGCAATCGCGCCAATTACATTCTGGTCACGGACAAGGTAAACTTCTGATTTGCCTTCTTTGGCCGCTTGTTTTATTTTGACTTCGATTTCAGCAGGGACTGCTAGTTTATTTTCATCTAGATAGCGGCGGCTGGCGGCGACATAAGATTTACCGTTATCAAGGATTCCTTTAACGCCAATCCCGGGCAAGGCCGCGAAGTTTTTGACTTTTTGGGTCGGCAGTTTCTTTTCCTGGGCATATTTGACAATGCCTTTGCCGACGATATGCTCGCTACTTACTTCCAAGCTGGCAGCCAGCTGCAAAATATCATCTTGTGTGTAGCCTCTTGCCGCCCAGATATCCGTTACGCCATGCTCGCCGCGGGTCAGCGTACCGGTCTTATCAAAAAGTACCCAGTCCAGCTGCCGCGCTGATTCAAGCGCCAAACGTTTACGCACTAACAGGCCGTTGCGGGCCGATAGGGTAGTGGAAATTGAAACGACCAGCGGTATAGCTAACCCCAAGGCGTGCGGGCAGGCGATAATTAAAACCGTAACGCTGCGCTCCAGGGCGAAACCGCTGTCTTTGGCTAGCAGCCAGATCAAAAATGTCAGCACGCCGACAGCTATGGCCACAACAGTCAGCACAAAGGCCGCTTTATCGGCCAGTACCTGGACGTTAGATTTAGAAGCTTGGGCTTCGGCGACAAGGCGCATTATGCCGGCCAGCGCCGTATCTTCGCCAAGTTTTGTGACTTTAACAGTTAGTGAGCCGTCCTGGTTAATGGTGCCGGCTATCACCTCATCTTTTACTGTCTTTCCAACCGGTTTAGACTCGCCGGTAATGGCCGATTCGTTAACTGATGAAGTACCCTCAATAATTTCACCGTCAACCGGAATGGCTGAACCGGGCCGGATTAACACCTGGTCGCCAACTTTCAGTTCGCTGACCAAAACCGTTTTTGGTTTGCCGTTGACCAGCTTTTCGGCCCTATCCGGCAGCAGCTGGGCGATGGCATCCAGCGCGCTTTGGGCTTTTTTGATCGACGCCATTTCCAGCCAGTGACCCAGCAGCATGATAGTTATTAGGGTGGATAGCTCCCAAAAGAAGGCTTCGCCCCCAAGCCCAAACTGCACCGCCAGACTGTAAACAAAGGCTGTAGTGATAGCCAGCGAAATAAGCGTCATCATGCCGGGGCGCTTGGCTTTTAGCTCGCCCCGGGCGCTTTTTAGGAAAACTAAGCCGCCATAAAAGAAAATGATTGTGCTTAGGACAAAAGGAATGTATTGAGAACCGCTAAATGTTGGCGGCGTGAAATGCAGCCACCGCTGAATATTTTCGGAATAAATTAATACCAGGACAGTTAGGGCCAGGCTGTTCCAGAATTTATCACGGAACATAGCCACCGAATGCCCAGCATGCTTGCCTTCGCCCTCCATAGCCTTCTTGACCTCCGAAGCTTTAGCGAAGGAGGTGGTGGCGGATGGGTCATGCTCTTTGTGTGCCTCTTGGCCCAAATTCTTGGAATTTTGTTGCTCGTGAGGCTGTTTTTGCGGCTCATGGCAACAGCTATGGTCTTGCATGCTTGTGCTCCATTGGGCAATTTGCCTCGTGATTACCTCTTTCTTCTTTTACCAACCGGCCGTCTTCTATTATTATCACTCTCTTGGCGACATCCTTAAGCCGTGTGTCATGGCTAACAATAATAACTGCCCGGCCTTCCGAGCAAGCAGTTTGGCAAAGAAGCTGCATCACTTCGTGACCAGTCTTGCTATCCAAATTGGCTGTCGGTTCATCGGCGAGTATTATTTTGGGTTCGTTGACCAACGCCCTGGCTACAGCTACGCGCTGCTTTTCACCGCCAGATAAGTCACGCGGCAGATGGTGCAGGCGTTCGCCGATGCCAAGTTTCATTAGTAATTCACGGGCGTTTTGGCGGGCGGCTGACTTTGACGTACCTTTGGCAAGCAGCGGCAGCATTACATTCAGTTCGGCATTCAGCGCGGCAATTAGATTAAAACTTTGAAAAACAAAGCTTACGTTATTTAATCGGAAATCAGCCAGTTTATCTGGTGATAACTCGGTAACATTTTTCCCATCAAGCAAAACATCACCGCCAGTAGGCCGCATCAAGGTACCAATCATGGAAATCAAAGTTGTTTTACCAGAACCCGAAGGGCCCATAACCAGGACTATGTCGCCCGGCACCAGTTTCAGCGAAATGTTCCGAACCGCCTTAACGGCAGTGTGGCCGGACCCGAAAGTTTTGCTCAAATCCCTAATTTCAATCATGCTTTAAAAACCTCCGTCGGATCAATACGGGCGAGCCGCCGCAGGGGAATGTACGCTGCAAGAGCGGCCATCACGACTGTCAGCCCAAAAATCCAGGCAATGTCTAAGCTGCGAATTTGATAAACGAATTGTGGTACATACTGGCTGACACTGGCACCCAGTAGTGTTGCAATAACTGCACCAACGCCAAAACCAACTACGCCGGCAATCAGCGCTTGCTTTAAGACAACGGCGTAAAGCTGGCGGTTTTTTAAACCGATGGCCTTTAAGACACCGTATTCCTTAGCCTTTTCGATTGTCGAAGTGAAAATTGTCAAACCTATCACCGCCACGCCAACCGCGATACTAACCAGAACCAAAACCAAAATAACCGGTAAAAAACTGTCCGAAACAATTTTGGTATTACTGCTGACAAATTCCTCGCTAGTGACGGCTGTAACATTGGGAAGCGCAGATTCGATATCGCCCGCGGCTTTATTTTTGTCAGTTCCGGGATTAAGCGTAACCCAAAAATTATTGACCGCGTCCGGTAAGCTCTGGATTTTATTAAGCTCTTCGGGCAGGGTAAAGGCAAAAGAGGTTATTACCAAGTCACCGCCTTCGGCGAAGCCGACAACTTCCAGTTCGCGGCCGGCGGCATTTATTTTATCGCCGATAGAAATTTTCTTCGACTGACTGCGATCAACAATTATTTCGCCAGGTCCGGGGACTTTTTTGCCTTCCACCACGCGTGCCGGCTGGCCGGAATTTTGGGCCGGGTCATAGCCCACAATATAAAGCTGGAACTGCTGACCGCCCGATGAAACCGCCAGGCGCCTGGCATTAAATGGTTTAGCGCTTTGCACGCCATTAATCTTTACAAGCTCATCATCCAAGGTTATCGGCAGTATTGACGGCGTATGGAACAGCTCCTCCGAACCTTTTTGCATCACCCAAATATCTACCGGCACACTACGGATATATTCACCAAGTTTGTCATTCCAGCCCCGGTACAGACCAGTTAATACAATAATCAGCGTGACGCTAAAGGCTACCCCGCCGACACTTATTAAAAAACGGGTTTTTTCTTGGAAGAGATTTTTTATGGCCAGCAAGAACATTTATTTTTTTTGGATTTGTTTGTAGAGCCAAATACCCAGCAATGCCAGGTCAATTAGTATAACAACCCACAAAATTGCACCAACTAGACCGTAGCCTCCCATCATGTCGTGGCCCCAATTTGATCCGCCCATCATCGTTGCTATCCTCCTTTCTAATGGTTATGGTTATTTACCGCAATGATACCATCGCCGATGGTTTTACGTACTTGCGCGGGCTGGCGCTAAACTTGGTCTGGCAGCCGCTGGCACAGAAATAGTACGTCTGGCCATGGTAATCGGTTTTATCAAAGGCCTCTGAAGCGCTGAGGCGCATGCCGCAAACCGCATCTTTGACAATCGGGAAAAGCAGCTTAGCCGGAAAGTCATCGGAAAAGCCATGCTGGTTTTGCAGAAACTGGTAGATCATCTCAACGGCTTTGGTAATTTTGTTGTCAGCCAATGAATAGTAAGCTTTTTGTCCCTGACGCTTAACTTTTACCAGCCCATAGTGGCGCAGCAAAGTCAGGTGCTGGGAAAGATTTGGCTGGCTCAGGCCCAGCATTTGCACCATTTCATTAACGTTAAGGCTTTGATGCTTCAGGAGTTGTAAAATTTCCAGGCGCTTGTGGTTAGCCAAAACCTTGAAGGTCTCTTCTTCTAAAGCAATTATTTTCTGGTGCATGTTCGCTCCCTTTAGTCGCTCTAGCTGTTAGCTATTAGTCCTTAGCTGGTAGCAAAAATTGCAGCGGCTGTAAGCTTTCAGCTATTAGCTAGTGGCTAGTGTAGCATACATTTTTATATTCGAATACTTGAATATATCTTTTTTTACCTGTAGTATTTTATTAATGTTCTACGTTTTTTTGGCGATTAGTCTTGTGTTCGTAGCCAGCCTAATTCTTAAAAATTTGTTAAAGAAACCGCTTTGCTCCCTTTGCGTGGCAGTCGCTTCGGTCTGGCTAGCGCTGCTGTTTCTATATAAAAGCGGCAGTTTTAGCGATGAGGTCTTACTCGCACTGCTGGTCGGCCAAAGTATCACAGGCGTCTTTTATCTTGCATACCGGCGGCTGCCTAAAGCTCTGCGTATTTTCAGTCTGCCCTTCTTGCTTACATTGACAGCCATTTTTTACTGGCTGATTACCTCCGATGTGCTGTTGCCGGCTTTCGTTCTTTTGGCAGTCTTATGGGTTGGTGCTTGGGCCATATTTACTTCCAGAAATGACCCGGGCAAGAAAAAAATCGCCAACATCTTTGCGGATTGTTGTGAGGATGACTAGATGGAACTTGTAGCAGCCGCTTCATTTATTACCGCTTTTATTGCTGGTATGGCAGCGTTGTTCGCGCCATGCTGCATCGGCGTACTTCTGCCGGCCTATTTGGCATCAGTTTTTAAGACTAAAAGCAAAATATTGCTGATGACTTTCGTCTACTTTTTGGGCATTTTAACGATTTTTTTACCGCTGGGCTTGGGCGTAGCCGCCCTGGGCAGTTTCTTTAACGATAACCACAGCCTGTTCTTTGCCCTGGGCGGTGCCTTTATGCTGCTGCTGGGAATTTCACTTCTGCTTGGCAAGTCCATTATGCTGCCGGTGCACGTCCATCCTAAGTTAGAAAAATACGATTTTGGTTCAATTTACGTGCTAGGGCTGTTTTCCGGCGTGGCCACTACTTGCTGCGCGCCGGTACTGGCTGGTGTTTTAGCCCTCTCTGCCCTGCCGGGCTCGCTGTGGCTTGGCGGGCTGTATGCCTTGATTTTTGTTATTGGCATGGTGGTGCCGCTGTTTATTATCGCTGCTTTCGTTGACCGGACCCGCTTCGTCAAAAAGTTCGAATCGCTAAAGCGGCGAATCAGCTATCCCCTCTTTGGGCGCCGGATTTCGTTAAGCTTATCGCACTTGGTTTCCGGCATTATCTTTACCATTTTCGGCCTATTTATTCTAATTTATGAGCGGACAAACCCAGACGCTTTTGGCGCTGGCTACCAATTGGAGATAAATTTACTGGCAGCCCGCATCACCCGTTTCATTGACCGGGTGGCCGGCGGAGTTCCCGAGTGGTTTTGGGCCTTGGTGTTTGTTGCGCTATTTCTGGCAATTGGCCGCGCCGCATACCGCCAAGCAACTAGCGAAATAAAAGTAAAGGAGCCAAAGGCATGAGTAAAAGATTAATCATTATTCTAGTATTAATCGCCGGCTTAATGTTCGCGGCAGCCCAGCTTACAGATGGCAGCGGCCAAAAGAAAAAATCTGAGACAAAAGGAACGCTGGCGGCCATGGTCGGCAAACCGGCGCCGGACTTTAGTTTAAATTCTTACGACGGCAAAATATTTACACTTAGTCAGCAGCGCGGTAAAAAAGTCGTGCTCTTTTTTAACGAGGGCATCATGTGCTACCCGGCTTGCTGGAACCAGATGGCCGCCTTGGGTAGTGATCCAAAACTTAATTCAGATCAAGTTGTTTCGGCCTCGATAGTCAACGACCAAGCCGAGCAGTGGGTGCAAGCAATCAAAAAAATGCCGGAGCTTGGCAAGGGGTTAATACTTCTAGACACGGACAAGAAGGTTGTGAATATGTACGATATGCTTAACCTTCCTTCATCGATGCACAAAGGCGGCATGCCCGGCCATACCTATTTAATCCTGGATGAACAAGGAATCGTCCGTTACACGCTGGATGATCCGGCAATGGCGATTCAAAATGAAACTTTAATAAGCGAACTGGCCAAGCTATAATTGGTGGTTAATGAAATTCAATAAACAGTCATTGATAAATGGAATAGTTGGTCTGATTATAGGTGTAGCGATAATACTAGGTATAAGATTTGCAACCTACAGTGTTGAAGAGGGCGTGCATTATCACGCCAATTTTGCTATCTACTTAAACGGTCAAAGGGAACAGTTTAAAGATATTATTTATTACATCGGCGCCGAAAGTTGCACCGGCGAGTCAGAACACGCGACTAACCCTTACGCCCGGGCACACATGCACGACAGCGTTAACGACGTTGTCCACGTTGAAGACGAAGCTGTCACCTGGGGGCAATTCTTCCAAAATATTGGCTGGATAGTTGACCCCGAAGTAATCCGCACGCCTGATCAAATTTTCCTGGCGGACTCACAAAACAAGCTGACTTTCATGCTTAACGGCGAACAAACAGATAAAGTTATTAATAGCGTGATTGGCGACAAAGACAGATTGTTGGTAGATTTTGGTTTGACAAACAACCAAACATTGCAAAAAGAATTCGCTTCAATTGCATCAACTGCCGAAAAGTACAATGGCATGAAAGACAGCGGATCCTGCGGCGGCGCCAGCCAAGAAACTTCCTGGAAAGACCGCCTCAAACATATGTTCTAAATGGACAACGTGCCCCAAAGCTTTTTATCCAACTAGGGTTTAAAGCCGGATTTCTTTTTCCAGCCAATCAATTTTCTCGTTTTTCCGTTTCCAAAAAATATCTTCCCAAATATAGTGAACCGCAAGCATAGAATATTTACCGTATCGTTTCTTGATATCATTGCGGATTGTTGTTGCCGGAACAGATTTTTTACCGTAGAACAACCGTGAGTAAATTTTCTGTTGCCATGGCGCAATGTGGTCGAACGCATTGTAGTGATGGTAAGCTTCGAATAAAAGGATGCGGGCGGTTTCTGGGCCAACTCCGTACAATTTCACTAGTTCTTTTTTTGTGCATGCTTCGTCAAGATTTCGTAACCGATATTCGTCAATTTCGCCGTTGGCGAAATTTTTAGAAAGTCGTTTAATAAATTTTGCGCGATAGCCTATTTTCAAATCGCGTAACACTTGTTCTGATATCTTGTCTAAAACTTCAGGGAGCCATATTACCCAAAGTTCCTTTTTATCAAACTCAAGCTTCGTGCCAAATCTACCAATTAACGCATCGAGCATTTGTTGGCTTCGCTTAATAGTAGCGTTTTGTAAAACAATTGCGATAATCAAAAGTTCGTAGAGGGTATATTGGCTAGCATTTCTCATGCCTATCCATTTTTTCAAAACTGGGTAAAAGAGTTTATCTTTCTTCGCTAGCTCGTTAAATTTTTTTAAATCCACACTGAGTTCAAAACGCCACGTAATCTCATTTCTTAGTCTTTCCAGCTCATTTTTCTTAAAACTCTCATTAGAATAAATCGAAATTTTTAGTTTCGGTTTGGTAACAGTTCCAGAATTTTCTATTTTTAGGCCGTAAGGCTTTTTACCCAGTCTTAAACTCTGCCAGTATTTACCGGGCTCCCAGTCATCCAGTTTCAATTTATTAGGAAAATGGGAAGGTTTGTGAAAAGTCCCATCAAAATGAAATGGCGGTCTTGGGTAAAGTAAAAAAGTGTTCTTGCGGTTAAATTTCATATTTGGTGGAGCTGCGGTGATTTTTTAAGGACAAGTTTCAATCTATGATGAGTGTGCCTGCCCGCATCGTCATCTTCATCGTATGTATCTTCCGCTTCACCGACTATTTCAAAATAAGGCTCGGCGGCCGCGAAAATAAATGGCTTTGGGTTATTTTCGTCTCTTACACTAGGGGTCTGATATTTTGTCTCTAAAAACATGGCTATGTAAAGAATTTTTTCCTGTTTAAGTACCCGAGCCAACTCCGCCATTTGCTGAGGCAGGGTTTCTCCTCCCAACACATACCCAGAATAAATCGCATCGAATGATTCATCCCCATAAGGTAGTTCTTCGATATTGGCGACGTCGAATTGAAGTTCAGTTTTTCCTACTTTACTTGCCCTACGCTTCGCGATATCAATACCTGTCTGTGATGTGTCGGCACCTACCACCTTGAATCCTTGATCAGAAAGATAAAAAACGTCACGGCCTGTACCACAACCTGCGTCTAATATTTTTTCGTCACCTTTTAGATACGCCAGAAACAGTGGCATGTTAGCGGAAGGCCTTCCTTTATCCCAGTGAGCCCCTTCCCTATATTCTTGGTCATAGTTATGCTGACCCTTTCTGGCAGAATTATTGTTCTCTAGTTGTGATTTTTTTTCTGGAGGTGGTTTCGTCATGATATTCGTATTTCCCTTATTTATGGTGGAGCATGGCGGAGTCGAACCGCCGACCTCCGCAATGCGAATGCGGCGCTCTAGCCAGCTGAGCTAATGCCCCTCGATCTTATTTTAACTAATTTTTCTCATTAATCTGTAGGAAAGAAACGCAACTAAACTGCCTACCGCAAGGGGAATAAGAGTATTAATTTCAACCTGGTCAGCCAAAACTTCAAAAGCGGCGATACCAGCAAGAGCGGCTATCGCAATATTGCCAATGCGCCTAAATGTAGAAATACCTCTACTTTGGTCTGAAAAATCATTCAGTTCCTCTGGCATGAAATATATTTTACAATTTTTATAGTTATAATGCAAAAGACCGCGCTTGCGAGAAGGCGGCCTTTTGTTGTTCTTCGCGCAGCCCACCCGTGGGCCCCCGCACCAAAAACTTGATGCTTCATAATCTGATTGCAGACTACTCCGCTCAGGTTTTGGTACGGGGCAAGCCGGGCAATGTTTATATATATTTTACAATCTTTTTATTTCTCGGCTTTTAAAGCCCGGTGCGCGAAGCCTACCCCCATTATCGCTTACGCTTACCTAAAGTCAACCCAGCACCTAGATCCGGGACTATCCACTAGGGGTGGATTTTTTGCGAAGCACTCGGCTCTAGGTGCTGGGTCAATCCCATCCGCCCTAACAAAATTTTGAATAACTCAATCTATACGTTCTAGAAACTGTTTAATCTGCGGATAAACTGTAGTGGTGCGCAAGGAAAACCGTTCTTTTTCTTCGTCATTCATTTCTCCATAGGTTTTGGTGGTCCCATCTGGAATAAAAATAAAATCCCAGCCGTAACCATCAGAGCCCTTTGGCTCTTTGGCAACTGTTCCTCTAACTTGGCCATCGAAAAATTTCAACTTTTTACCGTCAAAATAACAAAAACAGACAGAACCAGTTGCTCGTCGATTTTCAAAACGACTAACTAAATCACACACGCCAGCTTCGCCGAGTGGTTCCAAAAACCATTTTATGAACGGGCCAGGTAATTTTCCCAAAGCTTCATATACAAAACTAACGTCTTCAACTAGGACCGGGGACTTGATTTTTTGATAGGCTTGCCTGGCTTTATGTTCAGTTATTTCATGTAAATCAAGTGATTGAATCTCGTCTAGGTTTAACTTCTGATGCGGAATTTTAAAGTCCAAGAACTTCGCCATAAAGTCGGCTTTGCCCTGGTTGCCAGTAATAAAAGTAATTTTCTTCATCTACGGTTCAATAATTTTAATAATTCCTCTTCGGTGATTTGTTTGGTGCCCAGCTTTCGGGCTTTGGTGAGTTTGGATTCTCCGACATTTGCGCCAACCACCAGATAATCAGTTTCTTTGCCAACCGAACTTTGGAATGTGCCGCCCAAGGCACGAATGCGCTCGGCCGCTTCTTCGCGGCTTATTGAATCCAAACTGCCGGTTATAACAATGCTAACACCCATGAGGGGACCGGTTGATCGGCGCACTTCTTCAGGTTTGACACCGATTTTTTGGAATTTCTTCAATAACTTTTGGTTGGCCGGACGGGCAAACCATTCCACAATCGCTTCGGCTACGACTTCGCCAACTCCTTCTACCTCGCTTAGTTCGTCAATGGTAGAATTACTCAGGTGTGTCAGCTTTTTAAAGTGGTTGGCGAGATCGATAGCGGTTTGCTCACCCACGTGACGAATACCAAGCCCGTAGACAAATCGTGCCAACGGCGGATTTTTTTTATCAGCTATTGCCTTAGCCAGTTTCTCGGCTGAGATATCGGCAAAACGTTCCAGCTTAAGGAGATCTTCCTTTTTGACGGTGTAAATATCAGCTGGATCTTTTACCAAACCGGCGCCAATCAGCGATACGACGTTTTTTTCGCCCAAGCCTTCAATGTCCAGCGCCCCTTTGCTGGTAAAATGGCCGATTAACTTCCAGCTGCGCGACGGGCAAGCATTATTGGGACAGCGCCAAACAGCTTCGGTTTCTTTGGCTTTAATTAGCTTGGTGTTGCAGTCTGGGCAATGCGTTGGCATGACAAACGGTTTTTCTGAGCCATCGCGCAATTCAGCCAGCGGCCGCACTACTTCTGGAATTACATCGCCGGCTTTTTGAACAATTACGGTATCGCCCACGCGAATATCTTTACGATGAATTTCGCCTTCGTTATGGAGTGTGGCCATCTGTACGGTGCTACCAGCCACCACTACTGGTTTTAACATAGCTACGGGTGTGGCCGCACCGGTGCGGCCAATACTGACAAAAATATCCTTAACTTTTGTGGTGGCTTGCTCGGCCGGGTATTTGAAGGCTACAGACGCACGAGGCGCTTTACCCACCACTCCTAAACGATCATGAAGCCGGCGATCATTGACTTTTATAACCAACCCGTCGGTGTTAAACGGCAAATCTTGGCGCTTTTGCTCCCAATATTTGTAAAACTTCATGATTTGCTCGGCGTTTTTGGCGACTGTGGCGGTTGAATTAGCTATAATGCCGAGCTCGCGCAGGGTTTTGTAAGCAAATTCGCTCGTCGGCACCTCACCACGGTCATTTCGGATAAGATCGTAGGCGTGGAAATGCAGTGGCCGCTCGGCGACCAATTTTGGATCAAGTTGGCGGATGGTGCCGGCAGCCAGGTTGCGCGGGTTGGCAAAAGTTGGCAAACCTATTTTGGTTCGCTTTTCGTTGAGTTTTTTAAAATCTTCCTTGTACATCACGATTTCACCGCGAACTTCGGTCCGGCCCTTCAAAAATTTGTGAAAGGACGGACCTTTCACATTGCGGAGGCGCAGGGGGACAGATTCGATGGTGCGAACATTCATGGTTACATCTTCGCCGACGAAACCATCGCCGCGGGTGATGCCCTGGGATAAAACGCCGTCTTGATAGACCAGCGCACAGGCCAAGCCGTCCATTTTTATATCCATCCAAAACTCCAAATCGGTGCCGGCAGGTAAAAGTTTGGCAATTCGCGCCATCCACGCTTCTAATTCTTCTTTATTGAAAACATCATTAAGGCTGAGCATGCGCTGGCTATGGCGGATTTGCTTGAAGCCTGGCAGCGGCTCGCCGGCTACGCGTTGTGTGGGCGAATCGGGCCTAATGAGTTCAGAATGTTTTTCTTCAATCTGTGATAGCTCGTGCTTTAAGCTATCGGCCGCCGCCTCACTCATTGCCGACTTGTTGAGAACGTGGTAGTTATAACGGTAATCATTAATCAATTCACGTAGTTTGGCGGCCCGCTTGGCCATATCTTCATTTGGCATCTAATAGTCCCCTGTACAAGTTGTATAAATATGCGTGAGCAACCAATAACACCAAAATTGAAAGTAGATAAAAGACTGGGATGACCAAAAGATCGATGAACAAAATTAACGGCAATACAATAACGGCCATAGCTAAAAGTATAAACAACGGCAAGAACAAAAGCCGCCTGATAACTTTGAGCCTGCGGAACTCTACCAATCTTTTAGCCGAGCGCAAGGCTTGCCGCGGCTGCATGTCCGGCAGGGTCACAATATAGAGCGCGAAGACAGAACTGCTGAGCATGTAGACAGACCAAGCAAAAAGCGGCACTAGTGCAAGAGCCATGATAAAAGTAGCCGTGCCACTGCTGGCAAGTGTTGACGATATCAGCGCGACAATGGCCGAACCGAGAGTTATAGGCAGGAGCTGGATTATAATAACGAAAATCACCAGCAAAAAAGGCACCAGCGGGAACATTGATTTATAATATGCATCCTTGACCGAAAATTCTTTCTTGGCCAACAGTTGGCGCAGTGCCCAGATAATGGCCAAACTGCCAATTACTAGCAAGACGCTTTGAAGGGCTGAGCCAGATTGGGAATCGCCACTAGCTCCGCTGCCAAGCAACGAACCCAGGCCCGATAAGGCATTCGAGAAACTATTGTCGGCGGCCAGGTTCTCTTTGACGATGCTGAAATTATTAATTACGCCGGAGAGGCCGCTGGCGAACACAATATTTAGTATTAAGTAAATCAGCATAATGCCTACGAGTGACCGCCAATTAGCCTTAAGCAGCTTTAATGCATCGCCAAGCACACTAAAACTGCTTGGCAGCGCTTGTTTGCTGGCTTTCTTTTTAACTTGGGCCCGGTTTTGATTCTTTGTGCCTTTGCGCATACGAGCATTAGAAGCAGGAATTTTTCCCTTTTTTGCCATACCTATATTATAACTTAAAACAGGGGTAACATTAGATTGTTTTTGGTATAGTGCTAGACTAAAAATATGTCCAAAAAGTTTGTCTTAACAAAAAAAATTACTAAAGGGGTTCTGGCTATTGGATTATTAAGCCTGTTTGTAGGGTTGGTTTTTTATATATTTTCTTTAACAAACATTTACTCTGTTGCCGGACATAATTGTGTAGCTGACACTTCCAGCTGTGTTGGCGTTGAGAAAAATATACCTGTAATCAATTGGGGGGTCCGTCTTATTGTGGCTGGCATAATAACCAGTGTTGTTAGTGCGCTCTTCCTCGATTGGTTAAAATCACCTTCGAGAGAAGAGAGAAAAAACTAAAACTTCATTTCGCGGAGAGTTTTAATACGGGTTTCGACTGGTGGGTGGGTGCTGAATAAATTAGCAATGCCGCTGCCTTTTAGGGGGTTAGCAAAAAACATGTGGGCGGTGGCGGTGTTTGGTCTTTTGAGCGCGCTGCCATATTTGCCGATTTTTTCCAGAGCCGATGCCAGACCATCAGGATAACGTGTTGTCAGCGCACCAGTGGCATCGGCCAAATATTCGCGGCGGCGACTGATAGCTAACTGTATCAGGGTAGCGGCAATCGGTGCCAGGATAACAGCTACAATTGCCAGCACGTTCATTAGTTGGTTGCCTTCCCGCCTGTCGCCACCGCCCCAGAAGGTAATGTGCCAGAAAAAATCGGCGATCATAGAAATTATACCTACCAGAGCAAAAGCGATGGTGTTGACCCGCATATCCAAGTTCTTGACGTGGCCGAGCTCATGAGCCATAACTCCTTCTAGCTCCTCATTTTCCATCATTTTCAGCAGGCCGGTTGTGGCACAAACAGCCGAGTGATTGGGGTCGCGCCCAGTGGCAAAGGCATTGGGCGCCGGATCGTCCATGATGTAAACCTTAGGCATGGGCAGGCCTTCGGTAATTGCCAGGTTCTCAACTGTGCGCCACAGTCGCGGGTTGTCCTTTTTGGTTATTTCTTTGGCCCGGTTGACGGCCAGCGCCATCTTGGCCCCGGCAAAGTAGCTAAATATGGCGTAGCTTAAAGAAAACAGTCCGATAAAAAATAACATGCCCGGATTATCGTAAGCCCGGCTCATGACGTAGGCAAAACCCCACAACAAACCCAAAAAGACCAGCAATAAAATTACTGTGCGGCGTTTATTGGAACTTATCTGCTCATACATAAAACTAGGTTACAGGTTAGAGGTTAGAGGTTACAGTTACTTGTTGCTGTCAAAGCTGACCTTGACTGGTTCGGAGACCGCCACTGCTTCGCCCTCACCTACCTCGAAGAATTCACGCAGTTTAAAGCTAAATAATCCGGCAAAAATATTGATTGGAAAGGTCTGAATCTTGGTGTTAAGATCGCGCACGCCGCCGTTATAAAAACGTCGGGCGGCCTGGATTTTGTCTTCGGTATCAGTCACTTCATCTTGCAGCTTCTGAAAGTTTTCAGTGGCACGCAGCTGAGGATAAGCTTCGGCGACGGCAAATAAACTTTTCAGTGCTTTCTGGAAATCGCCTTCGGCCTGGCTGACTTCACCAACGGTCTGGGCACCTAAGGTTTTGGCGCGAGCTTCAGTAACCTTTTCGAATACAGTTCTTTCGTGCTTGGCGTAACCTTTGACTGTTTCGATTAGGTTAGGGATTAGGTCGAAACGGCGTTTCATCTGGACCGTGATATCGCTCCAAGCTTCATCGACACGTACTTTGGCCCTAACTAAGCTGTTATATATAAGTACAATACCCAGCAGAATTACACCGATAATAATTAATGCTATAACCATTTTAACCTCCACTCCTCCTTATAGGGTTCTGGTTTAATTATACACGTTGTATGATGTCAACAAGCATGAGCCTGAAGAAATTTCTGACGCTGGTGGTTTTGGGGTTAATTACTTGGATAGCTTTTAGTTACAGCCGGCCGGTGCCGGCAGTTGGCCCGCAGACCAATTTTAGCCAGCCCAAAACTAGCTCAGCTGTGGACTTACCATGGCCGACTTATGGTCAAGGGGCCATTGGCGTAGTTGGACAGGGTGTTTTAGCTACATATGGCGAACGAAAGCCAGTGCCAATTGCTTCGATTACCAAGGTTGTTACAGCACTGGCCGTGCTGAAGGAAAAACCGCTGAAAGTGGGCGAAAAGGGACCAAACATCACGATCACTGATGAAGACGTCGCCATTTATGATGAATTTTATTCGCAGGGCGGTTCTGTGACGCCCATCACCAAAGGCTCGCAAATCAGTGAATATGACGGTCTGCAGTCAATGCTGATACCTTCCTCTAATAACATGGCCGCGACCGTGGCAAAATGGGCTTTTGGCTCGGTAGATAACTATGTTAAATATGCCAATCAGATGCTGTCCGACCTCGGATTTAAACAGACAAAAGTGGATGAAGCCAGCGGTTTTTCCGCCAGTTCCGCAAGTACAGCTAGCGAACTCATAAAACTGGGGGAGTTAGCTCTTGCCAATGAAGTAGTCGCCGATATCGTCAAAAAGTCAAGTGCTAACTTGCCGGTTGCAGGTGAAGTCAGAAACATCAATACGTTGGTCGGCGAGGATGGCGTTATCGGTATTAAAACCGGCAATACAGAGGCAGCTGGCGGCTGTTTACTTTTTGCCTCAAAACGTACTATTGACGGTAAAGATATAACTGTTATCGGGGTAGTTTTAGGCGCGCCAACCCGTGCCACAGCAATTGCCGATTCCAAGACGCTGTTGCAATCAGTTGACAAAGCGTTCCAAGCTGTTACGGTCGTCAAAAAAGACCAAGTAGTCGGCCATTACGAGTCGCCGTGGGGTGCTAAAGCCGATGCCGTAGCGAAAGAAGATTTAACAATGCTTGTCTGGCGCGGAACCAAGCTGAAAACAGATGTGAAACTGAGCCAGATTGACACTCCGGCTAGCACCAGTTTTGATATAGGATCAGTTAGCGTCACGGCTGGCCAAAAAACGGCTAATGTGTCCGTAGTTCTTAAAGGTGAACTGCTTGGACCTTCCTGGACCTGGCGCATTTTTCGTTAATTCTGTACAATAACAGGGGTAATTAAGCACGAGCCGCAGTGGTGAAATTGGTATACACGCTACGTTCAGGACGTAGTAGGGGCAACCCTGTGGAGGTTCGAGTCCTCTCTGCGGCACCATAAAGGCAAGGAATTTGAATAAATTAGCGTATTATTTGCAGGAGCATTTGAAGGGCGAAGTCACTTCGGCCGTTGACGTGCGCCGGCATTTTGCCCACGACGCCAGTGTCCTGCAAGTTCTGCCGGCCGTGGTTGTTTATCCCCGAGGCGAAAGCGATGTGCGTAAATCTGTCCGTTTCGCCTGGCAGCTCGCCGAGCGCGGAAAAAAGCTGCCCGTCACAGCCCGCGGGCATGGCAGTAATACATCAGGCGCGGCTATTGGTAGTGGTGCAGTATTAGTTTTCCCGGCCTATATGAACAAACTGCTGGCCCTCAATACCAAAAAACGCTTTATTTGCGTTGAGCCGGGCGCGAATTACGGGACAATCGAACAGACTCTGAATACTCACGGGTTGTCATTACCAGTCTATCCCCCGTCAAAAAATTACACCACGCTGGGCGGCACCATAGCTAACAATGCCTTGGGTGAAAAATCCGTTAAATACGGCGCCATCGGAAACTTTGTGCAAAGTCTGCGAGTCGTTTTATCAAATGGCGAAGTCATTGAAACCGGACCACAAAGTAAAAAAGAGCTCAACCATAAACTGGGCCTGCAGACCCTGGAAGGCCAGATCTACCGTTCGTTAGACACACTACTCGAGGAAAATTCCGATTTTATAAACCGCTGCCATGAATCAATTAAAACCCGCCATAACGTAGCCGGTTATAACCTTTGCAGAGTTAAAAAGAACCATGATTTTAACCTCACACCGCTGTTGGTCGGCTCCCAGGGCACGCTTGGCATAATTACCGAGGCCACTTTGGAAGTGGTTAAGCACAACCCAAAAACAACCATGGCCCTTATTAGCGTAGACGACCTTGGCGACTTATACAGCCTGTTGTCAGAGATTCTGCAGCTCAAGCCAAGCATTTTGGATATGCTTAACCGGGCGGCCATTGACTGGGTTTTAGAACTTAATCCAAACCAGTTGGCGGGTATTTTGTCGCGCGAAAAGGCGGCTATGCATCTTTTTGTGCAGTTCGATGAGCCAAAAGATAGTGACCGTCAAAAAGCCGTTAAACAGTTAACCAAAATTGTTGGCAGCGTCGGCGCCTGGCTGGAAGTTTTCGAAACACCCAACAGCCAGGAGCGCGCCCGTAAAATTCGCGATAGCGTAGCTACTATTTTAATCGAGTCGCACGGCCAAGCCAGGGCTGTGCCGGTAGCCGAAGATATTTCGGTGCCGGTTGACCGCTTGATCGAGTTCCTGACAGAGGTAGAGAGTATTTATAACGAAGTAGGCTTACCGCCGGCTGTGTGGGGACAGGCCGGCAGCGGAGTTGTCCGTATGTGGCCGCCCCTTGATCTGGGCAAAACCGGCGACAGACAAAAACTGTTCAAAATCCAAGACAATTTGTATGCCGCGGCCGTCCGCCTGGGCGGCGCTATTAGCGCATCAGCTGGCGACGGCCGTGTCCGGGCGCCCTATCTTGCCTTGCAGTACGGCGAGGAGTTGAGCAGTCTGATGCTTAAAGTCAAAAAAATCTTCGACCCGCATGGTATCTTAAATCCGGGAGTCAAAACAGCTTCGACAGAAGAAGTTAAAACCTTGATGCGCACCGAATACAGCCTGTCCAATTTTTACGACTACCTGCCCCGAAATTAAAAAGATACTTGACTTGCTTGCCCCGCACTAAATCCTGAGCGGAATAGTCTGTAATCAGATTATGGAGCTTCAAGATTTTGGTGGCGGGGTTAAGTATTTTGGCTGGTGGGTGAGAGAGGATTTGAACCTCCAAGCCTTGCGGCACCAGAACCTCAATCTGGCGTGTTTACCTAGTTTCACCACTCACCCGAAATACACTGCTAATCATGTAAATTATACCATTCAATCTGTTATAATAATCATTTGCCGGGCGCTTAGCTCAGTTGGCTAGAGCACCGCGTTTACACCGCGGGTGTCGGGGGTTCGAATCCCTCAGTGCCCACCACGGCGCTTTAGCTCCCGCGCTTCGCTCGCGCGTACGCTTGAGCTTCGGCGGACAGGCAGTTGGTTACCAACTTCGCAAGCTTGCCCTTCGCCCGGCCTTCGTAGCTCGAACGAGTAAAGACAACAGCTCGGTATTAGGTATTAACTTTGATAGTCTTTCTGATGTAGAATAACAGTAGTCTTACTTCGGCGGAGTGGGCAAGCTCCGGCATAGCCGGAGCGTAGTGGGGCGCTTTAGCTCAGTTGGTAGAGCAGAGGCTTGAAGAGCCTTGTGTCCTCGGTTCGAGTCCGAGAGGCGCCACCATCTGCCTTCGTTCGACCCTTTCGGTCGAGCTATGGCGGATCGATGAGTGTTTCGAGGACGAGAACCGGTATAGGCTCGGTGTACGCAGCCGCGCAGATAAAATCGTGTTTACATGATTTTACCGAGCAGCGAGGGAAAAGTGCGAAGCACGTTGCCCGAGAGGCGCCACCAGCTCGCCTAGGCGAGCGTTTAACATTTAGCAGTTACCATTTGTCATTATTTTTTCATTGATAATTGATCATTCATTGAAAATTGTAAATTGATAATTGATAATTGCTTTTGCCTAAAAGGCAAAAGCGCGGGTGTAGCTCAGTTGTTTAGAGCGCTTCCTTGCCAAGGAAGAGGCCAGGGGTTAGAGTCCCCTCACCCGCACCATTCGACTCGGCAGGATAAATCCTGCCTCGCTCATGGTAAACCAAGCATAAGCGTTGTAGTTAATTCTTTGATACCATTAATTTATGAACAAAAATCAGAAAGGGTTCGGTGCAGTTGAAGGTTTATTTATAATTATCGTCATGGCGATTATAGGGGTAGTTAGCTGGATGGCATACAACAGCTATCATAAAGTGCCAGCTACTACTTCCAATCCAAAAACTGACTTGTACGCAATATTGCCGCCTGCCACAGTGCCTTCCAAAGCAAAGCTATGTAGCGACTCCGCAGAGCAACAAGTCGCTACAGGCTTAAGCGTCAACTTGACTTGCAGTAATGGCGATCTCAATATTGTAGCTTGGGAACGAGCTGCCAAGGCAGAAGGCGGTAAGCCAGTTATGATGACCCTCGGTTATAACGCGACAGCCTTACAAGTTTGTAATGCCTATGGGGCCAACTTCGTAACTGGAACATTGGCTAGTGAAGTTTACCAGCTGGCGGCTCAATATTATGGATGGCATTTTGCAGAAGATCCAACAGTGGCCGCAATGAATGGTAAGTGTTAAAGTGAAACTCTCACCTCTCATTTACTGAGCAAATACTCTTGATACGGCACTTCTAGTACTTTCCTCCAACATACTCCATAACGCTTATTGTTATTACCGAGCATAACTCTTACAATTAAAACAATGGATCGAAAGCAGCGCGGCTTTGCGCTTCTTGAACTGCTTATCATTATTTTCGTCATGGCAATCATCGGCGGTGTTGGATATTACGCTTTGAGTAAAAAGTCCGATAATAAAACAACCACGGTAACTTCTCAGACAACTTTCTCAAACGTGCAGAAAGATTCAAACGCGAATCAAGCGAAAATCAAGCACTTAGGCATCAATTTGGACTATTACGACCCGGCCACAAATAAGGCGGGCGATTTTTTATTTACGAAAGCCAGCGTATTTGCCGATATGCTTTTTATGAACTACGGTTACTTAATACCTGCCTCACCTGACTACCCCGCAAAACGAAACCCGCAGCCAACGTTTTTTCTGCCTCTAGGAACAAAGGTGCATTCACTCGTAGATGGTAAGGTTTTTGGAGTGCCCAAACTATATAGTGACGATTACAGCGTAATGGTACAAACAGAAGGAAGCGAGCTTATATTTGAAGCCGAACACGTTGTTAACGTCAAGGTCAAAGAAGGCGACACAGTCAAGGCGGGCGATATTATCGCCGAAGTAAGTCCGTTTGGCTCACAATCTGGAGATGGCTTGGGGTTGTTTGAAATCGGTGTTTTGAAAGGCGGCAATCCGCCAAAGCATCTTTGTCCGTTTGATTATCTCGATGATTCAATCAAAGATGATTTATTAAAGAAGATAACTGCCATGCAAAAATCATGGGAAGAATATAAGGGGAATAGTAATATTTATGATGAGTCGCAAGTCGTTATTCCCGGCTGTGTTAGTCGCGACCCAATTGAAGGCTAGTGCTTCTTAATAAAAAATCCTCAAAAATTGAGGATTTTTTATTAAGAGTTTTGTGAGGTGGTTTTGGTTTTCCCAGTAGTAGACTTTCGCGACTATTCGCAAAGCGAATACTGGCAAAGCCACGCGAAAGCTCACTACTGGGTTTAGTGGCGGCGTAGATCAGATACTTTTGCGTTGCCGCTAACTATAGCAAGTGCAATTGCAAGAAGTAATATACCCACACCGGCCATCAGCACAAAAAGACCCATTGCGACAGGCGAGCCCCAATCCCAAGTCATGTGATTCCCCTCTACCCACCGCTTATCTATTTGTGCTTTTACGATAACGTTTATTCTATGTCTTTGCAAGTATAAAGTGGAGGCGCGGACGAGATTCGCACTCGTGTAAAAAGCTTTTGCAGAGCTTTGCCTAACTCCTCGGCCACCGCGCCATACACATACATTCTACTACATTTTTTATCTGTTAGAAGCAAACTAACAGAGGTATAATTAATGTATGCCTAAGAAGCGTTCCTGGACAGACGAGCAATTAGCGATCGCCGTTAAAGATTCCCGCAGCTATCGGATGGTTCTTGTTAAGCTCTCCCTGGTTCCTGCCGGCGGGAATTACGAACAAATAAAACGCCGCATTAGAGAACTTAAGCTTTCAAACGAGCATTTTACAGGCATGGGCTGGAATACGAATTTACAATTTAATCCTAATCCGCCAACACCCCTCAATAAGTTACTCATTATAAACGGAGCTGCTCAAAGCTTTGTTTTAAAAAAGAGACTATTTATAGCTGGCCTTAAAACACCTAAATGCGAGCTTTGCAGTTGGTGTGAGGTTTCTGCTGACGGAAGAATACCGGTTGAGCTTGATCATGTTAACGGCGACCGGTACGATAATCGAGTAGAGAATTTACGTATCCTCTGCCCAAACTGTCATAGTCTCCAACCTACTCATCGTGGAAGAAATAAAAAAGTAAGGTTGCGCAACTTGACAAAATGACGCGCGGGTGTTGTAACTGGTAGCCAAGACAGACTTAAAATCTGTTGCCTGAATAAGGCGTGTGGGTTCGAGTCCCACCCCGCGCACCACGAAATTACTTAACATGTTAAGTATTTTCAGACTCCCCTTTTTGTTTTTTACTTTTTGCCTCTCCGCCGCAGCTTCGACAAAGGAGAGCTATTTGCTATTGTGTGGTTTGGCGTTTTTGGCGGACCATCCAGTTTTCGATGTTATAAAAGCGATCCGCCGCTCCATTATCGGCTTTGCGCTGATATCCATAGACCGGTCCTCGACTAATATAAATGTAATTGGGCTGATATAGTGCGAGCGCTGGAGCATCTGTAGTCCAGGCAGTCAAAAAGGCCTTGTACTTAACCTCGCGGACGGCATTATCCGTCCGGGTTCGTCCAGCTTCTAAAGCCTCATCGGCGGCGGTAGATTTGTATTCGCTCAGATTGGAACGTCCTTGTGAAGTGATACTAGCTTGCGAGCTATCCCAATAAGCAAAGACATCTGGATCGGCGCCAATACTTATGCCGTACACCAAAATGTCATAATCATGCGTGGCGATAACCTGGCCCTGCAAATCATCGCCGCTGTAGTAAGTAAGATCGATTTTAATACCTAGTTTTTCCCATTGTTTCTGAAGATATTGAGATGTCAGCGAATACTGCCGGGTGTCTTGCGAGCGCAAAGTGAACTGCAAAATTTTGCCGTCTTTGTAGCGCAGATTCTTATCTCCGCGTTTGTAGCCAGCTTGATCTAATAATTGGTTAGCTTCATCGTAGTTGTAGCCACGCTGGATAATATCGGGGTTATAACCCACTTGCCCCTGCAGAATCGGGCTATCTACCAATCCCGTAGGCTGGCCAGTTATACTTACCAGCTGTTGTCTATCAACCCCCGAGACGAGAGCTTTGCGAACATTGGCGCCAGCCAGCGCACCGCGCGAATTATTAAAAAAAGCCATTACGACGCTAGTTAATGGCGTGACATGCGCTTGCACGCCTTTATCATCTTTGAGCTCGTCCGGAATGGCATCCAGGCCGCTCATAGCACTAACCTGCTTCTTTTTAAAAGCCGCGATAAGTAACTTTTCATCGCCGTAAGTAATTAAGTTAAAGCCATCTAGTTTTGGCCTGCCGCCAGCGTATTTATCAAAAGCCGCCAGCGTAATTCTTTGCTGGCGACCGGTAGTAGGACTGCCCAAAACTTCGACAAACTTCCATTCAAACGGCCCAGTGCCCACCGGCGCCGAATTAAACGGCGAACTTCTAAGGGAGGCCGCTGGAATATTTTTAAGTAAATGTTCTGGAATAATGCCGTTGATCAGGGAGTGCGGGAATGAAGCCAGCGGGTTGGGCAAATCAAAGTTGATGGTATGGCTGTCTGGCGCCGACAGGTTTATATCCTTCCAGGCGTTATAAAGTGATGACTGGGCTTCAATATTTTTAATAGTGTTATAGGTAAAGACAACGTCAGCCGATGTCAGCGGTTTACCGTCGTGCCAAGTCAGGTTTTTTTTAAGATGCACTGTGTAATGCGTTGGAGCCGGGCCCATTGTCCAGTCCTGGGCTAAATTCCCCACTAAATTATTATCGTTATCGTATTTGAGCAGGCCGGCAAAAACTAATCGGCTGATGGCAGAATCGGGCGCGCTGGATGCATAAAGCGGATTAGCATTGGTAAAGGTTCCAACAATGCCCTCGGTATAAATACCGCCCGGCACCGGTTGCATTGATTGGTAATAAGGCGAAAGTGCCCGCGATTGGAAAAAGGTCGCCAAAATGAGCACCACGAACAGTAGAGTCCACAAAAAAACAAAGCGGCGGACTGACAATAGGCGGTCAAAACGCCTCAGTAGCAGTTTTTCGATCTGTTGGTCGGCAGCCTGCGAGAACTCCAGCGCGCCACGGCGGCTTTTGCGAAATCCCCGGCGCCAGCGCTTTTTGGTCGCGTCATCTAAAGCAGCCATGCATTAACTTTACCATTTACATTAGTGCTGTGCGTGCCGCCCAGCTTACTGAGCGACAATTGTTATCAAAATGCTAGCAGCAAAAATGAAAACCAGAATGATAGTTAGCTGGTGCAATGTTTTATCCGACCCGCGCCGAATGGTGTTGACTTCGCCGCTACCGCCCAAACCGGCCCCCAAGCTAGCGCCCCGTGTTTGAATTAAGATCAAAATTATCACCAACACGACCGAGACGATTGTTACATAGTTCCAAATATTCATGCGAACTCCGTTCGCAGTAACAAGTAACTAGTAACAAGCAACGAGCTTTGTTGTATGTTGCCTGTTGCGTGTTGCTTAAAAATGCTATGCATTTTTATGTTTCCTCCATAATCTTGGTCACCAAGAAGTTAACCAACCCAACAATTATACCAGCAATGATGGCCACACCCAGGTTCTTGACATACAGTGGATGGTAAAGCCAGCTGGCAATTAGTATCAAAAAACCGTTTAACACCAGCATGAATAAACCGAGGCTAAAGATGATAGCCGGAAAGGATAAAATAACTAAAACCGGCTTGAGTGCCATGTTGACTAAAGCCAAAAAGAACCCAGCGCCAATTACCGTACCGACGCCCGTGCCTACACTTAACCGATCGGGCCCCAGCAGTGAAGCGGCGACCCAAAGCCCAAGTCCAGAAATAATCCAGCGGATGAAGAAATGCGCTAAAAAGTGCTGCATTTGCTCTAATTGTATCAAAGGCGCTTGCCCTTATCTTTTTTCGGCCGACGCCCGAAAAAAGACAGGGCTCGCTTGGTTATTTTATGACGGCGAAGTATTTTGCTAAGGCTTTGGCCATTTTGGGGCCTATTACCTGTCTTAGGTCGGCTTCACTGGCGGCTATCACAGCGCGCGTTGAGCCAAATCGTTTGATTAGTTTTTTGCGTGTTAGCGGCCCAACACCTGGAATGCCATCCAGTAGACTAGCAGTCTGGCGAGCAGAGCGGAGGGAGCTGTGGTAGCTAACAGCAAAACGGTGCGATTCATTGCGAATCCGCTGCAACAGCTTCACGAGATGTGAATTTTCCGGCAGATTAATAACAATAAAACCGCCTTCTTCCGCTGCGTAACCGCCCAGTTTCTGCAAAAAAACCCTATTAAACCATATTCCCCCCATTTCCAGGGTTGAACCTTGGAAATGGGGTTTTTGTGGTGTAGCAGGTTTTTTTAGGATAATCTGTTCTTCACGTTTGGCTAGCCCAATAAACGGCAGCTGCGACAAGCCAGTTTCGGCATAGGCCTGCAAAGCGGCGTTTAGCTGGCCTTTACCGCCGTCAATCAAAACCAGATCGGGCAGTCCCCATTTTTTGCGATTTACTTCACGAAAACGTCTGTTAACAGCTTCACGCATGTGGGCAAAGTCGTCGTTACCGGCCGTCCTCATTTTGAATTTTCGGTAATCGGTTTTGCACGGCACGCCGTTGATAAAAACAACCAAGCTGGCTGTCGTATCCGTGCCCTGAATATGGCTAATATCAAACCCCTCGATTCTTTTTGGCGGTTCTTCAAGTTTAAACAGTTGAGTCAGCTCGACAAGTGCCTGATCTTTGCTAGCGTCCAGCATCTCGCGGTCGGAAAATATTACTTGGCGATTTAGAGCTCGCAGTGCTCGAAGTTGATCGCGAGCCTTGCCCGCTTTTTCAAACTCCGAAGCCTTGGCGAAGGAGTTCATATCCCGCTCGATTTCATGCACCAAAATCACCCGATTACCGCGCAGATACTGCATCAGCTTGCGTAAGTTCGCACGATAATCAACTAAGCTGGTCCGGCCCTCCTCTAGCCCCGGATCCAAGCCCAAATGGTAATGCAGGCTGGCCCGTTTTTGGTTAACCGGTTTGGAAATGGCGTAGGGGAAGGCCCGCCGTAAATAGCGTAGGGCTTTTTTAACTTCGAAGGCGCTTATATATGGCCCAAAATACTGCGCGCCATCATCTAGCGGCCGGCGGCTAAATGTGACAGTTGGGTAGTCACTTTTATAATCAATCCGTACGTAGCTTAAGTTTTTATCATCGCGCAACAAGATGTTATAAGGCGGCCTGTAACGTCGTACCATCTCGGCCTCTAAAAACAGCGCGTCAACTTCGGTCTCAACTTCTGTCCAATCGATATCTGTAATTTCCTGGATCAAAAGGTCGGTTTTAGGATCTTGGTAACGACTGACTTGGAAGTATTGGCGTACGCGGTTGCGCAGGTTCGCCGCCTTGCCAATATAAATAATCTCCCCTGCAGCATTTTTATGAAAATACACCCCTGGGCCGTTTGGTAAATTGGCTAACTTTTTCTCCAGTTTCTTACTCATATTTGCTCCAATATGATAACAAAGGTTTGTCACCTCAAACGTAAGGTGTTATTATTTAGCGGACTATTAACTAACAGGGAGAAAGGAGCAGCCAAAATGAAAATTGAAAAATATTACCTAGCAGACCTGGTTGCTCCAGCAGCCTGTTAACTGCTTTAATAAACACTTCTTCAACAAAAATTTGCTATTTAACGCGCGACTAGGAGGCCGCGCCCATGGAACAAGAACGTAACGTCAAGGCCGTAAGGTTGGCCGTAAAACATTACTGGCAACAAGTCCTGTATGATTGGTATCTAGCTGGGCCAGCATTGATATTGCCTGGCATTGGCAACATCCTTGGTTTTTATGTACCACCGCTTATAGTCGCCAAAATTCTCGCCAACTACGCAGGTGGGACCCATCCGACCATAGGCAACCTTATCCCATATATAGCCTTATTTGCCGGACTATGGCTAGTGGGCGAAGCGTTGTGGCGGATAGCCATGCTATTGCTCAGCCGAGCCGAAACCCGCGGTATGAAGCGTCTTTATATACAGGCTATGGATTATTTGTTCGCTAAAGACCAGGCTTTCTTTAACAATAACTTTGCCGGATCACTGACAAAGAAAGCCATCGGTTTTGGCAGACGCTACGAAGACATCATGGACACCATGGCTTTTTCTGTAACCTCCGCTTTGATTCCTATATTTTTTGCCGGTTTTATCTTGTGGGGTTATTCTCCATGGCTAGTCGTCACCTTGATCGGTCTGCTTTTTTTTGCCGGCCTTGTTGCCGCACCGCTGATCTGGCGCCGGCAGAAACTAGTAACCAAAAGAGAAGCCGCCAGTAATATCATGGCCGGTAATATTGCCGATACTATTGTCAATATGGCAACTGTGCGTTCATTCGCCCAGGAAAAATACGAAGCCAAAAGACATCGCCTAAATGCCGAGGATTACATGTCCAAGACCCTAAAGGCTTGGGACTACAATACTCTGAGAATAGAAATGGTCCTTTCGCCGCTTTTTGTCTTCACTAACGTCGTCGGCCTTATTATTGCGCTGGCCTTAAGCGCTAATGGCTCTATTAATATTGAAGCCGTCTTCGTGTCGTTCAGCTACTTTGCCCAAATAAGCGGCGTAATGTGGAAATTTAACCAGATATACCGCAATGTTGAGTCAGCTATCACCGATGCAGCCCAATTCACCGAACTGCTGATTGAAGCCCCAGCTGTGAACGACGTTGAGGATTCTAGCAATTTCAAGCCGCACAAGGGCCTAATTGAGTTCAAGGATGTGACTTTTCAGTATTCTGACAGTGCCGGTAAACACTTATTCCGGAATTTGAACCTGGCTATAAAAGAGGGCGAAAAGGTTGCTTTAGTTGGCCATTCAGGAGGCGGAAAGACTACTATAACCATGCTCTTGCTGCGTTTCATGGATATCGATAGCGGCCAAATCCTGATTGACGGTCAAGACATAGCCAAGACTAAACAACGCCAGTTGCGGGCGGCGATTGGTTATGTCCCGCAGGACCCGGCACTCTTTCACCGGACCTTATCCGAAAATATCCGCTACGGCAGATTTGGAGCGCCTGAACAAGAGGTAGTGCGGGCTGCGAAGATGGCCCACGCCGATGAATTTATAATGGAGCTTCCTTACGGTTACGAAACTATGGTTGGCGAGCGCGGCGTTAAGCTTTCTGGCGGCCAAAGGCAGCGGATAGCCATTGCACGGGCTATGCTTAAAGACGCACCTATTTTGGTGTTAGATGAGGCCACAAGTGCACTTGACTCAGAGAGCGAGAAGCTCATCCAGGCCGGCCTTTGGAAATTGATGGAAGGCCGGACGGCGATTGTTATTGCCCACCGATTAAGTACCATCCAGCGGATGGATAGAATTGTCGTTTTAGAAGAAGGAAAGATTGCCGAGCAAGGCACACATAAAGAGCTACTGGAGAAAGGCGGTACCTATGCCACCCTTTGGGCGCACCAATCTGGCGGCTTCTTAGAAGACTAGCGCTCGCACCATTCAAAAAAGTGTGCGTTTCGCCGCCGGGTTGCCCGCCGCCCGCAGGTCCGGTCAACTCGGGTCTGCACTCCGCAGAAACACACTTTTTTGAATGGTGCTCGCTTAACAGTTAAGTACTTAATCTGCTAAGTATTTACTTCAGCGTATAAAATACCTTCCTTCCAGTCTGGAGTCGAGGCGATTAGATTGCCTTTATTATCAAATACATAGCCGCCGCCCGGGAAATCTTCGTCCTGAGTACGGCCCGCCTGGGTCGCCACTGCGATATTGATCCTATTTTCTTTAGAAAATTTACTCAGATTTCTCCGGCACTCATTTCGCCACCAATTAAAGCCGCTTTTCCAATTACGAGTTTCTTGCAAGCCATATAAACCTGGGGCGGAAGCCGCAAACACAGTACTTGTTCCTAGTTTTGCATAGTCTTCAAACAGTTTAGAGTGTCCCACGTCAGCGCAAATCGTTATGCCAAATGACAACGAAGAATGCTTGAAGATTGGAGTATCAACTCCCGGTGCGAATGTAGGTAGTTCATCTTCCGCTACATTAACTTTACGGTAGTAGCCTTGCAGCTTACCGGCTGTTGCCACAATTTGAGTAATGAAGGGTTTGCCGTCGGGATTACGTTCAACTATCCCGGCCAAAGCTGTAATTGGTGTATTTATGGTTAGCTCGCAAAACCGCCGCACTGGCTCACTGTCCAATGAAAGCACTGATTTGGGCATTTTTGCTGGTTTGATATATCCTGTAATGCTCATTTCAGGAAAACAAACAATATCAACATCTTGGTTCCGCGCTTGATTTATGTAGTCTGCAGTTTTTGCCAAATTCCTATCGATTTCACCTTTTGGGCAATTTATTTGTACAAGGGCAATTTTCAAAGATTTCATACGTCCATCTTATCAGAATTAAATACTTGACTAGTCAAGTATTTTGTATGTTAAGCGAGCCCTATCTTTTTTGGGGCATCTGCCGAGCTTTGATTAGATGTTGTCAAAACTGAGCGGGCTTGGCCACCTTTGGTTGTCTGACGAAGTTAATATGCCTGCGGCATATTAACGAGGAGTTCCAAAGGCGAGCTCGGTTTTGACTAACAGCTACTCACAGTGAGGCAGCGACCCAAAAAAGATGGGGCGAGCTATTCTTTCTTGGCTCCTTCAGAAGCGGTTGCTTCGACTTCGCCGCCTTCGGCAGGTTTGGTTTCGCCTTCGGCAGCTTCTTCACCCTCGGCAGCTTCGGCAGCAGCAGCTTCAGCCGCGGCAGCTTCGGCGGCCAGTTCTTCATCGGAAACCATTGCCTTAGTTTCTACAACTCTGGCAATTGGATGTTCGGTATCGGTTAAAATGGTTACACCTTCTGGTAATGACAGGTCGGCAACTATTATCTGGTCACCAATTTCTGCCAATTTGCTAGCATCAGCCTTAAGCTCATCCGGCAGGTCTTTAGGCAAAGCCTCAACCTCAACAGCATCGAGTTGACGCAAGATCATCAGGCCAACTTTTTCGGCTGGTATTTCGCCTTCTAGGTGGATCGGCACTTCGGCTTCGACTTTTTCGTCGCGGCGAATAGCTTGAAAAACCACATGGTCCATGCGGCGCTTGGCCGGATGAAAATGCACATCTTTGATTAAAGCCAAGAATTTTTGATCACCAACACTTAAATTCAGGGGGTGATGTTTGCCAGCTTCGCGATAGATTTTGCCAATCTCTAAAGCCGGTGCCATGACATAAATAGAGTCTTGACCGTGATTATGGATCACCGCCGGCACTAGTCCTTCGGCACGCAAAGAAGCTAGCCGTTTTCCGACAACTGTTCTTTGCTGCAACTGCAGTGGCGCATCTAAATTAGTCATTTCTTGGCTCTCCCTTGGCCGCCAAAACTTCGACGAAGTTTAGGGGGCCGAGCCCTCCGAAGTCTTCTTGACCTCCGTAGCTTTAGCGAAGGAGGTGACGAAGGAGGGTGAATTTTTTATTCCGTCTATTATATCAGGTTTAAGATACAATTAGGCTGTTATGTTTTTCGACAGCGAACAAATTGTCCAAAGCGGAGGGTTGTTATTAATCGCCTTAATGGTTTTCGCTGAAAGCGGCCTGCTTTTCGGCTTTATTTTCCCCGGTGACACCCTGCTACTGGCCGCCGGTTTTTTTGCCGGCCAGGGTAAATTACCAATTGTCTGGCTGATAGTCGTTGTAGTAATCGCGGCCGTCCTTGGCGATAATGTCGGTTACCGTATCGGGCGTCGGCTTGGCCCTAGGATTTTTAAGCGTAAAAACGGCCTGTTGTTTCGCCGTGAATATATCCAAAAAACGCAGGCATTTTATAATCGTCACGGCGGGAAAACAATTGTTTTGGCGCGCTTTGTTGCCTACATTCGAACGTTCGCGCCAATGGTTGCCGGCATGGGAAAAATGCAATGGCAGTTATTTGCTTTTTACAATTTTTTTGGCGGTTTGCTTTGGGGCATCGGGCTACCAATGGTTGGTTATTTCATCGGAAGCTCATTTCCCAACATTGACAAGTATTTTATTTGGTTTTTGATAATCTCCGCACATATCTTTCTGATAATTGCTCTGTGGCATATTTTTAGAAATCCAGATACTCGCCGAAGGTTTGTCACGATGATAAAAGAAGACTGGCAGCACTACTTCAGCCGCAGCCGTAAAGACTAATTAGATTTTTTCTGACCGTAAATCATCAGGTGGGCAATAGTATCAAATACCAGTTTGTCCACTAATGGCTGTTGCTCTCTCTCGGCCAGTAGTTTCGATCTTCTATGCTCTTCTTTCAATTCAAACTTAACTGATTCTTTAAGCCGGATTAATCCTTTTAGTTTTCGCTCTGGCAGCAAATCTAAACGCCATTGCAATTCCTGCTCGCTAACCAGTGGGTTATCTTGTTTCGACCGAGCAATTTCTAAATCACGAACGAGCCCAGCGGCACGTTCGGCGCTAAAAATCGAAATATTATTTGGACTTGATTCTGGGTGTAACATCGCAGCAAATTTCTACCCAACCCCTAGCATCTTTGTCAAAAACTGGCCAGTATAGCTAGCCTTGTTTTTGGCCACTTGTTCGGGCGTACCTTTGGCAACCACCTGACCGCCGGCGTCGCCGCCTTCGGGGCCCATGTCAATAATATGATCTGCTGACTTAATAACGTCAAGGTTATGTTCGATAACAATCATGCTGTTGCCGGCATCAACCAGCGCCTGTAAGACGTGCAGTAATTTATCAACATCAGCCATGTGCAGGCCGGTAGTTGGTTCATCCACAATATAGAGCGTGCGGCCGGTTGGCCGGCGCGACAATTCAGTGGCTAGCTTCACACGCTGGGCTTCGCCGCCAGACAAAGTTGTGGCTGGCTGACCAAGAGTTATATAACCCAGGCCGACATCGACCAATGTTTGCAGTTTGCGAGCAATTGACGGAATATTGGCAAAAAACTCCAGGGCTTGTTCACAGGTCATTTCTAACACGTCGCTGATGGTCTTGCCTTTGTAATGAATCTCCAGGGCTTCGCGATTGTAGCGCTTGCCGCGGCAAACTTCGCAGGATACATAGACGTCCGGTAAGAAATGCATTTCGATTTTAATGACCCCGTCGCCGGAACAATTTTCGCAGCGTCCACCCTTAACGTTGAAACTGAAACGCCCCGGTCTGTAGCCCCGAAGTTTAGCTTCCGGCGACTGCGCAAAAAGTTCACGGATAGGTGTAAAGACACCGGTATAAGTTGCCGGATTGGACCGCGGCGTGCGGCCGATTGGCGATTGGTCAATAACAATAGCTTTGTCCAACAGTTTAATGCCTTCTATGTCGTCATGTCGGCCGGGCACTGTTTGGGCGCGCATCAGCCGGGCCGAAAGTTCACGTGCTAAGATATCGTTTATCAAACTTGACTTGCCGGAACCGGATACACCGCTGACAACTATAAATTGGCCCAAGGGAATATCAACGTCAATATTTTTAAGGTTATTTTCACGGGCGCCTTTAATAACCAGCTGCTTGCCGTTACCCGGCCGGCGCTGGCTTGGCGTTTTAATCCTGTACTCGCCGCGCAGGAACTGAGCAGTTACACTATTTTTGGCTTTGGCTACTTGGATCGGAGTACCAGTGGCTACTATTTCCCCGCCGTGTATACCGGCGCCGGGGCCGATATCTACCAAAAAATCAGCGTTTCTAATTGTTTCTTCGTCATGCTCAACAACAATGACCGTATTGCCAAGATCGCGTAATCGTTCCAGGGTATTTAACAAACGTTTGTTATCGCGCTGGTGAAGGCCAATGCTCGGTTCGTCAAGCACGTAAAGTACACCTTGCAATCCGGAGCCGATCTGTGTTGCCAGACGTATACGCTGGGCTTCGCCGCCGGCTAGACTGACAGCGCTGCGCGCCAAGTTTAAGTAATTCAAGCCGACGTCTTGCAAGAACTTCAGCCGAACATTGATTTCTTTTAAGATTTGGGCAGCGATTTTGGCCTCAGTAACGTTCAACTTAACGCCAGCAAAGAAATCGATGGCTTTATCGATATCGAGTTCGCAGATATCCATGATTGATTCGCCAGCTACTGTCACGGCCAATACTTCTGGCTTCAAGCGCTTGCCGCCGCAGACATGGCAGGGCCGTTCCTGCATATATTTTTCGATGTCGCGGCGGATAAAATCACTTTCGGTTTCTTTGTGCCGTCGTTCCAGGTTAGGGATAATCCCTTCATAAGTCGTATTAAACGAGCGGCCAATGCCTAAAGAAACCCGGTAAGTTTCACCGCCGGTACCATAAAGGATCCTATCGAGTTGGCTTTTACTCAGTTCGCTGGTAGGCACATGCAAGCTAAAACGGTACCGCTCAGCCACGGCCTGCAGTTTTTTCATCCACCAAGCATCGGTATTGATACGGTTGAAAGGCCGGATGGCGCCTTCGGCAATCGTCAGCCGGCCGTTAGGAATCACAAGCTCTGGGTCTACCTCGAGCCGATTGCCCAACCCGGTACATATTGGGCAAGCGCCGTGCGGCGAGTTAAAACTAAAAGTCCGCGGCTCCAATTCCGGAATGGCTACGTCAGGATGGTCAACGCAGGCATACTTCAACGAATAGTAAAACTCCTTGTGAAAGGTCCGTCCTTTCACAGCTTCCGTATAAATTGAGGTATTGCCATTAGCGTGAAAGGACGGACCTTTCACATCCCGTCCTTTCACATCGTCGACGGCTAAGACGGTTAAAAGACCGTCGGCTAAGTCCAGCGCTTGTTCAACACTTTGGGCCAGCCGCGTACGGCTTTCTTCGTTGTTGACCAGACGGTCGACGACGATATCGATTTTGTGTTTGAAATTTTTATCCAGCTGCGGAAACTCGTCGAGGGCGTAGATAACGCCATCTATCCGGGCGCGGGCAAAGCCGGCGCGTTGGAACTGTTCGGGAATATGTTCGAAGGCGCCTTTCTTATCAATCACAATCGGCGCCAGCACAATAATTTTGGTATCCTTAGTCGCTTCAACTACCTGGTCTAAAATGGCGTTTGAGATTTGACGGGTGACTGGCTGGCCACAGATAGGGCAGTGTGGAATACCAACACGCGCATATAGCAGGCGCAGATAATCATAAATTTCGGTTACCGTCGCCACTGTACTGCGCGGGTTACGGCTGGTAGATTTTTGGTCAATGCTAATGGCTGGCGAAAGGCCGTCAATTTGGTCAACATCCGGCTTTTCCATGATGCCCAGAAACTGGCGAGCATAAGCACTCAGCGACTCCACGTAGCGGCGCTGGCCTTCGGCGTAAATAGTATCAAAGGCCAAAGAAGACTTACCGGAACCAGAAAGACCGGTTATGACAATAAGCTTCTCGCGTGGAATCTCCAAGCTAATATTCTTGAGATTATGTTCCCTCGCACCAACAACCTTAATCACATTACTCATAAAACCAAGGGAGTGATTATACAGAATTTTTCGGTTTTTTTCCAGTGTTTGCCTCAATTAAGTAGAATAAGCATATGCGATATAAAGTAATTGATTATTTGGCAATTTAATTGTAGGATGTAATTACTTTAAGGTTGGGCCGCCGTCCGCCTTAGGCGGATTGCGGCTGAAATGTAAAAATGTTAGATTTTCTGATCGTTTTGGGCCAGATCCCTGGCACAAATATTCAAATCTCTTTTTGGCAGCTGGTTTTTGGCGTACTTGTCATATGGTTTAGCGTACGCTTGTGGCGCCGTCCGGCCTTGTGCCGTAAATATATCCGCTGGTTTGGGCTAGTTTCGCTTTATATTTATTTTCATTATCGCAACTTACGTCAGCGGCAAAATTGACTGGCCATACAAATTTAGCTCTTCCAGCAAGTATTTTTGTTCTTTACCAAGCCGCGGCTGTTTGCTTAGCTCTTCAATCCGTTTGAAGTACTTGGCGGCCGGGCTGGCTTCACCGCCGCCTTGCAAGCGTTTAGTTTTGAAAGTTTCCCACCACTTCTTTTGGGAACTTGATAAAATACGAGGGAAATTGCGGGCTTTATATAGCGGCAATAGAAGTTTCAACCTGTCATCGGCAAAACTGGGGTCAAAGTCGGCCAGCTCATCCAGACCGGCGGCCAGTACCGTGCTCATTTTAGTCTTATCCAGGTTGCTGACAAAGCCGTCATAAAGCTGCTCGTCAACTTTTTGCTCATCAACTACCAGCTCCGGCTGGCGCGGAGGATAAACAATTTCCAGCGCCGCGACTAAATTTTTAGCAAAGTTTTTGGCAGTTTTTAGTTTTTTGAAGTTTCTATCAACTTTGTTCTGGTCCAGCTGAAGGCGTTTGGCACTGCCTTGGTCCAAAACCGATAGTGGCGCGACAGCCGGACATCGATTATAGCTGAGCAGCTTAACTGGAAAGTATGGTACATCATCTCCCCGTGCAGACCATTTGGCCGCCAATTCTGAAGGATCCAACTTTATAAATTCTGAAGGGTCAATACGTAGGTCGTACATCAGCATCCCCCGTCCTTCCGGATGAGATACAACTGCCACGGCAACAGTTGTTTTTTCGTGTTCACTGGGATAGCGGCCGCTGGTATAAATCAACGGATCGCGCTTGTTAACCAAAACTTCAACTTTGGTTTTATCGCGCAAATTAAGTAAATAATCAAACAGTTTCGGTTGCTTGTTTTGGACTAGGCGGGCTATGGCTATAGAAGCCTTGACGTCGCCAAGAGCATCGTGAGCCGGACCGTGCTTGAGTTTGTTGATAGCCGCTAGTAGTCCAAGGGCGACAGTGGCTTTGCCATCGGGCGCAAACGGCCATTTGATACCATCGGGCCGAAGTGCCCGAGTCAGACGTACAAGATCAAGCAAATCCCAGCGGCTGCAGTTATTCTTCCATTGCCATTCGTAAGCATCGTAAAAATTGCGCCACAGCAGATGTCGGATAAATTCGTCGTCAAAACGAATGTTGTTAAAACCGACAGCAATTGTGTCATTGGAAAATACTTGCGCAGTTAAGTATTTTGCAAACTCTGTTTCGCTGACGCCTTCTGCTTTGGTTTTTTGCGGCGTGATACCATGGACCAAAACAGCGTCTGGTTCGGGCAAAACGTCGTCCGTTAATTTAATTAGAATGTTGTCCGACTGGCCGATTGGTTTTAAATTCATATCCGTCCGTTGGCCGCCAAACTGCATAATCCGGTCAGCCCTTCGATTAAAGCCGCTGGTTTCCACGTCATAAAAATAAAAAGTCATCTCAACCCGCAGTCTATCTTACCAACTCCTAATAACAAAATTCTGACATATGTTAGAATTTTGTTATGCAAACTAAAAAAGCGATTAATGCTGTGCTGCAACTACTAGGTGTAAGCGGACTGTCTGGTATAACGATCGCCGCGCCAAATGCTTTGCAGGCATTTCATATATTTCTTCGTAAAAATAGCGAAATCAAAATCTTTGATAATCAAAAAATATTTTACGAGCTAAAAAGACAGGGCTTAGTCCACGTCAGCCAATTTGGCAATGAGATAACTTTTACTCTTACGCCGGCAGGTGTTTATCGTTTACAGCGGCACATCATTGAAGAGCTAAAAATACCCCGGCCCAAAAAGTGGGATAAAAAATGGCGAATTGTAACCTTTGATATACCGACCCGTCAATCTAAACAAAGGGCTTATTTTACCGGACACTTAAAATCCATGGGTTTTTATATGCTGCAGCGTAGTATCTGGGTACATCCCTTCCCTTGTTTTGATCAAGTGCAGCAGATAGCTAGCCATTTCAATGTGCTGAGATATTGTGCATTTTTTGAAGTTTTGGAAATTGATAAATATTCCGCGCGGCGCCTGCTCCGCCGTTTTGAGCCACTGCTTCCACGCCGCTAATAGTTGATAGTACCAATAGCAGGGTCGCCAATTTGGATTTTTTGGCCGGGTTCTATTCCACGACGCTCCAGTTCCTTCATAATCCCCATTTTATACATGATGTCGCGCAGGCGCTGCTGGCCGTGATAGTCGCCAAAGTGAGTACGAGCCGCAAAGCGTTCGATTTTTCTGCCGGTGATCACAAATCCCTCTTTGGTCTTTTTGATCATCCAGACGTCCTCATCCTCACGCAAGCCAATGACGGGCAGTTCGGCTTTGGCCTTTTTATGCGGGGGCCGCTTTTTGATTTGTTCAACCTTTTTTTGCACCGTACGCAGTAGCGCTTTCACCCCTTCGCCGGTAGGACTGGCGATGGCCGTCACTACCGCAGCCCGCCCGGCAGCTTGCTTAAGGGCTCCCAGTTGTTTTTCGACCTGGCTTTTGCTTACCCCGTCTATCTTGGTTAGGGCCACGATTTGCGGCTTTTTACTTAAATCTATTTTATAGTCGCGCAATTCTTGCATGATAGTTCGGTAATCCCCGGCAATATTTTGGCTGTAGACGTCAACCAAATGGACCAGCAGACTGGTACGCTCGATGTGGCGCAGGAATTCATCGCCCAGACCTTTACCCAGACTAGCACCTTCGATAAGACCCGGGATATCGGCAAATAACAGACTGGTTTTTTGATCGATGTCCACCACCCCCAGATTTGGGACTAAAGTTGTAAAAGGATAGTCGGCAATTTCCGGCTTGGCGTTGCTGATAACAGATAGCAAAGTCGATTTTCCGGAATTGGGCAGGCCAATTAGCCCGACATCGGCAATCATTTTCAGCTCCAGCGCAGCTTGGAGCATCTCTCCCGGCTCGCCCTTTTCTGCGACTTTAGGAGCCTGGCGGGTTGAGCTTACAAAGTGAGCGTTGCCAAACCCCCCTTGTCCGCCGCGAGCTAGAACCTCCGACTGACCATCGACTGTCAAATCGGCCAAAACTCGACTGGTTTGGTCGACCACTACCGTGCCTACTGGCACAGCCACCTCTAAATCAGCGCCGTTTTTGCCGTGTTTTTTATCGCGCATCCCCGGTCGGCCGTTTTCGGCTTTTAGTAATTTTTTATAACGAAAGGTGGCCAGTGTGTTTTGATCATGACTGGCGCGGAGAATAACAGCGCCGCCATTGCCGCCGTCACCGCCGTTGGGACCGCCAAGTGTTCTAAATCGCCGCCTGAAACTGACAATACCGTCACCGCCGTCGCCCGCTTTAAAAGTCACATTAACTCGGTCCACAAAACTCATACCTAAAGAGTACCGAGTCCTTAGTCCTTAGTCCACAGTTAAACCCCTACCTTTGACTGTCAAGCGAGCCCAAAAACGAACAAACCCCGAGCAAACGGATGAAGCTAGACTGAGCGAGAGCCGAATCAAACCAAAAAATAGCCCTGAACCTCATCTAAATAAAGTGAAGGGCCGACTGTAAGGAGTCCTTTTGGCGCGGCTTGAGCTAGTTTAGATTCAATCGTGCTTTGCGAAAGGTTTGTGAGGTTTTAGGGCGAGCGCCCTATTGGTAAATGTAGTGTTGGAATCTGGAGGCAGGCGTCCAGTCGCTGAAGCCAACTCGCCCCCAGCCAGCCAAGCCGTTCATATCTGAATATTTAATCATCGTGCCGTCAGCTGAAACCTCACTAACAATTCCTACATGCCCCAGCCAGCCAGCGTCGGTTTGGCCGATTGCTCCGGCCCGTGGCGCAGTGGTAACAGTCCAACCGGAGGCAGCCGCGTAATTATCCCAGGTATTAGCATTGCCCCAGTTATTGGGCACAGTAACTTTGGCAGCCGCGTAGTAGGTACAGTAACCGTAGTCATAGCCGTTGCCGCCATAACTGGCCACGAATACGCCATAGGTTAGGGGCGCGGATTTACTGGCGTTGGGAATTATTATTTGTTCGCCGGGTTTTAAGCCGTTTATTTCGGCATCGTTATAGGTAATAATTTGGCTCTCATCGGCGCGATACTTGGTGGCTAAGCTGGCCGGTGTATCACCAGCCTTGACTGTATAGACTATCCCGTTGACCGGCGGTATCGATAATTTGGTACCGGAGGCAACAGCGTTACCCGATAAGTTATTGGACCAGCGAACACTGTCAGCGCTAATGCTATACTTATCGGCGATTTTCTGGATAGTATCTCCATCCTGGGCAGTATATTGTATGATGCCCTGTTTGGACTTTTGGGCAGTCGGCACAATCTGCGGTTTGGCTAAAATAGTTGTATCGCTGGGGGTCATAGCTAGCAGGATACTATCGCTGTCAGCTTGGCTGCGGACAGCTTTTATCTCGGGCAGTTGGGCCATCTGGGCAGCAGTCAGGGCGATTTGGGCAGCTGATAACTGGTCCAGTGGGCTTTGTTGAGCGTTGGCCGTGGCACTCACACTGTTAACCGTGCCGGTGCGGATGGTCTGACTAGCCGAGCGATTAGTTAGTATAAAAGCAGCAATTCCTAAAAGTAGCACTAAGTTACCAACGACCAGCCCCCAACGGGTCACGCGCCGCTTGGATTTTTTATCAAGTCTATCGTACCTTTGCTTGGGCAATGAAGAAATAGAATCTAACGAAGGAACTCTCTTGCTAAGGCTAGTAAGCTTAATTTGAGGTTCCTTAATCTGTGGTCTTGAAATATTCATCTTAAAAATACGAAAGGCAAGCAAGCTGCAAGGGTAAATACCTTTCGTATGTATTATTATACCAATCCGCCCCAACAATTGGTGTTTTTAACATCTGCCTGAGTATGTCTTGACAAGGTCCTACCTCGGACACAGATTAGTGCAGTATTTTTTAACTGCTTCTTCGTGCTCAGCCTGAGTACGGCTAAAGTGAACTTTAAAGTCGTCCCCAGCTACAAAGAAAAGATAGTCTGTAGTCGCCGGATTGGCAACTGCGCGTAAAGCGTCATAAGTCATGTTGCTGATCGGCCCGGGTGGCAAGCCGTCGCTTTTATAGGTGTTGTAAGGAGATTCTATTGCTAGACTGCGTTCTTTGCCCTGGACGGTTGAGGCATAAAAGGCAGTGGGGTCGGATTCTAAGCGGATACCTTGCGATAAACGTTTGTAAAATACCTGGGCGACTGTCGGCTGGTATTGCGGGTTGTCCGTTTCCTGAGCGACTATGGAAGCCAGTGTAATACCTTGAAAAATACTAAGTGAATGGGCGCCAAAGCCATTAATAACTTCGGGGGTAAGATATTTTTGCATTTCGTCCAATGATTCCCCGACGATAGTGGAGGCCGGCGTGTCAGCCTGCTTCTGAAAAGAGTCAGGGTATAAATAACCTTCCAGTGAAGCACCCGGCGGCAAGCTAGCTAGCGCCGGATGGTCACTGTAAGCTGCCGGGTTAAAAGCGGTTTCTATTTCCGATTTGGAGTACCCGGCAGCCGCGAAGGCTTGTTTAATTTCATCCAGTCTTTTTTGAGGCAGGATGGTCAATAAATTTTTGGCTACATCACCATTAACCATTTTCTTGACTATTTGGCTGACAGACATCGAAGAACTCAAAGAATAGGTTCCGGCCTGCAGTTTGTCGTGCAGTTCGTTGCTGCGCACATAAGTTTCAAAGACCCGGGTGTTACGGATTAAACCAGCGCTTTTAAGTTTGACGCCGATTTGGTGCAAACTGGAGCCGCTAGTAACTGTAAAATAGCGGGTTTGAGCTGAAGTCGAAACCGGCTTCAGGTTATTGTTATACCAGCTGCGCAGGCCAATGATGATGCCACCCAAAGCCAAGGCAATGATTAAAATAACTGCCACCAATATTTTGGATGATTTGCGCGGTAGCTTGATCATGCTTTGCATAGGTTAGCACATTATCCGTTCGTGAGGGGGCGAGTCCAAAAAATCTTGTAAAATGGCCGCTGCCGCCAAGGCATGTTCATCAAAACTTTGAACTTTGGACTTTGGACTTTGAACTTTAGTCGCTGCCTGTTGACTTGTCAGAGCCTCGTCCTGGAAGTAAAAAGGCAAGCTAATCTCTTTTTGGGCAGATTTTACCCACTGCCGTACCCAACGGGTTTGGCCGGTGTCTTCGCCGGATAGATTCCGGGGGAGACCAACCGCAATAGCCTCCACCTTATTTTGTTTAATTAATTTTTGTACTTCGAACATAGTCTCACTGGCTTTAACGGTTTTTAGCGGCTCGGCCAGCCGCGCCGCAGTCGAGCCGCGCGCTATCCCAACCTTAGTCGCTCCGACATCAAGGGCTAGTATTTCCATTGCTGTCAACCTGCTGCTGAATAACCGTTATTTTACCCGGTTTTTTGGGAGCTTTACTGACCCAAAAAGGGCTAAGTTTAACATCGACTTCTTTGACGCCAGGCAAGCCCGATAGCGCCGAGCGGATATCGCCGCTTTTTTGGCCGCCGACAGTCTTTTTGACATTCGCCTGATCTATGATTGGCACGGCCGTAGTCTCTTCGACAAGCTGCAGGCTAACTTTGTTTGGTTCCTGGTTTTGGACACTAACGCTCAGGCCCTTTAGCACGTCTTCGTCGCTTGGCTTTTGCTGGCTGGTGTCGATTTGTTTATTAAGTTGGTTGGTGACAACCTTTTTGAGGTCATCTTTTTTAACAGTTAAAATACTATAAGATATCTTGACGGTAACATTAGCGGTTGTGGCTGGTGAACCGACCGCCGGCGAAGACGTCGCCGCAGTGTCGCCAAGTTTTAGAGTAGATTCAATAACATATAGATTCTGGTCCTCGAGGGATTTTTTGAATTCACTAGTAAATTTGTCAGTGTCGGCAGCGGTAATCTTCTGTTTGGCTCCGTCAACGTCGCCCTGACTTAATATCGTGGCAATGTTGTCCGTGCCGCCACTGGCACTGCCGCTGGCGTTGATGTCCGAGCGTCCAGCTACGCTAAAAGCGGTTCCGGGGCCAACGTTGTATTTAGAGCCGCCGGTTTGAGCGGTAATAGATGTAGACCCGCTGGATTTAAAATAAATGCAGCTATTTTTTATCTGGTCAAAAACAAATGAGGTTTTTTGTTGAGTTATATAAGTCAGCCCGTTGGCACTTATACCTGTGCCGGCCGACACGTCAGCCGGCGTGGCCACGCTATTGCATACCTGAGCAGACATTGTTACTGAGCCTTTAGCTTTATCGCCGTTATTTTGCTGACCAGTGGCGTTAACGGTAGAAGTAGCGGTTTGGTCTTTTTTTTGAAGGACCGCCGGAATAACACCTTTTTCTTCATCTAAAGTTTTGGCGGCCGTGTCCGCCGTTAGATTAAAATTGACAGATACCGGCAGGCTGGTCGTTTTGATAGTTATAAGCGCCTTGGGCAATACAGAAGTAGCCAGATAAATGAACAAAGTGAGCAGGATTAGCCCAACACCTCCCAACCCCAAGAGTAATCGAAATTTATTAAAGTTCGGAACTTTTAAATTCTTATCCTTAGGAATTTTTGACTTGGCAGATGCCGCATCGGCCGGCTCTTCAGCGGCTTCGTCTTCGCTGTCCAGTGGAATAGTCTCCGGCTCTTCGACTTCGTGCCCGGCGGCCAGTTCGCCAATCGAACGGCCGTAATCAATTTTGGCGTTGGCTTCATCAATTTCCTCTTCGGCCTCGTCCCCAAGCGTCCCATCACTGGGCGCCGGTGCGGCTTCGTGCAGCGGCACTGGCGAAGGAGGGATGTGCGGTTTGCTATGTAAACTTTTGGCAACGTGAAGCTGCGCCGCGCCGGCCAGCGGTAAAATTGCCGAGTCATTGGTTATCAAAACGATGTTTTTACCAGCATTTTCGGCCGCGCGTTTAAGCAGGCGCATATTGACGATACTTTGTAAAACTGCTGTTCGCTTGGGCAAAACCAGCGCGACTACTTTGGCGCCGGCAGTTTCGACTTTATCGATGATCGAGGTTATTTCATCGTCAAGGTCGATATATACAGTATCCTTACCAGGTTTTTCAGCTTCTGCCATCACAGGTTCCCTCCAGAAGCAACTTTCAATTTACAATCAATTTTCAATGATTTAATTTTCAAACTGTTTGATTCATTGCAACATTGGGTCTTGAATGAAAATTGGTAATTGATAATTGAAAATTTATCTGGGTAAGTCATGTGCGTAGTACCTTGTTGATCTTTGCCTTCACGGAATTTTTTTCGTCGGCCGCACCGGAATTTACCGTATCCATGCCGACACGCAGTAGGCCCATGGCTGTTATGTAGGTGTGATCAGAAGCATCGCCCGTGGCATCAGTTATTCCAATAACTTCATCAGGCTGGATGTGCTGCACAATAGGTTTTTTGGTAAACGGTAGGTTTTTATGCCAATCGCTATCTTCCAGCCTATGGACTAACATCTCTAAACTGGAGCCGCCACCGCACAGCAGAATTCGATGAGGTAAGTGGTCTAGTTTATTCAATTCGGCCAGTGCCAGTTCGACGCCAGAGGTCCAGACATTCAGTGTCCTGCCGAGCACCTTTTCGATTGCCGGGCGTTGTTTAGCGGCTACCAAGTTGCCGCCCAGGCCGACCTTGAGTGCTTCGGCTTTGGTAAAATCAATATCCAGTTCGCGTTCGATAGCATGGGTGAAGGCCCGGCCGCCGATGCCAAACATCTTCGTGCCTTCCACACCTCCTTCATTAACTACCGCGATATCGGTTGTACCGCCGCCGACGTCCATCAGCACGGCGCTGACATTGGTGTTTGGGTCATCGCCGACTACCGACCGCGCTACAGCGAACGGTTCGGCCGCCACCGCCAGCAGTTCCAGGTCTAGTTCTGTGGCGGTGCGTTCCAATGCGCCAATGTGTATCATTGGCGCGAAAGCGGTGTACATTTCAACCACGATGTCTTTACCTTGAAAGCCAACGGGGTTGGTTACTTTATAGCCGTCAATGTCGATACGTACTAAAGCGCTGTTGACCAGACGCACTTGCACGTCTTTGCCGCCCAGTTCCCAGGCCAGTTGCTGGCGGGCTTTTTGTTCGGCACGCTCTTGAACCAGCTCGATAATACGCTCCATTTCTTCAATGTCCAGTTCTTTGGAAGGGTTATTACGAGTAAAGCGCACGGTCGAGGTGGTACCTTTGACTAATTCGCCAGCGATACCGATAATGGCTGTGCGGGCCGAGACGCCAGCTTGTTGTTCAGCGGCCGCCAGCGCTTGGTCACAGTTGGCCGTAACTGCGGCAATATCGGCAATGGCGCCGGCTTGCATATCGGCCAGTTCCTGGTGAGCCCGGCCGACACCAATGATTTCCACTTCGTTGCCAACTACCCGGCCAACCAGCGCTTTTATAAATTCTGTGCCAATATCTAGCGCTACCAGATAACTCTCAACTGGTTTACCCCGACCAAAATGGAGGGGCTTGCCCCGCTTTTTAGTTACGTTTGTGATTTTGGGCAGTCTACTTTTTAGGCCTTTTACCCTGTTAAGCATAGGCGTCATTCAGGTTGAATTATAGCATACCAACACCTCTGCTCTCCGTCTTCCAACTCCCCACACATTTCTATGTTTCTTAAGAAATATAGAAAAATGTGGTAGGGTAGAGGTATGTTAAGTGCCAAGAGGCTGCAGAGACATATGAAGGGTGTAGCAAACCATCGCCGGATTAGCATTCTTTTATTACTAGAAAGGAATCCTGGACTTTCCCTGCTAGACATCGCCGAGCGCCTAAAATGGAACTTCAAAACGACAGCCGATCACCTGCAACGCCTTACCACAGCCGGGCTGATTATCAAAGGCCGCCACACGGGTAGTGTGCCGCATAAATTAACCAGGCGCGGCCAAACTGTTCTTGAGTTCTTAAGAACATTAGAATAGTTTCAATTATTGGAGAGTTGCTTTAATTCTTCGTACTCCAGCAGAAGATGCTTCTTCTTTGGCGATTTTGAATTTTTTACCACCTTCTCCAATGGCGCCGGTGTGCTGCACGTGCGGGCCGCCACAAATTTCGCGGCTGAATGGCTTTTTAGGGTCGCCAATGGTATAAACTTTGACCGTCTCACCATATTTATCGCCAAAAGCACCTGACGCCCCTTTTTTGAAGGCTTCCTTGGTTTTTTCTTCTTTCCAGCTGACCGGTAAATCTTCCTTGATTTTTTGGTTAACTATATCTTCGACTTTTTTAATTTCTTCCGGCATCATTTTTTGCGGGTGGGAAAAATCAAAGCGCGTCCGCTCGCCGGTAATGTTACTGCCTCTTTGAACAACGTGCTCGCCGAGGATATTTTTTAAGGCTCGGTACATCAAATGAGTTGTGGTGTGCAATTTGACCACCGCTTCAGAGTGGTCAGCCAGTCCACCTTTGAACATACCGACACTGGCTGTTTGGCTGCGCTTTTTCTGTTCCTCCATCAGCCCGTTAAAATCATTATGCCAGTTTTCATCGACGTCAATTTTTTGCAGATAAGCTTCCTCAAGGCTTAGTTCGGCTGGGAAACCATAAGTATCATAGAGTTTGAATACATCTTCGCCGGTAAGTTGTTTTTTGACTTTAGCCAGTTTACTAAATTCACGTACGCCAGAGCGTAATGTTTGGCGGAAGATGTTCTCTTCTTTAATAAAGCTGTGGATGACATCGTTTTTACGTTCTTTTACCTCCGGAAAGTCCGCTTCATATAAACTGATAACAATTGGTGTAACTTCCTCGCATAGATGCTGTTCGATACCGAGTTCGAACGCATAACGGATAGCACGGCGCAACAGGCGGCGCAGTACGTATCCCTGAGCCTTGTTGCTTGGCACTACCCCGTCCACTGCCAGCCATGACGCGGCGCGCATATGATCGGCAATTACCCGCATGGCTGGTGAGTGCTGGTCATATTCTTTAGCACTTAATTTTTCCAATCCCTCGACTATTGGCTTAGTTAAACTGATTTGGAACACATCGGGACTGTTTTGAAAAGCGGCGGCGATACGCTCCAGCCCGCCGCCAAAGTCAACATTGGGTTTTGGCAAAGACTCAAAGCCCTTGGCCGTTTTTTTGTAAGCCATAAAAACACTATTGCCAATTTCTAAAAAGCGGCCACAATCACAGTTGGGGTGACAGTGTTCGCCCCACTTCTTGTCGTGTGGTATGCCGAAGTCATAAAAAACTTCGCTGTCGGGGCCGCCTGGCTCGCCTTCGGCCATGTTGGCAGGCGCGCCGACCCGGCTCCACCAATTCTTAGAAGCGTCGTAATAAAAAATCCGGCCATCGCCCAGGCCTTTTTGGTAGCCAATTTCGTCCGAACCCAGTTCAACTTCTTTGGCTTCAATACCCTCTAGCTGGAATAAATCTTTCCAGATTTTGGCTGACTCAATATCTTTAGGCACACCAGTTCCTTTATCGCCGATAAAGCACGTGACATACAGTTTTTGCGGGTCAAGACCGACGATTTTAATCAAAAAATCCCAAAACCAAGTTAGTTGATCCTCTTTGTAGTAGTCCCCCAGGCTCCAGTTACCTAGCATCTCAAAAAATGTGGTGTGGCGGTTATCGCCAACTTCGTCCATATCTTCGGCACGAAAGCAGGTTTGGCTATCGACCAGCCGCCTGCCGGCCGGGTGTTTTTCGCCCAGTAAATAAGGCACCAGAGGCTGCATACCGCTGCCGGTAAATAGTGTGGTCGGGTCATCTTGCGGCACCAAACTGGCTCGTGGAATCATTTTGTGGCCCTTTTCCTGAAAATACTCGAAGTATTTTTTTCTAATTTCCTGCGCTGTCATTATAAGTATTCTATCAGATACGGAAAGTTGACATACGGCGGACTCTCTAATAAAAATTAGCTATGTCCATGGAAGATGGGAATATAGATTTACAACTAGCCGTAGAAGCCGATCAGCGTACTGAGACTCATCGACGAAGACAGAATTTACTGGAAATCGGATCACGTATCCTCGATCACATTCTTGTCAGACACAGCGACTTAACCGAGTTCACAATAACCGAACAAGAGATAGAGCAACTGACAGGAACTTCGGATTATCGTGAAACCAATGCCGTTTTAAATGATGCCGTGAGAGCCGTAGATAAGGCTTGTGACAGAGCACGATTGGCAGCCAAGACTTCAGAGGAGTACGCTACACTTGTCAGAGACCAGCTAGGTCACGACACCGCCACCGAGGACTCGTTCGCCGGAGTAGAAGACGGCGGATTGGCCGGGAGTTAGAGCGCGTACTTCTTCGTTAAGTTCTACCGCTGCTTTAGAATTACTTAACAAGTCAAGTTTTTTTACGGGGATTAGTTTAGCACGATGTCTGGTTCTAACTGAGATCGAAGATCTGAGATCTATGCTCTGCTCACCATTTATCCAGTGCGTGTCAGTGAGCCGGATTTTCTCGCTCCAGAGTTTTTCATCTTGTAAGTCGGTCGTTACGTAAATTTCGTTTTTCTTCATATCTTTACCAGTCACATAGTACGGCAGGCCGCCGCCAACTTCCAGACCGTGGCGCTGACCAATGGTATAGAAAATCGCACCATCGTGCTCGCCGACTTTCCGCCTCCGCCGGCCGGCGGATTGGTCAATGATTTCGCCCGGCTTCTCCTTGACGTAGTTTTTTAGGAAATCTTTGATTGGTACTTTGCCCACAAAACAAATACCCATGCTCTCTTTACGCTCTGCGGAAATGAGCTTGTGTTTCTTGGCTAGCGTCCGCACCTCTGGTTTTGTCAGTTCCCCCAGCGGAAACAATGTACGGCCCAAAGCTTCTTGCGTAATGCGATACAAAAAGTACGTCTGGTCTTTATTAGCGTCTTTTGCTTGCAAAAGATGAGGAATTAGTAATTGGGAATTAGAAATTAGCTTTTTGTCTGCCTTTTTACTATTTTCTATTTCCTGATTGCTATTTTCTATTCGAGCGTAGTGGCCGGTGGCGATTAGATCCGCTCCGTCATCAATCGCCGTTTCCAAAAACAGCCGGAACTTGATTTCTTGGTTGCACATGATGTCCGGGTTTGGTGTACGGCCAGCTTTAAATTCATCTAGCATGTAATCAACAACTTTATGTTTGTACTGCTTTTCAAAATCGTACATTTTGAAGTCAATGCTCAGCTGTACGGCCAAGCGTTTGGCATCCTGATAATCCTCTTTCCAGGGACATTTCACGCCTGGAAAATCCTGCGTCCAGTTTTTCATGTAAACGCCAACAACTTCATAACCCTGCTGCTTCAAAAGCAGGGCCGCGACAGAAGAATCGACGCCTCCACTGAGGCCCACAAACACCTTTTTCATCCCGTACCAGTTTAACAGAGGTCCGACCTTGTATAAAGAGCGGTAAAACCTTGTGGTTTTTATTTTATATTTTGGCTTTATCCAAGGTCGGACCTCGAGCTGGTAGTGATTAGACGTCTAAAAAAACTGTTACTCTATCACTTTTGACGTGCATGACAGCTTGGTTGACATGCATAGAGAAGTCTTTTTGGCCAGTGCGACGGACAGTAATGCTGCCCGGCTTAAGCAGACACATGAAATTTCTGTGGTGCGGCAGGATGTCGAACGGCCCAGTATCATTGGTGGCCGAGACGCTATCCGCCGGCCCATCGAAATAGGTGCTAATCGGGGCATAGATATTGACGTGCATCGCCAGCGATATTTTAGAGTTAGGCATTTATCGAACCTCCCAAAATGGCCTCTATGCCACGCAGGGTTTCTTCGCGAGTTGTATAAACACCCTTTTTGCCCGTAATGTACTCTGTTACAAACATGTTTTGGCTGAAAAAAGAAATTAGCGCGCGGGCGCGGGCAAAATCCGCGCGGTCATCCGGCGAGAGTTCATTTTCGCCAATGATAGCTATGATGCCCTTTAGTGATTCGTGTTTTTGCAAGATGGCTTGGACTTTCACGCTCAAGTTATAATGACGTTCGCCGACGATATCCAGGCTCAACAAAGATGATGTGGTCCTGATAAGGTCAACCGCCGGGCGAATGCCTTCCTCGGCAACTCGGCGCGACAAAACTATAGTCCCATCAAGTTCGTGCTGAATCATTTGTACCGCCGGATCAGTCATGTCGTCGGCCGGGACGTAAATGGTTTGCACGGCGGTGATTGAGCCGTTTTCGTTGGAACTTAAGCGATCCTCAAATAATTTTATATCCGAAAATATGGTAGGCTCATAACCGCCTTCGCTGGGTATCTGCTGCAAGATTGTTGATAGCTCGTTCTTGGCCTGGACAAAACGGTACATATTGTCGGTGAAGAAAAGTATGTCTTTTTTTTCACTGTCACGGGCATATTCGGCGGCCGCCAGACCAGCTAAAGCTACCAGCACCCGCTGGGCCGGGTTTTGGTCCATCTGACCAAAATACATCAAGGTGTTTTTTAGCAGATCGCGCTGTTTGAGCGTTTCATAAAGTTCATGCCCCTCGCGAATACGCTCGCCGATACCCGTAAAAAAACTCAGCGCTTCGCCGGATTTGGCTACGTTGTGGATAAGTTCCATTATCAAAACCGTTTTACCCACACCAGCACCGCCAACTATGCCCATTTTATGGCCTTTGACGAACGGCGTGAAAAAATCTATGACCTTGACCCCCGTTTCCAAAAGTTCTGGTTTTCTTGCCTTGAACGACATCCCCTGGACAGGCACCTGCCAGACATTTTTGTACTTCAATGTTTCGGCAGCAGGTAAGGGTAAGCCGTCAAGTGGCCGGCCAAGAGCATCGAACACCCGGCCCATAACAGATGACCCAACCGGTATTTCGATACTCCGGCCACTGCGCTTCACTGCCATGTTCTTTTGCAAAGTATGGTCGTTTAAGATATTTAAACAGACAGCGATATTGCCGTTGGCCAGGTGATTAACCATTAAAGGTGTCCGATTTTGATTGCCCACCAGCAGAATCTCGCCGATCTGGGGGCTGTCTTCATCAAAAGCAACCAAAGTCACCAGTTCACGGACGGAGCGGATGATTCCCTGGCTCATATCATGCCTCCTTGCCGGAGACCGTTTATAACTTCTTTCAACCGTTCGTCTTTAAGCTGCCGCTTAGCTCTGGAGTAAGTCCAATTTAAATCAAAGTGAGTATCGTCCGCTTTTTCGTGCGCTAAACGCATGGCACGGAAGCGGCTGGCATATTGGGCCAGCTTTGATTCCAAAATAACTTCGGACAGGGCAATGCCTGTCATGGCGCTTTCCAAGTGCCCCACTACGGCCAAAGTACTAGGCTCAAAAATATAGTTAGTTTCGCTGATGATTTCCTCCCCAGGTTTAACGTTGGCGCCGCGTGTGGCTATGGTCGCACCAAGGGCTATAGTTTTGACATCCTGTTGCATGAGAGAAACATAAGTTTGGTAATAAACCACGGTCGAGTTGTACTTTTGAACTTGGGCGACAATTGGTGCGATATTAATATTGCGTTCGCTGCCCGGTAACTTAAAGTTCAGCTTGGCTTGCAGTCGGCGCTGCGCCAATTGGGCTATGCCATGGTAGCCGACAACTATAATGTCATTCTTTAGTGGATTGTAGTGCGCCAGCGCCTCAGTAATGAGTCTTTGATCAATATCGCCGCTAAAGCTGCCTTCAGAAGTAATAAGTATCATTAGCTCCTTGTTTATGGCGGCGTGGCGCTGGGTACGTCCGAAGTTAAACGAGCTACCTACTCGTATCTGTTCATAGATACGCCACAAGTCATCGAAGAATTGCCCGCTGCGCAGTACCTGGTCTTTGATTTGGGCTATACGGGTACTGGCAATACCTTCAAAAGCGCTTGTCAGCTCAACCATCACGGCTGATAGCTCCAGTTCTGAGCGCAAATCATTCAGGCGCCTCACCTGCCGGCTCCTTGCAAAGGCACGACAGCCTTTTCCTTTAACCTAGCCAAGACCTTGGTATAATCTTCATCAGATTTAATATAGTCACTAACTTCGGCGGCCGCTTTTTTCAACCGGTCGATCCTTAGGCCTGGTATGGGTGTATCAGACAGTATCAAATCAAGCATTAACTGTTGGCTTAACAGCCCATAGGTCTCGCCCGGTATCTGCGTAAATAGCTGGTGTAATTGATTGCCGGCGGCCAACACCTTGTGGGTAGTGGCGGCCATTTCGGTGCCAAAATGCGAAAATTTTTGAGCTTTGGCATAATCCGCCATAAGTTTTAAGGCTGCGGCGCTTTGGTTTTTTTGTCGGGCGTTTTGTCCAACCCCACCGACACGGGTTACTGATAAACCCGAGTTTAGCGCCGGGCGCAAACCCGACCTAAAAATCTCCATGTCCAAAATCCACTGGCCATCGGTAATTGACATTATGTTAGTTGGCAAGTAGGTCGTTATGTCGCCGGCTTCTGTCAAAACTACCGGAATCGCTGTCATGGCATGGTGGTTCGCCTTTAATTTACCAGCCCGTTCCAGCAAGCCGGAGTGCGCGTGGAATATGTCACCCGGGTAGCTGTCGCGGCCGGGGCTAGAACCAAGCAGCAGTGAGATTTCGCGGTAGGCATGAGCGTGGGCAGTCAGGTCGTCGTAAATTACTAACACATCCTGGCCGGCCTTCTGCCAGAGATATTCCCCCAGCGCGCAGCCAATATAAGGCGCTAAATAACTATTTACCAGCGACTCGAAAATGGTCGAAACTACGACTATGGATTTTTGCAGAGCGCCAGCGACGCTTAAGCGCGACAGTAAGATATCGACGTCGCTGCGGCGTTTGGCGACAAGAACATAGACAACGACCTGATCGCTGCTACGTTGGTTAATAGCGATTTGGGTGGCCAGGGTAGTTTTACCAGATTTGCTGTCGCCCAAAAGTGCTATGCGCTGACCCCTTACAATAGGAAATATCGTATCAATTAGCGCAATGCCAGTTTCCAGTTGAGTACTTAGAAGCTCTCTTTGGTAAATTGGCGGTGTGGCGTTAAAGACCGGCCAGTAAGCGTCGGCGGCAATTGCGCCCTTGCCATCCAGTGGTTCGCCAGTCACTGAAATTACCCGGCCGATAAAGTCTTTGCCAACCTTAGCCGTTAGATCTTCTTCAGCAACAACCGCTAAGGCGCCTATTTTGAGTTGGGATGTCCCCTGTCTTAGGACCATCACCCGATCTTCTAAGACATCGCGCGTGAAGCCACGGCTGCCATCTTCGAAGACTACTAGCGAATAGCTGCTCACCGGCTGAAGGCCTTTGACTGTGATTAAGAAGCTATTTATAGCCACGATTTCGCCTACCGGCCGACCAGCGGCGACTAGTTTTTGGAAATGCTGCGAGGCTTGGGTTTCCATTATTTTTCCTCCGCTGCGCTTTGTACCGTCTGGTCCAGGGCCGCGCCTTTTATAAGTTCGACTAGATATGGTTGTTGTCTCTCAAAAAAGGCGCGCAGGCTGAGGTCGAAGATTTTATTAGGCGTGCGTAGTATACAGCCGGCGGCGATAGCCGGCTGCAGGCCAATATGCAGCAGTGTGTAGCGGTGAACATTGCCGCGCAGCCAGGAAAGTATAGCTTGCGTAACTTTAGGCGAAGGCTCGGCTGCGAAACTGATGTACAGCAGCGGTGCCTGATCGCGGACATCAGTTAGTCTTCGGGTGAGTTTTTGGCGGTCGCTGGCTATTTTTAAATCATAGTTATTGCCAGCAGCAGTTTGAGCCAGTTCATTTGTCACTCTTAGTAGTGTGTTTTTTTGGCTGGCAGACAAGCTGGCTTGACCTTTAAGCTTTATCAGTTCAGATTCAAGTAACTCCAGTTCGCGTAGCAGATTATTAATGTCTGCCTTGCCGACAATTTCTGGTGGCAAATTGAACAATTCCTTATTATTAGGTGCCACGTTTTATATCCTCGATTATGGCAGTTTTATTATTTTCCAGTTCGGTCAAAATAAACTCTAGTTGGTCAGTTAAGTCTATTTGGTTACCTATAGCCTGCATGAGGTAGTGGTTGATAACAGCGGCCATTTGGGCTTCAAAACGGGCGATGATTTGGTTGCGCTGGGCCTGGGCCTGGGTCTGCATTTGAGTTTCCATCAGCTGGCGCTGCTGCTCGATGGTAGTGACCGTTTTTTCAATTGAGTCCAGGGCGATTTGTTTAGCATCAACTATCGATTGTTCATATTTTTTAAACTCTTCTTGCAGAGTACGGGTGATCTCCGCCCGCATATAATCATTAAGCTGGGTTGTGGTTTGACGTAGGTCCTGTTGTAGGAACATAGCATTTTCGCCGATTATTTTTTCGAAGTGCAGCCGACCGCGGTTGCGCAGTTCCTCGCGGAATTCATCATTAAAAATATGCTCGACGTCTTCTTTAGCGCTCTTAATAGTCTGGGGCTGCGCGAGGGCTTCAGTTTTTTGGGCGGCTGGAGTCGCTAGTGGCGGCATAGATGGTTTTTTGGCCCGCGGATTTTTTACACGCCAGTCTAAGTAAAGGATAGTCGCTACCGCGGACAACGCCCCACCTATTATCATTAAAATCCCACCGTTACTCATCTATATCCTCAGTAATAAATATATACCGAATAGGCCGCCGGCAAAAACGACTACCGACGCCAAGATAACTTGTGCCAAATTTTGCATAATCAAGTGCTTGCTTAGCGGATTGCGGCCGATAGATATCATGCCGCTACGGACACCTATCCAAAGCAGGCTAAAAGCAATAGACACGGTAATAAGAAAGATCAGCAGCGCTGAGTAAATTCTAGTTGCCGAAAGCGATTTGCCGGCAATTGATTCGACAAATTGCCGAAGCGGAAATGGTACGGCTGCACTTTCGCGCAACTGAGGATTTCTACCAGGCATGATTTCGGCATTGATTTTGCCTACTGCTGCGCCACGATTGCCGGTGCCAATAGCGCCCGAGGTGCCATCGAAATCTTCCGAGGACCGGCCGATTATGAAAGTCTGCCAGTTGGTAACTTTAGCCGCCACGCCGTCTGATGAAGATATCGAAAGGTAATCGCCAGTTTTTATAGCGCCGTTTTCAGTGCTAACCAGTACTGAATAAACGCCGCCGGTGGCCACAAAGACTGTTCGGCCCGGCTGTTCAACTGTCGCCGGCGCAGCCTTTTGTTCAATGGCTACGCCGTAAATCCGGTTTGGGTCGTCCGCCGGCGCCAGCTCCACAGTAGTGTTATCTGAGACACTAAGTGCCACAACCCTACCCGGTTCCACATCGCCTTTAGCATTAAAACTGCGGGCGATGGTATCGGCATAAACAGTGGCCGCGAATAAGGCCGCCAAAACTGCCGCCAGTGAGCATAATTTGATAATTCGACTCAAGGGCAGACCCTTCATCCCGTTAAAGGCCCGATTCGCTGGCGAATCGGCGAATACTTTCAATATCCTGCTTCTAACGGGATTCATCTTAGCCATCATTATATCGCTTTAGCTTACCCAGTAGTAGACCCGCCTGAGGCGGGCTTACTGCTAGGTTAATTCTCTTAGGATTTTGGTTGTCTGTATGATGTCGGCTTCGGTTGTATCACGGCCAAAGCTAAAGCGCAAGCTGGAGCGGGCTTCTGCCTCGCTCAGACCGATAGCCGCCAAGGCATGTGATGGTTCATCGCTGCTGGCGCTACAGGCACTACCGGCGGCCGCCTGCACACCCCGCTCGTCGAGCTCCATCATCAGTCGTTCGTTATCGTAACCCGCGAATGTAGCGCTTAATATGTGCGGCGCTTGGTATTTGTCCGAGCCGTTAATGGTTGCCTTTGGTACATTTTCTTTTAAGCCAGATATAAATAGCTGCCTCAGGCTGGCGACTCTTTTGGATTCGCTTTGGTGTTTGGCATTTGCCAACTTCAGCGCTGCTGCTAACCCAACAACGCCAGCTACATTTTCGGTGCCGGACCTCAGTCCGTTTTCCTGACCGCCGCCCAAAATTAAAGGCTGCAGCTTAATACCTGCCCGGACGTACAGAGCGCCGCTTTGTTTCGGTCCATAAATCTTACCACTGTTAATGGTCATTAAATCGACGCCCAGCCGCGATACATGTAAATCGAAATAGTTTGGAGCCTGGGCGCCGTCAGTATGCAAATATAATGGCAAACCCTTTGGTCCGCGCAATTTACTTAACTTGTTAAGCATTTTGGCGATGTTGGCTAGCGGCTGAACTGTACCGATTTCGTTATTGACCAAGCCGATGCTGACCAAAACGGTTTTTTTGTTAACCATCGCTTCTAGTTGCTCCAAAATTACCCGGCCTTTTTTATCAACGGGAATCATCCGACAATTAAACAAACTGGCCGGCGCCAGAACTGATTCGTGTTCAATGGTGCTTACCAAAATTTCGCCTTTTGAATGGGTGCGCATTACCCCTTGGATTGCCAGATTGTTGGCCTCGGTGGCGCCAGCTGTAAAGATGACTTCGCCCGGCCGTGCACCTAGAATCTGGGCAACTGTACTCCTGGCGGCCACCAGCGCCTGGTTAGCTGCTTTGCCAGCCAGATAAATTGATGAGGGATTATAAAACTGCCGCGAAAAGTATGGCCGCATAGCTGTTACCACTTTTGGATCCATCGGGGTCGCCGCGGCGTAATCTAAATAAATATATTTCACGATATTTCCTTCATTTACAAGGAGCCTCCTTGTAAACCGAAGAGGTTGATAGCGTTACGGGTAGTATAACTGGCCAGCTCATTTATATTTTCGCCGCGCAGCTCGGCTATAAATTTAGCGATGTCTAAAATATGCTTTGGCTCGCAGGTTTGGCCGCGGTATGATTTGGGCGCCAAAAAAGGCGCGTCGGTTTCTAATAACAAGCGGTCTTTGGGCACTTTTTTGGCGGCTGCCAACTGCCCATTATCGGTTGTAAAAGTCATGATGCCGTTGAGCGCGACATAAAGCCCGCGGCTTAAGGCTTGTTCTAGCTCTGTTTGGCCGGCACTGAAGCTATGGACAACGCCACAGACTCCTTTGTAATAGTCTATTATCTTAAAAAACTTAGGCCAAGCCTGTCCAGCACCAGACTTGTCTTGGTGCTGGGCATCGCGCACATGAAAGATATAAGGCAAGCCGCTATCTAGTCCTGTTTCTATCTGATGCCTAAAGATTTTTTCTTGATCAGCCTTGGGCGAGTAGTTTTTATAAAAATCTAGGCCTATTTCTCCGACGGCCACAACTTTGGGTATTTTGAGTAATTTCTCCATTTCCAAGGTCATTTCCAAGGTCGAACCTTGGAAACTATAATCTTTGGCTTCGTGGGGATGGACGCCAACTGTCGCCCAGACATTTTCATATCTGCCGGCATACTCAAGGGCTTTTTGGCTGTCGGCTAGTGTTGTGCCGACACAGATAAGCCGCGTTACGCCTACGTCATTAGCGTTTTTAATGACTTGCTGGATATTGCCGGCAAGTTTATCAAACTGTAGGTGGCAGTGCGTATCAACGAATTCCATGGATCAAACTGCCGGCGCGGATGCGGCTTCGTGTTTGGGAAATAATGAGTCTGGTAGTGGTTGAAGAATTCCTGTGCCAAAAACTGATTGTATTTTAGTTGCTGTTTGCGGCATAAAGGGTACCAACAAGGCGGCAATTTCCAGCAAGTTGGCTGCAAGATTAGCCAGGACCTCGCGCAAATGTTCTTCGTCACCACTTTTGGCGATTTCCCAAGGCTTTTCCTCATCAATATATTGGTTCAAACCTTTTACTTGTTCCCAAACCAGCTCCAGCGCTTTATCAAAACGGCACAAAAGCATTGCTTGCTGGAACGGTGCAATATCATGCTGCGGCGGCGGAGTGTCGCCAATTATGCCGTTTTGATATTTGGTTATCATAGCAGCCGTTCTGGAAACAGCGTTGCCTAGCTGATCAGCCAGTTCGTTGTTGTAGGCCGCTTCGATTAAACCCCAAGTAAAATCGCCGTCGCCATAACTTGGTATATGCCTTAGGAAAAAATAACGAAAGGCGTCAACGCCATATTTATTAACTATCTCCAGCGGGTCGATAACATTGCCCAGGCTTTTACTCATTTTCTGGCCGCCGCTGGTCACAAAACCGTGAACATAGAGCATTTTTGGCAATGGTAGACTAAGGCCAAGCAGCATGCCCGGCCATACGGCGGCATGAAAACGCAAAATATCCTTACCAATTACCTGAACATCGGCCGGCCAGTATTTTTTAAAGTCTTGATGCTCTGGATAGCCGATGACCGTTATATAGTTCATTAAAGCTTCAAACCAGACGTACATTGTCTGGGTATCATCGCCGGGCACTGGTATCCCCCACGGAATCTTGTTTTTGGGCCGGCTGATGGAAATATCTTGTAAACCCTCGTTGACAACCGAGAGAATTTCGTTTTTTCTGCTCGACGGAACGACTTTGTATTGGTCGGTTTCAATAGCCTGCTTAATCTTGCCCGTGTACCTACTAAGCCCGAAAAAATAATTTTCTTCCCTCAACTTTTTGTACGGCCGGTTATGTAAAGGACAGATTCCATTTGTATCTTTCACGTAAGCTTCTGTTTTAAACTCTTCGCAGCCTACGCAATACCAGCCTTCATAAGCTTTTTTATAGATATCCTTGGATAAAGCCTGCCAGATAAGCCGGGCCCTTTGTTCATGGCCCAGATCAGTTGTTCTTATAAAGCGGTCGTTGCTGACTTGTAGTTTTTCAAGACCTTCGCGAAACTGGACGCTAATTTGGTCAACAAACTGCTTTGGCGGCAGACCGGCTTTTTGGGCCGCTTCGGCGACTTTGCCGCCGTGTTCATCTGTTCCGGCGCTAAATAAAACTTGTTCGCCAAGCTGACGGTGGTAGCGAGCCAGAACATCGGCGTACAAATGCAGCAAGGCATGCCCCAGGTGCGGCTTATCATTTACATATGGAATTGCTGTCGCAACATAAAACTTCATCTGTTTTATTGTATCTTAACCCTCCTAAAGTTTCACGGAGACTTTTGGCGAGTTAAAACAGCGTGCCCTGCTCGCTTATTTTGGGCGTAAAGTTAACATTCAATTGCTCGGCCAGGCGTTTTAGGAATTCGACTTGGACTGGTTGAAGTTTTAACGATGCCGAATTGATATCGAACCAAAGCGCTTTATCGATCTCTGGAAATTCTTGCATTTTACCGGATCTGGGCGGCCACTCCATTTCAAAGATGTTACTTTTTACCTTACTTTCGTCGAAATCACCCTCTGCCGCCCAAGTGTGTATGGTTTTACCATCTTTCCTTTTTATTTCGCCTAATTCTAGATATGGGCCGCTTGGCGGGGGCACCCCGATTTCCTCTTCATATTCACGTTTGGCCGTTTCAAACGGATCCTCATCGTCTTCATATAAGCCCTTTGGTATCGACCAATTTCCGTTATCTTTTTTGGCAAAAAATGGCCCGCCCGGATGGGCAATCAGGACTTGCAAGTCGCCGTCTTTAAAACGGTAAAGTAATATTCCGGCACTCTGCCTCTTCATGTCTACCCTTATTATATCGCTACTAGACAGATAGCTCGAATGTGCTCGTTATGCCGTTAGCTATGAGTTCTTCGTGATATTCTATGACTTTTGCGACGTGGGCTTCACTAATTCTTCCATTAGCTCTTAAAATGGGCACTACTCTTGAGAGACTTGTCACAGCATTCATCTCAAAGCCCAAAGATGTCAACCTCTCTTGAGCGCCTTCCTCGCGATCGAACATTACGGTGAGGCTCACTGGCTGCAAACCAGCTTCGTATAAGACAGCCGCGCCATCAATCTTTGACTGGCCATCCGTAACATTGTCATCGCCCAAATGTATAAAGTCACCATAGTCATAATCGCCTTCGATTCTTTGCTTCATTCCATAATCCTTTGGTTCAGGCACTCTTTCCCAAAGGTAAGATTTACCGGCAACAAAGGATGCTACAGCTAAGGGAGCTGTACCCGCCTGAGCCTTCCCAAACACATGTGCATAAGGCGCCTTTATTTCGTCAAATCTTGTGGCATATCCCAGGGCAGATTCTCTTATGAATTCTCGTTGCCTGCCGAATGGCATGGCGCCGCTGTCATCAAGTCTTTGATTGAGCGAGAGCATCCCCCGCATATTATGGTAGTAAGGAGAGATACGTCCTGATTTTAGTTTTAATCCGCCTTCAGGGAAGACCAAAATACCTCTGTCGTGCATCCCAACCACCATTTTTTCTTCATCAAAAGTAAAACTTTCAGCCACCATAAAACAAAATTATTGCGTCTCAGGACTTGGCTGATTTAGCTGGAGCATCTTTTGGCCAAGATCATGTGCAGCTTGGTGAACATTTTCTGCGTTGTAAATCGCGCCACCAACAATGGCATGCCAATTGGGGCCTGCAACTTTACCGGTCTCAGAGACATCGCCACCCTGGCTGATAAAACCGGGGGCCCAGAGGGAATATTGCCCTTCGCCAATCTCTTTGTCGAAAAAGTCTTTATATTCAGCCACCCTGTCTGGTTTGTTGCCGGGTACTACGAAATTATTAACGCCCATTTTGATAGCATTGGCATACATACGCATAAAGGCAGCATCGAGGACATACCCTTGTTCGCTGGCTCGAATTTGTTCGTGAGTCATTTCAGCGCCAACAATCACAGCAACACCCACATCCTGTAATTCTTTCGTCCAGCGCTCTTGAGTCTTTGGCCCAGTGAAAGGAAATAGAATAGCCGCATCGACTCCCGCCCGCCGCATTGCACGAGCAAAGTTCTTGCCTGTCTCTGGAATATCGTTACCGGCTTTTTGATGATCATATACATTTACTAGACGCTCATTAGCCGCCCTTACGAGTTCGGTAGCGGTTCTTAAGCCAATTCCTAAAGCTACTTCGAATCCAGTTTTTACTCCGCCCAGCCCTTCAACACCAGCTAGCTCACTGACTACCGGTTCGAACTTTTCAGGTTTCACATCAGCAGCAAAAACTACACTTTTATCTGCGGAGATTATACGTTCGGCCATTTTACCCTCACTTCTCCCACCGCATTAATTTGGCTATTATTGTAAACCTGTTGTGATGCTAACGGTACGCTTTATTTACAACATAGTGGGATTGGAGGGACTTGAACCCCAACTTCTTGCGTATGATGCAAGCACTCTAGCCACTGAGTTACGATCTCTCAACACTCACCATTTCCTAAGAATAGACTACAATATTTTTCCTGCAGCTTAATCAATTTTTGCAAAAACACGCAGTGCAGGTTTTTACAAAATTGAGAGGAGGAGGCGAGCCGAGGCCGGAAGTAAGTAAGCCCCTAGTGTGCTTATGAAGGCCGATGCCTCGACTCCGACGAGGAGAGGTGCCATAGTCCGCAGTGGCGGCATTTGTAGGTCTTTAGTTTTATATTACGCTTCCACTTGATGACGCGAGCTTGGTCCAGCGCCTCTTTTTCGCTGTCAAAAGCCAGCTTGTCCGCACACGGCAGTTTTTGTGATTCATTCATTTATCAAATATATTTCGATAGATTGTTTTATCAAAAAATTAACATATGTCAAAATTTTGGAAGGTTGTTATTTGGATTCGATGGCTGGTCGATGAATTCTTGGCAAAAACGCTCAAATACAGCGTTAGTCCAGCCAAAGCCGGTTTGACTGGGATAGAGTCCTTTGCCCGGCGGCTTGCCCGGTGATACGACATTATACTTTTCCAAAAACACGCCGTATTTGTTGAACCAATCCAGATTGGTTTTTAGCCATTTTAGAGCAAGCCGCCGGGCTTCTTTATGGTAACCATAGCGCTGGAGACCTTTAACTGTAATAAAATGCAGCGGCGCCCAGCCGTTGGGATAAGCCCACTGCGTGGGCACGGCACCTGGAACCAGACTGCCAACTTGGGGTGCGTCGGTTGTAGCCAAACCGCCTTTTTTCTCAAATTTTCTTAAAGAATTAACCAGTCGTGCAGCTTGTTTTTCACTGGCCAGGCCAGCCCACAACGGATAATAGGCAGCTAAGCTGGCAACGCTGCCGCGGCTTCTCTTAATATAATTATAATCGTAATAAAGGCCGCGCAGGTCGCTCCACATCAGTTTATTCATGATCATTCGGCGATGGTAGCTGCGTTTGTCCCATTTTGCGGCGACAGACTTATTTCCAAGCAGTTCTGCCATGTAACTAAAGTCCCTTTCGTACTTATACAAAAGAGAGTTAAGATCGACCGGCAAATAATTAAGGGCCTTGCGGCCAAAACGCGGCGTCATGTCCCAGCCGCTTTCGGCTTCGGCGATATCCTGAAGGTAATTAAAGTCGTAATAGCGGCTTAACCCCTCGTAAACCTGGCGGGCATGGGGCTTTTGCGTGCCCATCCAGACAGTTTCGTACTCTTCCTGGGCGATTTTGGCAGCTCGTTTAAGCCATTTTTTATCGAGATCATACGTTTTATAAACATCCAGGATAAAGCTTGTCAGAAGCGGGGGGTTCGAACGGCTTGTCATATAAGTACGCGACGCGTTTGGTATCATCCCAAAACGCTCAAACAGGTTTAAAAGATCGTCTAAAATTCCAATAACCAGGTCTTTGTGGGTTTTATCGAGTATCCCCTGCGCCATAAAGTAGCTGTCCCAGTAATAAAGCTCGTTAAAATCAAATTCGTGCCCTCTTTCATGGGCCGGCACTAGGTAAGGTTTAGGCAGACCAATCAGGCTGTCGTTATCTTTTGGGTGAAAGCGGGTCAGTTTAGGCCAATATTGGGCGATAAAGTGTCTAGCATCCTTAACGTCTTCAGCTGTCAATTCTGCCCTTTTACGGCCGGTCAGTTTGGATATTTTGAGGCTCAAGTCTTTTGGTTTTGGTAATACCATCACTTCTTAGTTTACAACAGGTTAAAGCTACGGCTATGAAAAAATTATCAAAAACCAAAAAGGGATTAGAAAGGGAGGAGGCCCATTAGGGCGAAGGTGGCCGCGGTGTGAACACGCAGCCACCCGAAAACTTGTTGTCTACGATGTGGCAGCTGCGAGAAGCCACTCCTTGTTGCGGAGCCTCCGTAGCTCTCGCTGCACGATTCTAACATCGTCAGGGCTAAGCAGTACCACGCGGCGGCATACTCCTGCGCTGACCCAGTCCAGATTCGTGCGGTACTCGCTGCTAGTGCTGCACAATGCCCACAGACACTGAGCCACTCCGAGCGCGCTGGTCACATCCCCACTTTGGAGGAATGCACCGATTTGAACACGCGCCTCGTTGAGGTCATGAGTGACAACAACTGAGCGGTCGTTCATTGTCTTCCTTTCATTGGGTCAGCGACAGATGTCGGTGGTGAGACGCAAAAGAGCGTTCGCCTCTACCAGGCTACCGCCCCTGCGAAGAGCCGTTGCCGTCTTGCGAGTCTGCTTCTCTGCATGGCGCAGCGTGCGTCTTCCGGCGCCAGCGCTAGGGCTGGCCCTCATGACGGCCTCGCGCGCTTGCTGAGCTGCGATCTCATCCAGTTTCCTAAGAGACATGGTGAGATCGGCAAGTGGTGTGTGTACAGCCATGCTTTCTCCTCCCTGATTGTTAATCTCCGTCACCGGAATTGGCGACGAAGTCCTGCAGTGGTAGAACACACCTTCCGGCGTGATTGCTACCCCATCCCTCACCTCCCGTAGTGAAAAAGGTGAGGGATCGGGCAACAAAAAAACCGGACTGCTTTTTACTGCTGCAGTCCGGTTCGTTATTCTTGGTTTTATTGGTACTAGGCGCGAACTACAGCATCATCTCGCATGACGAGGATGATGAAACCTGTAAATACGCGCTTTTGAACCATGTATTCTTTTATACTAACTACCGAGCCGTGAGTCAACACTTTTTTTTGATTTTATGGAAAATTGGTTTGGCTTTGAGTCTTTATTCTAGATTAGAGTTTGCCAATAATACCAAAAATGAGTCAACAAAATACCGAAGAAAATAACATACCAGGTAGTTAAGATTTCCCAGTGGAAGCGCAGCAAAAAATGCTTAATTTTTTCATTTAGTCCAAGCTTGATATTACCGGCTTGCAAATTATAAAGAGTGGTATAGAGCAGCAGCGGCGGCATTATCACCCATACAGCGAAGCAATATGGACAAATGGCATTTATCCGGTAAACCCCTTCAAAAAACAGATACAAAGAAAAAATAAAGCCGGCCGAAACTCCTATATTTAGCAGCTGCCAAATTTTCCTATGAATTTTTGAGCCGGTGGCCAGCAGCAACCCGACAAACAACAGTATGCTAAAACCGGCGATGCCAAAGACAGTGTTGGGCAGTCCTAACAGATCGGCTTGCTCAGTTTTCATTACCGTACCGCAGCTAATTATCGGGTTGATGTTGCACGACGGCACATAGGACGGGTTTTTGAGATAGTGGATTTTGTCATAAGTCAGCGCGAATGAAGCCGCTAGGCCGACAGTAGCCGCGACTATATACAGATACGGTAGTTTGAACCGATGTTTCACAGCTATATTATGAATGACGTTCAATCTTCTAATTTAGCTAAGCAATGCCCCGCCGTCAACAACGATTTGGCTGCCAGTCATGTAGCTGGCCATATCGCTGGCCAAAAAAAGGGCGGCTTTGCCGATCTCGTCCGGCTCGCCCATGCGATGCATCGGGATTTTAACCAAGAAAGTATCCATTACAGTTTTCATATCAACACCCGGCTGGGTTGGGCCCTGCATTTTGGCCACCCCGGGCGTAGTGATACCGCCTGGAGCAATAGCGTTAACCCAAATTTTGTGGCTCGCCAGCTCCAGCGCTACGTTTTTGGTAAAGCCCCAAAGTCCGTGTTTGGAAGCATCGTAATGGGCCAGACCAACCATCGAAGGATGCAGGGCGTCAATTGAAGTAATGTTAATAATTTTACCGCCGCGGCCCTGTTTTATCATCTGATCAGAGGCATATTTGGTACAAAGATAGGCACCGTGTAAGTTAATATCTAAGACTTTTTTAAAATCCTCGTCGGCCATTTCGTGCAGCGGTTTGGCCGGATATATACCGGCGTTGTTGACCAAAATATCAAGGCTGCCGAATTGGTTAATGGTGTCTTGAACCATTTTATTGACATCGTCGGCATTGGCAACATCGACGTGAACGGCCAAGGCTGAGCCGCTGCGCTTAGCGTTAAGTTCATCAGCAGCAGTTTTAGCCGCGGGCTCATCGACATCAGCAATCACCAAATTAGCGCCGGCTTCGTGCAGACGAGTGGCTATGCCTTTACCTATCCCCATGGCTCCGCCGGTTACAACTGCTACCTGGTTATTTATATTTAACAGTTCATTAATTGGTTTCATTAGATCTCCTTGCCTATCATAAGCATAAGCTAATTATACAGTTCATTTATTAAGTTTTTTAGCCAGTCGCAGATAATACTCTGGGTTGCACCGGCCGCCATCGAGTAATTGTGCCGCCTGGCGGGCGGCTTGATATTTATTCATAATCTAACCTTTGATAACAATTAGCGGCAAAAGGCGGGCAACTTTTTGGGCGATGCCAACGCGCTGGACAACATCAACTACCGCCTCCACGTCTTTGTAGGCATAGGGGGCTTCTTCGCTTAAGTATTTAACGGCCGGGGTTTTAACAATGATCCGGCGCCCCGCCAGTTCGGCCTGTAAAACTTTGCCGGACTGAAGTTTTTTGGCGGCGTGGCGAGACATTGTCCGCCCGGAACCGTGGCAAGTTGAACCAAAAGAGCGGCTCATCGCGCCCTTTGTACCAACCAGCACGTATGAAGCGGTGCCCATACTGCCGGGGATTATTACCGGCTGGCCGAGGCCGCGGAAAGCTTTGGGTATTTCCGGCTGGTGAGGACCAAAGGCCCGGGTGGCGCCTTTGCGTTGCACCAAAACTTTTTGCACCCTGCCATCTATTTCGTATTCTTCGACTTTGGCAATATTATGGGCCACATCATAAAGCAGTTTCAGCTGCTCACGGGCGCCAAAAACGTTTTGCCAAACTTGGCGGATTAGATATGTTAACAACTGCCGGTTGACCCAGGCGTAATTGGCGGCCGCCGACATGGCGGCATAATATTTTTGTCCCGTTTCTGATGAAAATGGCAGGCAGGCCAGTTCGCGGTCTGGCACCTCGATGCCCAGTTCCGGCATTTTTGCCTGCATTAGCTTTATGTAATCACTGCCTACCTGGTGCCCCAGCCCGCGCGAGCCGCTGTGGATTAAAACCGTAATTTGATCTGGTTTTAGCCCAAAAGACTCTGCGATTTTTTGCTCAAAGATCGTCTGGACCACTCCGACTTCGGCAAAGTGATTGCCGGCGCCCAGCGTCCCCAACTGCCTTTGGCCGCGGCTTTTAGCCTGCACCGATACGGCCGCCGCGTCAGCTGTTTTGAGCCGGCCTTCTGATTCAGTCTGCTCAAGATCTTCGGGCGAGGCGTAACCCTTCTTTAGCGCCCAGCGGACTCCCTGATTAAGTACCCTGTCCAGCTCGGCAGGCTTAAGGTCGAATCGGCCGCCGCGACCGGTGCCGGCCGGAATAGTGCGGGACAGCTCATGGGCTAGAGTTTCTTGCAGCGGCTGTAAGTTCTTGATACTTAAATCACTTAGCAGCAAACGCACTCCGCAGTTAATGTCATAGCCGATACCGCCGGGCGAAATAGCGCCATCGGGCAGCCGGCTGGCGGTCACTCCGCCAATTGGGAAGCCGTAGCCCTGGTGCATATCTGGCATGGCCAGAGCGTATTTAACTACGCCCGGTAGGCAGGCAACATTCACTAGCTGGGCTAGCGAACGGTCTTTAAAAACTCCGTCAAACATTTCTGGGCTGGCAAAAAATCTGGCCGGTACTAGCATATCAGCGCGGTAAGATTTGGGTATTTCCCATACGTAGGGCCCTACTTGGACTACGTCTTCCGGATTGGGGTTTTGGAAACGCTGGTAAATATCTTTTGGGGGGGCCTTCATATTACCTCTACTTTCATATTTTATTCTAGGCTTTCAGCAGCAGTTTAACAGTGAGCCTTGTCACAATGGGAGCTAAAGAGTGATTTTGGTCACTGCAAGAAATAAAGATTTCAGTTTTACTTTAACTGGGAAGGAGGTGTCAAATGCAGTCGGTTGACATTGAGCCGAACAAGGAAGAAAAACTGGAAAAGCTCGAGCAGGACTGGGATAAACCATTCTCGCCACCATCGCAGATAGAAGAAAGGGAACGGCTGCCTAAAAACCATCCGGCCCTAGACACTGGCATTGACGCCCACGAGTGGTACGACGAAGGCCGCGCCGGCGCTGCGGAAGTTTCTGACACTCCCAAAAGGGTCATACTCAGCTATATTCCAACAGTAATTAAAAAAAGGGGCGAGAAGCTGCGGAAAAAAATAAATTCTATTTTTGTGAACTAACTATGGCCCAAGCCTCATTTTGCAGCTGCGTCAGCCGGGCGTGATCGGTATTTCCTTTTATGCTTTTGGCTGCTAAGTATGGATAGGTATTGACTTTGCGATAAATTGGCAGCAGATAATTAACTCCAGCCAGTACCAGAGGGATGTGTTTACCGTGCAAAAGCTTATGTAGACGCTTATCAACCAAGTGGAAAAACTGCAACAGCTCGTCTTTATCAACTTGCTTTTCGTTATACTGGCCGTGGAAGGCTTCAGACTGCGGGCTATGTCCGTGTCTGGGCGGTGCCACGCTGTGGCTCTGCGTCCAGTTAGGGTATTCATCCAGCCTTAGGGCTTTTACCAGCGAGGAGGGAAAGTTGCGCAAATTGGCGGGCTGCAAGCTGTAATGGTCGCCTTCAAAAAGCCGTACATTATTATGGGCCAGAGCCAGTAAATAATACTGTTTGTTATCTTCTAAAATTCGGATTAGCGGATCGAGGTCGAAGCCATACTCAACCGTTACTAATGGCTCCAAGTCGCCGTTTGGGATTTTATAAATTCTGGACAACTTTTCATGGAGGAAAAGTACTACCGCCTCATCGCGCAATTTAGCAATCGTCGGACTAGCCAATACATCGCGCGCCGGCCTGAGTGTCTTTTTAACAATCTTTTCGGGCAAATGAAATCCTAAAAGCGCATCACCGGCTTCGCGAATTAAATTTTTTAAACTGATGTAGTTGGGGTTGGTGCCGGTTGTCACGGGCTTAGAATAGGGCAGGTAGATAGTTACACAATGCGGCTCCTTAAACCGCTCTAGCAAGCTGAGTTCCTTTTGACTTGGCAAACTAAACATCACCGTCTCCTCTCACCCTTTACCCTATAATTTAAACTGGTACGGAAACATAATTCAGTGACCATTGTCACAATATTTTAAAAAGCCAAATTACAATCTTTTATAGGGTTTGGGGGTGATAGATTATTCTTGGGCTTTGATAAAGCGATGGTAGCCAAGATAGATGGCTACTATCAAACCGACACTGACGACCACGAAAGTATATTTGGTATCCTCCGAGGCAAAACTGCGGCCCAGGCTGTATAGCAAAGTAAACACGCCGCCAAGCATAATGCCGTCGGCAATTATTTTTATCTTTTTTTCAAAAGCTAAACTAACTGTCAGCAGTATCACCGCGGCGCTGAGTGTAACTGCCGAAACGTTGCGGTTGTAGGGCTTCATTTTTCTGTTGTATTCGTCCATCCGGGCACTGTAGTCTTTTTGCAGTTTTATTTGCTCGGGCGTCGGATCCTTACCATAAGTTTCCAGCGCAGCAGAATACTCCGGCGGTTTTGGCCCTCCGTAAAAAGTATTGGTTCCAACTCCTACAAAAATGGCCAGCAGCAGTCCCAGAAAAAATGTATAAACTACTTTTAGCATCTTCTTATCCTCCGTATTCATTTTATTTAGCTACCGGGTAACGCAGGACCGTTTTTAGCTTTTCGGGCTTAGTGCGGCGCGGGTCACTTATGTAAATTTCGTGGTGCCGGCCCGATATTTTTTCAGCATGGTCTTCGGCATAGGCGACTAGTTTGTCAATCGTGTGGCCTTCTTTAGCATAAGGTCCGATATGGGTCATCTGGACTGCGTCGCCTTCTTCAAATTCTTCCAGCTCGACTTTCGAATATGGCAGATTGGGGCGTTTGGCTTTAGCTTGGGCTATGGCCTCATTAAAAATTGGCTGGCTAACAAAAGCCGGCAGCATAATCATTAGTCGCCACTGCCAGGCGTCTTTGTTGGACATATCGAATTGGCCCGCTGACCACCATAGACCTTCCAAAGGCGGTACTTTGTAATCAAAGTAGCCCCCTGGCGGCTTAATTTTGCCAAATTTCAGGCCCATTTTGATGCTAAAGGCTACTCCATACAAGCATTGCACAGCTTTTAAAAACCCCGGCGACTCCGGCGAGCCTTTCCCTTCGAGCGTCAAGAATTTCATTTTGGGAACTTGCAGCTCCTCCACTATTTTGTCCGACGGAAAATAAAAGCGCTTCATCAGCGCTAAAAACTCTTTGGATGTTTTTAAATCATCATATTTACTCATATTAGTTATCTCTTGGCTTCCTCACTACCTAAGCCTGGAGGCTCGGCGTATCGGACGACACCTAGTCCAGTGATTGGGGAATTCCGAATCTTTAAAGCAGACCGCGCGACGGCGATAACCCAATTCCTCCCGCCGGCGGGCAGGTTTACGACCGCTTATTCTTACCGGCAGCTTTGGTGATTTTATAATCATCATTTGCCTCCTTCTTTCACCAGTAAGATTTTGTGCCAGAAACTAATATAATTCAGTGACTGGCGTCACATTTAGGTGTTGAGCCCCTGACCCCTACGATGCATGTCCTTCGCCAAGATCTAGTAACAGTTTCTCCAAATGATCCCTTTCAATATTCCGACAATCGATTTCCCGTTCGTGCGCGATAATGTACCCTTGCAACAAGCGCTGAAGTTTTATGGCGTGGCTGCGCCACAAAAAACGTATAGCTTGCGGGTTGGTGAAAAAATAGCGCGAAACCAGCTTAATTTGCCCAAAAAATGGGCCGGTATCCACCTCGACGCTCAAAATATCGCGGACGGGGACGCTAATTGTCTTACCGACGAAGAAAAAGAGACGTTCGGCAATAGTCAATTTTTCCCTGTCTATAACGACTGTATCCGGAAAGAGGTCAAATGGAAAGACGGTTTTTGCCTTGAACATTATTTCATGAGAACGCGAAGTTATTTTATTTAACTCTCTTTCAGAAGAATCAACTCCTTCTACCTCCGGTTGGACGGGCCTTAATCTTTTTAGTCTTTTTATGGCCTTTTTAATCGCCGCCAGAATATCTACCGGAAAACGGCGGGTATCTCTCCAAGCTTCCGTGTTGTTTATCATATAACTCTACCTCCGTTCATTATTCTGACTTGAGGGCGGCAGAAATTCAGTGATAATAATCACAGTTGACAGATTGCGCTTGACCGATCCTGAAAGTATGATTGAAGTGTATGGAACCAAGCGTGGCTTCCAAGGTAGAAGCTTTCTTTGGCCGTTTCCTGTTAAAACAGGCTGGTGTTGATGAAGTTTTAATTCGTGCCGGCGAAGATCCGCCTGGCATTTTTTATCTAGTTAGCGGCCAGGTAAAAGAGTATGACATATCTGGCCAGGGCAACGAGGTGGTGGTCAATGTTTATAAACCGCCGGCCTTTTTCCCGATGAGCTGGGCCATTAACCAAACACCAAACCGCTATTTTTTCGAAACAATTACCCCCAGCTCTTTCCGTCAGGCGCCGGCCGAGCAGACACTGGCTTTTTTAAAGGCTAATCCTGACGTAGTATTTGACCTGCTCAGCCGTGTGTACAGCGGTACAAACGGGCTGCTTCGACGGATGGCTCATCTTATGGGCAGCAGTGCCAGAACCAGGCTGCTGTTTGAAATACTAATTGAGTGCCGCCGCTTTGGCCGCCAAAAACTTGATGGTTCATGGGCCGTCAAAATTCATGAAAACGAACTGGCAAACAGAGCTGGCCTGAGCCGTGAAACAGTTAGCCGCGAGCTGACTAAAATCAAGGAGCTGGATCTTGTAGATGTCGATCATAGCGGTATAAGCATAAAAGACCCCGATAAATTGGAAGAAGCGCTCGGTGATGACCTTTAACGTATAATTATTACCAATGCATAATCTGCTTGATCCTGGCTACTTGGTTAAGGACTTTGGCTACTTGGGGATATTCACTGCCCTGTTTTTGGAGTCCGGCGTCTTTTTTGGCTTTTTCTTGCCCGGCGACAGCTTGTTATTTACCGCCGGTTTGCTGGCCTCCCAAGGCTATTTGAACATCGTTGGGCTGATAATTATCAGTGTGGCGGCCGCCGTTTTGGGCAATAACGTCGGCTATTATACCGGCAAAAAGACCGGCCCGGCGCTGTTCAACCGCAAAAGGTCCTTCTTTTTCTCGCCAAAACGTGTCGAGGAAGCCCACAAATTTTTTGAAAAACAGGGCCCGCAATCGCTGATTTTAGCCCGCTTTATCCCGGCGGTACGGACTTTTGTGCCCATCGCCGCCGGCATCGGCAAGATGGATTACCGCAAGTTTCTGCTTTTCAATGGCCTGGGCGGTTTGCTGTGGGGGGTTGGCGTGCCGATACTGGGTTACACTCTTGGCAAAAAAGTCCCCAACATCGATAAATACCTCTTGCCGGTAGTCCTGGTCATAATTGTTTTATCGGCTCTACCGGTTCTGTTGGCCTATCTGCGGCGCGCTTAATTTATAAACTTCAAAATATCGAACAGGTCTTTGGATTCCACGTGGTGGGTAGCTACTTCCACCAGCTTCTCCGACTTGCTGTTAAAGGCAATTGAGGTACCGGCTATTAGAGCCGCCTGGACATCGTTTTCATTGTTGCCTACAAATACACAGTTTTTTACATTTGCTCCATATTTTTGGATCATGTCTTTGATACAATCAGCTTTATGTTCCATGTCGTATTGAGTTGGCGTTGCCCCAATTAATTTGTCGCTTTCATCAAACTGGTAGCGGTTAATAAATACTGCCTCGAATAAGTTTTTGGCCTCATCGCCATAGACTGCTTCGACTACTAAATCAATGCCGTCAGACACAACGAATATCTTGTAACCGCGTTCCTGAAGCGCCCGGATTGTAGCAATAGCGCCTTGCATGGGATGCAGGGTCATAATAGCGTCTAATATACCCCGCTTAGTCGCGCCCGCGGCCTGAAGCAGTTTGACATCATTTTGCACCCAATCGGAGTAGCTAACTTCTTTGGTAATATATTGTCTAAGGACTTCCCTGGTTTTGGCTTTATCTACGCCAAAATACTCCCAAAGGTGTTGGTAAATATATTCCATACCATCTACAAGCGTGCCGTCGAGATCGAAAAATACGAGTTTTGTTTCGCTATTCATGGTTTTATCATACCAGAAACAAAAAAGACCTTTCGAATTACGAAATCCTATTTTGGTGGGCCATTAAGTTTGATTTTTTCATATTAAATAGTACAGTAACACCTATGTCTCGGGAGTTAGTTCATCCTCATACCTTGCAAGAGCGAATTCTTTTGGCCGCTACAAAAGCAGGCCATGCCAGCGCTATGATTGCAAATTTACCTTGCAGGTACTGCTGAAAAAAACTGCTATTTGGGAAAGTGAGATGGCGGTTTGGCAAGCAAGGCGCGATAAGTTGATAGGTGAGATGCCTATCAAAAGCACGGTGACTGTTCTTGCCGAAGAAACTTTTAGTAATACTCAAATTTCAAAAATGGTTCTTGTACATGAACTAGCAGGTCTGACTGCAAAAGTTCAATAAAAAAGCACCATCTAATGTTGATGCGTTTTAGTAGAGTGTGTCTAAAAAATTGCCGTGCCACGTAGTGAATGCTATTCGTGGGCATCAAGTCGAGCCAGAATTAAGGTGATGGAAGGATATTTTAGCTGTTCCTTGGAACAGGGCTAAGAATAACTATGTGCCGTGAGCATTTAGCACTAAGAAATCGTAATGGAGCTCCTTGGAATGTACTTGCTAACTGTCTCACCATGTTTCAGGACATAGTCTGGCGGTGTCCATGGAACATAGTTCTGTGAGCCATATATCTGAGAATAGACAGATTTAATAACTCCAGGTGTAGCTATGGCAAGAGGCCCGCTGCCTAGGTCGTAGCCATCATCAGTTTTCGGTCGACAATTTCTCTTCTGAAATTCAACTGCCACGGTCGTTAACCAATCAATAACGATGTCTCTCTCAGATAATTTAAATTCTATAATTTTTTCGGGCGGGAAAGCCTTCGTCCCTGTAGCTGTCTCATACCCCCAACCAAGTCCTACATAACCAAGGAACAGGCTAAAAGAAGCGTCGATTACTAATAATTCCTGGCTGGGTTCACCAAGAAACGGGAGGACATGCTGCATTTCAGGGTCAAAAGCTAGATTCGGGCTATTAATCATAAGCTGGATCGGTATATCCCGTCTACGTGCATAGGCATTAATGGCAGAGGACACCAGACCACAGGGCGAGCAGCGTAATCTGAATTCAATTGGCGCTGCGCTAAAAATAGTATCAGAATGACCAATCCCACGTTCAAGACCATATGCCAATTTTTCCGTATCTACAACCACTTCGCTCATAATAAAAACTCATGGCTACTATACAATAAATTCTATAAAACAACAAATGACCTCCTTATAACTGAGGTCATTTCTTGGTGGAGCTGCCGGTAATTGCAACCGGGTCCGATGTTTTATCTAGCTAGTCTTTTACAGGTTTAGGCCGTTTTAAAATTTTGGAAATGCTACCGGTAAACGGTCAAAAAGTGGCATTTCCTATTCCGAAGTCTTAACGAGTTTTATGGAAAATAAAACCCGGGCAACCAGATGATATGACACGCCTTAACTACTATCTGATATCGTAGTCTGCGCGGCTTACGAGTTTAGACGTAAGCTGGTGCGAATGCCAAAGCCTTGAAAGGATTTGAAATTCGCTTTCGGAAAGCAGCCAAAAGACCGCCTCCTGAAATAAATGCTATTGCATTTGTTTGGTTTGCACCGGATAACGTTCAGTGCATTCCGACCTGCAAACTAGTTGGTAAAGTACACCGTCAAGCTGAAATCAGCCCCGTGTCCTAATTATATCAATAATGATCCCTTTTGACAATAGGTTATTATAGTTTTATCGCTAGTTTATTAGAGGGCTTTGAGGAGGTGGGAGACGGCGCGGTCGATAGATTTATTTTTTGAGTTCTTTTTCGATGCGGCCGTCTTTCATATAGATAATTCGGCGACAGACTTTGGCAACTTCGGGGTTGTGGGTAACAATTACGAAAGTTTGTCCCTGACGGTTTAGTTTTTTGACCAAGCCCATGACATCGGCGGTCATTTTGGTATCAAGCTCGCCGGTTAACTCATCGCCAAAGACAATTGACGGGCTGTTAACTACCGAGCGGGCAATGGCTACCCGCTGCTGCTGGCCGCCGGATAGTTCATTACTGCGGTGATTTAAGCGGTCGCTCAATCCAACTTGCACCAGCGCATCTTTGGCCATTTGGCGGCGCTGGCCCAGATGGATACCCGAATATTTTAGTGGCAACATGACATTTTCCAGAGCCGTTAAGGTTGGCACTAAATTAAAGGCTTGGAAAACAAAGCCCAGTTCTTTAGAACGTATTTCCGGCAGATGCCGTCTTTTAATCAAAGCGACGTTTTGGCTTTTAAGGAAAATCTGGCCGGCTGTCGGCTGGTCCAGCTGGCCCAGCATATTAAGCAGGGTTGACTTGCCGCTGCCGGATGGGCCCATAACAGCCATTAAGTCGCCGGCTTTGATATCCAAGCTGACGCCGTTTAAGGCATGGACCACCGCGCCGCGGTCGCGGCGCCGAACCTTAAGCCCCTTGCCAGTTACCGCCCGGTAGCTGGCTTCGTATTTTTCCTGGGCAAAAAGCAGCTGAGCCTGTCTAAGGGTCTTGGCGACCGCGGCGGCCGGAGCGTTTTGGCCTTTGGAACTTAACTTTTCATATTGTTTTTGCAGTTTTTGGATAGCTTTTTGGGCCTTCTTGGCATTTTTACGGCCGCCAAGAATGTAGATTTTCATGACATTATCGAGTTTTAAGATAGTGTCAGCGGCGGCCATTATTGTTCCCTGATCGCTTTAACGATATTGATCTTAACAGCATGGTAGGCCGGGTAAAAGCCGGCAATAACCCCTAGGATAACGGCAAAACAAATCGCAAAAATGCTGATGCGCGCCGACAGTAAAAAGATAACATTGCCGCTCTCTTCGGTAGCGGAATTAATAACCAGCACAGTCAGGGCGCCCAAACCCCAGCCCAGTAGACCGCCGAACAGGCCGATTAAAGCCGCCTCGGTTAGATATTCGCTCATGATATGGCGGGTTTTGGCGCCAATGGCCTTTTTAATACCGATTTCGCGGGTGCGTTCGGAAATGCTCATGGTCATCGTATTAATAACAGACAGGCCGCCAACAATCAGTGAAATTAAAGCGACCCCGAATAAAATCGCATTAAAAATACCCGTGGCATTAGCAATCTGGTCCTGAAAGGCTTTGGGGCCGTTAGCTACTATATCTGGTACTTCCTTGTTAATTTTTTCGGCCAGCTGGTTAGGGTCGACACCTGATTTAACATAGACCGTAAAGCCATTGACCACAGTTTCCGGGTTTGAACTGGCCCGGACAATCTCCGGCAGCTCGCCAAAGTAGATTTTTTGGGCATCGGCCAGTGCCATGACTACCGTGTTGTCTGGCGCAGTTAGTGTTTTATTCATGACGCCGACAACTTCGTAATTTTGGCCGCGGACCTTGACCGTGCTGCCAACTTTAGCGCTTAGTTTCTTAACCAAATCCGAGCCGACTGTTACTTTGCCATTATCGTCATCTTTCAGTGCCCGTCCGGCGCTATAGGTAATTTTGAACGTTTCATACTTTTCCTCGATAGCACGCTCACCGCCGACAATGCTGGCCGGCGGGCCAAAGCTAATAGCATCAAACTTTTCGCTCAAGCTGGTATAAACGCTAGCCGAAACGGCTGATACGCCATCAACCTTTTCTATCTGTGGTTTTTTATGAATGTCCAGCGGCGCCGAGATAAACAGCGAGTCACTGCCGCTGACTGTGACTTTATCGGCGTAGTATTTAGTGCCGCCGCTAACTAATAAATTAATTTTCTCGGCCATACTGCCCATGACCGTAAAGGCAAAAATACCGATTGTAATACCAAAAACGGTTAACGCTGTGCGCGTTTTGCGCCGGAACATATTGCGCAATACCTCTCTCATAAGCCACTTTATATACTACACAAGCCGGACAACAGAGCCTAGAGATTATTTCGTCTTAGAGGGCTTTTAGGAGGTGGGAGACGGCGCGGTCAAAGGCTTTTACTTCGCGGTCGTCAAGCAGTTTGAGCAATTCCTTATGCTGGGCCGATAGGATTTTTTCGCACTTTTGGAAAACTTTTTGGCCTTTGGCGGTTAGAGCCGTTTCGCGCAAGCGTTTATCTTTTCTGTTGCGAGTAATACTGACTAGCCCTTTCTTTTTGAGCAGCTGCAGTTGGCGGCTGACGTTAGCTTCTGTCTGGTAGAGCTTAGAGGCAACTGTGCGTTGGCTTAAGGGCACAGAGCGGTGCAGGGCTTGCATGATTTGCACTTGGCCAAAGCCTACCCCAAGCGAGTCGCGCAAAAGCGCATCTGATTTGTGTTGTAAAATAAACTCCAATCGGTGCAGGGAAGAGAGGGGGGTGTATGACCCGCGTCTTTTTATAGTATTCATAGCATAAGCGTACGGCATAGATACTTAACAAGTCAAGTATTTTCAAATGAGCAGGGAAGTCGCTCGCACATTACGTAAAACAGGGCGCTTCGCGCGGGGCGGCTACACTGGCGTACGCCGCTCCGGCTGCACTCAGCAGACCGACCCTGTTTACGGTAAAATGCTTGCTCTACACCAACTCCGACAGTTTATACCACTGGTTGAGGGAGAGTTCTTGGGCGCGAGCATCTGGATCAATACTGGTCTGTTTTAGCAATTTGTTGGCAAAAGTACTTAAGTTTAGGCTCGAGGATTTTTTGTAATAGACCATGGAGAGTTTTTAATAACTGCTTGACTACTCCCTGTTTTTTGCCAATACTTGGATGTAAGGACTTTAGGGTGGGCTAACGTCCGCCAGTTATCATGTTACGGTTGGGGGTTAATAGGAAATATTATGTTTATAAAGCTTCTCAATGGACTGACGCGTTTCTCGAGATGGCATGTGGTAGCCTTGGTTTTATTGTTTCTAGCTGTTGGCGTGTACGGCGACAGCGCCCGGGCGATGATTGTCACCAAAACCCTTGGTAATACTACTGTTGGTACCCAGCTGGCTGCCTTTGCCAAAGACGTCAAGTGGGGCAATAAGCGTGTTCTTAGCGACGTCGCTGAGGTTTCTAAGCTGACGCTGGATTCTGTAGGCGGCAGCTCGACGGCTCACGTCAAGGGCATGATTTACGACGCTAATGGCTCTGGTATGCCCGGCGCCTTGGTGGCTACGACTGACGAACTGACATTGGCTGCCGGGGCAACCAGAAGCTGGCGTGACCTGACTTTTGCTACACCGCCAACTCTCCAGCCTGGTACTTACTTCCTGATTATGATTACCGACTCCAATAGCGGGCAACATGGTTTTAACCCAGTTTCCGGTGTCAAGGAGTACTACAATACCGACAGTTATGTTGATGGGCCAGCCAATCCCTTTGGCCTAGCCACTATTTCCGGAGGTAATTACGACGATTCCTTTTACATGACTTATACGACATCAGTACCGGACCCTCCGCATAATTTTGCAACCGGCAGCATCCCGGCTCCAAAATACGGTGTCTATGAGGTTGTTCTGACTGGCAATGGCTCGGTCAGTAACCCTTTTGACACTGTGGCCACAGTGACCTTCATTCCTCCATCGGGTTCGGGCAGTGCCAAGACCATTGAGGCTTTTTATGATGGCGGCAACACCTGGAAGGCTCGGGTCTATACCTCCGAAGTCGGTGACTGGACGTGGTCGTCAGCTTCGGCAGCCGACCCTGGACTCGACGGTCAGAATGGCAGCTTCAGCACGACAGGCTCTGAGCTGCGCGGTATGCTGCGCAAACACAGTACCAATTCCAAGCAGTGGATGACCGACAACGACCAGACCTTCCTAGGTATCGGTGACACAGCTTACTACTTGTTTGCCAGAACCAATAAAGACGGCACGACAATTTCCGAGCCAACCTTCCAGCAGTACATCCAGGATGACGCCGCCTTAAACATCAACAGCATCTTTGCCGACCTCAACGGCGGCGGCTACCTAGACGCCCAGTGGAAGAACATCTTTTCCGACACCGGCAGCTACAACAGCCCCAACCTGCCGGCTTTCCAAACCACTGACCAAAGACTAGTGTGGCTGCTGGATAACTATCCAAATATCTACATTAACCTGGACATGCTGCCCGAAAACAGCAGCGGCGGCAGTGGTGGTGACAGCCAGCCGGACAATACCTTCTGGTCTAACTTGTCCAGCACCCAGCGTACCAGGCTGCTGCGCCACATCTTAGCCCGCTACAGCGCCTTCCCGCAGATCTTCTGGACGATTACTAACGACACCAAATATGGACCAAGTTATCCCAAGAACACCGCCATGGTCGATGAAGCCGGCAGTTACTTCGCGGCCCATGATCCCTGGCAGCACCTGCTGGGCACTGGCCAGAACCGAGACGCCACTTATTACTTTGCCAGTGCCAGCTGGAACAGCTATATCCGGCTGGAAACCTCCTGGGCTTACGGAGCCGATGAGATTGCCAGCTACAGCGCCTACCCTCAACATGTCTATAACTCCGAAGATTACTACGAGGGCAGCAGCGACATCACCAACCCCCAGTACTTCTACCGCTGGCTTTTCTGGTCCTGGCTGACTTCCGGCGCGACGCCAACTTACGGCTCGTGGTGGTGGGACCGGCTGGTGCCCTACACCCAAGCCGGCTGGACAGGCTTGAACTCGGTCAAATACATCGCGCCTTATCTAAACAGTAAGAACATAGACCTGGCCCAGTGGCAAGAAGCCGATAGTTTAGTTTCTGACCTTAACGGTGCCTCTGGCGACAAGCGGCCACAAACCATGCAAAATGGCACCAACGGCTATCTTGTTTATCATCCCAATGCGTCCTCGGCCGGTAGTAACCCGAGTCTTAATAAAAAGAAAACGGCACGGATCAGACTGAACCTGACGGCGGCCAGTGGGACATTTAACGTAGAGTGGTTCCGAGCCAGCGACGGCCTAACCCAATCTGGCGGTACGGTTAACGGCGGCGCTAGCCGTGATTTCACAGCGCCTTGGAAGGGCCAGGATGTGGTGCTTTACCTTAAAAAGTAAAGCTTAACAAGCCTGCCCCGTACTAAATCCTGAGCGAAGTAGTCCCGACTTAACATCGGGATTATGGAGTTTCAAGATTTTGGTGCTGGGGTCAAGTATTTTCAAATGAGCAGGGAAGTCGCTCGCACATTACCTAAAACAGGGCGCTTCGCGCGGGGCGGCTACACTGGCGTACGCCGCTCCGGCTGCACTCAGCAGACCGACCCTGTTTACGGTAAAATGCTTGCTCTACACCAACTCCGACAGTTTATACCACTGGTTGAGGGAGAGTTCTTGGGCGCGGGCGTCAGGGGCAATAACTGCTCTTTTGAGTAGTTCGTCAGCTTGTTCTTTGCTGACGCCCAGTCCACTGCTCAAAGAACTGCGCAGTTTTTTGCGGCGCTCGGAAAAACCGGCTTTAACTACCTGCATGAATTTGTCCACCTCATTTGCTACAAGGATTATCCTTGTAGCAGGCAGACGGCGTAGGATAACCACTTGGGAGTCGACTTTGGGCGGCGGCGCAAATAACTTGGCCGGCACTACTTTTCCAAGTTCCGGTTCGTAATAAAGCTGGACGCTGACGGACAAAATACTCATCTGTCCGGGACCGGCAGCAATCCGCTGCGCGACTTCTTTTTGGACAAGCAGCACCATCAAGTTTGGCGGGTTGGTTGATTCGGAAAGGACTCTAAGCAAGTTGCTTGTCAGGTAATAAGGAATATTTGCCACAACCTTGTAACCTTTGGGCAGCTGACTTAAATCAAACCCCAAAATATCCGCCGCCGCCACTTCCAATCTGCGTTTCCAAGGTTCGACCTTGGAAATAGGGGAAGTGTAATGTGATAGGTTTTTTGCTAAGGTTTTGTCTTTTTCGACGGCCACAACATGGGCGCCGCGAGCCAGTAATTTCTTAGTTAGCGTGCCGGTTCCCGGCCCAATTTCCAGCACGGTCTCGCCTTGTGATAGGTTGGACCTATCACAAATGTAGTTTAGGGTTGCTTCGTCGTGCAGCCAGTGCTGGCCTAAAGATTTTTTCGGAGTCTCCATAAGCTACCAATAATGATTACGGAGCCAGAAGTTGTAGGCGCCGCCCCAGCCGCCGTACCTATCGCGGGCGTAGCCGCTGCACCAGCGCAGCTGCGTGATCGGGTTGGTCTGCCAATCACTGCCGGCGCTGGCCATCTTGCTGCCCGGCAGGGCCTGGCAAAGACCGTAAGCACCCGAGGAGTTGGCGGCGCCCGGCCGCCAGTTAGATTCACGGCTGATTATATAATTAGCGGCGGCGTGGTCGCCGGGCGCAATGCCGGCCGCCGACAAAAGGCTGATTTTATCACTTGGGACGGCTACTGTACTGCCGCGGGCGGTTATCTGGGGTACAGGCTCTTGGAGTTTAACCTCGTGCAAAACCTGGCGCGATATTTCCTTGTCTGACGAATCGGTCTGAAGGATATACGTAATAACCTTTTTTCCCGGTGAGCCTTTCTGGCGGACAACCGTCGTACCGAAACTTAAAGATGGGTCGTTAACCACCTGTTCCGGCGGCGGGATTGGCGCTTCTTCGGTCACGATCTTGGCATCCTTTTTGAGCACAAAAATTGGCAAGTTTGAGGTAATGGGCGTTTTTTCTTCCGGCTGGACAGTTTCGCCTTCTTGCAGTTCGATTTGCTTTTCGGCTAAGAATTCCTTGACGGTCTTTGCCTGGGTGTACGCAGTTAAATGAGCACCGTAAAGATTAAGGTCGACTGCTGTGGCCCTGGATATAATCACTTTTTCACCGATCACGCCTTCGCGCAGTGAGCCTTGGTCAAAACTGGCAAGGTCTTCGGACTGCAGAGCCAATCCGGCGTTTTGGGCAACCACGCGGGGACTTTTTTGAGCAGTTAGCGTAACAGCTTTATTGCCTTTGTCTACCACAGTCACCGGCCGGGCGCGGTAGATGTTCACACGGAAATTGTCTTCGGGGATAGGTGTGTCCAGACTGGGCTCAACAACATCTTCAGCGATTAGATTCAGCGGCAGTTTGCCGATCATTTCGCCAACCGTTTTGGCTTTGGTGTCTATAACTTGGCGGTCGCCTTTATCGAACAGAAAAACGACGTGGGCGTCGCTGGGCCGCAGTGTCTTGCCGCTGCCGCCCAGCAAGGCGGCGCCAACAATGATAAAGCCTAAAATTAAGCCAAATATCGGGACGATGTAAGGACGCTCCTTGATATGGCGCTTACCGGTTTCGTGGGCCGATTTATAGTGTTTGGCAACTTTCTTACGTATCATGGAAGGTACTTAATTATAGCTTTTCCAGAGGTGCGAAGCTAATATTAAGACGTTTGGTACCCCTGCCTTTGAAATAAATAGTGGCTGTTTCGCCCTCTAGCTCCAAGACTGTACCCCTGCCAAAAATTTGGTGCTTTACGCCGTCGCCTTCTTCCAGGTCCATAACATAACGAAGCTCAGTTTCATTGCTTGACGTTGGCATCTTGCCCACCAAAGCTTTAGCGTAGGCGGGTTCCAGCGCGGGAGCAGCTGAGGTGATGGCTTCGACATCAGCCAAAAAGCGGCTGGGTAGATTTGCGCCGCGGCCGCCAAACAGTGTGCGCGAAACTGCGTAAGTCAAAAATAATTCCTGGCGGGCGCGGGTCATGCCAACGTACATCAGCCGCCGTTCTTCTTCCATTTCGCCAGCGTCGTACAGGGCGCGGCTATGCGGCAAGACATTCTCTTCCAGGCCGGTGATGAAGACCACCGGAAATTCCAGTCCTTTGGCAGAATGCAGGGTCATCAAAATCACAGCGTCGGAACTTAGATCGGCCTGATCAATGTCGGAGACTAGCGCGACTTCTTCCAAAAAACCATCCAGGCCGGCGTCTTGGAATTGGCCGGCCACACTAAGGAGTTCCTTAACGTTTTCGATTCTGGCCTCCCCTTGCGGCGTGCCGTCTTGCAGATAATGCAAATAATCAAGCCGCCGCAACAGCGACTCAATGAGGCGGGCGGGAGTTAGTTCGTCCGTTTGAGCATGAAAATCGGTGATTATTACCGCCAGGTTGGCAAAACCAGCTCGGGCCTTGGGGGTTAGCTCGTCATTTTCACTTATTCTTTTTAGTGCTTCAAATTGCGAGAGGTCATTTTTGGTCCGCCATTGATGGAAACCTAGAAGCGACTTAGCGCCCAGGCCGCGCGTCGGCACGTTAACAATGCGTTCGAAACTGACCGAATCCTGCGGTTGGTAAATCAGGCGTAAATAAGCCATGATGTCTTTGACTTCTTTGCGCTCATAAAAACGTACGCCGCCGACAATACGATATGGGATACCATAGCGAACAAAAACTTCTTCTATGGGGCGGCTTTGGGCATTAGTGCGATACAGTACGGCATAGTCGCGGCACTTACGAGCCTTTATGTCAACGCTGGCCCGGACGCGGCGGACGATGGCTTCGGCCTCGGCGCGCTCGCTGCCGACTTGTAAAATTTGCACCGGCGAGCCGCCGGCAGCGGCCGTCCATAACTTCTTGTTACTGCGGCTTTTATTTTGGCTGATAACGTTGTGCGCCGCGTCCAATATGTTTTTAGTGCTGCGGTAGTTTTGCTCCAATTTGATAACGGCGCAGTCGGGAAAATCCTTTTCGAAATTTAAAATATTGCGGTAATCGGCGCCGCGCCAAGAATAGATGCTCTGCCAGTCATCGCCAACTACGGCGACATTTTTATGCGGCCCGATTAGCAGCTTGACCAGTTGATACTGGGCGGTGTTGGTGTCTTGGTACTCATCAATCATGATGTAGTGAAACCCCGTCTGCCATTTTTGGCGAATATCCTTTTGGCTCTTTAGCAATTTGACGGTCCGGCCGATGAGATCGTCAAAATCCAAAGCGTTATTTTCTTTCAACAAATTTTCATAGGCCACAAAGGCTTTGGCGGCAACTTTTCCGGCCGGGCTGGCGGCCATTTCGACAAAACCGGCCGGGCTGACCATTTCATTTTTAGCACCACTGATAAGTGACGCCAGTAGCCGCGCTGGGTATTTTTTCTCATCAATGCTCAAACTTTTGGCAACCTGTTTGACGGCGACCAAGCGGTCAGCTTCGTCCCAAATTACAAAATTACTTGGTATGCCAATTGCCTGCCCGTCGCGGCGCAGTATTCGAACACAGACGGAATGAAACGTCCCCATAAAGGGCATAAACCCTCGGTTATCAGGATTATTGCCCAGCAGTTTGGCAACCCTTTGGCGCATTTCGCCGGCGGCTTTATTAGTAAATGTTACGGCCAAAATATTAAACGGCGTAGCTTTACGGCTAGCCAGCAGGTAAGCAATACGGTGCGTTAGTGTCTTGGTCTTGCCACTGCCGGCGCCGGCCAAAATCAGCAGCGGTCCCTCGGTAGTTTTAACCGCCCGGGCCTGTTCGGGATTCAAGTCCTCCAGCAAAATCTCAACACCTTTATTCACCTATCAATTTTATCAGAGAAGGGTTACAGGGGTATAGGATTACAGGGGTATAGAGTAAAATTATTTCTACAACCCTATTACCCTATGACCCTCGGTCTTTTTTATTGGAGGGGCTTGATGGTTTCAAGCAACTTCTTAATTAGGTCGCTGTTCTTTGTAGTGCTGTCTTTGACCCTGGCAACGACGTATGATTTTTCGGTCAGATTTTTGGTATATATGTCACCCAGCACGCCGCCTTCGGCATTTTTGAGATTAGTTTGAACAATAGTATCACTGTTGATTTTTACCGCATTATTTAACGGGCCCTGGTCACAGGCAACAGTACCCGGCGTATCTACACCGTCAGCTGTAGTGTATTTCAGAACACCATAGTAATATTTGCCGTCGGCGGTACCGATGCACCACTGCAGAAAGTCATAGTACAGCGCAGTGTTGGCGGGCCTGGCTGTCGACAGATATTTGGCCGAAGTTACCGTCAGTTGTACGTCTTTATTAGTCGCAAAGTCCACCACGAAAGCGTAGTTTTGGTCCGGTTTGACGTCGGCTTTGCGCTGGGTAAAGCCCTGGTCCGCAGTAGCAGTCGGCTTGCCCCAGGCGCTCGGATAAGCAAAAGTCAGGTTAGCCTCTAGGAGCTTAGTTGCTGTGAAGCCGGCGGGTATGGTTGGTTGGCTGATAACCGGCGGGGCTACAGTTTCTACCGGCTGTTCCTTTTTAAAAATATGGAAGGGTAAATTAATATTGCTAAGTATCAAACCCTTGTCAATGGCCGCGTAAACACCCGCTAAAGCCGCTGCTACTGTCGTGATGATTAAAAATATTTTTAAGCCGGAGCCTTTGTGGTTTGAGCCCTTGTGTTTTTTGGGCGGAGTGCTGTGGCTGCCAAAAACAGCCGGCTTTGGCGTAGTTGTTACCTGGCCTTCGCTAATTTCGTTAACTGATTTAGGCAAAGCGGTGGCGCCAATTCCTGTTAAGTCAGAAACCGGCATGTACGGCGCGCGTTGAGCGGCAGATCCCGAATCACTGTCAGGCCTGAAGGGAGGCGACAGTTGCGGTTCCCCTTCCAAAATTGCTGGCGAGCTGGTCTGATGCTCAATCGAGCCGGCATTATCGAGGGGTAAAGAAGGCTTATCAGAAATCATCATGCCGGCCAGACTGTCCGCATCAAGTTTACCGGTCTTCATAAGTACTGGTTTACTTTTGTCTGAGTCACCATCAATACTAACAGTAATCTTAGAACCGCTGGAACGAGTGGTTTCCCGGGCTTTTACCATCGGGTCGGGCATTGTCGGCTGGTGGCCAGTAATTATCGGCCTCGCCGATGGTGATGCACCGTAAGTGTGCGGTTTATTGATGTCAAAAACTGTCGGTCCGTCACCGGGATCCATCTATTCCCCCTTATGCCAAGCGCCGCCTGGTGCCTGGTCCCCGCCGTCGTTATTTCGCTGCCAGCGGTATGTTGCCTCTACTATACCTGCGAAGGTCTCGTAGTTCAAACTACTATGGCCGACCAAAAAACCATCGACACCGGGGACTGATAGTATTCCCTGGACTACTTCCGGTGCCACATCACCGCCGTATAATACGCGCAAGTTCTTGGCGGCTTTTGCGCTAAACACGTCCTTCACATATGCGCGAATGTAGTCGACCGCCTCTTGTATGTGGATTGGCTTAGCGGCGACTTGGCCGATAGCCCATACCGGTTCGTAAGCAATGACTATACTGCCGGCTTCGTGAGCGGTCAGATTGCTAAGCGCGGTCATAAGCTGGTCATGCAAGACCTGTTTGATTTCGCCCTCACTACGTTCGTGTTTGGTCTCGCCGACGCAAAGTATTGGCGTAATTTCGTTGCGGATAGCCGCCGCCACTTTATCGCGGATCATCGGCAAGTCTTCATTGAAAATATGCCGTCGTTCGCTATGGCCGACAATTGTGTAATGCACCAGTTCACGTAGCATGGTAAAACTGACTTCGCCGGTAAAAGCACCTTCGTCGTGGAAGTAGGCGTTTTGGGCCGCCAGGCGGAACTTGCGCCGGTCGATTTGTACGCTTAGAGGCTGCAAGACCAGCATGCTGGGTGCTAATACCACTTCTATGTCACGGCGGATTTTAATCCGCTCCTGCAGCCTATGCACTAAAAGGCTCGCCTGCGACGCATTCAGATACATCTTCCAATTACCTACTATAAGAAGCTTTCTCATTTACCACCCATATTCGCTTACCCGGTAGTAGACTTTCGAGTCAACTCGTCACCCGACGAGTTTTTATTTGACATTTATACCAACCTTTTGCATAAAAGTTTACATCAGCTGGTGGCAAAGCTAACGAGTTGAACATATACGAGAAGTCGAATAATCTCGAAAGCTCACTACCGGGCTTATGCTTATTGTACACGAGTATCAACCGTCGACATAAGCATCTTTATCCACTACAGAAAATGCACCGATCGGTGAGTTTTCATGTAAGAAGAATGGATTATCCAGAAAAACATTATTTATCCAATAAGGCTTCGATGCCCGGTAAACGCTTTCCCGCAATGAGTTCTAAAGAGGCGCTGCCGCCAGTTGAAACATGGTTGAAATCCTCCAGTAAGCCTTCGGCTTTAACATAAGCTACGGTGTCGCCGCCGCCGACAAGGCTAAAAGGCTTGTTTTGGTGTGTATTAGATGCACCAATCATGGCCTCTGCCAAAGCACGCGTCCCGTGGGTAAAAGGATCTTGGGCGCCAGCAATACCTTTAGTTTCGGTCACGCCAGCGGTACCGCCCCAAACTACTGTCCTGCACATTTTTAGGGCTCCAGCAATTTGGGCCGCGCTCAAGGGGCCGATGTCTAAAATCAACTCGCCAGTCGACACATTATACGCTTCTGGCGGAGGCTTCTTTGGATAAGCCTCTATGTCAGCCAAGGTGTGGCTGGTTAGGTCTACAACTCTGGTCGGCAAACGGCCGTCCATTGACTTCGAAACCACAGCGTCGATTGGTATAAAAAAGTTAAAGTTACGGCGTTTTTCTTCTGCTCTAGCCTTTTGCAATATTTCTTTCGTTTGTGGCATAACGTCCGATTCAAAGATACTTTTACCGATTTTTATTCCTTCGGCCAACAAAAAATTATTGGCCAGCGCGCCGACCACGGCCACAGCGTCGGCTACTTTTATAAATTCATTGAGCACTTCAATTTTATCGCTGATTTTAGCCCCGCCAATAACAGCCATAAATGGTCGGTCTGGTGCCTGCATCACTTTTGTAATAACGTTAATCTCTTTTTCCAGCAACAAACCGACAACTGATGGCAAGAGTTTAGTTATAGCGTCGGTGCTGGCATGGACGCGGTGCACCACACCAAAACCATCTTGGACAAAAACCTCTGGCTGACTGGCTTCGACTAGGGCTTTGGCAAAAACTGGGTCATTTTTCTCTTCTTCCTCGTGGAAACGCAGATTTTCAAAAAGTGTAATTTTGCCGGCCGCTTTGGCCTGCGGGCCAATACAGTCCATTGCAAAAGCAACTGGTTGACCTAAAAGTTGACTAAGCCGCTTGACTACCGGCAGTAAGCTAAGATCAGGATCTGGCTTGCCTTGGGGCCTACCGAGATGCGAGATGATGACCAACGCCGCTGGTTTTTGCTGCAAAATATATTCAATGGTCGGCAAAGACTGCCGCAGCCGGTAATCATCAACAACACGGTTATCTCTAACCGGCACGTTGTAATCGGCCCGCAGCAGCACCCGCTTACCCGCTAGGTTGATATCTCGAACAGTTTTTTTATTAAAGCCGCCCACCATTTACCTAAAGTATGGCTGAAATCACTATCTTGAGCAAATTTGGCGACCCCAGGGGGAATTGAACCCCCGTTGCCAGGATGAAAACCTGATGTCCTAGTCCACTAGACGATGGGGCCATCAACTACTTTGATACAGGCGATCAAACGTTATTTTATCACCTCTGTTGACAATCGTCTGC